>Ga0196963_10000017_pt1 | contig 335334 bp, 331 predicted proteins | sample S1_5metaG_FD_148600 | JGI IMG/M metagenome (GOLD analysis project Ga0196963, IMG submission 148600) | Soil microbial communities from Anza Borrego desert, Southern California, United States - S1_5 | ecosystem: Environmental > Terrestrial > Soil > Desert | place: USA: California | collected...
TCCACGCCTCAACGTGGAATGAAGTAGCCGGCCCCTCCCAACGGTTAGGAAGATGGGGGAGTCGCAGGAGGGGGACGGGCTTATGGAATGTTGGGATCTGTCTAGGGCTTGGTTTACATAATGCATTTTATGTTAACATTATTTCAAATGCAAGGGCATTTCAGTCAACAGGATGGTCTCTCTACAGCCGAGCTGCTTTTGCCGTTTCCTCTCGTACATATCTCCTCATTCGTACGCACGAATAATCATTCATATGATCAACACTCATCGGATCACCACTCGAGAGTTTTCTACCGAGATGCATTCGGTTTCCCACCTCTTCATCTCCCATCCCCGACTTCCCCGCTCTGAGGAAAAAGTTAGAGCGAACCCCATAAAAGTCCGTGGGGCAGGCTAGTCGGAGTCGTCCGAGAGCCGATCTCGCGTTATAGGGCATTTATAGAAGAAGTGCCAAAATACCTTAGAGAAACGGCCTATACAGTAAGAATACTGAAATCCGGTCGGGGAGCAGCTCCTAATACTTAACATAAACGCCCTTCGAAACGAGCTCGGTATCCACCGTCCTGTGGAAAACTCTTCCAAGGGGCTGTCGAATCCGATCGACACTCTTAGGGTTCGAGAATTCGGATGCCGGTAATCCGCTCGAACGTGAAATGCAGGATTCCCAGTGCCTCGCGCACCACGCTGTAGACTTCGAAGCGTCTCGTCGCCACGCGTGAGGCCGGATGCGTGGCAACAGGCCAACCGTCCACCCAGGCAATGTAGGAGATCCGAGCCAGATGATAGCGATCACTGATCGCCACGATATCGGAGCAGTCGGAAGTCAAGTTTTGGGTCAGGGCGATATTCTCCTCCGTGGAGTGTGAATTCGTCTCCATCATCACATCCGACGGCTTCACGCCTTGTTGCACCGCGAAACGGCGCATCACCTGCGCCTCACTTTCCGGCATGCCGTCTCCCCTGCCGCCGGTGACGAAAATGCGCCGCAATTGACCGTTCTTGTAGAGATCCACGGCCGTCTGCACCCTTCTGGTAATCCCCGGCCCCGGCTGGGATAAGACCACCGCGCCGCTGGCGTCCTTGGCCGAGGGCCAGACCGCGGCTCCGAAGACCACGCCGCAGTCCGCAGGGAAATCGGCGGAACCGTCGAACTGCGACACGACGAAGAGGAGGACTGCGCCGAAGGTGAGCGCGGCGAGTGCAACCAAGCCCAGGACTGTCATCCAGAAGAAACGCCAAAGTCGACCGATGCTCGGCATCACTCGATGGAGATGGAAATATGCGAAGGAATGTCGGGCAACGTGTTTCCCCAGGGCGGCCAGAGGCTGATTTCGGCTTTCTCCACTTCGGGCAGGTTCTTCACGATCCGCAGGGCGTCCTGCTTCGACTCCCCTGTCACGGCGTCGCGGATTTTCTTCGCGAATTTGGCTCCCGGCGGCGTCAACGGATCCAAGATGTACTGTTCCGTGGCCGTCAGTTCTACCGTGGACTTGATCCAGGAGAGATCATCGGCGTAATCGAACACACGCAGCTCAATGTGATCGACGTTCACCGTGTCCTCGATGATCTTCTTACCGTCGGATACGTGCGCCATCAGATCGGTGCCGACGATGTCCAGTATGGATTGGGCGTCGTACGCCAGGACACGGTAGATCAGCGTTCCCTGCGCGGAAATGGAACTTACGGGCTGATTCAACTGATGCGTCGGCAACACGAAACCACTGTAGGTCGGCTTCACCAATTGGTCGTAGGAGAGCAGGCGGAGCTGCCGCGTGGGATCGCGCTGATTCATCTGGATGAGCTCTTCCTGCACCAAACTCCTCGCCTCCGCCAGCAGCTCCTGCTCCAGGCGCTTGCGAGCCAAGTCGAGATCGCCCTGCTGCAATACCGTGCGATAGGCGGTTCTACCTCCCGTGGCGGCCACCCGGTTCTCGCCGTAGATAACCTTCTGGAGCTCGGCATCGAGCGCCGGAATCGTCCACTTCAAACCGGCAGGAACATTTCCGCGCTCTCCGATGATTTCGTTGAACATGTCTTCATCCTCGGCTTTGGAAGGGACGGCCATCTTCCCCTGCGGCGGCACGGTCGCCCTCTTCGTGATCTTGAACACCATCCCTGCCTGGTTCACGAAGCGAGTCCCCTCCTTCAGTGACACTTCCTCGTCCGTCTTGTTGACGACGGTCATGGAGACCTGCGCGTTGGTGCCGATGAATTGTTTGCTGATTTGATCGAACGTGATCGACTTGCGTACGGTCACGTCGATGGGTGTCAGCGGCAAGCTGCGGGCGCGGGACGGCACCGTCGCGCCGGACTGGACGAGGAAGATATTAGTGGTTTGGCTGGCGGTTTCACCTCGCGGCCAGATCCGGATTTCCGCGGACGGCAGCAGCTTGAACAGCACGAACAGGAAGAGACCGACGCTCATCAGAATCAGCGTCCAGATGCGCAGTTTCGGAAGGGAAAGCAGGCCCATGGACTGCAGACGCGACCGCCATTCCTGTCTCCAGAGTTGCGGCGAGAACAGCCGAAGAGCTTCCTTCATGGACGCATGTCCGGCGAGCGCCGTCCGCAAAGCCCGTGTGTTCTCGATAACGCGCACGCCATGCTTTCGGGCGGCCGCCGCGAGACTTTCATCGTGCGTGGCCAGGCGGATTCGCGTGCGATGTGCGCCGATCTCTTCTAGGAATGCACGACGCTGTTCCTCCCGCTGCAGTGAATCCTCCGATGCGCCGAGCACGAGCAGCACGTCACCATGCGCGTCAACGGCACGCCGTGCGAACGCCGACCATGACTCCTCTTCCTTCCGAAAGAGGACCTGGAGTTGGACGGTCATCATCGGCTGGAATAATACTAGGAATTTAGGCTCCCGTCAGGCCCGAAGCGGCACAAGTGCCGGGAGCGTTTTGCCGGCGATGAACTCCAGCATCGCGCCGCCACCGGTACTCACAAACGAGTAGGCGTCCAAGGGATAGCCGTAGCGGACGTGGAAATCCAAGGTATCGCCTCCGCCGATAATGGACACGGCTCCCTTTTTAGTGGCTGCTGCGACGGCAGTGGCGAGCTCCTTTGTCGCTCCGGCGAACGCCTCGACTTCGTAGAAACCGATAGGCCCGTTCCAGACGATCATGCCCGCCTTGGCGATGACATCCTTGTACTGCTTCACGCTGTTGGAGCCGATGTCGAAGATTGCCGTATCGCTCCCGATGCTTGTGACCGGAAGATCCTGGGTTGCGACTCCTTCTTTCGGCTCAGACGCCAGTACCGCATCCACCGGGACATGAATGGACGCCTGGCCCTCCTTTTCGGCTTCCTTCAGGAACTCGCGAGCCTCCTCCAGCGCCTCCTGCTCGTACTTGGACTTTCCGACACTGTGTCCTTTCGCCGCGATGAACGTGTTCGCGATGCAACCGCCGAGCAGAATGTCGTCTCCGCGCGTGAGGAATTGCTTGATGACGGGCACCTTCGTTTCCATCTTCGCGCCGCTCACGATGAGCACGAGTGGGCGCTTGGGCTCCTCGAGGATCGGAGAAAGATTCTCGAGCTCCTTCTGCAGCTGCAATCCCGCGTACGACGGCAGGAGCTCCGCTAAGCCCACCATGCTGGCGTGCTTGCGGTGGCAGTTGGTGAACGCGTCGTTGACGTAGATGTCGCCGAGCTCGGCGAGCTGCTTGGCGAACGATGGGTCGTTCTGCTCTTCTCCCGCCTCATATCGAAGGTTCTCTGCAAAAAGAATTTCGCCCGGCTTCAGGGCTTTCGCTTTCGCGAGCGTCTCGGGTCCAACGCAGGAATCCGCGAATGCCACGGACATGCCGAGGAGTTTTTCCAGAACAGGCGTAACGGGTTTCTGCGAATACTCCGGAAGGCGCTTCCCCTTGGGACGCCCCTGATGCGAGAGGATCACGACGGACGCACCTTCTTGCAGAAGGTGTTTGATGGTCGGGATGAGCGCCTCAATGCGTTCGGTATCCATGACTTTCCCATTTTCGATGGCCACGTCAAATCCGGCACGGAGGATCACGCGCTTGCCGCGCAGTGAGGCCTGGTCCAACGTGCGGTAGGAGGTGCGAGAGGTCATGCGCCCAGTGTACTTGCCGAACGACCACAATTCTAGCGTGCTCAGAAAGGGCGTTCCGAAGCGGACGCCATGCGTATAGACTCATCCGTGATGGCGCTCTCTCCCCTCTTGTGGACCCCCCTGCTGAGCTTCGCGCTGGCCGTGGGCGCGCATGTGCTCGCCATTCGGTATTTCCCGCGGTTGGGCCTTCTGGATTTTCCGGAGCGGTACGGTCATCAGCGCGGCCGTATCCCCTACCCCACCGGCATTCTCCTGGTTCTGCTCTTTCTAGCCTTTTTCTTGGCTTTGGATAGGGACTGGAACGCGCAGTCTTTCTCTGTGGCAGCAGCCGTGGTGCTGCTCGCGCTCGTGAGTTTCATCGACGACCGCCGCCCCCTCCATCCGGCCTTCCGCTTAGGAGTGCAGCTCTTCGCCGCGCTTCTGGTGTTCGTCGGCGGCGCGCGCATCTACTCGTTCTCCAATCCGCTGGGGGAACAGTTCGGCGTGCTGTCATTGGATACGTGGACCATCGATGTTCCGGGTCTCGGGAGGCTCCCCATCCTCAGCGGCGTCTTCACTGTCGTCTGGCTGGGACTCACGACGAATGCCATGAACTGGTTCGACGGCATCCCCGGACAAGTGTCGACGCTGTCGACCCTCGGCTTCTTGACCATCGGACTCCTCTCCATCAGCTCACGGGTTCAGCAGCCTTCCTTGGCGCTCCTCGCCTTCATCCTCGCGGGACTGAGTGCGGGCGCGTTGGTCTTCGACTTCCCGCCCGCCCGCGTGCTCATGGGAGACACCGGCGCGATGTTCCTGGGGTTCATGTTGGGTCTCCTCACCATCTACTCGGGAGGAAAAGTGGCGACGGCATTCCTCGTCCTCGGCGTGCCGCTGATCGACCTCGTCATCGTGATGGTACGTCGGGTGGCAAAGCGCAGGGCGATCTGGCACGGCAGCAGGGGGAACGAACACCTACATCATCGCCTGCAACGGAAAGGGTGGTCCGACCGCTCGATCATTCTGCTTACGGCGCTCATCGGCACGCTGTTTGGGATTAGCGCGCTCTTCCTGAATACCGCACAGAAAGCCATCGCGGCGGTCATCTTGTTCACCCTGATGCTTGCGCTCTCCCGCTACTCGCGCACCCCGCTCCCCTCTTCCCATGCCTGAGCTGATCTCGCTCGTCGTCTACGTTCCGACGTCGCATGCGGATGTCGTGCGCACGGCGCTCGTGACTTCCGGTGCAGGCACTATCGGACAGTACGACAGCTGCTCGTTCAGCATCTCTGGAACCGGTCGTTTCCGTCCGCTCGCCGGAGCGTCCCCGGCCATCGGGAAAACCGGCATGCTCGAAACGGTGGAGGAAGAACGCATCGAAGTGGTCGTCGATAACCGGAAAGATCCCGGTACGCTGTCGCGCGTGCTCAAGGCCGTGGTTGCGGCGCATCCGTACGAGGAACCGGCGATTCAGGTCACTCCCCTCTTGGACTACAGAGACTTCTTATAAACAGTCTACTTCTCTTTAAAAACATCGCGAAGACAAGCTTTGCTTGTCTGGAGCGATACGATTGAGGGAAGGGTGAGTTCGTGAGAGGGACACCGTAGGTGGCCCTTTCACGCTTTCTCACTCTTTCCGGAAGACCATCGGGGCGCTCATGGCGCCGAGAGGCTGCACCTGGATGATGAGGGTCTTCTGGCCGGTCGGAAGTACCTGCACCGACGCCTTGCCGTTCTGGAAGTCGAGGGACGTCAGGACGGAAGGACGGAATTCGGCCTGGCCGAACGCCGTGCGCAAGTAGAGATCGCGGTCGAGCGTCGGGGACGTCACGGGATTCCCAGAAGCATCGAGAAGCGTGAGCGTCACCGTTTCCCACGTACGTCCGCTGAAGGCTCCGTCGTGGCGGATTTCCACGCCGGCCACGGGGCCGGACACCGGAGTCGCGGGAGCGGCGGGTTTGGCCGGAGCCGGAGTCGGCACCGGTTCGGCAACTGCGACGGGAGTCACGGAATTGACGCGTCCTACGGCGCTGTCCGTGGCCACAACTGGCTTGGGAGCAGCAGTGGCGACGAGCGTGGCCTGGCGACGCGCCAGACGCAATTTTACGCGTTCATCGAGCGTGGCAGCGACCTGTTTCACGGCCGCCGGTGCGGCAGGTTTCTTTGCGACCTGCACGGGCGCGTGCTGCGCCTGGATGTACAGAAGCGGGCTCACGAAGCTTTCAAGACCGCGCTTGAGGAAGACCGTGGAATTCACCGCGGAGTTGAACGTCAGTCCGACAGCGCGTGCTTCGGTGTTCGTGAACGGCCAGTACGGGTGGTACGGAACCTTCTCGCCTGTCGTGTCGATGTCGCGGTCGATCTGGAAATGGAGGTGTGGACCGGTGGCAAAGCCGCTCTGACCGCTGAGGGCGATCTGCTGACCTTTCGTGACGATTTCTCCCTCGACCACGGAGGCCGAGCTCAAGTGCGCGTAGACGGAGTAGAGCGTCGTGGTCTTGGACGGACGATCCGGATCCGGCACGTTGGGATGGCGCACGACCACGTAGGTGCCGAAGCCTCCCCTGTCCTCATCCACGGAGGTCACGATGCCGGCCGCAATGGAGCGGATCGGTGTGCCGACGGGCACGCGGATGTCGATGCCCGGATGTGAACCGTCTTGGTCGCCGCCCGTCTCATAGGAGCCGAGGTGACCGATGGAATAGACGAGGGACATCGGATGCGAATCATCGTTCTGCGTCGCGGGACTGTACGTCGGGAGCGGCACGAGCACATCCTGCGGAACTTCGCGGAACGTGTGCAGATGCGGGTTGCCGCCGTACTTCGCCCAGCGGACGTAGTCGGGTACCTTTTCGATCGGCGTGACTGTGCCGGTGTAGACGATCAAACTGTCATCCACGCCGCCCATCACGGACTTCCAGAACACATGCCAACCATGCTGACCCACCATGTTTCCGGCCACGAACGCGAGCACGGACATCACCGCGATCCAGAAGGTCACCTGCTGCGACAAATAGTGCAAAACCCGCGGTTCCTTCTTGGTCAGAAGCGGACGGCTGCGGAATCCCAAACGTTTCGTGGAGGAGGTCTTCGTCATGTGTGGAGTTGTGTGTTTTGTATTATGATATCACTTTATTAGTAATATGTCAATTATCGATTCCTGCAGTCTCTGTATCCCGGATGCGGCTTCCATGAGGAAGGCCGGGGCGTCTCTGGCCCGTTCTCTCTATGACCGGTCCACCACCATCCTGCTCAGCGGCGAACTGGGGGCAGGAAAAACGACGTTCCTTTCGGGCTTCGCGGAAGCCCTGGGGCAGCCCGGTACGACCAGTCCGACGTACGCCTTGGAGCAACGGTATCATTCGAAGAAATTCGGCGAATGGATCCACATGGATCTCTACCGTCTGCGACCCGATCAGGCCCGGGAACTGGTCGCCGCATCGCACGAGCATGGAGGTCTGCGATGCATCGAATGGCCGGAACGATTGGAAGGGCAGGTACCGGAGGGACCGATCATCGAGATTACAATCAGTGAGGAGGGCACGGGCCGAAGAATGGCCATCGAGTTTCGGGATCTCCCCCTCCCCGAACAGGGAGACATTGAAACATGGAGACGTGAGACGCGGCTTCCCGCGCACATCGTCCGGCACTGCGAGGGGGTGGCTGCGGCGGCAGTGTTCCTCACAAAATGGCTTCTGGAAAAGGAAAACTCCATCACTCGTCCTCAGGCGGTCCAGCGTGCCGCCCAGGTGCATGACCTGCTGCGATTCTTGGATTTCCGGCCGGACGCCAGCCCCTCGGATGCGGAAGAAGCCACGGCGGACGATCGCGACGTCTGGGACCGCTTGCGTCAGCGTTATCACGGACAATCCCATGAAGCGGCATGCGCATCCTTCCTCCGAGAGCGAGGATACGAAGGACTCGCATCCATCGTCGCGGTCCACGGCTTGCATGTGGATCCCGCCCTGCGTGACACCACGGAAAAGCTGCTCCTCGCATACGCGGACAAGCGCGTGATCGGTGAACGGTTCACGAGCGTCGAAGAACGGTTTTCGGAATTCCGGGAACGGTATGGTAAAGGACATGCGGATCCCCGGTCGGCGGCGTGGTTCGACGATACGAAACAAGCCGAACGCCTCCTCTTCCCGCGGGGCATCCCCTCAGAGGATCAGAAACGCCACGGCGGCAACTGAGTGGCCAGAAGTCGGATGGCCGTCGGCAGTCCTCCCTGCAGGAGGATCGGCGTGTAGGCCAGAGCCAGGCAGGATCCCAGACAAACGGCGAAGCACAGCAATTCCATCGCGGTGAGACGACTGCGCGGATTGAAGGTCTTATGGCGAAGATAGGCCTGTGGATGGACGAGAGCCGGAAGGACTCGCAGCAGAATGGCGATCTTCAGAAGCAGGGTTCCCATTCCCCGCACGGTCGTGCCCAGCGACCGCTCCCAGCCTCCGCTCGCGAGGATTCCCGCGTCCGGTTGCAGATAGAACCACACATTGATCGCGAGCATCAGGAGCATCACGTCGAAGAGACTTTCTCGAAGGACGGACTGCAACGTCTTGCCCCAGGAAAGCTTGCGCACTTCGCGGTATTTCACGGTATCGAGAGCCGCATGCGCGGAGATGAGCACCAGAAAGAGGCCGAAATTCCCCAACAACGCCGCAAGAATAACGAGGACGATGATTCCGGCATGGAACGCCGGCGCCTCGTCATGGTAATACGCCGAAAGCCTGAGAGAATGAGATCGATGACTCATGGAATGTGTTTGTATTATTATAACATAATTTTGTATTTTCAGCTAGTACCGCGGACCGTACGTTTCACGGCATTCCACCGCTCCCGTACCTCCGCTTCAAATCCCCGATCGGACGGCTCATAGAACGACGCTGGTGGCATCCCCATGGGGAAATAATTCTCCCGAACGACGGCACCGGGCGTGTCGTGGGGATACTGGTACCCCTCGCCGTACCCCTGCTGTTTCATCCCTTTGAGCGGCGCATTGCGTAAGACGTTTGGAACTTCCAGTGACGGCGCCTTCTCGATGGCGCGTTTCACGGCACCCATCGCCCTGGTGACCGCATTGCTTTTGGGAGCTTGCGCCAAGTACACGCAAGCGTGGGCGAGGAAGTACTCCCCTTCCGGCATGCCAACGAGCTCAAAGGCCTGCCAAGCCGACACGACCAGCGACAGCGCGCGCGGGTCCGCATTGCCGACATCTTCGCTGGCGAAGATGGCCATGCGCCGGAAGACGAACCGCGGCTCCTCCCCGCTGACGAGCATCTTGAACATCCAGAGCAACGCGGCGTCCACGTCGCTGCCCCGCAGACTTTTGATGAACGCGGAGATGGTGTTGTAGTGATCCTCGCCCGTGCGGTCATATCGCTTTGCCCTCTCCCGAAGCAGGGCTTCGGCCTGCGACGTACTCACCTCTCCCCCGTGTGTCATCACTGCTAGCTCGAGGGAATTCAACGCGATGCGCGCGTCGCCGTTGCTGAGCGCCGCAATGTGCATCAGCGCCTCATCAGACACCGTCACTTTTCCCCCGTATCCTCTCGGATCGCGCAGCGCCTGCCGCAGGATTGTCACCAAATCCGCGGTCGTGAGCGGCTGGAGCAACACCACCCGGGACCGGGAGACGAGCGCCTGATTCACGTCGAAGTACGGGTTCTGGGTCGTGGCGCCGATGAGCGTCACCGCACCGTTCTCCACGTACGGCAGCAACGCATCCTGCTGGGCGCGGTTGAAACGGTGGATCTCGTCGATGAACAAGACCGTCCGCGTCTTGAACGTGTCCTGCATGCGCTGCGCCTCCTCGCACACCTCCTTCAGCTCCTTCACACCGCTCGTCACGGCATTGAGCTGCACGAACGTGGCGCTGGTCGCTTCCGCGATGATTCGCGCGAGCGTCGTCTTCCCCGTGCCCGGCGGACCCGCCAGGATGACCGACGTCACTCGGTCGTGTTCGATGGCCGTTCGCAGCGGCGTGCCCGGGCCGATCACCTCCGCCTGTCCTACGAACTCCTCCAGCCGGGACGGCCGGACGCGATGCGCCAACGGGGCCTGCGTGGGAGGGCTCATGGCCATGGAACTGCGATGATACGCGGTCGCCCCCGCGGTTCCTACCGTAGGGTTTCGAGATCCCGCAGAATCTCCGCCGCATGGGGCGCGGCGTCGACATTGCGGTAGATCTTCGCGATCGTGCCGTCCGGCCGGATGAGGAATGTCACGCGCTTTCCCAGGACTCCCTTCAAAGCCCCGTAGGCATTGATCATCCGTTTCTCGGGATCGGCCAAGAGCGGGAACGGCAGCGTGTATTTCTCGGCGAACGCACTGTGGCTCTCCTGGCTGTCTTTACTCACGCCAAGGACCAGGGCCTTTCCAGAGAACGCCTCGTACGCGTCTCGGAAGCCGCAGGCTTCCAACGTGCAGCCGGATGTGTCGTCTTCCGGATAGAAGTACAGGACCAGCCACTGCCCTTTCGCATCTTCCAAGCAGTGCACGACACCCTGTTGATCCGGAGCCTCAAAAGAAGGAGCCGGCTCCCCCTCGCGAGGGGCAGCCAACTGTTGCAGCGCGATCCGCAGCGCTTCCTCCCCTTCCTTCGCCTTCTGCTTGAGCGCCGACAGGTCGGTTTTCTGCAGCGCGTCCAACTTGTCCCCCTGGGCCAAAGGCACGGCTTCGAAAGGAATGCCGGCAGCGAGCGCGCCGATGGCGCCATGGTACCGCTGGGTGACGACTCTCGTCGCACCCGCCAACGCGGCGACGAGCTCGGGGAATGTCTGGACCGACGTCATGACTACCTTGCGGCCCGGCAGCAGCACGCGCAGTCGCGCGGCAGCATCGCGTTCCCGCGCATCCTCCCCCTGCAGCAAGACGATCCGCAACTCGGCTGTCGGATGGTCGCGAGCGGTCGCGAGCACCGTTTCACGGAACGACTCCGTCGTATTCCCCCGGGGAATAATCCCGATCATATCTTGTGTTCGACTTGGTTCAATTGATTGCTCAGAAGCCAAAATGACGGGGTCGAAGGTCTGTATAACTTTTGTTTCCGGTGACAGGGCCTGCACGACGACAGCCGACGGTTCATCCCGAACAGACACGAAGGCCGCTTGACGGAGCACCCATCGGGTGATGGCCCGACCCAGTCCCGTACGAAAGGGGCCCACTCCTTGAAACGTGAGGAAGATCGGCCGTCCAAACCAGCGTCCGACTGCGGCTTGGATCCCCCAGAGGATGCACGCACGCACGGATTCGATATCGGTGAAGAGCGTTCCGCCGCCGAATACGAGAACGTCCGCCGTGCGGATCACCCGGAGCGTCTTCCACCAGGGACGGCGCCAGGACCGCAAGCCTGCCGGCAGAAGCGGCAACTCCCCTGCCCCTGGGCGCCCACACGCAACGGTCCATGACACCTCGGGGTACGCGGAAAGAAAATAGGCCTTGAGGGCTTCATCCCCCAGGTTGCCTACGCCGTAATTGCCGATGAGCAGAGCGCGCATCGGGTGCAGTGTAGATCGGAAACGGGAATTAGGCAGCCTTGTTCTCTTCTGTTGCGCCTGCAGCAGCCTCCGCCACAGGTGCTTCAGCAGCCGGGGCTTGTTCGACCGGAGCCTCCTTGGCGACCGCCACGGCAAATTCGTCTGCTTCGGAGAAGCGCTCGCTCATGCGGGCGGACTTGCCCTTGCGACCGCGGAGGAACGACAGTTTGGCACGACGGACTTTGGCGATCTTCTTCACTTCGATTTTCTCGATGAACGGCGAGTGCAACGCGAAGATGCGCTCCACGCCAATACCCGAGGCGATGCGGCGGACCGTGAAGGTCACGTCGGTCGCGCTGTGGCCGCGATGAATGCCGATGATCAGCCCTTCGAAGATCTGCACGCGCTCCTTCTCCCCTTCCTTGATACGCTCGTGTACGCGAACCGTGTGACCCGGAGCCAATTCCGGACGATTCTTCACGTACTGCTTGGCCTGCGCGTGAATGAGAGTAGACGTCATGAGCCGGGGCAGATTACCCGCTGGAAAATAGCCTGTAAAGCCAAAAAACGTCGGGGAGGCGGGCTTTGCCGGCCTGGAACGCTCCCCTATTACTTCGCCTGCGCCTCCTCAATCTGCTTCTGCATCGTGTTATGCACGATGAGATGGCGGGGGTCGTTGAGGATCTCCAGGATGAAGCGATCCTTCAGGCTGAGGCGGTAGAGAAAGTCTGCTTCCGCGAAGATGGAGTACTTCACATTCTTGAGCTGAGGATCCTGGAGCAAGAGCGCCTCCAGCATCTCCTTTTTCACGGGCCCGACCAGCAGCAAGTCCACTTTGCTCTCCGTCCCCGTGAACGACCCCGCCAAAATGATGAGTTGCACGTTCGGGAGCTTCTTCAAACTGGCGATGATGGGACTCTCGGTTTGGATCTCCTTCGAGAAAATGCCACGAAGTTCGCTGTAGAACGGGAACTCCTGGTCGACGTGGTAGAACTTCTTACGGTTGCGATGGCGGGATTTCACCAGCCCGATGCGTCGCAAATTCTCCAGCTCGCGGCGGATGGAATTGATCTGTTCACCGAGCAAGCGAGTCAGCTCTCGAATGAAGTATTCCTGCTCCGGATGGAGGAGAAACGTGGACAGCAACTTCACACGGGTCTGCGAGCTGAACAGTGCTTTGAGGACCACGGACGACATGTTCACAAACATTACTCACTTTTAGGGGTATAGTGCAAGAAACTTATACATACTTGAGTATAATATATGTGTTCAGGAATTTTGGCTATGATATAAGTAAAAGTAGCAATTTATCCCTCATTTCATCAAAGCTATTGTTCACAAATTATACTCACAAAATGCCTAAAATATGTTGTAAAGATATATTTCCATTCTCCCGTGAATCACCGATTCCCAAGGGGCCGTATTATTGATGGGGAAGCCGTTTTCTGGTATCATACTCTGAATGCTTCACATCAAAACCCACCGCTGGATTCTGGGGTTGGGAGTGGCCGCTACCCTGCTTCCGCAGATCGCCACGGCGCAGACCGTCTACCCGGCTCTCCAAAGCGTGACGTCGAGCATGACGTTCATCACGGGTTTCCTGATTACCGCCATGAACGCCACGATGTGGCTGCTCTTCTGGCTGCTCTCCATCATCCTCCGCCCGGATTTCATCTTCGGCGGGGACGCTGGCGCTGCCGCGGCGGGCGGAGCAGGTGGCGGCATCTTCGAAATGCTGCACCAGATCTGGATGGTCGCCCGCGACCTCGTGAATATCGCCTTCGTCTTCGTGCTGCTGGCCGGAGCCATCATGGTCACGGTCACCGCGAAGAAAGACTCCCTGAGCAAGTTCCCTCAGTTCGTGGCGGCGGTCATCCTCGTGAACTTCTCGTGGTTCGTCCCCCAGGTCGTCATCGACGTCGGCAACGTCCTTGCCGCGACGGTCTACAACCTTCCCGCGATGATCGGTGATTCAGCCGTGAAATGCGAGAATATCGAGTTCGACCAGAACCTCGTGAAGCAGGCTCCGAAGCCCTGCGAGATGGTCACGAAGATCGCCTTCTTCGAGCAGATCCAGAAACAGGGCATCGTCGAACGCCCGCAGGGGGCGACGTCCGGATGGGTCTGCCCGGCGCGTGACATCTTCTGCTACGAAACCCGCGAGATGACCGAAGAAGACCTTTCCACGGGGCTCGGCATCATCAACGGCCTCGTCGTGAACCAGGCGCAGCTGCGCTCCTACACCACACAAACGGTGCTCGCCGGCCAGGCGCCCAAAGGCGTCAACGCCACGATCATCCTCTGGATGAAGATGTCCTTCGTCCTCCTCCTGCACATCGCGCTGTTCTTCCCGCTCCTGGCGCTGGTCGCCGCGTTCTTCCTGCGCGTCCCCGTCCTGTGGATCACGATGGCCTTCATGCCGTTCGTGGCATTGGGCGCTGTGATCGGGGACAGGATCCCCGGACTCGACATCACCAAGAAGATTTGGAAGAACTTCCTGAGCGCCGCACTTCTTCCGGCGTACGTCGGCATCCCGCTGGCCATCGGCTACATCATGATCAACGCCGGTCTACAGCTGGATCCCGGTGCCGGTGGCGGAGCCGCCGGTAACCTGGCGACCACGGGCATTCCCCTCTTCGCTGGCGTGAACAGCATGTGGCAGCTGATGTGGCTCATCATGGCCATCGGCGTTATGTGGGTCGGTGTCTTCAACGTCCTGAAGCAGCAGGAATTCAGCGCGCGCATCACCGGCAGCATCGAAAGCTTCGGCAAGACGCTGGGCAACATCGCTCTCAAGGCCCCGTTGTCCGTCCCGATCATGCCGGCTCCGGGCGGCGCCAAGGGTGAAAGCGTGTCGCTGTTGCAGCTCTCCAAGCTTCCCCGCCGCATCGAGAGCAGCCTCGACAACCTCGGTACATTGGGTCTCGGCGGAGGCAAAAAGGGAGACAAGGAAGAGGTCAAGCAGACGCTCACACAGAACACGACGGTCAACAACTACATCAAGACGAAGCTCCCCGACAGCCTCAACGGAGCCAGCACGCCGAAGGACCAAGCCGAAGCGCTCAACAAGTTTACGCAGTACATCCGCGACAACTCCGACCTCAAGACGGCCACGGATAGCCAAATCATTGAAGAGCTACGCAAGATGAACTTGCTCACCGATGAGAACCTGAAAAAGCTCGAAGACGGCCTGAGGTATAAGGAAGGCCGAGGCGGCAGTCCCGGTTCCCCCCCCTAAGCCGTGGGATCCCCCGAATCTCCCAAGCCGGCCAAGCCCGATGTCGTGAAGGAAGGCGCGGACAAGCCGAATCCCGTCGGCGATCGCCTGTTCGCGAAGATGGACGCCTCCATGAGCCGCTTTGGCCTCGCGATCGGAACGGGATCACAGAAGCTCGTCGACACTGTCGCCACTTCCGTCGTCTATAACGCCAAGACGGCGGCTTCCGAGGTTCTCGGCACGCCGGAGATGCAGGAACATCTGAATCGGGCCGGCGACGTCATGGCAGCGTACGCGGAAGCCGCATCCGCGGACCCGGGCAACGCCAAGCTGATGGACATCCACCAGAAGGCCTTTGGCAAGATCCTCATGACGGCGAACAACTATCCAGTCTCCTTCCCGAACCTCGTCACGAAGCTCTTGCCCGAGATGAAACAGCTGGACGAGGACATCGCGCGCTTCACCGGCAGCCCGAAAGCCACCGCGGCCATGCAGCAGGCGAAAGCTTACCTCCAACGTATCCGCGACGCCTTCAACGGCACCCCCCTGGAGAAGAGCGCCTACTTCGCGGACGAGAAACAGAGGAAAGTCAGTCCGGAAACCCAGAAGACGAGGGACGACCTCCGCACCGCCGGCCGAGTCGTCGGTCTCGTCCTCTGCGGCGGCATGGCGGCGTTCATCGCCATTGTCTCGAAGCTCGGCACGCCGAAAGGCCATGAGGTCAACTACAATGCGGCGCTCTGCTGGCTCGTTCCAACGCTCTGGTTTGCAAAAGGGAAGGAGCTCATCGCGAGCGGTTCCGATGCCCTCTACGCTCAGGTCCAGTTCCTGGGGAATCCGCAGTTCCGCAACCTCATGAAGCGGGAGGATTACGCGTCCAAACGCGCGCTTTGGTCTCAGTTCGCACAGAACTTCTACACGAGCGATCTCAAGTCGACGTCGAATAAGCTCCTGAGGCTGCACGCGAAGCCCGCGAGCCCCGAACGGGATCAGCAGATGGAAGCCCTCCTCGCGTCCATCAGCCCACCCGAATTGAAAGAGGACGTCCGCAAAGGGTTGGCGGACGGAAACTTCAACCTCATGGTCAAATCCCTGGAGCAGGCCAGCTCCGAATCCGCCAGGCAGTACGCGGTCATGACGCTGGCACAGCCGGTCGCCTGAGGGGACCGATTACTCGTCCTTCTTGCGGAGCTCCCGATGGAACGCCTCGAGAACGTCGCGTTCTTCCACGGGAATGTTGCAGTCAATGCGCATGCCGCACTCGCTGCCCTCCTTCGCCTCGCGGATGTCTTTGTCCACATGCTTGAGCGACAGGATGCGTCCCGTGCCGATGACTTCCCCGTTGCGCTGGAGACGGAACTGCACGCGCTTGAGAATGCCGTCAGTAACTTTGCCGCCGATGATCTGCTCGTTCTTCTTGCGAAGGAAGACCCCGCGCACCTCCAGGTGACCCAGGACCTTCTCCTCTTCCACCGGTTCGACGAGCCCTTTCAGCAGGCTTCCCACTTCGTCGAGCAGCTCGTAGACGATGGAATACTCGCGGACGCGGATGCCCTCGCGCTCCGCCGTGCGCTGCACGTCCGACGACACGGATACGTTGAAGGCGAACACCATCCCGTCGCTCGCCGCGGCCATCATGATGTCGCTCTCCGTCACGTCTCCGACGGCGCCATGGATCACCTTCACGCTCACGCCCTCGACGCCGTCCATCTGGGACAACGCCTGCTGGATCGCCTCCAACGAGCCCTGCGCGTCGGTTTTGAGCACCACCTTCAGCTGCGTGAGCTTGCCTTCCGTGAGACGGGTGACGAGATCCGAGAAACTGCGCTTCTGCTCGTTGCCCGCGTGCTCGCGGAGCTGGGAAACGAGATCGCGCGCCGCTTTCTCGCTGGGCACCACCTGCAGGATATCGCCCACGGACGGGACGCTCTCCAGACCCGAGACGCGGGCGGGACCGGACGGACGCACCTCGAGGAGTCTGCGTCCGGCGTCGTCGATCATGGCGCGCACCTTTCCCGTCGTCGTGCCGCACACGCAGATGTCGCCCACGCGGAGCGTACCGGCATTCACGATGACCGTGGCCAGGGGGCCGAGGGACGAATCCAGGTGACTCTCGATGACCGTCGCGACGGCGAGACGGTCGGGATTCGCCTTGGTGCCGTGCATGTCCGACAGGAGCACGATGTGATCCAGGATGTCCGAAATTCCCTGTTTCGTGACGGCCGAACACGGGATGAACGGGACTGTGCCGCCCCATTCTTCCGGCTGGAGTCCGTGCCCCGCGACATCCCCTTTCACCCGATCCAAGTCCGCACGCTCCTTATCGATTTTCGTCAGGGCGACGATGATGGGCACGCCGGCTTCCTTGGCGTGATTGATGGCTTCCACGGTGGTGGGCTTCACGCCTTCTTCCGCCGACACCACGAGAATGACGATGTCCGTGACCTGCGCGCCGCGGGCTCGCATGGCGGTGAACGCCTCATGACCCGGCGTATCCAGGAACGTGATCCTCCTCGGCTTGCCGTCCACGGGGTGTTCCACCTGGTAGGCGCCGATGTGCTGGGTGATTCCTCCCGCTTCCGACGCCACCACGTTCGTCGAACGAATGGCGTCGAGCAGCGCCGTCTTGCCGTGGTCGACGTGGCCCATCACCACCACGATGGGCGGGCGGGGCTGCAGGTTCTCGGTGTCGTCCTTCAGGAGTTGCTTCAAGTTGCGGCTGATCAGGTGCTCCGCTTCTGCGGCGCGTTCCTCGCGCGACACGGCGATGTCGAGCTCGGATGCCACGATGGCCGCCGTATCGAAGTCCACCGACTGCGTGATGGTGGCCATCACGCCGTTCTTCATGAGCGTCTGAATGACGCGCGGCACCTGCACTCCCAACTTCTCGGACAGTTCCTTCACCGTGATCGTGTTGGGCAGGGCGACCGTGCCTTCCTTCTTCTTGATCTGCTGCTGCTCCCCCATCGCCCCGGCGGGCCGATCCTGCTGCAGCCTGCGCTGCGTCTTCTGCTCCCGCAACTGCTCGTCCTTCTCCGCCTTCGTCGGACGTCGCAGCTGCTGCTGCTGGCGCACGATCGCTTCGCGCGGCACGTCTTCCAGGGAGAGTTTTCGCAGGACGTTCAACGCTTCGTTCTGCTGCTGCTTCGCCGGTTCGATGGCGGGGGCGGGTTTCTCCTCCTCCGTCGTCGATACGGCAATCGAGCCATCCCCCTCCTCGTCCGGCGTATCGTCGCCACCCAAGCCTATGGATTCCACGTCCACCGTCAGGTTGTACTTGTTCGCGATGAAACGAACGATGCCCTTGGCCAAGCCGTCGGGGACCTCGCGGTCCGTCGGCTTCACGCCAAAGTTCACCTGCAGCAGCTCCTTGCGGAGCTGCTGTCCGGTCATGCCCAATGCTTTTGCCACCTGCACGAGGCGCATGGATACGGGGAAAAATGCTGAACGACTTCATCGTATCAGCAGTTCCGCACGGGACCAAGCATTTTGAAGCTCAGCCGACGGTGAGATCGCGCACGATATCGCGCTCCGTGGGGCGGACAGCTGGTTGCGACGGGGCGGCCGACGGGGCGGGAACGGACGGCTGCGCCGAGCCGGTTGTCGCGGCTGGGATGGGACGCGGCGCTTCGGTGTCCAGGGAGCGCTGGCGCGCCATGCCCTCTTTCAGTTTCTGAATACACTCCAGAACCTGCAGCGGGAAGTTGTCGTAGGAGCGGACGCGGAATCCGGCAGCGCGTGCATGGCCGCCTCCGCCGAACGCCTCGCCGGCCAGACGACTGGAGTCGATGGCCGCCGAAGACCGCATGCTCGCCTTCAACCCCCCTCCTTCCAGTTCGGTGAAGAGGACGTGGACGTCCGCGTCGGGAATGGTGGAGATCAGCTCATCCAGGATGCCGTGCGTCTCCGAGGAAGCAGCCCCCATTTCCTGGAGGTCCTCCTTGCTGATGGCGGACCAGACGATGCCCGCCTGGCGGTCCATCTGGATGCCGTTGAGCGCGCGTCCCCAAATGCGGAGCGTGGACAGAGGCTTCGTCTTGTAGATGTGCTGGATGATCTCCTGCTGACGCGCGCCTTTCTCCAGCAGCTCGGCCGCCACTTCCAACGAGCGCGGCGTCGTATTCGGATTCTGGAAGCTGCGCGTGTCGGTGATGAGGCCCGTGAGCAACAGGGTGGCCATGTCCGCGCCGATGCGCTCGCGCCACTCCGGCACTTGGGTGAACCAGTGATAGAGCACCTCGGTCGCGCTGGCGGACGTGGGGTCGATGAGGTGTATCTGGCCGAAGCGGACGTTCGAAATGTGATGGTCGATGTTCAGCACCGGCACGTCGGAGAACAGGTCGACATGATCGGCGTAGATGGACCCGAGCAACGCGAGATCGGCCGTGTCGACGACCACGATGAGATCGAAGCGCTTGTCTCCGTCTCCGAAGGCGATCTGGCTGTGCTGGATCTTCCCCTTTTTCGGCACCACGATGATGTTCACCTTATGGTCCTCCACCGTGTATCGGAGCTTGTCGATCTCCACTCCCTCGGCCAGGTTGACGGTGATGATGACGTTCTGGCTCTCGGCGATCTCCTGCTCCAACTTCTCGTAACCCGGGAGAAATTTCAGCGCTTCAGGCGGCGTGTCCGGACAGATGACCGTCACCTCCTTCCCCAGTGAGCTGAACAGCTGGTAACAGGCCAACGCGCTGGAGAGGCCGTCCGGATCCACGTTGGCATGCGGAATCACGAGGATGCGCTGCGCCTGTTGAATGGCGCTTTGGGCTGCCGATAGATCGTGGAGAGACAGGCTCATGACTGACTGTGACTTATCATTATAACACAATTATGTACTTCTTGCAAATCCCCGGAATTGCCGCAGAATTGGAAAAAGAGGGTATGAAAGCATACCCAGGGGACTCTGCCAAGCGCCGATGGACTTCAGACGGTCAGACGGGCGTGTTCCAGGTGGAGTCCAGCTTCTCGGCGACGCGCGTCGCCTGCAGGATGGCCTCCGGCGTGACGGACGTGAATTGCGGCTCACGCTCCGTCGAAGGGTAGAGCACGGTGTACATCTCAGGGAGCATGGAATTCATCATCTCGTTGAGGGTGACCCACTTGGACCGCTCGAGGTATTTCTCCACCCGCGTGTCGCGATCGGAGAGCAGCATGTCGATACCCGAGCTCGGAATGAGATCCCCCATGACCGTTCGGATGTAGGACAGCACCATGCCGTCACCGCCCAGTTCCTTGGTTTGGACCGGCGTCAGGGCGTCGGCCTCTTCGTTCTCCCCCACCGCGCGAAGGATGTTTGCCCATGCCTGCTTCGTCATCGTGAGATCGTTCACCTGGCAGAATCCGCCGAGACATTTCATGCCGTAATAGAGCGACACCATCAGGTAGCAGAGCAGCATGCTCGGGAAGATCTGTTTCTCCTGGAGAGCCTTGGCGATGCCTTCCGGCGAGAACGGGACGATATGCTTCTGCTCTTTGGAGCGCAGAGTGTTGTCCGGATGCAGGTACATTCGCACGCGATGATGCTTGTCGTCGATGAACCAGAAGAAATACGTCCCCCAATCCTTCTCGATGGAAAAAGCGCCCGGCACGTTGTTGAAGTGCTGCAGTACATGCGTGCGGAAGGCGGGATCGAAGAGCGCACGGAAGAGAAGCGATGACGGGTTGTTCAGATGCTTCTCCACGAGGAGCTTGCGGACGAGCGTCTCGATTTCCAAGTACAGGAGATCGGGAACCTTCAGTACGGCGGGCTCTCCCCCTTCGGCCGCATGGAAGAGCTTCGGCCACATCGCGAAGTTGACCTTCGTGATTTGCGAGGCAAGGTGCGAGGACTCCAGGACACGGGGCGCCGCGAAGTATTCGTCGAGGACCTTGGACAACCCCTCTACGCGCTCCGGCGTGATTTCCCCCGCCTTGCTCCGCTCTTTGATGAGCTGTTTCGTGCGTTCCAATTCTTCCTTGGTGTACGGGCGCATGCCGTACACGATTCCCATTTTCTCCTTGTCCGGCATGATAGGCACGCGGAGGACGTTCTTGGACCCGTTCACGCCGCCGTAGAACTGAATGCCGCGGGGATAGCCGGACTGGTTATTGAGCGAGACGCTTGCGAACGAGAAGACCACCAGGTACTTCACGTCGTCGCCGCGCGCGATGGACGGCAACGCCGAGATAAGGTTGGCGTTGACCCAGAACGGATGGTCGATGGGCGCGTGGTGATCCGCCGTGGACACGAGCGGGAGCTTCTTCAGCTGTTCGGCCACGCCCTTCGCCACATCGGCGCCGAGGCGTTGCTCTACGAGGATCCTCGCCGCGTCGATGAGCTCCGGCTTGCGCGCGTCCAGGAGCGGGCTGGGATTCACGTCCAAGAAATCTTTCGCGTACTCCAGGAGGATCTTGTCGCCGTGCTTCTGCATGATCTCGCCGAGGATCGGACGCCTGCTCCAGATCTTCTGCTTCACGTCCGTGATGAACTTCTCGACGCGAGTCGTCTGTGCTGGGTCTGCGGTCGTGGTGGCGGGATTCATAGGAAGATTGCTCGCGCAAAAAAGGCGCGGCTACTGGTCGATGGAAGGGTCAATCGTTCGTGGCGTTGCTCACAAACATGGTTGATCCACTTTACGCTCGGTACCCCCGGGTCTCAAGGCTCTAAAGCGGAAAAGTCCAATTCGTCCGTTTGGCGAACCGATGGAATTTTCGGTCTCTTTTGGCGTTCTTAAAATCCGAAAAAGGCGGGCTGAAGCGTGGGAAGGCAAAGACGGGGAGAACCGTATTTTTTTGCTCTTCCCGAAGCCATTCAGTCCTTTTTCTTTAAGAAGAGCAGGAAGTGGCCGAAGGAGTCCGGTCCTTTGTCGTCGTCATGAAATCCCTCGTGCACGCGGAAGCCCTTACCATGAAGATACTTCAAATTGTCATAGTCGCTCTCGCCAAGTTCCATGAACAACTCCCGATCGTTGCTCTTCTGAAATTCGTCCACCGCATTTGCGATCAGCGCCTGAAGAGCCTGCGACCGTGCACCTGCGTCTTTGATTGAGGGCGAAGACGCCCACAAGCGCATTTCCCGCGGCAGCCCTGCCTTGATCTGCACAACGATATACGCGGCCGGACGCTTGTCGATGGTGGCCAAGGTGCAGTGCGATCCGTCCTGCAGCTCCACCTCCCAGTTCGTCTGGGATTTGTTCTCTTTCGCGATCGCCAAGATCGCTTCAAAAGCGGGACCGTCGTCTGCCTCGTGCAATCGGACGTTCGGAAAATGCTCAATGGCTTTACCTGCATCGAATGTGGCGGGCTTCCCCGGTGCTTGCACCGACGCGGGCGTGCCGCCCGTCGGCGACATCGGACCTGCTGGGGCGTTTTTCCTGATGGACGGCTTCACGCTGCCCGGAGCTGCGACCCTCCTTTTCCCTTGAAGCTCCCGCTTTCTTTCCAACAGCAACCCCCTCAGGGTTGAGAGATACAAATCCAACGTCGGCTTATCGGGTGCGAGGTCTGAGAGCACGCCTGCAAGCTGCGCCTGTTGTGCGAGTGAACTGAACGCGCCTCCGGCTTGCGCGATGGGGTCTGTAAGTCCGGCTATCGCCGCTCGCACCTGATCCCGCATCGTTTCCACCTGCGCGTACGTCTGCAGAAGTTCTTTCTCCGCCGCCTCGCGAGCGCGGATTGCATCCACTTCTGCCGCCGCCGATTCACGGTAGACTTTCGCCCGATCGGCATGTCGTTGATTGGTTTTCATGAGGCGAGCAATCTCGCCTTTGACACCATCCACCGCAGTCAAAGCGGCTGTGAGCTTCCGTAAAGAATCGGCTACCGTATCCAGTTCCGTTTTTCGAGCGTCGGGAATTGGAGGCACGATTGAATCTGCTGGAACTGGAGGCTCCGATCCAGATGAGTCAGACCGCAGATCCAAGGGACGATCTTCAGTACCCATAGCGGATCGTTATACGCCTTTGAAGTGCCGAGTCCAGGATTTGGCCTCAAGACACAAGGAAAATGACCATCGAATGCGAATCGATGGTCGGGACGACAGGACTTGAACCTGCGACCTCTTGCACCCCATGCAAGCGTTCTAGCCAACTGAACTACGTCCCGACTGTGGTGGAAAAAAAACGAGAATGGACTGGGAACGCTTGGCGCTTTTCTCTAACGCCTCCGCAAGCGGAGGCTGAGCCAACTGAACTACGTCCCGACGGCCTACTAGCCGCGGGCACTATACGCGAGGGCTTGGCGTTGCGGAACAGCAGAAATACTGAATCCAACGATGTATCCTGTGGGCATGGATGATCTCCGCGCGATTCAGGAACGAAACCGTCGGGTGGAGCTGGAAAAGGCCTGGGAAACGAGCCTCACGCGGCGCCTCTCGATCGCCGTGACCACGTATGTCATCGCCACGGCGTTCCTCTGGTCCATCAACGTCGAAACCTTCTACCTCCAGGCGCTCGTGCCGACGGCGGGCTACGTCCTGTCGACGCTCTCGCTCCCCTGGCTCAAGAACCGCTGGATGGCCCGCCGGAGATCCTCAGAAGGGTGACACGTACGCCGCGCGGGATCCCAACTCCTCCTCGATACGCAGGAGTTCGTTGTACTTGCACACGCGGTCCGTGCGGGAGAGCGACCCCGTTTTGATCTGCCCTGTCTGAAGACCGACGGCCAGGTGCGCGATGAAGGTGTCCTCGGTCTCGCCGCTGCGGTGGCTCACGACGGCGTTCCAGCCCTGCTTCTGCGCCAGCTGGATGGCATCCACCGTCTCGGACACCGTGCCGATCTGGTTCAGCTTGATGAGCACCGCGTTCGCCGCCTTCTCGGCGATCCCCTTCTCGATGCGCTTCACGTTCGTGACGAACAGGTCGTCGCCGACGAGCTGCAGCTTCCCTTCCCTCTTGGCCAGCAGCGACGCGAAGCCCTTCCAGTCGTCTTCCTGATGACTGTCCTCGATGCTCACCAGCGGATAGCGGGTGCAAAGATCGTCGTAGTACGCGACAAGCTCCTCCGTGGCGAAGGTCTTTCCGTCCGCCGTGTAGGTTCCGTCCTTGAAGAATTCCGACGCCGCGGCATCGATGCCCAACTTCACCTTGTCCTTGTACCCGGCGGCCTCGATGGCCTTGAGCAGGAAATCGAACGCGTCATGGCTGTCGGTGACGTGAGGAGCGAAGCCGCCCTCGTCCCCCACCGCGGTGACGTGACCGGCATCGGTGAGGAGCTTCTTCAGCGCATGGAAGACTTCGGCTCCCGCGCGCAGCGCCTCGGAAAACGACGGAGCGCCTACCGGTATGATCATGCATTCCTGGAACGCCAGGCCGCTGTCCGCGTGCTTGCCGCCGTTGATCACGTTCATCATCGGCACCGGGAGTTTCACTTCTGTTCCGAGCGACACGCCGAACTGCTCCGCGAGCGACTGCCAAAGCGGCTTCTTCTCGGACACCGCGCGGGCCCGGGCGACGGCCATGGATACGCCGAGAATGGCGTTGGCTCCGAGCACGGTCTTGTTCTCCGTCCCATCCAACTGGCGCATCGCGTCGTCGATCTCCCGGTGGTTCGCCACCTCCTTCCCCTTCAATGCCGGCGCGATCTTCTTGTCCACATTCTTCACGGCTTTCAGGACTCCTTTGCCGCCGTACGTCTTCTTATCACCGTCGCGCAGTTCCAAAGCCTCGTGCGTGCCCGTCGAAGCTCCCGAAGGAACTGCGGCACGACCGAAGGATCCGTCGGAGAGCACGGCGTCCACCTCCACGGTGGGATGGCCGCGGGAATCGAGGATCTGGCGGGCCTTGAGCGAGACGATGGCGGGCATACGACGAAGAAACGGGATGAGGCCCGGATCATAGCAGAACGATCACGCGTCGCGACGGCTTCGATTGCGCGCGCGGCGGTGCAGGGTTCCCGTGTACACGGACAGTCCCGCGATCGCCAACGCTCCCCACTCGGGCCCGGACGACGGCAGATGGGCGGGCTTGGAACTGACGGATCCCTGGCTCACGACCGGCGGCTTCACGGTCACCGAGGACGGCGCGCTGCTGGCGCGCTCCAAGTCACGGAGCTTCTCGCGCCACTCGGCTTCGGCGGCGCTGGACGACGGCCCCCAGTTCTCCTGGATGGCGATGAGCGACCCGGAGGAACTCCTTCCCGTTCCCGTTCCCGTCTCGGCGAACATTCCCTCGGTCCAGCGAACCAGTCCCAGCAGCGTCTGGCCGCCTTCACGCTCTACGGAATACGACAACGCCAGGAAGGGCACAAGCAGCAGTCCGAGGACCGTCAGGCGCGGGATGCGGCGGCGGATCACGTGAAGACAGAACCACACGAGCAGGGCGAACGTCACCAACACCAGCGGCAACGAGAGGCCCCAGGACACGATGCTCTGAATGACGCCGAGACTCGCGAACCGCAGTTGGACGACCTGCAGCAAGAACCACAAGAGCGCGAAGAACGCCGGCGCGAAGTGCAACAGGCGGAATTCGTAGTCGGCGCGATTCACCCGAAGCATCGGATAGAGCGCCAGCGGATAGATCAGCGTCAGCGCGAGGACGATGAGCCATGGCGTGAGCCCCGCGGGAAGCGGCGGCAAGATGGCCACGGCGATGCCAGTCAGGATCGTGAGGAATCCCAGAACCACGACCAGAATCGTCTCCGTGAAATGCTTCAGGGGCATAGGGTCGATTATTCTCCGGGACACCCCCAAGAGTGTCAAACGCTCATGACATGCTGCCTGGACAATTAGTGCTTCTTCTTGCCTGGCAGATATCTGTCACGCGGGTCGACCACGGTTTCGCGCGGCAACACCTGATAGTGGCGCGTGCGGAACTGGCGGAACTGGAAGAAGACGTAGAGCAGAGCTCCCAGCATCCAGAGAACCCACAGGAATCGCATCGCGAAGAATTGGATGGCCTCCACGCGTGAAATGACCAGTACCACGCCGATGACGCCGAACCACACGGCCGTGCGCACCCAGCTGGCGCTGAGTTTTTTGGTGACCGGATTTTCGACCTGTCGCCTCCAGATGCGGATGGCGATGGCCAGCACGAAGAGCAAGCCGCACACGCCAAGCGCGATGAGCATCGACCGACTGCTGTAGTCGACCATTCCGGGATTGGGATCGAAAAGGTAGGTGAACATGGCGGGAGTGCGGGAAAAACGCCCGAGGATACTAGCAGAGCGTCAAGAGGACCTCACGCGTCATCGGCCACGGGCTGCTTCGGCGCATGCTTCTGCCCATGATGACCCTTCGCCTTGGTCGGATTGGCATGTTCCTTCTCCAACTCTTCGTAGATGATCTCCGCTTCCTCGTTGTACCGCAGGAGCTTCCGGAGCATGCGCTCCATTTCGCGCTGTTTCAGCGTGCGCGCGGGACGCATGAGCAGATAGAGGAAGAACCCGACCAGCGGGACCAGCGCCACGAGGAGAATGGATCCCAGCTGGTACGCGAAGGAGCGCGTGCGCAGGAGAATATCGCGCGTGGTGTAGCACACGAGATAGACCGCCACCGCGCCAAGCGCGATGAGGCCGAGCTGCGCGCCGCGCAGGGTGGGATTATCGGAGAGGAAGAAGAGCCACTGTTGCATGGGTGTCAGAGGTAAGGATACCGGCGACGTTGGTCCACGACGTACACCACGGTCGCGAGGAGGGAAAGAACGGCGAGAAGTTGGCTGAAGCGGAGCTCGTACGTTTCCAGATCAAGCCACGGGCGGGAAAACAGGTAGCCCAGCGCGATGATGGCTAAGGCGAGCTCATAGAGGAAGCCAGATTGTTTGGAAATTTTCTGCTCGAGGGCTGCGAACACGCCGAGGCTGACGAAGAGCGCCAGGAGCAGGACGAAGTCGATCTTCGTGGCGAACACCGGGATGGCGAAGTCTCCGCGGAAGTACTCGAAGACGAACGTGGCGGCCGATGCGCAGATGATGCCCACGAGCGTCTCCGCGCCCACGCGCTTGCTCCTCTTGCGGATGATGAGCAGCACGAACGTCAGGAAGAAGAAAAAGAGCGCGTAATACAGCTGGATGGGATGGATGGGCACCGAGTACCGCACGTTCATGGCGTCGTACGTGACGCCCCAGAACATGTCCGTCGGGCGGCCGTAATTGTGGCCCGAGAAGAACGCCCCCAGCCACTCGAACACCATGCCGAGCGTGGCGGCCGGAAAGAGCGCGTCCAGCCACTGGAGGAACGTCGTGCGGTGTCCGCGCGTGACGAAGTACAGGACGATACCGATGCCGATGGCGCCGCCGAGGATGGAGAAGCTCCCGTCCCAGAAGATGAGAAATCGCAGCGGTTCGCGGAAGTACACGTTGTACTCACTGATGACGGAAAACCCGCGGCCACCCAGCAGGAACGCGGAGATGTACCACCAGCCGTGCTCCTTGAAATGCTGCAGTGACAAGTGCGCGCTGTTGGCCACGCGGAGGAAGAATTCCGTCGCCATCCAGATCCCGATCACCACGAAGAGCAATCTGGTCCAGATGATGAACGTCCCGATCTCGAAAGCCTGGAACATGCGGCCCGTAGCCTACCATCGGCGTACGGGAGACGGAATGGACAGGTCAGCCGATCGCAGCGGAAAGTGCGCGGTTTTTCACGTCCGCGACCGTCTTGTCGACGAACTCGGCCAGCGGCACTGTCACCTGCTTCTTCGTGGAGACGTTGCGCACGGCCACGGCTGCCGATTCGATCTCCTTATCGCCGAGGACGAGGAGGTACGGAATCTTCCAGGTTTCACCGTCGCGAATGCGTTTTCCCAGCGATTCAGTGGCATCCGTCATCTCGACGCGCAGACCAGCATCCTTCAGCGTTTTGAATACCTTGTTGGCGTAATCCTGATGCGAAGGCGCCACGGGGACGATGGACACCTGTACTGGCGAGAGCCAGAGCGGGAAAAGACCGGCGAATTGTTCGATGAGGAAGCCGATCATGCGCTCGTGAGTGCTGAGCGGCGCGCGATGGATGCAGAGCGGCACCTGTTCGCTGCCATCCGGCGCCACATACGAGAGGCCGAGTTTTCCCGGCACGTCGAAGTCCACCTGGTTCGTGGCCAACGTGAACTCGCGGCCGATGGCGCTCCACACCTGCACGTCGATTTTCGGACCGTAGAACGCCGCCTCGTTCGGCACTTCCACGAATTCCACCTTCGAGTGCCTCATCGCAGAACGGACCATGTCTTCCGTCTTCTTCCAGAGCTTGGGGTTATCCACGAATTTCTCGCCGAGCCTGGCCGGATCGTGCAGCGAGAGGCGCATGACGTACTTCTGGATATTGAAGAGCTTGAAGTAGTAGAGGTACATGTTCAGCACCGCGAGGAATTCGCTCTCGAACTGCTCTTCCGTACAGTAGATGTGCGCGTCGTTCATCGTGAGCGAACGCACGCGCATGAGACCGAAGAGAGCGCCGCTCTCCTCGTAGCGATAGCAGTGACCGTATTCCGCCAGACGCATGGGCAGATCACGATAGCTGCGGGAGCGCGCCTTGAAGATCTGGTGATGGTGCGGGCAGTTCATAGGTTTGAGGAAGTACTCCCCTTCCTCGTCTTTGAACTGCATCGCGGGGAACATGGACTCGCGGTAATGCGCCAGATGCCCCGTGCGCTCGTACAACTGCCCCTTGGCGATGTGCGGCGTGCGGACGCGCAGGTAGTCACCCGCGGCCTCCGTCTCCCTCGCTAGACGTTCGATTTCATCGGCGATGATCGTGCCGCGGGGCGTCCAGAGCGGCAGGCCCGGGCCGACGTCGTCGCTGAACGTGAATAGGTCCAGCTCCTTGCCGAGCTTGCGATGATCGCGCTTGCGGGCCTCCTCCTGCATCTTCAGGTACGCGTCCAATTCCTCCTTGCTGGGGAACGCCGCGACGTAGATGCGCGTGAGCTGCTCCCGCTTCTCGTCCCCCCGCCAGTAGGCGCCGGCCAAACTCATGATCTTGAACCCGTCGGCGGGAATATCTTTCATCGTTTCCACGTGACCGCCGCGGCAGAGATCCACGAACGTCTCCTCCCCCTTCGGGCCCAAGTTCGCGTAGTGCGTCACCTCGTCGACGTTCTCGTTCTTCTCCAAATCCTCAATGAGCTCCACCTTGAAGGGCTGGCCCTGCTTCTTCCAGAACGCCTTGGCCTCCTTCGGCGACAACGCGTCGCGGCGGAACGTCTGTCCCTGGTAAATAATCTTCTTCATCTCCTTCTCGATCTTCGGGAAGTCCGTCTCGGAAATGGGCTGTTCGAACAGGAAGTCGTAGTAACAGCCGTAATCGATGGGTGGTCCGATGGTGATCTTCGTGCTCGGCCAGAGTTTCGTCACCGCCTGGGCCAGGACGTGGGCCAAGCTGTGGCGGAGCTTGTAGAGATCGTCGACTTCGGGACCTTCGGACTTCTTGGACATGGGAGTGGAGAGAAAGTTGCGAGAAAAAAAGCCTGACCGGAAGAGGGAGAGGCTCGTAGTCAATCACACGTGCGAGCCGCCCTCAGGAGAGGGTCGTGGTCGTCGCCGTGGTGGTCAGGATGCTGGACACGGGAAAAGCGTACGCTCCCCTTTCCCACCTGACAATACGCCGCTTGAACTCCCTACCGTCAGCGCGGAGAATGTCCCTCCCATGCCGACCTATCTCAAGGAAATCCCTCTCGGAGACCTCCGGACGTACGGAGAGAAAGTCCACTACCTGAAACGCCCGTCGCACACCGATGTCCTGTCGATGACGCTAGAGCAGATAGACGCCCGACTGGCCGCGCTCAACCTCTCGCCTTGCTTCTTCAAGCACGAGCATTCCATGGGAGGAGCTCGACACTGCGCCGCGCGTGCCACGAACGCGGGTTGTGGGCATCAGACATTGACGTTTCGCAGTGAAGCGAATGCGTCACTCGCCGTCCAGCAGGCGGCGGTAGCCGGCGTGTATTTGGGAGTCACGACCTATGACGAGGAAGACGCGGATACGGACCGGCTGCACCATATTGCCTACGCGCTCGGGTTGTCCGACAGCACGGCGCAACAGCTCTATCAGCCGCTTTTAGGGAGCGACGGCGAGCTGAAGGACGTCATGACGGACGACGAAAGGCGCGAGCTCAGGCAGGCACGATGCTCATTGCACGTCCTTCAACAAGAACCTGGCAATGCGGTTCTCGCCATGCGAGACCGGTACCGCGCATTATTCAGACCTTTCCTCGAAGAGAAACCCGAGAACATTCGTATTCGCGGCTGGCGCTCGACCGCGTTCCAGGTCCAGCGAAAGGCTCTTGCAGTGCATGAAGCGGCAGTCCGCATCTGGAACACGCCGATCCTCGGAAGAAGCAAATTCTAATCAGACCACCCCTAATTCCTGCTCGATCGCTCGGACTTCCCTCAGCAGCTGCGGATCATTGTGCAGCTTCTGCTCGATCTTCTCCACGGCGTTCATGACCGTCGTGTGGTCGCGGTTGCTGAACATCTCGCCTAAGCGGACGAAGCTCATGCGCAGGTACTTCTTGCCGAGGAACATCGCGATCTGGCGGGGTACCAAGATTTCGCGGACGCGGGACTGACCTACCATGTCCTGCACCGACACCGAGTAGTACCGGCTCACTGCCTCCAGCACGTCCTGGTAGGTCACGGCACGCTTCTGCACCGGCTCGAAGCCTACGGGCTTCTCCTCCACGTACGGATCCTTGTTCAGCTTCCGCATGATCTCGGCGATGCTGCGGACGGTAGGCATGCGCTGCTCCAGCTCGTAGAGCGCCACGGCCTGCATGAGGATGCCTTCCAGTTCGCGGACGTTGCGGGTGACGTGCTCCGCGATGAACTCCAGCACGGCGCGGTCCAGGAAGATCTCGTACTGCGCCGCCTTCTCCGAGAGGATGGCGAGACGCGTCTCGTAATCCGGCGCGGTCACGTCGGCGATCATCCCTCGTTCGAAGCGCGACATCAGACGGTCTTCCAGCTGCAGTTCCTGTGGCGGCCGATCGGCCGAGATGATGATCTGCTTGCGCTCTTCATATAGGGCGTTGAACGTGTGGAAGAACACTTCCTGCGTGCGGTCCTTGTTCGCGATGAACTGGATGTCGTCGATGATGAGCACATCCACCGAGCGGTAGCGCCGGTTGAACTGTTCCATCTTCTGGTGCTGGATGGCCTCGATCACCTGGTTCGTGAAGTCTTCGCTGGTCGTGTAGACCACCGTCGCCTTCGGGCTGTTTTTCAGAATGGCGTTGCCCGTGGCCTGCAACAGATGCGTCTTGCCGAGACCCACGCCGCCGTAGAGGAAGAGCGGGTTGTACTTCCCTCCCGGCTGCGCGGCGACGGCCTGGCAGGCCGCGTGCGCGAGACGGTTGTTCGCCCCCACCACGAGGTTCTCCATCATGTAGCGCGGGTTGAGGATCTTGCTGACGATGCCTTCGGCCAGCTTCACCTCCTGGCGCCCGGCCACCTTGCGGCGCTTCTGTTCCGGGAACTGCTGGAGCACGTTCACGGACCGCTGCGGATTGTCCTTCAGGCCCACGTCCACCTTGTAGACGATCTGGCGGACGTCGGGGTTCAGCTCCTGCGCGATCTCCAGGGTCATCGCCCGGTAGTGCTCGATGTGCCAGCCGAGAAACATGGGCAGCGGCAAGCCGATGACCAAATTCCCCTCCTCGTTTCCGAGAATGGCTGTGTCCTTGAACCACGTGATGAACTGGCTCCGCTGGAGCTTCGATTCGATCTTCCCGAGGATGTCGATCCACAGCTCGCGGAGCTTGGGGTCCACGGCAGACACTGGAGCGTCGGCGACGGCGGGAGGAATCATCAGAAGAGACGGAGAATGTCGTGATACGTGATGACGAGGATGAGCGTGATGAGCACCACGAAGCCCACCATGTTCGTCGTCAGTTCGAAGCGGCGATTCGCGGGCTTGCGGCGCACGAGCTCAAAGAGAACGAAGAGCAGGCGCCCGCCGTCGAGGGCCGGAAGCGGCAGAATGTTCAGCACGGCCAGGCTCAAGCTGAGCAACGCGACCAGACGCAAGTACGTCATGAACCCCTGCTGGACCGAGACGTGCGTCAGTCCCGCGATGCCCACGATGCCTGTGATGCCTTCCGGCACTTTCCCCTGCGACGCGAGAGACGTGACGAGCTGCCGCATGCCCAACACCGTCTGGACGGTCATGACCTTGGCTTCACGGAAGGAGAGCGCCACCGCGGTCCCGATGGACCGAGGCGGGACGGTGAGGTCTCGGGGATATGGTCGGATGGAGACGCCTGTTTTTCCGTCCGTCACTGGCATGCGGTACTCCCGTTGCTGCGCGAAGGACTCCCCCGTTTGGAGGCGATAGGTCACCACTTCTTTCCCCTCTTGGAGTTGAATGACGTCCTCCGGCTCACGCACCGGCACGCCGTCGATGTGCGTGAGGATGCTCAGAGGCGGCACGCCGGCCACCGCCGCCGTCCCGTCCTCCATCACCGCGTCGATGAGCACGCTCGGAGTCATTTGGACTTCTCCGCGAGCGGCTGCCGTTTTCAACTCATCGTACGACAGGTACGTGGGAATCCACTTCCCCGCCGAGAACCCGATGGTGAAGATGAGGATGGCGAAGATGAAATTCATGAACACGCCCGCGATGAGGATGGCGATTCGCGCGGGAATGCTCGCGGCGCCGAAGCTTCCGGGCGCCGTCCTGTCCGATTCCGATTCCGCGTTCTCACCCTTGAGTCGGACGAAGCCGCCGAAGGGAATCCAGTTGATCGTGAACTTCGTGCCGCCTTTGGAGAACACGGTGAACGCCCGCGGCGGAAGACCGAATCCGAACTCCTCGACGGTCACGCCGGCCTTCCTCGCCATGAAGAAATGGCCGCACTCGTGGATGAGGATGAGGACGCTCAGGAGGAGCAAAAAGGCCAGGGCTGTGATCACGAATCCCATCGGTGGAATGCGATCCTAGCAACAGAGGTGGAAAACTAAAAAGTTTTCCACATCATTCCGAGTTGCGCCTGCACGTTTTTGGCGCGGTGTAGCAACGATGTGCAGTTTTTCATCCCTGGGCCAAAACCAGGGCTTCGACTCGTCTCACTCCCCCTTCCCGAAGAGTCCGCGCGCACGCGGCAAGCGTGGACCCGGTCGTACAGAGATCGTCTACGAGAACCACGTACTCCGGCACGATTGCGGCACGACGCAGCACGAAGGCGTTGGCCATTGCCACCAACCGCTCGGCTCGCGAACGGTGAGCCTGATAACCCGTGGATCGTTGCCGACGGAGCAAGTGTCGGAGCGGCCAAGCGTTCGCATGGGTGACGAACCGCGCCAGTTGTTCGGCCTGGTTGAAGCCCCGGTCGAAACGTCGCGCCCAGTGCAGAGGCACGGGCACGATGACGGGTGTCGCCCCGTCCGCATTCAGGAGTCGTGAGACTTCCACCATGGGACGCGCGAGGTATTCCGCGATCCCCGAGACTCGACCGTACTTCAGCATCCGGATGAGCGGCTTGAGGAGCGGCGTGTCGTCGTACGCGAACGCGGCGACGACCCGGTCGAGTCCCAGTGCACCCTGTGCCGCCAAGTCCTCTTTCGTACGGACGACGGGCGACGGGACGAGCGCCCGGATCTCCTCCGGGGTCACCCACTCCCCTTCCGAACCAGAGGGAGAGCGCCTGGGGAAGAACAAATCGAGAAATCGCTGCCACATGTGCCCACCGTACCGCTTCCCAAGCGTCGGGAGACTTGGTACCCTACGCGGGCTTTGCGCAGAATGAAGTCATTGGCTTCCTCCTACGCCAAGCACAGTTCCATCGCCCAAAAGATCTGATGGGCAATGAGCTCAGCTGGGCCGAGGATCCGCCTGCGGATCCGAGCCATCACAAAAGCGCCACCGTGGCGCGCTAGCTAATCATCTTCTTTCACTCCATCGGGCAATTAGCTCAGCTGGCTAGAGCGCCACATTGACATTGTGGAGGTCACTGGTTCAAGTCCAGTATTGCCCACCATTCCGCACCGATGATATCCCACTGCTTCCAAAGCGTGTGGGAGTTACTCATATTTCCCAGAGCGGAATGGTGACTGCCCTTTGATTGGGGGAGGAATCCCCCAACCCCCCTCATTGCAGTGAAGTGGGAACCGGAGAGTTTGGGAGGCGGAGCCTCTCTATGCTTTCAGCGTTGTCGCATCTGCGCCACCCTGTTCATCGCTTCGTTAATCACCCACTGCCAAGCCTGAATTTCTGCGACGGCATTGGCACTGCCGAGCATGTCACGTACCGGCGCGAGAGAGGGGCGCCGATTGGCCTCGAGGAAGTAATGCCGGCCGGTGTGCTTGTCCTGAACGAAATCCAGCCCGAGCAACAGCTCATGGATCTGATCTCCCTCCATGCCCATCTCCCGCCCGATCGCTGACGCAACTTTCACAATTTCCGGAGGAAGCACTGGCTGTTCTTGATGAAGACCATGATCCTTTAGGAGCTGCTTTTCGACTTTCGAATAGGGATGGGAAATCGGAAGCGGATTGAGCGTGATGCGGCCGCCCGTGGTTGTATCGTTTTGATGAAGGATCATCGTATTCGAGGCGATAGCCCGTGCATCCAGAAAGTGCTTATTGCCTGGTGTTTCAAGAAATCTCGATGGGTCGTCGTCACGCCTGTGCTGTGCTCCGTTCAACCTCAACCCTTCTTTTTTCGGCGGTCCGTACGACAACTGCGACGTGACGATATGACCCGTGCAATCGACGAGCACACGGTAGGTAGACGGCGATTCTCCGGGTGATTCAATGTATTGCTGCATGAGCCAGTGTTTCGGATTTCCATGCTGGGCCATCCAGTCCCGGAGCCGGTCTAACTGCTCTCTACTCTCAATGAAGTATTTCTGTTTTCCCATCGATACGGTCTCGTTTTTCGCAACAACCGGGGAAGCAGCTGGATCGCCGTCGTACTCGGAAAACGGGACGGTCTCCGGGAAGTGTAAATCGGGAATTTTTCCCTTCCACTCGTCGACGAGCGTGCTCATTGACTGTCGTTCCGCTGTTTGTCCCCTCTTTGCTTGTGGTGCGACATCGATATTCACTTTGTGACGTCTTGCCAACGCGCCAATCAGCATCGAAATTTCCTCATACGTCGCGCGTGCCTGGTCGACAATCCGCGAACGAGGTCTCCGATCATCATGGTCTACTGTTTCACTCCCCTCATCGAAGAATCGGGATTCTGAACCCCAATCCGACCCAGATTCTGAACCGGAGATCACCAGCCTTGAGGTCGCAGTCCTGCGGACACGAGCCGGTTGAGGATATTCTTCGAAATTGTCACCCATAGGAGGCACAGGCTAGCACTGTGGGACTAGCCGTCCATTCCATCTCAGTCACGACGATGTCTGCAACACAGTATCCTTATTTTTCGTTTAATGGATGCCACTTTCTTCGTATTTGACTATACACGTTTATTGATCTCCCATCCCTGGCAAAAACCTGACTTTTCCGCTATAATTACATGATTTATGGAAACCAACACCCACCCCACCCCCACAACCCTTCTCGCCTGGGAAGGTCTCAGCGCTCCGCTCCACGATCGCGGCCGTCGCTGGTACGTCATCGGAGGAGCCGTGACGCTCCTCGTGATCATCTACGGATTGGTCTCGGGCGCTTGGTCGATGTCGCTCGTCGCCGCCGCTATCGCCGGCATGTACGTCTTGCGCCGCAACGCGCCGGTCGTCACGCGCCGCATTGAGATCATCAGTACGGGCATCGTGCTCGATGGAGATTTCGCTCCATGGGCGGACTACAAGGATTTCTGGCTGGTGCAGACGCCCGCCTACAGCGAGCTGCACTTGATGCGCACCGGCGGGTTCTCCCGCGAGATCGTCGTGCAGACAGGGTCGGTGAATCCGCAATCCATCCGCATGACGCTTTCCGAGTATCTCCAGGAACGCGCCGATCAAAAGGAACGTTTGCTTGACATGATTATTCGCATCTGTAAACTCTGACATGCTGAGCCGGCGCGTCATCGCCTGCCTCGCACACCCCCTAACGACCCTCCTCCGGGAGCGGCGGGAGGTCTTTCTGGCGAACAAGGACGATAAAACGACTCCGGGCCGCTCTCCCGAAAACGAACGCGGCCGGGAGGTTTCGACGGACGGCCAGTTGGATCTTTCCGTGGAGCTCGCACGCGTCCGCGCGCTCGGTCGGGCAGCCGCCCCCGAGGCTCTCATCGACGGCATCGACGCACTGCATGGCGAGAAGGCCGAACGCATGATGGACGTCGCGATTCTCGATCCGAACCTGGAACCTCTCCTGCAGCGCATTGCGGCGCAGAAAGGATTCCCGCCGGAAGCGGAATCCTGGACGCCCGCGCAACGCCAAGCGTTGCTCGCCTCGCTGCTGGAGTCTCCGTCGGCCAGCGTCCGCCTCGCCGAAGCCCTCGACGGCGCCGTGACCCGGTACGAGGAAATCAGCCGCGTCACGGAAGTCCGGATGAAGGATTTGATCAGCGAAGCTGGTCCCGAAAACGATCCGGACCGCTGGGCCGCCGTGGATTTCGCTCCCCTCGCCCAGGCTCTTGCCGACAACAACGCGCCTGTGGACGAAACGGCTCTCGCGGAGCTGCTTCATCTGGAGACGACGATCCCCGATGCGGCCGAGCGTCAGGAACTGCTGGCCATCTTGGTGCAGCGCCTGAAGTCCGTCCGCCGCAAGCTGCGCTACGGCATCAAAGGCCATCCTGAGACGTCCGCGGAGTCCGAAGGAAGCACCGAGAAAGCGTGGCAGAAAGATCAGGTGAAACTGCTCACCCGAAGCCGCGATGCGATGTGCGAGTACGTGCAAGCCGTGCTGGACCGCGAGAGCGAGGCGTTCGCCCAGCGCGACGGCGAGGCGTTGCAGGACATCGTCGCCGAGCTCGGTACCGAGTTGTTCGATGAATCCGGAGCGTTGTCCGAAGATGCAGAGCGCGCCTGCCTCGTGACGCACGGCGTCAGTCTCGCGGAAATCGTCGGAGCCATGTCGCACCGCGCCTCCGCGCTGGAGGAGCTGGACGTGCCGCCTCCGACCGATCCGACCTTCCTCACCCGCGCCAACGAGAAGCTGTCGCTCATCCGGAAGCTCAGCCTGCAGCAGGAGCAGATGCGCCGCGAACCAGCGTTCATCGCACCCAAGGCCGTCCGCGAACAGCGCGATGCGGAAGCCTGGGCCTTCGACCTTTCCCGCCGCTTGCGCCGGGTGCTCCAATTCAGCCCGACGCAGCGCGACGCGCTGAAGCCGCTGCTGAGCGCATTGGCGAAGGACGGCGAAGATCCCTGGGAAACGCTCGCGACTCTGAACGAATCCATCACCAGCTACGGTGACACGGACGGCTCTCCCGCCGCCCTTGCCGCGCTTCGCAAGAACTATCCCGACTGCGTGACGACCACGCAGTGGCCGGCCCAGCAGCGCGCGGCGTTGACCTCGCTGATCGACTTGCTCGAGAAGCAGGACGTCGACACGCTCGACGCGGCGGCAACCGCCGCCACGGCGCCCGAGCAACAGCCGGGCTCTTCCACGATCGATGCGGAGCGCGAGCGCCTGCGCGCGTCGCTCTCGGAAGTGCTCGGCGGTCTCGTCCCCTCTCTGAAGCACCCTCTGTGCGACACCCTGGGAGTCCCCGATGCCATGGCGCGAAAGAAATCGGACATCGAGCAGAAGCTCGTGGCCGGTTCACCTGTCGACGCCGAAATGGCACGCCAAGACATTCAACGCCTTGAGCAGGCGAAAGGTCTTTTGGATCGCATCACCAGCGGAAAAGCAGTCGTGGAAACCGACGATGAGACGGTCTTGGAACACCAGGACGCTTGCTACGATTACGACTCCGGAACGATGTACATCCGCTCTGGATTGCCTCCGGAACGGAAGAAAGAACTGTATGAACACGAGCGCGGCCACGCGATTTTGCACGTCCTCACACGCCAGTCGCGGGCATTCCCGATGCTCCTCTCCTCCGCATACGAATCGCTGCGTCAGCGTCATGCCGATCAATCGGGCGCCGATGATTTCGGGACCGCTTTGGAGAAGCTAGGCGCTTCCTACCGCCTGGAACAACAGCGCGCCACGTTCAAGGAACTGGCTGCGAAGAAGTATCCCGATGATGCCGACAAGGCCGCAGCCCACGCCGAGACTCTCTACCGGGAATTCCTCCTCGAGGAACTCCTGAACCGCCATGCCGATCGCCTGGCAACCGGTAAGGCCATGGAAGGCCGTGCGGGCGAGGCGCCGCTCTTCCAACTCGTGAACGACTGGAGAGAAGAGACCGCGGCACAGGTGCAGGCAGATGATAACGCCGACGGCGAGCCAGACAAGGTCCGTCGTCTGAAACTGTTCTCCACGGAAGCATACGACGAAGGAGACTTGGGCGAGCATGACCAGGATGACACGCGCAAAGCCGATGTGAGTGCCCGCAACCCGAAGCAAGAACTCATCAACATGGGACGTCAGCTCTACGTCATCTCCTCATTCATTGAGGCCTATGAAGATCATCCGGATCGAGAGAAGCTGAAGGAAATCTTCGCTCATTTGTCGGGGCTTCATGCGTATTATGATGCAGAACTGCGAAAGCCTGATAAAGAAACGGATCTTAAATTCCTCGAGGAAATGACGACGCTCGGGAATGCCGTTTCAAAGGTCTCGGAAGAGGTGAGGAAGATCGACACGGAGTCGCTGGATACGACGGATGCCCGTCGCGTGAAGAAACCGGGCTTCTGGGACCACGTGCACTTCCTCAGCATCAACGACATGGTGAAGCTGTGGAAGGACACATGGGAAGACATCGGCACCATGTACAAGCGCAACCAGGAGCGCACCCTCCAGGAAGTCGGCGACGTGCTCACGGAAGCGCTGGGCAAAGGCAAGAACCTGCCGTTCCGCGTGGGAACCTATCTCAACAAACTGAAGGGGTACCACACGCGCCGCTACGCGCAGTCCGAACTCGACTCCGTCGGCAAATGGCAGGACGCTTTGAAGAAGGAAGATAGCCATACCGTCATCGAGCTGCTCGCCCACACGAAGAACAAGGACCAGATCCGCGGTATCTTGGCGCTCCTCTCCGACCGCGGCGAACTCGACTGGGAGTCCGAGGATATCTGGCACAAATTGGAAGATTTATCAGGTTATAAAATGCCGGAGAAGGCCTGCAAGCGCGACGACGTGCTGCGCGACACCTGGCTCCGCAAAATGATCACGGAAATCTGGAACGACAAAGAGCTCTACTACCACTGGCGCGGCGCGAACGACAGCAATACGGCCAGCGGCAAGAAACACTTCACGCCTACGGTGGACCAGCTAAGCAACGTCGGAGGTGGTATGTCAGGCGAGCTCTTCAAGCAGCTGAAGCTCTACAAGCAGTGGAAAGCGCTGGCCGATGAAAATCACCACAAGGGCCTGGGGCACCCGCCGTTCCCGGTAGACGTGAAACCGCATCTGTATGAGGAAATCATCGACTACGCCATTCGCGACGGCAAAATGACGATGGAGGCGAAGATGTTCTACCTCGTCCAGGGCGTAGCCTCGGGACTGTTGTCCATCGACCGTCTGCGCGCGCTTGCCGGCGAGCACGGTGGCATCATCAACAGCTTCCCGTTCATCGAGTACTTCTACCAGAAGAACAACACGCTTCCTGAATTGAAAAAGATCGCGGCGGACATTACCGAAGACTTCGATGAAAACAACCCGACAGCCATCTTCAAGCCGGGAACCAAGACGACACTCTGGATTCACTACAAAGTCGCTCGCGAAGAGTCCGTCCGCGCACGCTTGAGCAAAGGTTCCACACGATCCGCAGAAGGGATCGACCATGAGGACATTCCCTTCCTCATCACGCAGATGGATTACAAGGAGGCGGATAACCTCCTGGACGTCATCTCCGGCTCCCGCCAAAAGGTCACTCCGGAAGGCTGGAAGAACGCGTACGTGGGGTTCAACTCGAAGATGAAGATCTTCGGCTGCCTTGCGCAATTGGAGAAGGAAGGCATCGACAAATTCACTCTATCCGACGCCAAAATGCTCGCGTCGAACCTCGCGTCGTACATCTACATGGACAACGTCCTCACGCTGAATGGCGCGAAGGAAAAAGGCACGCCGCCGAACCTGTCCCAAGGTCAGTTCAGGACGCCGTGTCCGTCTGGAGCATCAGGCACGGTCGCATGGGATTACCGCCGCTCCATGACGGCATTCCTCGGCGCGATGTCTCAGGCAGGCATCTTCAAGGACATCGACTGGGAGAAAGTCGACAAAGACAAAACGATCGGTGAGAAGGAAATGATCGCCACCAACCCCGACGAATATAAACGGAACACGGACGATAAAATCCAGAAGAAGCTGCTGAACTTTTCAGCGGGATATTTCCCCCGTTTTGTGGAGGAACTGGAGAAAGCCATCCTCAAGAACCCCCAGCGCTTCAAGGACATCCTGGCGGATTTTGCTCTTCGTGCGCCTAACCAGGGTGGATTCCTGAATGAAGGTGGTAGCGAGGAGCTGAACTATGAGAATGTGAAAGCCGTGACGATAAAGGGCCAGTCGGCGATGCAGCGGAAAGCCTCCGGCCACTGATCATTGTTGTTCCCTGAGCCCGAACCGGGCATGCTCCAGGCATGCAGGTATCCATTCAACGCGTCGATCAAACCCTCCCCCTTCCCTCCTACGCCTCCGAGGGCGCCGTGGGTTTTGACTTGGTGACGCGCGAAACGACGATCATCGAGCCCGGGAAGATCGGCCTGGTGCCGGGCAACGTCGTCGTCCGGGTGCCGAAGGGGTACGCGCTCCTCATCGTCCCCCGTTCGTCCCTGCCCCGGAAGAAAGGCCTCGTCTGCCCCCACTCCGTCGGAGTCATCGACCAGGATTACCACGGTGAGAAGGACGAGGTTCTCGTCCAGGTGCAGAACATCACGGACAAGCCCGTCACGGTGGAGCGCGGCGAGCGCATCGCGCAGGGTCTCTTCGTGAAGGTCGACATCGCCGAGTGGCAGGAGGTGGACAGCCATGGCGCGGAGAGCCGCGGCGGCTTCGGCAGCACGGGCACACACGCCTGACATCGAAAAACGGCCCCGTTTCCGGGACCGTCTTTTTGGCTTACTGCTGAGGAAAATTACTTGCTGAGGGGCTTGCGCATGAAGGCCGGCACCTCCAGCTCCTCTTCGTTGAACTGCGAGGAGGAGGTCTTGATCTCCGGATTCATCATGGGCTGGGGCGGCATGCGCGTCTCCTGCTTCTCGGCAGACTGCGAGCGGCCGAAGTTGCTCTTCACGATGCGCTGCGCGGTGCTGGCGGGCTGCGCCTGCGACGCGGCCAGGTCGGCCTCGGAGAAGCCCGTGGCGATGACCGTGACCTTGATCTGTCCCGTGAACGCCTCGTCGATGACGGCACCGAAGATGATGTTCGCCTCCGGGGCGCTGGCTTCCGTGATGATGCGCGCGGCCTCGTCCACTTCGAACATCGAGAGATCGTTGCCTCCCGTGATGTTGAAGAGGATGCCCTCGGCACCGTTGATGCTGGTCTCGAGCAGCGGGCTGTCGATGGCGGCGCGGGCGGCCTCGGCGGCGCGGCTGTCGCCGGTGCCGTAGCCGATGCCCATGAGCGCCGTACCGGCGTCCTGCATGATCGTCTTCACGTCGGCGAAGTCGACGTTCACGAGACCGTGGACCGTGATGAGGCTGGAGATGCCCTCAATGGCATGCTTCAGCACCTCATCCACCACCTGGAAGGCTTCCATGAGCGGCGTGGTCTTGTCGATGAGCGAGAGGATGCGGTCGTTCGGGATCGTGATGAGCGTGTCGACCTTGCCCTTCAGGCTGTCCAGCGCCTCCGTGGCCTGCTTACCGCGCTTGTAGCCCTCGAAGCTGAACGGCTTCGTGACGACGGCCACCGTGAGGATGCCCATGCTGCGGGCGGCCTCGGCGATGATGGGAGCGGAACCGCTGCCCGTGCCGCCTCCCAGACCGGCCGTGATGAAGAGCATGTCCGTGCCCTCCAACGCGTCCTTGATCTCTTCCAAGCTTTCTTCCGCAGCCTTCTTCCCGATGTCCGGGTTCGCGCCGGCGCCGAGACCCTTCGTCGTCCCGCGGCCGATCGTGATCTTCTTCTGCGCAGGGCTGTGATACAGCGCCTGGATGTCCGTATTCACGGCAATGAATTCCACGCCCTGCACCTTCTCATGGATCATGCGGGCGATGGCGTTGCCTCCGGAACCACCCGCGCCGATGACGCGGATCACGGCGCCGGGGAGCGCGTCGGGGCGCACCTCGCGGGCGGTGTCATCCCCCGTCGAAGGTTGGGAGGACTGGTTAGAAGGCTTGGGGCCGAAGATGGAACGGAAGGCGTCGGACATGGGAGAAAAGAAGAGAAGAGGCGGATGAAAGGATCAGGGGAAGAGACTCTTGAGCCAGGAACCCACTTGTTTGACGGCGCGCTTCATCTGGAAGTTGCCGCCGCCCATCGCGTGGTCGTCCTCGCGCATCCCCCAGACGAGGGTGCCGAGCGCGGTGGCGTAGGCCGGATCGTCGACTTTCTCGATGACGCCGCCGATGTCCACGGGGAAGCCCATTTGCACGGGCAGGCCCAGGACATCGCGGGCGAGGTCCAGCACGCCGGGCGCCTTCACGGCGCCTCCGGTGAGGAGCGCTCCGGCGGGCAGCATGCCGCTGCGGCCGATGCGCGTAAGCTCGTTTTTGATCAACGTGAAGATCTCGTAGTACCGGGCCTGCATGATCTCGGCCATGTACTTCTTGCTGACGGTCTGCGTGTCGACCTTGCTCACCGTGGAGAGGTCGATCATCTCGCGCTCCGAGATCTCCTCCGGGAGGACGGACCCGAACTCGATCTTGATCTTCTCGGCCGTATCGATGGAGGTGCGGAGCCCGATGGCGATGTCGCTCGTCACGCTCTCCCCCGCCACCGGCAGGCAGACCGAGTGCAGGATAGTCCCCTCCTCGAACACCGCGACGCTGGAGCAACCCGCGCCGATGTCGATGATCATCACGCCCAGTTCCTTCTGACGCTTCGTCAGGACGGACTCCGCGGCGGCGATGGTGGACGGCACGAGGGCGTCGATGTCCACGCCGGCCTGGTCGATGCACTTCTCAATGTTCTTCACGTGCTGGATGTGGCCCGTCACGATGTGCGCCTCCACTTCCAGGCGGATGCCCGTCATGCCCAGCGGATTCTTGATGCCGCGCTGCTCGTCGACGGCGTACGCCTTCGGCTCGATGTGCAGGATGCGGCGGTTCGCCGGGATGGAGATGGCCTGGGCAGCGTCGAGCACGCGGGCGATGTCATCCACCGTGATCTCGGCTCCCGAGATGGCGATGACGCCGCGGCTGTCGAACGATTCGATGTGCGACCCGCTCATGCCCACGAACACATGGTTCACGGGGACTCCCGCCATGCGCTCGGCATCTTCTAAGGAGGAAATGATGTTGTGGATGAGCTCCTCGACGTCGATGACGTGTCCCTTGCGCATCCCGAGGGACGGCGACAGTCCGACGCCGATGACGTTGGGCGTCCGGTGATCCGCATCCGCTCCATCCGCCACCGCGATGACCGTCAGAATTTTCGCGCTTCCTACATCGAGACTGGCAACGACACGTTCCTTGGGCATGCGTATGGAGGGAAAGGGGGGCGGTGGAAGCGACGATGTTCGCGCAACGCAGGAAAACGGAGAGAAGTCTAAGCGGCCTTGTAGAAGCCACGCAAGAGGGGTGCGACTACCTTTCGTATACAGAATGACGAGTTCCGATCACAAAAAGTACTCCGAAATTTTGCCTTCATACAGTGAAGAACACAAAAATGTATTCAAACGAATTATGACTGAAAACATTTCGAGCACTTCTTGTGTGCATACGGAAATCACGGATGACAACTGTAGGATCACGTGGTGACTCAGAAGAGGGCCAACTGCGACTCCGGACTCGCGCCCTGTTTGGGCGCAGCGACGGCCGTCGGCATTGGCTGAAAATGCGCCATGCCGTACGGAGACTTCACCAGGCCTTCGAAGCGCTTCCCCAGCGCCTGCGATTCGATGCTCCGGAAGAACTCCAGCACGGGAGCGACGGGCTTCTCTTTCAGGAACGTCTGTTCCAACGGCACGGGGGCGGGGGCACAGACGAGCGTCGCCATGCGCTCGCAGAAGAAGGCGGATTCCCGGTCCTTCTCCAGCTTCGCTTTCACGGATCCTTTGATCTCATCCAGATGCTCGTAGACCCCCTGGAGCGTGTCGTATTTCTGAAGCAGGGTCGCCGCGGTCTTCGGCCCTATCCCCTGCACGCCGGCCAGGTTATCCGAAGCGTCCCCGATGAGCCCTTTATAGGAGGGAATCTGGTCCGGACGGACGCCGTACTTCGCCAGGATTTCCGCGGGCCCCAGGTATTCGGCCTGCTGATAGCCCTTATGCGGGATGGCGATGCGCGTCTTCTCCGTAGCCAGCTGAAAGGCATCCCGATCCCCGGTGACGATGGTCACCCGCATCCCCTTCTTCTCTCCGGCGGTCGCGTACGTGCAGAGGAAGTCATCAGCCTCGTACTTCGCCTCCGCGACATGGACGAGATCAAATGCATCGATGAGCTCCAGAATTCTCGGAATCTGGGTGTAGAAATCATCCGGCGTCTCGGCGCGCCCCTCCTTATACGTGGCGTTCTCCTCGTGTCGGAAGGTCTTCTCCCCGGCATCGAAGCAGAAGATCAGGGCATCCGGCTCCTCCTGTTTCAGGATCGCCAGGAGCATGGACGCCACCCCGTAGATGGCGTTGGTCTGCTCCCCCGCCTTCGTCCGAAACGTTTTCGGGATCGCGTAGTACGCCCGGTACATCAGATGGTGACCGTCGATGATGACGAGGTGCTCCACGCAGGCAGCATGCCCGACGCAGAGCCCGCGAACAACGGAACCTCCTCCGAGAAAGGCTCGTTCTTTGCGCAAAATGAAGCCAAAAACTCATATTCTATCCCACGTTTCCCATGTCCAATGTCAAGAGCTACGCCCTTCTCGGACGTCGAGTTTTTCGCTATAATATACGGATATCACACAAACACCCTCCTATGGATTCTTCCGCCTTCACCCCCGCGCACGACACGCACATCGCGCGCCCGTACGGGATCGGGACTCTGGATCAAAAGATCCAGAATAAGACGGCGCTCCAGCAGGAACTGGGGTGGCCGAAGGAACCGAAGCGTCCGATGATCTGTCTCCCTGCCGGCATGACCGAAGCGCTGGGCGGCGATCTCCTTCAGGAGGTTCTCCCCGGCATCCTCAGCATGCAGATGGAGCTGCTCGTCCTCGGCAAGGGATCCCCCGCCTACGGCACGCTCTTCACGAAGCTCTCCAAGGAGAATCGCCACCGCGTCCACATCGTCCCGGAGACCGAGGCCGCCGTGCACAAGATGTACGCCGCCGCGGACACGGCGCTCTTCCTCACCGATGAAGGCATGGAGGAGGAAGTGGCCCGCTGCCTGCAGTACGGCGTGGTCCCGGTGTCCCCCGCCCGCACGGATCTCGACGACTACAATCCGGTCCAGGAGACCGGCAATGCGTTCCTCTTCGATGCCCCGAACAAGTGGTACGTCTTCGCCTCCATCGTCCGCGCCTGTGAAACGTACAAGTTCCCGTTCGACTGGCGGACCATCCAGCGTCACTGCCTCGAGACGGCTGGCCGCAAGGCGTGAGCTCAGGGCGACGGCAGCAGAGACGGTGACAGTTTGAACACGTCCAGGTAGATCGATGACCCGATGGACTCTATCCCAGGGAGCGTTCGCAATGTCTTCACGAGCGTGGGATGCCGGTAGGAAGCGACGACTACGTACGGTGAGACGTAGTCCTCCGGGAGCGTTCGGAGCCAGAGCGGGAGATTGATCGGAAGCTCCGGGAACGATTCGAGCTCCCGCAGTTTTAGCGTCATATCCGGATCCGCGAGGTACGTGAACGTCGGATCCATGCCCGAGGTGAATCGCAGATCATGTCGTTGATGCACGAGCGCAGGCATGAGTTCCCAGTCGACCAGCAAGATGGTGCTGCCCTGCGGCACTTTCTCCAGAGCCGTGCCGATGGAATCCAGGGACGGGATGCGGAACGGGGTCATGGCGAGCGAACGCACCGACGGGCCGAACATCAGGAGCAGCAGGCAGCCAAGGCCCACGGGGCCCAACACTCCCTGCGGCAGCAGATGCCGCCGAAAGCGCGCGGGGAGGTCCGGATATCGCGCCACCAGCAATCCCAGCGTGACGAGCATCAACGGCCAGAGAAAGTCGATGGCCCTCGTCCAGAAGAGATAGGCCCCCGTGAACAGCACGATGAGCAGGACGAAGAACACGACGTCGTGACGCGTTCGCCACAGACCGCCCCGCTCCTCTTTCGTGAGGAATCCCACGGCCAGGACGATGGCCGCCCACGTGAGCATGACCGAGATCATGTCCGTGTAGATGGACGTCGTGAGTTCCACGCCGAGACCCAGCGACCCTAGGAACGGAATGACGGCGAGGACGTGCTGCAGATACCACAGATACTCGGCGGGTCCCGGATGCAGGAGGAATCCCAGACCGACGCCGATGACCGACGCCACCGCCACGTGCACAGCACCACGTCGCTCGCGACGCGCGAGAAACAGCCACACGGCCCCGCAGACAGCCAGTCCCAGCGGGAAGATGAAGAGATGGGAGAAGAGCGTGCTCAGCAGCAGCAACGGACACAGGAGCCACCACCGCCGCGTGCGGAGCATCCAGAACGTGAGGATGGCCGCCGCGGTCACGAGCACGAACGGCCTCCCGATCATCATCCGGAAGAAGAAATTCGCTTCGCCGAACGTCAGCAGCAGGAGCAGCCAGGTCTGCGCGCGTGCGGATACGTCGTACGCACGCAGGAGCAGGAGGAAGCTGGCACCCAAACCGAGGAAGGAAAGGATCGTGAAGACACGCAACGCCGTCAGCGCCGGCAGACTCGCGAGCGGAATGTAGGACGCGTCGGCCAGGAACCAGGGGTCCGTGCGCAGGTCCTTGAGGACCCCGGCGGAAATGAACTCCGACCAATCCAGAAGCACCGTCCCCTTCTCCGCCATGCGTCTCCCCATCTCCACGTGCCGCAGTCCGTCGTCCATCGCGACGGGACCGGACATGCTGAAAAGCCAGACCGTCAGGAACGCGGCGATGAGCGCGAGGACGAGGAAGGGTCGCTGAGTCAATGAACGAACTGTGCGGATTATCGACACGACTGCGAGTATAGCGGAGCGAAAAACGGTATGATCTCACTATGATTTCGCCCCCGGAATTTCAGGCACTTCTCGAGAAATGGAAACTGTTGCCTGCGGTACGCGGGCGCGTCGCCGCTTTCCGCTTCGTGCGGGACATTCATTACGGAGACATCGGTTCAAGAAATCCCTTCGATGTTTTACAGGCGAAAAAGGGAACTTGTAGCGGAAAACACGCACTTCTCAAGCTCTTCCTCGAGGGGCTGGGATACAAGGTGCAGACGTTCTTCGCTCTTCATGATTTCAGCAAATTCCCCGTGAGCCCTTGGCCTGAATCTCTTCTCTCCTTCCAGTCCAAGACCCTCACGGACTACCATGATTTCCTGAAGGTCCAGATCGGAGATGCATGGCTCACGGTCGATGCCATCTTCGATGCGCCTCTTCTTTCGCTCGGGTTTCCGATTACAGATTGGGACGGCGTACGAGATGTGAGTCTTCCTATCGTCTCCGAGTCGATTATTCCTGCTGTGGGAGATCCGGAGGAGCACAAGAAAGAACTGATCGCGGCACTTCCCGCTTCTGTACAGAAGGATCGCAAAGAATTTCTTCAGGCACTGACTGCCTTCATCGATGAGAACAGGCCGTAACGAAGAGGAGGGGTTGGGAGACCACTCCCAAGTTCAAAGAAGCGAGTACCGAAGGCGCGAGCCCACCAGTTATTTTTGCATGCAAAAATAACTGGTGGGTCAGGTGGGATTTGAACCCACGGCCAATTGCTTAAGAGGCAACTGCTCTACCAGACTGAGCTACTGACCCAAGATAGCCGCGGCAGCGTACCAAATGGCGTAATCCCTCACAATACTTTTCGCGCGTGGATTCGGCCAGCCGGCGTAGGTTCCAGGACCGCTACCGGCATGCCCTCCACCCATCCGATGGTGTGGGGTTCCACATGTCCGATCACATCTTGTCCTAGCTTCAGCTTGTCGAAGTCCCCCATGGCAAGTTCCACGCCGTGCAAACTCTTGAGCGAGTCTTTGAGCGGCTGCACGTCGGTCCACTTCAGATCGGCAAGTGCGACGGCATCCTTCAGCGACCACTGTCCCACCACCGTGCGCTTCAAAGCTTCGAGATATCCGCCGCACCGGAGCGACGCGCCGAGATCGTGCGCGAGCGAGCGGATGTACGTCCCGGAGCTGCACCGGATCTTCAGATGCAGGTTCGGATACTCGTAGGAAAGGACCGCGCACTTCTCGATCTCGACCTGCCGCGGCGGCATCGTGATTTCCTCCTGTCTTCGCGCGCGTTGGTACGCTCGAACGCCGCCGATCTTCACCGCGGAGTGCGCGGGCGGCACCTGCGTGATGCGACCGACGAAACGGTCCGCAAGTACGCGGTTGATCACTCCTTGTTCCGGCACGGTCCATCCCGGCACCGGCGTCCATTCCTCGATGGGTCCTTCGCGATCGTACGTCTGGCTCACCGCACCCAAGCGGACATGGGCTTCGTACTCCTTCCATGCGCCCGTGAAGAATTCGATCACCTTCAACGCCTTGCTCCCCACCGCGACCACGAGCAGTCCGGTGGCGGCGGGATCCAGCGTGCCGAGATGCCCCACGTGCTTTTCGCTGAGGATGCGGCGAACACGGGCCACGACGTCATGGCTCGTCAGACCAGCCGGCTTGTCGATGAGGGCAAATCCGTGTCTCATGTCCATCCACCGTAGCATGCGCATCCTCGGACGCCTACCCCCTGCTTTCGGCGAATAGACGCCTCTTTCGGCCCCGGCGCAATGGCGGCGCTGCGGGATCCGCGCGTAGCATCTCCTCCATGAATCTGACCCTCAGCTGGGACCTGTTCATCATCGTCTTCTTCGCGATCGTCGTCACGTACACGTTCATCATCGGAAAGAAGGAGTCCGTGAAGATGATCGTCGCCACCTACATTGCCATCGTCGCGGTGCAGGGTATTGGCAATCTCCTCCAACGTCTGACGAACGACACGGGCGGCACGATGCTGAACTTCCTCGGAATGCCCACGATGAGCCTGCCCGTGCTTTCCATTATTAAGCTGGTCTTGTTCATCACCATCGTCATTCTCCTCACCGTGAAAGCGGGCATCAACGTGGAGTACAACAGGGAGAACAGCATCGTGAGCATCGCGGTGACCGCGCTCTCGGGCGTCGCGACCGCGGGACTCCTCCTCTCCGCGCTCCTCACGTACGTGTCCAACGTCCCGCTGCTGGACATGACGATGCCCGAAGTCTCGTCGCTCTCCCCCATTCTGCAACAGAGCAGTCTGATGCAGATCATGATCCTGAATCAGGACCTGTGGTTCTCGCTTCCTGCGGTGATGCTCATCGTCGCGGGGTACGTGAGTAATGAGTAATGAGAAGGATGAAAGCCGATCTTCGCGATTTTTTTCGTTGTTCGGTCAACATTTGCAAGAGCGTCAAGTTCATTCCCTCTTCTGATTGACCGGAGCGCTTGCCGGAGATGGAAGCCGCGAGTAACAATGGTCCTAATTCCCCTAACCCCTCCATGTCTTCTTTGCAACGTGTCATCACGCGCTTCGGAACGTACGGCACAGCAGCGCTCTACGCTGTCTCCCGCGCGACGTCCGTTCTCGCTCAGGACAACTTCGGCGGCGAGATCCCGCCCATCGCTGGAACGCCCAACTCCGCGAACATCCGCGAGACGATCGTGAGCGTGCTCACGTTCGTGCTCAACTTCCTCGCGCTCTTGGCGATCATCTTCATCGTCATCGCCGGTCTGCGCCTCATCGTCTCCCAGGGTGACGAAGAGCAGAAGGACAAGGCCAAGAAGACCATCCTCTACGTCATCATCGGTCTGTTGGTCATCCTCTTCGCTCGCGTCATCGTCTCCTTCTTCACGGGTGGCGTCACCCAGGAATTGGACCTCCCGACGGACTGAGGAACTTTCTCACGACGTTCAAAAAAGCCCTCCGCACGGAGGGCTTTTTCATTGCTCGATCAGGCCGCGTCGGGCAATCGGTTCAGGAGCGGATTCGGCACCGGAGTCGCCTTCTCCGGAGCGGGCGCGGAGGGATCCCGCACGATGATGGCGTCGCGACGGACTTCGAGGATCTGCGAGAGCGCGATAGGCATGCCCCACCGCCACCACTTCTTCGGCCAGATCCATTCGACCATGAAGAGATCGGTATCGAACTGCACGTCTCTGCAGGTCCCCAGGTACCGGCCCGTATCCGTGAGAATGCGCTGATCGAGGATGAAACGCCTCTCGTCCAACAACGTCCGAAGGCGCACGCGATCCTCCAGCGGCGACAGCATGTCCGCGGATCGGATGACGACGCGTAATCCCCAGCGGCGGATGTCTAGCGAGGATAGGAAGAGTTGCTGCTTCCCGAAGTTCGTTTGCGTGCGGACGAAGAAGCCTTCGACTTTCCCGGTGTCCGGATGGAGGAAGATTCCCGAGAGCATCCCGACGACCTCTGACGCGTCGTCATCGAAGACCGGGAGTCCAACGGCGGTGGTGAATCGGACGTGCATCTGTGGTACGATTCTACCCGTCCTCCCCTCCTATGCACCTCTTCAGCGGATCCTCCCACCCCACGCTCGCCAAGGCTCTCGCCGCGGAGCTGGGTATTTCACTCGGAAAGGTCACTCTGAAGAAGTTCAGCTGCGGCGAAAGTTACGTGAAATTCGAACAATCGGTGCGCGGACAGGCGGTGTACATCGTCCAAACCGCCACTGCGACCCCCAATGAAGACCTGGTAGAACTCTGCTTGATGTGCCAGGCAGCGAAATTGAGCTTCGCCGACTCCGTTCACGTCATCCTCCCGCACTTCCCATACGCCCGTCAGGATCGCGTGAGCGAACCTCGTGAGCCGATCTCCGCCAAGCTGATGGCCACGTTGCTGGAAGCTTCCGGTGCGAATCACGTGATGGTCCTGGACCTCCATTCGGACCAGATCCAGGGATTCTTCTCGGTTCCCGCCGACGCGCTCGTCGCCCGCTCGATCTTCGCCGAATACTTCCGGAGCAAGAAACTGAAGAAGCCGGTCATCGTCGCGCCCGACGTGGGAGGCGCCAAGCGCGCGAAGAAAATCGCCGACATGATCGGGGCGGAACTCGCCATTCTCCATAAGAGCCGCCCGTCGCATCAGCAAGCCGAAATTCTGGAAGTGGTCGGCGACGTGAGCGGCAAAACCTGCATCCTGTTCGACGACCTCATCGACACAGCGGGAACGCTGCTCTCCGCGAAGAAGGCCCTCGAGGCACGCGGGGCCGACAAGGACATCTACGCCGCTGCGACCCACGCAGTGCTCTCCGGTCCGGCAGTGGAGCGTCTGACGGAGGCAGCCTTCACCGAAGTCGTCGTCACCGACAGCCTTCCCGTGAACCCGAAAGCGTTCAAAGGACTGACCGTCCTGCCCATCGCCCCGTTGCTCGCTCAAGTGCTCCGGAACATCGAAAGTGGAAAGAGCGTGACGGAAATCTACGGCGAATGATTTGCCGGTTCTGACAATTCCACACGCGCCGTATCGGGGCGTAGCATGGGAACCGTTTCGTCCCCCTTTTCTCTATGTTGCTGAGGAAATTCTTATCCTTGGTCGTGGTCGGCTCCGTCGCGTTCTCCTTTACGGCCGCGAGTGCTGAAACCACCGGTTCTTCGTCGTCATCTTCATCTTCGTCCTCCTCTCACAGCGGAATGTGGGTGAATGCGAACAATCCCTGCCGCGGTTTGAGCGGTGAGGCAAAGCTCTTCTGTCTCCGCAAAGATGTCGTCGAAGAGGAGCGCCAGAGCCGTCTTGAGAAGCGAGTGCAGACCAAGCTGCAGACGAAGGACAAGAAAGTGGTGAAGAAGGCGGTGAAATTCAACCGCAGTCAGATCAAGCGCGACAGCCTGGACAAGTGTCTGAAGCTTCGCGGTCGCGCCCGCATAGACTGCGTATCGCTCACCCGCCCTCGCCGTTCGACGACCGACAACAAGCCGAACACGGTCGCCATCTGCCACAAGCCGGGGCTCCTCGCTCAGCAAACCCTGCATCTGCCCCAGACGGCCGTGAATGATCACCTGGCCCACGGCGACAAGCTGGGCGCCTGCGCCGGCAGCTCGTCCTCCATGAGCAGCAGCTCCTCGGTCTCCTCTTCCTCGTCGTCGACGAGCTCATCGTCCTCGGCCAACTGAGGCCATAACTCGGAATTTCAAAGCGGGGCCTTGGGCCCCGCTTTTTATTGACTCCCTGGCCCCGTCTCCGTACCCTTTTCCGTGCCTGAGGCGCTTTCTCGTGCTCCTGGCAAACAGGATCGGGCGATTAGCTCAGTTGGTTAGAGCGCGACACTGATAATGTCGAGGTCGGCTGTTCAAATCAGCCATCGCCCACCATTCGACTCCTCTTCACATCCGATTCTCCCAGGCACATCGGTTGTTTTTCTCTTCCCAAGAGTCGAATGGTGAAGGCTCTATAATTGGGGGTAGAATCCCCCAACCCCTCTCGGTGGAAGTGACATGATGAATGGAGGGTTTGGCAAGGCAAACGTCTCACTCGCCACTCTTCGCCCACGCGGCGAAGTCTTTCAGCGGAAGTCCGTACGGCAGCATCTCGCCGTTGAGGACGATGCCATCTACCATCTGCGTCTCGGGATCGTAGGTGAAGTCGAACGTCCGGGTGCCGATCGGGCTGGCGTAGGACACGGCATGGACGCCGACGATGCCCGGCGTGGCCGCGTCGAACCGCGTCTTGAGCGTGACGATGCCGCCGGAAGCCTCCAGCGCGTTCTGCGTCTGCATTTCCATTTCGGATGCCTGCCAGGCTGCGTTGTCCTGTTTCGCGTCATGTCCCGAGAGCACGATCGGCTGACGGGCGAGGATATCCAACGACGGCAGGAGCGCGCGCGTCTGCACCGGCAGCGTATCCGGCGCGACCATCGCGGCAAGAGACAGGACGGCAGCCGAATAGCGCTGGGCGCGCTCCGGATACCCGTTCTGCTGCATTTCCAGGGCAAGCGGACCCACGGTACGGATCGTCATACTGATGAGTGATCCGGATGCGGAAGAGCTGCGGACGAAATCCTCCATCGATTGGCGCCAGCGGGTGACCGTTCCGTCATGGAGGCCTTCCCGCTGCACATCGGAATGCGGCAGGGCGAATAGCTGCGCGAGCGTGCTGTTCTTGCCCAATGATTCCGGCGCCGAGAGCGTCCAGAGATCGTTGACGTACGTGGGATGGAGGGAAGCCGCCATCCAGAGATCCCTGTGCGATTGGAGATACGCCAGAAGCGACCGGGCGATGACCGGATTTTCGGTATTCGCAGCCGCGTGCAGCAGTGTGTGTGGAGCGAAAGGAGAAACCGTCACGAGCGATCCGTATTCGGGATCCTGCAGGAACGCCACGAGACCGTCGGCATCGTTCTGTTCGGCGAGCCACTGCAGATGCCCGAGGACCTCATCGCTGTCGTCGCGCCGCATGCGGAGCACCGAAGACCACAGCTGGAGCCATCCGCGCGACGCGAGCATCGGCCGGTCTGACCGGATGACCGGAAGCGAAGGCGCGGGCTGGGCGAGAATCATCTCAGAACGACGGAGCTGATCGGCCAGGAATTCAGCACTGACGGCATGGAGTGCCCGCGCGTCGGACCAGGCATCCACATCCTGTGTCAGCGGCTCTACGAGGCCGTTCTGACGCCACTGCTTGCCGGCGGGCACCACGAGCATGGCCCCGTCCGGGAATCGCAGCACGGCCGGGCTGGTAATGCCCGCCACCGTCAGATTTCCATTCACGTACGAAAGATAGAACGTGCCGTCCACACCGGTGACGCGAGCCGATCCCACGCGAACCTGAAACGGACCACGGGACCCGACCAACACCGTGCCGTACCCCAGCAACGCCGGGCGTTCGAAGGTGTCGAAGAGGACGTCGCCAGTGGGTTCCGCCCACACACCGTCCTCCAGCCGGAGATAGGAGCCACTCCCCTGTTCGGCACCGGAATCGACAGCAGCCAGGAATGGCCGCGTGGAGCTGAGCCCCATTCCCGCAAGGAACAGCATCGCCGCAATCGGGGCGGCGACGAAGTGCCTGTGCGCGAATTTGGAGAGTGTGTTGATTTGCATTTTTCCTCTAAGGATAGCAGAAATCCTCGAAATTCTCAATGAACGGGTGTTGCCAAACCCCGCCCAACAGGACGATGCTCTAGCCCATGCGCATCCTCGGGATCGATCCAGGACTTGCCAGAGTAGGATTAGGTGTTATAGATACATCATCTCCCTACGATTTGCAGGTGGTGGAGTGGCTGACGCTGGAGACGGCGGCGGGTCTTCCGCTGGGCGACCGCCTGAAGGAAATTCGGACGGATCTGGACGCCTACTTGCGGGAGATGAAGCCGGACCTCGCCGTGGTGGAGCGCCTGTTTTTCAAGACGAACGTGACGACGGCTATCGATGTCGCGCATGCCCGCGGCTGCATCCTCCTCTGCCTGGCCGAGCACGCCGTCCCCATCCTGGAACCCACGCCCATGCAGCTGAAATCCGGAATTGCGGGTGACGGAGGCGCCGCGAAGCGCCAGATGCAGGACATGGTGGCCCGGATGCTGCATCTCGCAACAATCCCCACACCGGACGATGCGGCCGACGCCTTGGCACTCGCCGTATACGGAGCGCTCCATGCGCCGACTCTCCAAACTCAGGCCTCCTGAACGGTTCCATTCCGCACGTGCCAGAGCTTCCCCGCAATGGGCCCTTCCGGATCGTGCGTGCCGGTGAGCAAGACCTGGTGATCCTTCAACGCATCCAGCACCAACCGCTGATGCTGCGCGTCGAGTTCCGAGAAGATGTCGTCCAGGAGGATAATCGGCCGCTCCCCCCTGCGGATCTGCAGGTACGACGCCTCCAAGAGGAGCAACGCCAAGACCGCCACGCGCTGCTGACCGCGGGAGGCCGTGGACGCCGCGGAGTGCCCATTCAGCAGCAGCGACCAGTCGTCGCGATGCGGGCCCACGGATGTCGACTGCAGGATGATGTCTTTTTCGCGGTAGTGGACCATCTGTTCGCGAAGTTCCTTGGCGATGACAACGCGTTCGCGGGTCTGGGTGCTGCGCTGGTACGCGAAAGCGACCTGATCCCAGACGTCGCCCAACGCGCGCAGTTCCTCGCCCAAGCTCAACCCCAGCGTTTCGACGAGTTCCAGACGGAACAACGTGAGAGTAGCGCCGACATCCGCCAGGCGTTCGTCCCATAACTCCAGCTCATCGGGCTTGGCGTGCCGATCCGCGATGCGGCGCAGCAAGGCGTTCCGCTGCTTCAGAAGCTTCTGATATTCCGTAAGGGCCGCGGCGTACTCCGAGGAGACCTGTTCCAAGATCTGGTCCAAAAACCGCCGACGGTCGGCAGGCGCGCCCGTGAACAGATCCATGTCCTGCGGCAGGAACACCACCACGGGCAGCTGCCCGATCATCTCCGCGACCGGAGTGCGCACGTCGTTGCGGAAACAGGCCTTCTGCTTGCGCGGGGCGACTTGGCTCACGATTTCGAGCGTCCGCTCTTCGCCGTCGTCGGCGCGGATCCGAGCCTGGATCCTGTAGAAGTCGGCCCCCCACTGCCGCAGCTCATCCTCATCCACTCCTAACGGCGACGACGCGAACGCCAGGACGGAGAGACCCTCGAGGAGATTCGTCTTGCCGCTCCCGTTGGGACCGATGAACACATGTACGTCGGACCCTGCGAGGTCCACGGCCAGAGAGGCGTACCTTCGGAATTGCGTGAAGGCGAACGATTCGATGCGCACTCGACGGTCAGGAAACGGGTTTTAGGGATGCCAGCGCCTCCTCGTAGAGTGCGTGGACGAGATCGATGTACTCCTTCCGTTTCACGTACTGCGGCATCTGCGAAATATCGACCCAGACGTAACTGTCGATTTCATTCTGGTCCACGCGCACGGGAGTGTTGGCATCGACAACCGTGAAGACGTACTCGATGCGCTGTCCGCAGACGTTGTCCGGTCGGAAGCGACGGAAGGACGGCGGAAAATCGTATTGGTAAACGTGCGGACTCTTCCCCAACACCTGACAGTCGCCAATCCCCGCTTCCTCGCAGAGCTCGCGGACGGCAGCTTGTTCGATGGTCTCCCCTTGTTCCACACCCCCCTGTGGCAGCTGCCACGAGTCCTTCTTGCGCGGTTTGTGCAGCAGCAGGATTTGGTACACCGTCTTGCAGTTGCCATCGCGATCACAGACCTCCGAGGGTCGGAGGACCAGAATGGAAGCCGCCGAGCGGTACACATCCGTCATAGGCCCATCATACACAACAAAAAGTCCCCCGGGCACCCTCGTCCGCTTGGAGGATTACTTGGAGTGACGCTCTTCCTTGAATTTCACCGGCACGCGCTTCATGCAGATGTTGCAGTACTTCTGCATCTTCGCCTGCTGGTCCTTCCAGGTTCCCTTCTGGGTCTGCTTGAGCAAGCGGATGGATCCGATGCGATTGCCGGATTCCGAGCAGAATACGCCGAAGACGGTGCGCTTACCACGGGGCATAGCCTGGGTACTTTACTGATGGAAGGCCAACAGCGCAAGCCCCAGGAAGACCAATCCGAAGCAGACGATCTTCACCCGAAGGGACTGCAGCGTCAGGAGCTCCCGTGGGGCCAGGGTAGGTACGAAGTACGCCAAAAGGCCGGCGAGGAGCAGAACCACGAATGGCTGAAGGTTCGTGAGGATGCCACTGAGGGAAATGGGTCCCAGGAGGTACCCGAGTTGTCCGAAGCCCGTTCCGATCAGGAAACAGCCGATGATGAGGGCGTTGAGGATCAGGTACTTGGACTTCCAGTACGGGAACGATGCGAACACCTGGCGCCGGAATGGCGGGACGCCCATGCCCAGAACGAACGAGAGAAGCTCGCGACCCACCATCTGCCAGAAGAAGATCTCCACGAAGGACACGCCCCGGACGAGGGCCCATTTCTGAATGATGTAAAAAGGCAAATACAGGCTAGCCAGTAGCGGCAAGAAAAGGAGCTCCTTGCCCGTCGAACCGACCTGGCGATGCCAGAGCGAGAGGACCGTCACGCTCGCAAGGATGAAGATCGCCGCAAGCGTCTCTCCCAGGCCCCAGCGCTCTCCGAAGATCCAGAATCCGGCGATCGTTTCGAACACGGCAAGAATGGACCATGCGATGTTCGTCACGGAGATGTCGATGTGGCGGATGGCCGTGAGGAAGACCAAGTCCGCAGCGTAGGCAATGCTTCCGGAGAATAAGAGAATCCAGACGATGTCCGGCGCCGGCACGCGGATCACGAAGTAGAACAGCGCGAGGAAGAGCGTGCTGAAACAGCTCTGTACCCACATGAGCGCCACGGGCGTCACCGGATACCGCTTCACCGTCGCGGAGTCGAGCACGTTGACCCAGGACCAGAAGAAGACTCCGGCGAGGACGGCTGACAACCACATATCAGAAGCCTCCGCTCATGGAACCCCCCTGCACGGGTACCGTGCTGAGATAGTTGAAGGCGCTGTTGGCCGCCGTCGAACCTTCGCCCGCCGCCGTCGCGAATTGCGCGAAGTAGTTGCTGGCGTTCGTGACGTCTCCGGCGCCGAAGACGCCAGCGACCGTGCTCTGCTGCGCGCCGTTCACTTTCAGGTAGCCCTTCGCATCCACTTCGCACCCCAGGGCGATGGCCAACGCCGTCGCCGGGTTAGCGCCGATTTCGATGAAGACACCGTCGACTGCCAGCGTGTCCGAGCCTTCGAACGGCTTGTCGAGCTTGATGCCGCTCACCTTAGGATCGCCCAGGATCTCGACGACGTTCGTGTTCAACACGAAGGAGATGTTGTCCTTCGCCTTCACGCGGTCCACCCAGTACGGCTCCGCGCGGAATTCCCCGCGGCGGTGAATGAGGTACACCTTCTTGGCGACCTGCGCGGCGATGGCCGCGCCCTCCACGGCGCTGTCCCCTCCTCCGATGACCGCCACCGTCTTGTTGCGGTAGAAGAACGCGTCGCAGGTGGCGCAGTACGTCACGCCCTTGCCGGACAGACGGTCTTCGCCCGGCACGCCGAGGTGCCGCTTGTTCGAGCCCGTGGCCAGGATGATCGTTTTTCCCTGCACCGTCTCACCGCTCTGGAACGTCACGGTGAAGACGTCCTTCTCCTTCACAATCTTGTCCACGCGCGCCTGTTTGTGCGTCACTTCTTCGAAACTGACGGCGTGCTTCTTGAACTTCTCCATGAGGTCCGGCCCGCGGATCTCGATTTCGCCGGGCCAGTTGCCCACTTCCGCCGCCGTATTGCCCAACCCACCTTCGTCCAAACCGACGAGCAGGGTCTTGAGCTTGTAGCGCGCGCTATAAATGGCCGCGGTGTAGCCCGCACAGCCTAAACCGACAATGATGACGTCAAACATGACCACAGTGTAACGGATAGCAGCGGCACAGGGCCACTCAGGCTTTACGGGTCCAGCCTCGGGCCCGCATCGTCTCCGCGATACGGCGTACGCCCACGTTGAACGCGGCTTCGCGATACGTGATGCCGTGCTCATGCGACTCCCGTCGAACCGACCGGTACGCATTGAGCATGATGCGCTTCAGTTTCGCGTCCACGTCCTCGTCACTCCACTGCTCGCCGCTGCGTCCCTGCACCCATTCGAAGTAGCTCACCGTCACGCCGCCGGCATTGGCGAGTACGTCGGGAATGACCGTCACCCCTCTCTTCTTCAGGAGAGCGTCCGCTTCCGGAGTCGTCGGACCGTTGGCCACCTCCAGAATGAACCGGGCTTTCACATTGTCCGCATTCTCAGCCGTGATGACGTTGTCGAGTGCGGCGGGAATGAGGACGTCGCAGTCCAGTTCCAACAACTCCTCGTTGCTCACGCGTTTCACGCCATCCATCTTCATCTTCTCCAGGTCGCACACGGACCCCTCGCAGTACTCCCCCGTCACGGAGCCGGTCTTCCGCTTGTACTTCTCGATGCGGACCGGGTCGATTCCCTCCGGCGAGTAAATGCCGCCGTGGGAATCCGACACGGCTACGACGGTGAAGCCCTCGGCATGGAGGAATTGCGCCATCGTCGCCCCCGCGTTGCCGAATCCCTGAATGGCCACGCGCAGATCCTTCGCATCCAGCGCCTCGAAGTCGATCAACTCCTTCAGGATGAAGAACGCCCCGCGCGCCGTGGCGGTATCGCGACCGCGGGAACCGCCGTACGACAGCGGTTTGCCGGTGATCATCGATGGCGCGAACGTCTTCGTGATCGTTTCGTACTCGTCTCGCATCCAGGCCATGATGTCCGGATTCGTGTTCACGTCCGGCGCTGGGCAGTCGATATCCGGTCCCAGATGCTCCGAGAACGCCCGCACGTACGCGCGGGACACGGCTTCCACCTCCTTGCGCGTGAGTTCCTTCGGGTTGCACTGCACGCCTCCTTTGCCTCCCCCGAAGGGAATGTCCACCACCGCGGTCTTGATGGCCATGAGGGCCGCCAGCGCCTTCACCTCGTCTTCGTCGGCGTCGGGGTGGAAACGGATTCCGCCTTTGTACGGGCCGCGGGCGTTGTTGTACTGCACGCGGAAAGCCGGGAACGTCGCCTTCTTTCCGTCATCCTTCGTGATCTCGATCTCCGCACGGTGGTCATGCTGTGGCCCCTCCAGGAGTTTTCGCTCCTCCCTGGACAGCTTCAACCGATCCATCGCCTCGCCCAAATTCGTGCGGAAGCGCTGGTACGGCGTGTCAGTAGATGCGGCTTTCGGCGTCATGAAGAAACGGGGAACGTACCCACGTTGTACGACTGCCCAGGACCACGCGCAAACAGATTCCCGGCAATCGAGCGACCGCGTCTGATCTCAGCAGCTGAGCGGGATACCGCAACGCTCGCAGACGCCGTCCAGCACGGCGTTCTGGACACGGAGCGACTCCTGGACCGCCGTGCGGGCCGAGAACTCCGGCACGGGCAACGAGCGCCAGACCTCCAGGTGCTTCTCCTCGCCGAGGTGCTCGTCGAAGTAGATGTGCGCGTCCTCGCTCGTGAGGCCGTACCACTTGGACAGGCCTTCTTTCTTCGTCTGCGCGATGGCCGGTAGCTCGCGCTCCAGGGCATAGACAGCAGCCATGCCTTCATCCAGCGTGCCTTCCGCCAACTTCTCCAGGCGATTCACCGCGGACTTCACGGTCTCCGTGGGCTCATACGCCTCCAGTTCGGCTTCGGTGACGCCGACACTCTTCGCGAAGCGCTTCCACAGCTCCACATGCTCCTGCTCCTCCACGACATTCTGCTCGATGCGCGCTCGCAGCGTGCGATCCACCGCACGGTCGCGCACGCGCTCCACCACTCCCGGGATGCGGGAGACGAGGTGGAAGTACTCCTTCGCGTAGATCTTCAGATCCTCCAGGGTCAATTCACCCTTGGACCAGCGCACGTAGAACGGATGATGAAGCACGCTCTTGGCAGCGATGACGTCGTCGAAGATCGAGAGATTGACCATGGAGTTAATGAAGAAGGGAGAAGGACTCCGAGCGTAACGATCCGCGCGGCACGCGGGCAAGACGCGAGAGTACAAAATCTGCTCAGTGCAGGAGTTCGAACATCCACGAGTAGAGTCGCTGCGCTCCGTCGACGAGGCGGGGGCCGGGCCTATTGAGCAGCGAATCGTCGATCACGCGAATGCGGTTCTCGCGTACAACCCGCAGTGCGTCCCATCCCGGTCTTTTTTCCAGAAGCGTCTTATCGGCAAGCGAGCCGGCGCCGCACCAACTGATCACCAGAAGATCCGGATCGAAGGCCGATACCTCTTCCAGAGATACTTCCCGGCTGAGTTCGCCGTCACGGATGGGAAAGGGCGTCCCGCCCGACAGCCGTACCAGTTCCGGCACCCAGTTGCCGCTAGCCATGGGCGGCTGGTGCCATTCCTCCACGTAGACCTTCGGCTTGGACGGGAGCAGTGCCGCTCTCTTCTTCACCGCATTGATCCCCTGCTGGATGGAGAGCACCAGACCCTCGGCACGGTCCTCGCAGGCGAAGAGCGAACCGTACTGCCGGATGGTTTCGATGATCTGCTGGATCGTCCGCGGATCCTTATGAATGACGCCGAACCCTTCGGATTTTAGGAGATGCGAAAGCTTCTCCTGCACGACGGTTTCCGTCAGCACGACCTCCGGATTGTGCGTGCGCAGCTCATCGGGAGAAATCTTCTGATGGTCCTTCACGCGCGGGATCGCCTTCGCCTCGTCCGGAAAATTCGAAAACTGATCCACGCAGACGATGTCCCCGCCCAGATCCATGCGGAAGAGGATCTCCGTGGCGGCCGGCGAAAGGGAGGCGATGCGCATGGAGATGCTGACGGAATCGGTAGGGAGATCCTACTCCATCCGCCTGTCACTTTGCGTCCGCAGGTTTCGCGCCATCCCGAGAAAGTTCGACGTTCTCTGTCAGAAGCCGTCGTGCCCGCTCGGCGGTCGCGGGATCCCCGTTCTCGATCTGCGGTCGGAGAGCTGCTTCCGCCTCCATGCGATCCATCCCCCCTCGCAACCAGCGGTAATCGGCTGAGCCTCCCGGTGATGACGGATGTTCAGACGGCATAGGGAAAAGGACGAAGTACATCATTCTATACCTCTCATTTTCTTCGCGCGAGAGGGGTTGGGTTATTCTTCTCCCAATCAAAAAGGTTCCTCCTTCGGCCCACCGCAAAGCGGTGGTGCCACGTTCATTGTTTCGCTTCCACAGGAGGGATTGGGAGACCACTCCCAATTGGAAAACTCCTCCTTCGGCACCACCAAAGGTGGTGCCGAAGGAGGGACTCGAACCCTCACACCTTGCGGTACACGATTTTGAGTCGTGCGCGTCTACCAGTTCCGCCACTTCGGCACGGCCGGATTGTACCCCGCAAGCCGTGCATACCAAAGCCAACAAGGGTATGATGGGTCTTCCCATGAAACCCTACAAAACCTTCATTTTCGAGTCGTACGAGTATCTGCCCAAAAAGGGCGTGATCGAGCTGCGATACAGCCTGGATGGCGAAGTGAACTTCCTCGAGACACTCACCCTCCCCGGGGAATTTTCTCCAGCCCAGGGCGTGAATGAGGCCGAACTGGATCGGGCGCTCTCGATGCTCCATCTCATTGGAGGCATCAGTTACTACAAGACCTGCCTGCCGGAGGCCATCGACGTCAAAACCGAGGAGTTGTCGCAGGAACACGCGGATTTCTGGACGACGGTGTACACGCACGGTCTGGGCGAGTTCTTCTTCCGAAACGACATCGATTTCCGAAACAGGATCCGATTCCCCGGAACACCCGGATCCGCGCTGAGCCCGCTGGTTCCCCAACAGAAACCTTCCGGGCGGGTCCTCGTTCCGATCGGCGGCGGGAAGGACTCCATGGTCACCATCGAACTGCTGAAGAACGCCGGACTGGACGTGACGCTCTTCCGGCTGGGCGCGCATCCCATCGTCAACGAGCTGGCCCGCCTTACGGGGCTGCCCATGATCTCCGTGAAGCGCTCGCTCTCCCCCGCCCTCTTCCGCTTGAACGAGGAAGGCGCGCTCAACGGGCATGTGCCCATCACAGCGTACGTGTCGGCGCTCACCGTCGTCCTGTCGTTGATCTACGGCTTCGACACCGTCGCGATGAGCAATGAGCGCAGCGCGAACATCGGGAACGTGGACTTCCACGGCATGGACATCAACCACCAGTGGAGCAAAGGCCTCGCATTCGAACGCCTCTTCCGCGACTACCTGAAAAAATACGTCACGGCGGACGTGAACTACGTGAGCCTCCTGCGCCCGTTCAGCGAATTGCGGATCACCCAGCTCTTCACCGAATTTCCGCAGTACCACGGCGTCGCCACCAGTTGTAATACGAATTGGAAGATCGCCAGGAAGCCTTCAGACATCAAATGGTGCGGCCATTGTCCCAAGTGCGCGTTCGTCTTCGCGATGATGGCCGCGTACCTGCCGTTGGATCGGGTCACGAAGATCTTCGGAAAGAACTTGTTCGACGATGTCGCGCTCCTGCCCCTCTACCGGTCGCTCTGGGGCATTGAAGGCTGGAAGCCGTTCGAATGCGTCGGCACGCCGGAGGAGACCAATGCCGCGTTCTTCCTGGCCCACGAGCGCGGTGACGCGGACAAGACCATCGTGATGAAAGCCTTCCTGCACGACGTCGTCCCGACGATCAAGGATCCGAAGGCCCTCATCGCGGATGCCCTGAAGCCATCTGACGAGCATGAATTGTCCGATCCCCTGCTGCGCATTCTCCCCGCGTAACCGTGCACATCCGCGACCTCAACGGCAAGACGGTATGTGTTCTCGGATTCGGACGCGAGGGTCAGGCGACGCTGAAGGCCCTGGAACGTGAGACACCGGAAGCACATATCACCATCGCCGACGAGAGAGCGGACGTGACGCTACCGGAGGACAGCCGGCACCGGCTACAGATCGGCGCCGGGTGGCTGCAGAACCTCGGGGTATTCGACGTCATCATCAAGTCTCCCGGCATCCCCCCGAAGCCGGAATTCGACGCCGTACGCGGCAAGATCACGAACGCCACCCAAATCTTCCTGGATACGGTGGCCGAGGCCGGCAGCTTCGTCATCGGCGTCACGGGATCCAAGGGGAAGAGCACCACGTCCAGCCTTCTCCATGCCATCCTGCAGACGGCGGGGTTGGACGCGTTCCTCGTCGGCAACATCGGGATCCCGGCCCTCGACGCCTTGCCGAAAGCCGCGGAGGGCACGTTCTTCGTGTGCGAGATGAGCAGTTACCAGCTGTCGGAGATCACCCGCAGTCCGCAGATCGCGGTCATCACCAGCTTCTTCCCGGAGCACCTGGACTACCACGGCTCCCTGGATGCGTACTGGGAGGCGAAGGCGCGCATCACGCAGTTCCAGACCCCGGATGACCTCGTGTTCTTTCCCGAATCATCCGAAGGGGCGGCCGCCATGGCGGAACGCAGTCCCGGCAAGAAAGTGCCGGTGACGGACGATCAGGCCGCCGTCGCGCTGGAACTCACCAAGCTCATCGGAAGTCATAATCGCACGAACATGGCCCTGGCCTGCGCCGTAGCCCGGTTCCTGAAGGTCCAGGAGTCGACCATTGTGGAGGCCTGCACGTCGTTCCAAGGCCTTCCCCACCGTCTCCAGAGCCTCGGCATCGTGGATGGCATCGAGTGGGTGGATGATGCCATCTCCACCACGCCGGAATCCGCCATCGCGGCGATCGACGCCCTGGGCGACCGCGTGACGACGATCATCCTGGGTGGCCAGGACCGCGGGAGCGATTTCCAGGAACTCGCACAGCGAATCCGAAAGTCCCTCATCCATCGCGTGATTCTGTTCCCCGGCAGTGGCGAACGCATTGGGGAGGCACTGAAGAAGACGCGCTTCAAAGGCGACGTGTTCCCTGTGACCACCATGGAGGAGGCCGTGGACATCGCCCGGAAGAAGACGCCGCAGGGGCACATCTGCCTTCTCTCCACGGCTTCGCCGAGCTACGGGATGTTCAAAAACTTCGAGGAAAAGGGCGATCGGTTCGCCGCATGCGTCCGGAAGGGTCAGGCCTGACCATTGCCCGCCGTCACCTTCGCGGGGCGAATGACTTTGCCGTGCAGTTCGTAGCCCTCTTCGTAGACATCCGTCACGACTCCCTCTTTTCCGGGACCCTGCATGACAACCTCATGTCGGGACGGATCCACCGGCTGGCCTTTGGACTCGAACTTCTTCAACCCCAAATCCGCAAGCACCTTCAGAAAGTCCTGCTCTATCGCCGTCACGCCTTTCACCCACTCGTGAGAACGCAATTCTTCGGGCAGGTGCTGGAAGGCGCGCTGGAAGTTGTCGACCGTGGGAAGGAGCTTCCGGAGCACCGCCTCCGCGGCGAAACGGCGGAGCTCGTCCGCATCGCGCTCCAGCCGACCCTTCGCGTTCTGCAAGTCCGCCTGCGCCCTGGCAGCCATATCCGTCAGCTTCGCCACCTGGTCCTTCAGGGCCTGAATTTCGCCTGCCTCCTCGGCGGGAGGCACGGCAGGATCGGCCGGCGGCTGCTTCTTCTTGGAGGGTTCCATCCCGGCCATCGTAGGGAAAAGCGGCACAAGCCTCAACCGGCGGATGCACTTGCAGACGGCGGGCCTTATCTTTTGCTCTCCTATTGACGGGCAGTAGTCCGTGCTACGATGCACGGCAAATCTTCCGCCTTTCGAATCCTCGCCCATGCCCAAGCGCACCTTTTCCATCCCCGGGATGCACGGAGAAACCTGCAGTGCCCTCATCAAAGACATCGGCGAAGAGTTCGAGGAAATCCAGAACACGACCGTGGACATGGATGCCCGCACGGTGACGATCACCTTCGACGAGGGGTTGGACTTGGACCTGTGGAAGGAGGAAGTCGAGGCGCTGGGGGAAGAGTACGAGGTGCACGAGGATCACGAGTAAATTCACAAACTTGTTACAGATCATCGCGAAGTCGGGCTCCGCCCGACTGGAGCGATTCCTCTTAGGGAAAGGGGTTCCCCCGCTAGGGGAAAACCGTAGGTTTTCCCTTGGCGAATTTTTACTCCATCATGCACGGGACGGCCGGATCGGCCACGCAATTTTCCGTCGGGGGGTCCCCTCTCTCGGGACAGGTTTTGGAATAGAGACAGGATTCATCGGTCAGATCCGCCAGCTGTTGTTGGATTTGCACCTCGTTTGACCCGTATGTCAGCAGAATTCGATCCAGGTCCTGGAAGGAGTACCGGGGATCGAAAGGCTTCTCTACACCGTTCACGAACATCTTCCATGTTCTGCCGTCAGGGTTGTTGCAAGCCGCGTTGTCCGGATCCAGACGGAAGCACGTGACTGTCATTTCCATGCCCAGCGAAGCGAAGAAGTCGCCGATCGGCTGACCGGGCTTATGGCTGTGCATGACCTCGCCGTTGCCATCATGCAGGTGGAAGAACTTCGCCTTCGGATTCTGCCCCTCCACGGACATGAACTCCGGCCTGGCGAAGTCCACCTTCGTGTCTTCGATCCACACGGCAAAGTCCGCATGCGTGTGGTTCGGGTCCGGGTTCACGGCGGGACCGAGCGGTCGGACGCCGCCCCCGATGATCACCGCGGCGGCAGCCGCAATCATGACGATGAGGAGAATCAATGGAGAGGAGCGCATACAAAAAAAGTGTACCCCCCGGAATCGGGAAGGTACACCGGCTGGCAATTCCGCTTAGTACGTCTCGGATCCACCTTCCATCATGGCACCCGTGCCATCCTCGACCGTGGCTCCCGTGGAGGTGTCATCGAGCATGGCGCCCGTGGAGGTCTCGTCGACCATCGAATCCGTGGCGGTGTCCGTATCGTTTTCCATCGCCGCACCGGTACCGGTGTCGTTTTCAACCGTGCTGGCCGTGCACGCGGAGACGAGGACCGTCATCGCGGCGACGCTCAGGAAGGACAACATTGATTTTTTCATACGAAAAAAGAAGGGAAAGAATACGGGGCGCTATGCTAGAGTGTGATTCTATGCAACGCAACGATTACGCCAAAACTGCGCTTGTCGCCGGCCTCGTTCTTATTTTCGGTTATTTCGGCATCACGAAATTCACGGAACCGGAAGTGTGGATCAGCTTCATCCCGCAAGGCTTCGACGGATTCCTGGGCCTTGCCCGAGGCACTTGGCTCTCGATCTTCGGCGTCATCGAACTCGTTTTAGCCGCTGCCCTGCTCTTCCCCCATCGCATGGTGCGGAAAGTCGCGGCCTTCGCCATGGCGGCCCATTTGGTGGGCGTCCTGACCCAAGTTGGCTGGAACGACGTGGCCGTCCGGGACATCGGCATCATGATGAGCGCCCTCGCCCTGGGCATCCTGCTCTAAGCCGAAAAGGGCTTCATTCCGGCCCCTCCCTGCGGCATACTAGGCTCCCCTGTCACGGTAGCTCAGTTGCCCCGCCTTCGCCTGCGAAGGCGAAAAGAGAAAGGCCAGCTCGGACTTCGCTGACAGCATCCGCTCCTTCAGGTCATGTCACGGTAGCTCAGTTGGTAGAGCACGGGACTCATAAGCCCGGGGTCGCCGGTTCAATCCCGGCCCGTGACACCAATTTTAATAAACTGCTATTATTTAATATAGATGGCGCGTTTTCTTGTAACAGGGGGCTCAGGGTTTTTTGGAAGTCTATTATTAAATAAATTGTTAGCAGACGGTCATGACTGCATGAGCATCGACCTTCTTCCAAATTCCATAAAACATACAAATCTGAAATCAATCGAAGGTGACATTCGTGATTTTGCTCTAATTGAAAGTGTATTCCGGGATAACGAATTTGAAGCAGTATTTCATTGTGCAGCGATTCTTGCACATGGGAATACCAACGATAACTTTCTATGGACTACCAATGTCGATGGATCAAAAAATATTGCTAATGCCTGCAAAGAATATGGCGTAAAAAAATTAATATTCCTTTCTTCAAACTGCTTGTGGGGAGAACCAAAAGATAAACCTGTAACCGAAAATGACGAGCCTGCACCAATTGAAATCTACGGCCGTTCCAAGCTAGAAGCTGAAAATATTTTATTAAAATACGCTCCTAATATTGAAGTAGTTATTTTGCGATGTCCTACGATAATAGATGAGGGGAGGCTTGGTCTCCTGGCTCTACTTTTTGAATTTATTGCAGATGGAAAAAAAGTTTGGATCATTGGAAACGGAAGAAACAGATATCAATTTATATATGCAAAAGATTTAATTCGAGCGTGTCAATTATGCGTACAATCACCAATAATAGGTATTTTCAATATAGGCTCAGACAACGTGCCCACCTTTGCTGAAATGTATTCAGAGTTAATCAAGCATGCTAAAACAAAAGCTCGAATTGCTTTTCTTCCAAAAAAGCCTGCTGTTACTGCGCTAAGAATTTTGAGTTTTTTCCGTTTATCCCCATTGGGGCCATACCACTATAAAATGATTGCTGAAAGTTTTGTTTTCTCAACTGAGAAGATCAAAAAGGCTTTGTCTTGGGAGCCAACCCTGAAAAACGACGAAATGCTCAAACTCGCTTACGATTATTATCGTAGCAACAATCATGAAAAAACTGATAACGCAGAACTCTCTCCTCATCGAAAAAAGAGCCCTATGGGTATCATTCGAATTATTAAATGGATTTCATAAGAGACAATAAACTCTTATGGACATATAGGTGAGGGCCTAACAGAATGTAGCCCATGGCTTTTGGAAAAGACCAATTAACCGATAAAAGTAGTTTTCTAGAATTAATGGAGAGGATATTACTAGTTATTTTTTTATGTGGAACATTAATTCTTTTTGTTTCACACCTGAATGTTGAAATTGGATTTGATGCTGGCCAACATCTCAGAATGCTTTCGGAGATATCCTGGTTTAATCCGAATACAAATATGGAGAAGGTTTTCTATGGATACCATCCACCACTCACATTCTTATTAGCTAGAAGTATTTTTTTGTTAGGTTTGCCCAAAGTTGTAAGCGTACAAATTTTATCTACCCTGGCATGTCTTTTGGCATTCTTCGCCTTTCGAAGCACACTCAATAAACTCTCATTACTCAAATCCTTAGTAGGAATCACCCTTTTATATATAGTTTTTGGAATGCCGATTCTCGGATACTTATCAGTCAGTGTGAACATGGACTCAGTAATTTTAGCCTTAGCTGTCTCAATTTTACTTTTTAGCGTGGATTTCTTTTCTTCAGACGATAAAAACGAGAGCTTCCGTATAAATAAAATACTAATTATTTCTCTGCTTATTGCTCTCGGAATGTTAAGTAAGTTTTCGGGTATTTTGCTTATTAGTATTCCGGTACTTGTTGCCATTTTCTTTAAGAGGAAAGGCGGCTTACGCTCAAATATATTATCGGCTCTTTTAATAATATGGCTATCTGGGTTAATTTTTGGGCCTTATTACTTTTTAAGATATTACAAAAATGAGGGGACTCCTTTTCCAAGCAATACAAATACGTTTGATCGTGCACCACAAATAGAAAGCCGAAAGAAGAGGGACTCAAATCCTGCTAAATTCATTGCTGAACTATTCATGCCATCCCCTGCCCACAAAAATGGTCCCGAATTTCGAGATGTTGAAATCCCTCGCTTAACGGACACATGGAAGGATTTCTGGATGAAGGATTATAGATTTGGACCTCAAACTGCTACTGAAAAATGGTTTTCTAGATTCTATTATTATTTTTTCGGATTACTAATTGTTTCTGGCCTGGTTGCAATTACTGTCATGGCAAAAAAAATGAATCAGAATCTTCAAAGGCTTGCCGGCGTTTTGTTGATTTTCGGCCTGCTGCAAGCACTTTCGATGATTTGGTACATTTATAAAAATCCCTGGGCAGGAGCCTGGCCAACAAAAGGTATTTATATTGCCCCCATTATTCTTACGATTGGTCTGATCTGTGCGTGTAATGTTTTATGGATAAACTTTTTTTCAAGAAGGCTTAAATCGGCGTTCACGATATCTATTTTCGCTCTGCTTATCTTATTCATCAGTGCGAATAAATTAATACCTGTGCTTTAAGAGATTCAATTATTTTCTTACCTGCGCCGAGGTAACAGCACTGCTGCCGGTTTTGTTAACCTGAATCTTATCAAATCGAACAGTTGCATTCCATGCACCAACACCAACACCTGTCATTGGCCTCTGAGTTTTTTCATCGGGGACTACGAAGTCATCGTGACTTGAAAGAGTTTGAAGAGCCAAATCTTTAAGTTCAACAATTGGGGTACCGTCGAGCAAGACAGTAATATTCGCCTTACCCTGAGCTGAGTATTTCACGTCGACTTTCACCTGGTACCTCTTGTTATTCACAATCGCGATATCATTTCTAGAAGAAGCGTTCATTCTATTATCAGCAGTCATCCCTCTAATTTTACTGATTCCAGAGAATTTTCCGTTCCATCCACTTAGAACCAACGTGCATTGAGAATCACCAACTGGGAAGTTGATATGAATTGCATCCTGTCCCTCTACTCGTACAAAATCGACGTCTAGATTGTAATCGCCATCAATCTTCCCTGGGAAGTACAGGATATTTGATTCAGTAGCTTTTACACCAATACTTGGTACTTCCCTTCTATCAACGACAGATTTTCCCTGCTGCCAATTTCCTCTCTTAAACTTTTTATCCATTTTTGCTAAATCTAAAGTTGAAAGAATATCCACCGAACCGGCGCCATTAGCACTTTCTAGTCCACCATTCCCCCCCTCCCTCTGCAGATACTCCATCACAGCCAGGCGTGAGGCAGCAGGGAGACTCGCAAATTCAGGACTGTTCCGAAGCTTGTGAGCACAAGCCACGGCCAACTCACCATAGACCTTCTTCGCCCCGTTCGTTGACGCGGCCTGCTTGTTCTTCCAGTACAGGAAGAGCTGCTGAAGCTGGGGGGCTTTCAGATTGGCGAATTCATTTCGTGCCATCAGGGGACCGTTCGTGCGAACGTTCGGGTCCGTGTTGTCGAACTTGGCATTGGCAATGAAGGCGTTCGTGTTGCCTTCAAGTAACGCCAGATCCAGCTTGTTCTTGCCAATCACCGTCTCAGGAACCGGAGTCCTGCTGTTTTCCAGGTTCTGGATCTTCTGACGAAGTGTCGTAATCTGATTCACCTTACCGTTCAAGACATTCACCTCTCTGACGAAGGCGGGATCCTTCACGCGGGTCTGCAGCGACGTCAGCAATTCTTTGTGATCCCTCAAATCCTCAGCGGCAAGGTTCTGCTCGACGTCCCGGAGGATCGCCCTCAAGGCGTCCGGTGACGCTTTCAGAGAAGCCGAGCTGGTGGCGTACGCTTTGTTTGCCTGAATCGTCAGACGGCCAAGCGTCCCGCTATCAACCAGAAACTCGCCCTTCGTCATCACGTCCGTGATGTAACTCTTCGCCTCGGCCAGCTTTCCGGAACGCGCCAGCTGGACCGTCATCTGCTCCCAGAGAAACCACTTCTCCGCGATGCCGGGCTTGGGGTCTGCATTCAAGAGCATCTCAATCCTTCCGATATTCTCCTCCGGAGATCCCTTCAACGCTGCCAGCACGCCGTCGTGAATGGCCTGGTACCGCTCCGGCGTCGGGACGGCGTATTTCTGTCCCGGAGCCACATTATTCGGAGTCGGAGTTCCGGGTGCTGCTTCAGTACTGTTCCCTCCCGTCACCACTCCCGCGGAACCGATGGCCATGGAAGCAGCAGCGACGCCTCCTCGTACGTATTTCTTCATGCCGTCATACATCTTTCCAAAACGGCCGCGCGCTTCCTGCGGCCGGTCCACTGCCGGTACTACGTTCCCTTGCCCGTCGACGGAATCGAAGAGTTCGTCGTCTTCCGGAATGTGGTCGGCTCGGTCTGGCATGGACAGAGGGGATGAATTATGTCCTTTCAAATAAATATGTTACTCTTCCTTCACGAAATGGCAAGACCATTATTCATGTAGGAATACAGCAAAAGTGCTTGCTCAGGTTTCGGAAATGGAGATGATAAGGGGTTACCCCAAATTCAGGGTATTTCGACTTCATCCGGTACACTTTCTCCCATGACCGCCTCCCCCATTCTCGTCTGCCTCCACGGCTGGGGCGGAACGAAGGAATCCTTCACGGAATTGCGCGAAGCGTTGCGGGAAAGCTCCGTCACGGTCCTCACGCCGGACCTTCCGGGATTCGGTGAAGAGCCCGAGCCTTCTACCCCTTGGTCGACGGACGACTACGTGAACTGGACGGAGCAATGGATCCGCACGCATGTGGCCGAAGGGACCTCGTTCTCTCTGCTCGGTCATTCGCACGGAGGCCGTATCGCCCTCAAGCTCGCCCAACGAGGGACGCTGCCGATCCATCACCTCTTCCTGTGCGCCGCGGCGGGCATTAGGCATCCGCGCCACGTGAAACGCATCATCGGGTTGACCCTCGCGAAGAGCGGCAAGTTCTTGCTCTCCATTCCCGGACTGAAAGCATTGGAGCCTCTCGGGAAGAAGTGGCTCTACCGTCTCGTGCGCGTCCACGATTACGAGAAAGCCAGCCCCATCATGCGCGAGACGCTCATCAAGGTGTCCGCCGAAGACTTGCGTGAAACCGTGAAGAGCATCCGTCTACCCACGGACATCTTCTGGGGCCAGGACGACGGCATGACGCCGGTTTCCGACGGCGAATACATGCATGCGAACATCGCCGGCAGCCGATGGCACGTCTATCCGGACGTGCGGCACCGCGTCCACCGGGAGCGGGCGACGGAAATCGCAGCGGTCATTCGCGAAGTCCTGGGAGCCTAACGGGTCTTTCGTGGTATCCTGGAGCCATTCCGGTTTCTGTATTGCTCGCCGGCCTGACCGTTGTAGCGTCGGTGTCTCCGTTGCTGACGCTCGCTGCTTTTTGGCAGTTGAAAGAATGGCGATTGGACCGCGTGCAGGAACATCTCGGGCGCGAGGGGTGGACCGGGGTGCTCTTCGGATCCGTCCGTCCCCTCGTCCTCGCCGCGTACGCCGTGGCCGTTCTCTTCTCACCGGACATGTGGATCGGCGGCGTGACGATGGGAGCTCTCCTCGTCCTCGCGGGACTCGCCGGCGCGCAACTGCTTCTCCGACGACAACCGCATCCCGTCTGGACGCTGAAGGCGAAGGTGATCGTCGCCGCTGGCCTGTTGCTCAATCTCCTCCTCAGCGTGATATTGGCACGTACCGCGCCGGTCTTCCTCCCTCTCCTTCCGCTGCTGCAAGCCGTGATCGTCACCCTGTGCTGGCTCGCATTCTGGCCGGTGGATTACGCGCTCAAGCGACGCACGTTCGAGAAAGCCATCGCGCTGCGCGGTCGCTTCTCCTCTCTCACCGCCATCGGCATCACGGGCAGCGTGGGAAAGACGACCACCAAAGAACTGATCGCGCACGTGCTGGGCGACGACGCGCTCGCGACGCCGGAACACGTGAACAGCGAGATGGGCGTAGCCCAGTGGTTGCTGCGCGCGTTGCCGTCATCCGAGAAGAAGTTCCTCATTGTGGAGATGGGCGCCTACCGGTCTGGCGAAATCGCGAATCTCTGTCGCATCGTGCAGCCGTCCCTCGGCGTCATCACGTTCATCGGCACGCAACACATGGCGCTCTTCGGATCGCAGGAAGCGCTAATCAACGCCAAAGGCGAGTTGTTGGAATCGCTCCCCGAAGACGGCCATGCCTTCCTCAACGGAGACTGCGCACCTTGCGCCGCCATGAGGACGAAGTGCCGCTGTCCCGTGACAGTCGTCGGCACGGGCGGAGCGAATGACCTGGAAGCATTCGATATCGAGGAGACCCCGCATGGCATCCGGTTCACCGCCGACGGCATGTCGTACACGCTGCCGCTCCACGGGACGCACAACGTGGTGAACGTCCTCCTCGCCATCGCCGTCTGCCGGAAGGCGGGCTTGTCGGCGGATGTCATCGCGAAAAGACTCCGGACGTTCGTCCCTCCGCATCGCACATTCGAAGTCCGAACGGAACGCGGCGTGACTCTTCTCGACGACACGTACAACGCCAGCGCCGCGAGCTTCAAGGCGGCCATCGCCTGGGCCCGGTCGCAGCCCTTCGAACAGAAGACGCTCCTGACCGACGGCATCATCGAGTTGGGCGAAGAGCATGAGCGCACGCACCGCGAGCTGGGAGCCTCGGCGCGGGACGTCTTCCAGCGCGTGATCTTCCTGCACGAGAAGACGTCCGAGGACTTTGCACAGGGATACGGGAAACCGCTGGAGTTCCTCGAAAAGATGACGCCGGACCCTGTCCAACCGGGCTCGCTCCTAGTGTGCGTGGGGCAGATGCCTCCGTCCGTGCTCCGACGATTGCTCCCCTCCGCATGAGTCCCTTCTCCCCCATCCATCACACGTTCGCGCCACTCGGGGACCGGGAGCAGCGCAAGCTCGCGCGTCACATGATCCTGGGCGGATTACCGACGGGCAGTGCGGCGCGCGATCGTCTCCGCAGCGAGCTCGCACGCGCGTTCCACGGAGAGGCGTTCCTCTTCGCCAGCGGCCGCGAGGCGCTGCTGGCGGCGTTGCGCACGCCCCTCTTCGCTCCCGGCGACGAGATCATCGTGCAGGCCTACACCTGCGTCGTCGTTCCCAACGCCATCAAGGCGGCGGGCCTCGTGCCGGTGTACGTTGATGTGAACCGCGAGACGTTAAACCTGGATCCGTGGGATCTCGAGCGACGGATCACCCCGAAAACGCGCGCGGTGATCTGCCAGCACACCTTCGGCATTCCCGCCGACACCGAACAGCTCCGGCTCTTCTGCGATGAGCGCAACCTCCTCCTCATCGAGGATTGCGCGCACGTCCTTCCTGATGCCGCGGGACCCTCGGCCGTCGGAGCCACGGGAGACCTGCTTCTCCTGAGTTTCGGGCGGGACAAGGCCATCTCCGGCGTATCGGGAGGCGCAATCGTGTCGCGGCTTCCCAATCTGTCGTCGAAGCTCCGCGAAGCGGAACGAATGGCATCGACGGTCCCCACGAGCGTCGTGCGGCGGTGGCTGTGGTATCCCCTGCTCTATGCCATCGCCCGACCTCTCTACGGCCTCGGCATCGGAAGGCTCTTCCTCGCGGCCGCGAAACACTTGCGGTGGCTGGTGCCCATCGTCACGCGGGCGGAGAAAAAAGGTGCGCAGGACTTATCCTTGCGCCAAATGCCGGAACCATGCGCGATTCTTGCGCTCGCTCAATGGAAGAAGCTCGCGCTCCTCAACGCCCATCGCCGTCGACTGACATCCCTCTATATGGAAGAAGCGGCGACGCGCGGGTGGCCGGTGCTGCACGGACTTCCCGCCGGACTCGCCCTGCAGAAATTCCCGCTGTTTGTGAAGGGGGCAGAGCGCATTCGCCAGACTCTCCGGAAGACGAACGTCCATCTGCACGACGGATGGACCGGTTGCGTCGTGTGTCCCGCGGGGGTGGATATCGACGAGACCCGCTACCGTGCGGGACAGGACCCTCAGGCGGAACGGGTCTGTGAGGAGATCTTGAGCCTGCCGACCCATCCGGGCACCACGGAGCACCAGGCGCGACGCTTGGCGGCATTGGTCGACGCGCAGCTGCGGGCGGCGTAAGACAGTGGTGAGATCGCCGAGGGTTCTCTACACTCAGCGGGAAATGCCACGCATCACCGTCCAAACCGCCACGGACCCCGCCGCCTGGGACGCCGCTCTCCAGACACGGCGCTTCTCGCCGTTCCTCCAGAGCTGGTCGATGGGCCAGGTCTACCAGGACATCGGGCAAGAACCCATCCGCCTGGAGGCGCGCTCCGACACGGGCATCGTCGGATTGTGCTTCGGGCACGTCGTGCCGGCCAAACGCGGCAGACATCTCTCGGTACCGTACGGCCCTCTGCTGGACGATCCGTCGGCTCTGGAACCGATGCTATCGGCACTGCGCGACGCGGCAGTGGAACGACGTTGCGCGTTCATCCGCCTGAGCCCGTTCATTCCGGCACAGGACTCGCTGGTATCCGAACTCCAACGACTCTCCCGGCCGTCTCCGCTCCATCTGTTGGCGGAGCATCTGTGGTACCTGCCGCTCTGGCACCAGGATCTGTGGACGACGGCCGATGCCTCCCCCGCTCCGGTGACGGAAGATCTGTTGCTCTCCGGCATGCGGTCCACGGCGCGAAATCTCATCCGACGCGCGGCGAAGGAGGGCGTGACCGTGGAAGCTTCGGACGACCCCGTACGCGACTTGCCGCACTTCCTGGCTCTCCATGAGGAGACGCGCAAGCGGCACGGCTTTACGCCCTATACGAATGCGTTTTTCGAGGCACAGGTGCGACGGTTCGCCCCCGCCAAGCAGGCCATCCTCTATCTTGCGCGCTACCAGGGTGAAGTCATCGCGTCGTCCATCCACATGCACTTCGGCCGCGAGACGAGTTATCACCACGGAGCGAGTACGCAGAAGTACCGGAACATTCCCGCGAGTTACCTGCTCCAGTGGACCGCCATCCGAGACGCGCTCCACCGCGGCGACGCCGTCTACAACTTCTGGGGTGTGTCGCCCGAAGGCGTGGAGAAGCACCCGTTCGCGGGCGTGCGCACGTTCAAGACCGCGTTCGGCGGCACCATCTTGGAACTGATGCACTGCGCCGATGTGCCGTTGACTGCCCACTATCACCTGACGCGGGCGATCGAGACCTTCCGCAAGTGGAAGCGAGGATTTTGACTCCTGGATGCGGAGAACCTCGAAAAATGCTATACTGGGAACGATGACAGACACCAACCCCACACAACCCCCCGTTCCCACTCCCCGCTCCGCGGAAGCCACATTGGAGCTGATCCTCCACCGTGTCGAGGAGATGAACCGTCGCGACAAGCTCCGCACCTGGGGCGCGTTCGTCCGAGGCCTCCTGGGCATCATCCCGCTCGCCGTGTTCCTGGCCAGCTTGTGGTACGTCTACAACAACGGTGAAGCACTGCTGGAGAAGATGGCTCAACAGGCCGCCAAGCAAGCCGCCATCTACACGCAGGAACAAGCCGACGGCATGATGGAAAGGTTCTTCCCGAATCAAGGAACGAAGTAAGGTATTCAATGGAAAAACTCGTCGCGAAGGTCGGCTCTGCCGACCTGGAGCGACTCTTCGTAGGGAAAGGATGGCTCATGGAAGGAAAACCGTAGGTTTGCCTTCCATGACAAATCACGCGCGCCGTGCCCTACCTGGCGGACGCGCGTGACTGAGGAGAGGGAAAGGCCTTAGGGTTTGACGATCCGCACCACGTCTTCGCCGGACATGCTGGCGGGAATGGCGTAACTGGGCAGGCGGAGCAATTTATCGCGGCTGAAGTCCTTATCCGGCGTGTTGCCGACTCCGAAGAGGTAACCCGCTTCCGCGGCCTTCTGCGTCACGCGGTCGTTCACACCTCCTTGCGGATAGGCGATGACGAAGACGTCACGGTCCGCCATATCCTCCAGGAGCTTTCGGCTCTGCTCCACTTCCAGCTTCACCTGCGCATTCGTGAGCGAGCGTAGATCATCGCCGCTGTGGGCGGCGGACTCCAGGTCGAAACCGTTGGCCACCAGCGTGAGGATCTGCTTCTGGGTAATGCCGCTGAGGCCGAGTTGCCGCGTCTCGATGAAGAGCGTCGCACGGACGCTGTTGCTGTACAGGAGATCGGAGACCGGACGGACGTTGTCCGTGGTGAGGCCCGTGACGGAGAGGAGCACCGCATTCTCGGGCAACGGCTTTTCGGTCAGCACCGTGTCGCGTAAATCGCGGAATGTGATGAATCGCGCGCCTGCCTGCTTCAACGCCCTCACGTGATCGCCGAGCGTCGTGAAGACGCCCTGCTGTGCCACGTCGTACTGCAAGATGGGCAGGACGAAGGAATCCTGGCGCACGATGAACTGCGGCAGGAAAGGCTTCAAGTATTGGGAGGAGACGAATCCGTCCTTGCCCTCGAAGGGCACGCGGGCCCAGTCGCCGTCGATGCTGATGGGTTTCACGAACGCCTGGCCGGGAATGGTTCCCAACTTCGCGCTCTGCTGGTTCGGTTCCGCGCGCACGTTCACGAAGTTGAACGCGACGTAATAGACGTTGTTGAATACCTTCTTCTCCGCCTCCAGCGTGCTGCTGCTCACCTGTTTGGCGATGTACTGCGTGGACACGTAGCCCACGCCCGCCGGCGTCGTGCCTTTGGCCCAACCGGCGTTGACAAACTCGACGTCCGTGAGGAGTTCCCCGTTATTCAACCGCGTGACGAAGGCTCCGCGCACGTTCGGTTCCGCGCGCACGTTCACGAAGGCGTTCGTAACCCGGTACGTGCTCTTGCCGGCATCCGTGGTGGTGCTGGCGCGTGCGGCCTGATATTCGTTCATGCGGGAGAGATCCAATGCGATGCCTCCGGTCGGTAGGGGCGTGCCTCCTGCGCTGGCCCTAGATGACGTCGTGGAGCCGCTCTCCGTGACCTCATCATCCGCGACCACGACCGTGCCGCTCTCGCTGCGTCCTGCCAGTTCCTGGAAGCGAGCCACATCTTCTTCCGTGAAAGTCAGATCATCGCCGCCATCGAGCGTTTCGGCCTCGGGGCCCTCGATGTTGCCGCAACCAGCGAAGAGGATCCCGAAGGATGCGATGAGCAGGAACGCCACCAACGGACGGGCGGCGGAAGACCCCTTGGTGCGGCGGACGGGGCGGCGGCGGACGGGACGGCGGGCCATACAGACGGGAAAGAAGGATGATGAAGGGACGATTACATCCGCTCCGGAACACGGAGCGTGAGGAGGGAGGTGCCGCTCTTCAGGATGGCGGCGACGGTCGCCGTGAGAGCCAGGCGCAGAGCGCGCGTGTCTCCCTCGGCCTTGAGAATGGGTTCGACGTTGTAGAACGAGTTGAAATCCTGGCAGAGCTGGTACAGATACGTGGCCAGCTTGTGCGGCATGTGCGTGGCGATGGCCTCCTCGACGGCGGACGGGAACAGCAGAAGCGTCCGCGTGAGCAGGCGTTCGCTGTCGGTCAGCTGTCCGACGGTCGCCGGAATCTCGGCGTCTCCCGCGACCTCCGCCTTGCGGAGGACCGAACGGGCCCGCGCATGCGTGTACTGCAGGTACGGCGCGCTGTTGCCCTCGAAACTAAGCATCTTGTCCCAGTCGAAGACGATGTCCATCTTGCGGTTCTGGCTGAGGATTCCGTACACGAGGGCGCCGACGCCCATCATGTCGGCCAAGTCAGCAGGGTCGTCCGTTTGGATGGTGTCCCCTCTCTCCTTGATGATATCGCCTGCGCGCTTCACGGCTTCGTCCAGGACCTGCTCAAGATTCAGGATATTCCCTTTGCGCGTGCTCATGGAGGAATCGGTGAAGCGCATGCGTCCGAAGAGCACGTTCTCGAAGGAGGGCATCTCCCAACCGAGCATCCGACACGTCTCCGCAAGCTGGTCGAAGTGGAGCTTCTGCGCGACGTCCGTGAAGATGAGGATTTTCTCGGGATGGTACGTGTCAATGCGGTAGCGCATCTGGGCGAGGTCGCGAGTGGAGTACAGCGTCGCGCCGTCCCCTTTCAGCACGAGGTACGGCGGGATGTTCTTGGCGGGCGGGAAATCGACGATGAGCGAACCGCCCTCGCCTTCCGTGAAGACGCCCTTTTTCTTTCCCTCGTTCAGGACGGGATCCATCTTGTCCTCGTAGAAGCTCTCACCCAAATCGAGATCGAAGTGGACATGGAGACGCTCGTAGATGCCCGAGAGCGACGATTTCGTCACTGCGACCACGTCCTTCCAGAAGGCGCGGAGATCCTTATCCCCCTGTTCCAACTTTCGGAACGCCTCGCGGCCTTGATCCTCCAGACTCGCATCCTTCTCCACCTCATCGTGGAACCGCACGTAGAGCTTCAGGAGTTCAGACAAGGTGTAGTCCTTCACCGGCTTCTCCGTGCCCCATTTCTGATATGCCACGGCAAGCTTGCCAAACTGCGTGCCCCAGTCGCCGATGTAGTTCCAGCGGATCACGTTCGCGCCCGTGTGCTCGTAGAGATTCGACACCGCCTGTCCCAGGACCGTGCCGATGAGATGATGGACGCCGAGCGGTTTGGCGATGTTCGGCTGGGAGTACTCCACGATGACCGGCGCGGCCTTCTCCTGTTTGACTGCCGGTACGCAGGCTTCGCGCGAATGGCTGATCTCCGTAAGCAAAGCCACCGGCGTCAGCCAGACGTTCACGTACCCGCCGATCACTTCCACTCGCTCCACGTCGTCCATCTCCGTCAGGCCCTCCGCGAGGATGGCGGCGATCTCCTGGGGCTTCTTCCCTACACCCTTCGCCATCGACAACGCGACGGACGTCGCGACGTCGCCGCGGTCCGCCTCTCGGGGGAACTGCCAACGGACGTCCGGTCGTGCATCAGGAAACGCACGCGTCAGAACGTCAGAAGCCCGCTGGGTGAGTCGCGCAAACATCACGGGTCAGAATCTCTTCCTGAACAAAAACGATACTCAGGAAAGTGCGCAAAATGTAGCACTGGGTGATAGGCATGCCACCTGAAAACAAAATTTGATCTTGCACACAGAAACTCTCCATGTCTGAACACAATTTGTGTGCACAGTCGTGCACCACTACATTCAGTGCTCCTCTGAACACAATAATACTACATGTTGTTCACCGGATGGAGTCGAAGGACGAACACACGATGACGACGAAGAAGCACAACACGGCTTCATTGAGCGCCGGGAGGCGCAAGCCTATACTCCGCCGAGCTCGACCCATGCGCACTCTCTCCCCTCTCCCCATCCGAGCCGCTCTCTTGTGCGGCGTGGTTCTTCTGTGTGGCTGCGGACGAGGTGCGAACGATCCCGAGACCGGCAGCGGTGCCGCGCTCTCCTCGGCGGGAGGGCTTCAGGGGATCGACGACTCCCCCGTTCCTCGCCCCAGTGCCAACCTGGGCGTGTTCGTCGCGCGGTACATCGAGGAACACGGCACGTTTCCCACGACGGGAGCCCTGGCAGGGGTCGATGCGCAGATCCGCATCGTGACGCCGAACGACCCGATTGCCGAGGAAGACACGTTCCAGCTCCTGCAGGAATTCGGCAACATCCTGGGCATTGACGTCAATGACCTCCTGAACCGGAGCACCGACCGTGCGGGGGTGCTGAACGAGTACGTCTCGGCACTGACCAACATCCGGGCTCGCAGCGCGCTGAAGGCCGTCGACCTCACCGCGTCCCTCGACAGCCTCAAGAAAGACCAGCAGGAGCGGCGGAAGCGCATCGCGGAAATCCAGAAGCGCATCAATCAGGCTGTGAAGGACAAGGATTTCGCCGTCGCGGGCACCTTGCAGCAGGACATCGTGAAGATGCAGTCCGAACTGGCCACCGTCGACGGAGCAGTGACGCAGACGAATACCGCGCTGAAGTCCTACAAGGATTTTCTCACGGTCGCGGACCGCCGGCTGCAGGCCATCGCGGAAAACCGCGAAATTCTCATCGCCGGACTCAAGGTCGTGGACGTACCGGGCATCGACGACCTGGAACTGATCCAAAAGGGCACGACGAAACGGCAGGGCGGGACCAACATTTTCGGCCTCTGAGAGCCCCGAGAATTGCCGATTCTCCCCTGTTTACGGGGGGTGGTTGGCATTGAAGAAACCCGAGTTTTTTGCTATACTATAAGGATTTATGGCTTCCACGTCTCCGACGTCGCCGGCACACTCCAGCAGGGCACTCCTCATTGCCATCGATGAGCTCCTGGGTCTGCACAAGCAGGCAGCGGACGTTTTCGCGAAGGGAGCGAACGCCGAGGACGCCGAACCGCTGACTCCGGAGGACCGCATCGCTCTCCAGCATTACCAGGAAGGACTGCAGAAGATCCTGGACATCATCGCGCCCAGCTCCATGGACGTGAAGAAGACCGAGGTCCTCCTGAACGATCAGCACGCACGTACGCTCTACGTCTACAACTGGCCGAACTACATCTATCCCAACTGGCTCTCCCAGACGATCAACACGGACGCCCAGATGGACATCTCCCAGTTCATCTACCCGTCCAGCAACAAGGCGATCATGAAGATGCTCCGCAAGAAGGTCGCCGAATTGCGCTCGTCCATCCGCATCCTGGAGCAGCGTGGCATCGTCCGCGACCCGGCCCTGGAAGCCGCCCTGCAGGACGCCGAGGAACTCCGCGACCTTCTCACCCGCGGCCGCGAGAAGCTGTTCCAGTTCGGCATGTACGTCACGATCTACGCCGACGACGAGGAGAAACTGAAGAAGCTCCAGACCAACTTGGAATCGCTCCTCGGCGGTAAGCTGGTGCTCACGCGCCCGGCGTTCCTCCAGATGGAGCACGCGCTCACCTCCACGCTCCCCCTGTGCCTGGACGAGCTGGAGATCAACCGCAACATGAACACGAGCCCGCTCTCGATGAGCTTCCCGTTCTCGAGCTCGGACCTGACCAGCGACCACGGCATCCTCTACGGCATCAACCGCCACAACGAGTCCCTGGTGATCTTCGACCGCTTCGACCTGCCGAACGCGAACGCGAACGTCTTCGCCATCTCCGGTGCCGGTAAATCCTTCGCCGTGAAGCTGGAGATTCTCCGCTCGCTGATGCTGGGGACCGAAGTCATCGTGGTCGACCCGGAAAACGAGTACGTGGACCTCTGCAAGACCGTCGGCGGAACGTTCATCCCCGTCTCGCTCCAGAGCTCCTTCCACCTCAACCCTTTCGACCTTCCCAAGGCCGTCCGCGGAGACGAAGCCGAGGTGGGCGAGGTGCTCCGCGCAGCGATCATCAACCTGCACGGCCTCTTCAAGCTCATGCTGGGCTCCCTGACGCCCGCGGAAGACGGCGTGCTCGATAAGGCCATCCTCGACACCTACGCCCTCAAGGGCATCACCCTCAAGACCGAGGAGCCGGGCAAAATCGAGCCTCCGACGATGCACGACCTCGTGGACGTCCTCCAGACGACTCAGGGCGGCGAGAACATGGCCAAGGTGCTCCAGAAGTACACGGACGGAAGCTTCGCCGGTCTCTTCGACCGCCAGACCAACGTCCAGCTGGAGAATCAGATGGTGGTGTTCCAGATCCGCGACCTCGAGGAGCAGCTCCGCCCCATCGCCATCTACGTCGTCCTGAACTTCATGTGGAACCGCGTCCGGGCGGAACTCAAGAAGCGCTACCTCGTCATCGACGAAGCGTGGAACCTCATGCAGTACGAGGATTCCGCTCGCTTCCTCTTCGGCATCGTGAAGCGCGCCCGCAAGTACTTCCTGGGTATCACGACCATCACGCAGGACGTGGAAGACTTCGTGAACTCGCCGTACGGCAAGCCCATCATCACGAACTCCTCGCTGCAGATCCTCCTCAAGCAATCCCCCACGGCCGTCGACAACCTCCAGAAACTCTTCTACCTGACGGACGGCGAGAAGTACGTGCTCCTGAACTCCGCCATCGGTCAGGGTATCTTCTTCGCAGGCTCGAAGCACGTGGCCATCGAGATCATCGCCAGTCCGGAGGAGTCCGCCGTGATCACGACGAAGCCGGAGGAAGTCTTGGCACGCCAAGCGGCGCTCAATGCCCTGGATCGCCAGGAAAAACTGGCGGCGGAAGGCAAAGCAGGGACACCGAAGACCATCGACACGGACAGCCCCGCCACCGCGCCGGAGACCGAACCGCCGAAGGCCTGACCCTCAGGAGGCGCCGACCGTTTCGTCCTGTTGGCCCGGACGTTCTTCTTCGACGACTTTCCAGCGGATTTCCGGCCGGAGCTTCCCGTCCAGAGCGAAGCCCGCCGCCTTCTTGTGGCCGCCGCCGCCGAACGTTCCCGCCATCTTGGACACGTCCACGTCATCGCGCAGCGTGCGCAGCGAGCCTTTCACCTTGCCGCCTTTCTCGGAGAGGATGAGGGAGAAACGCATGCCCGGAACGGCGTTCACGTAGTCGATGGCACCCGTGAGCTCCGAGTAATCCGCGCCCGTGGCGCGGAAATCCCCTTCCGTGACGGCGGAGATGGCTCCCCCTTCCTCCGTGAGGCTGATCTTCTCCAGCACACGGCCCCAGAGGCGCAGCGTGCTCAGCTTGGCCGTGCGGAACACGGCGCCCACGATGGCATGGCGTCGCGCTCCGGCACGCAGCAGATCCGCCACCGTCCGGTAGACGCGTGCTGTGGTGTTGCTGTGCAGGAGTCCGCCCGTGTCGGTGTACACCCCCGTGAGAAGGCAGGTCGCCACATCGGCGGAGAGCTTCCACCCAAGCGTGTGGGCCAACTCCACGACGATCTCCGAGGCCGATGCCGCGCTGGGCTCCACGAAGTTCACCGTGCCGAAGCCGGGGTTCGTGGGGTGGTGGTCAATATTGACGGTCTGTAGCGAACCGTCGAAGAGTTTGGGGTGCGTGACGTGCAGTTCGGTGAGCTTCGGCTCCGCGCAATCGACGAAGATCACCGCGTCCTGCGAACCCACTTCGTGCTCGGCCGGGGTCGGGTTTTCAGCTAGTGCTGGAGCCCCTTGGACACGCGGCGATCCCGGCAGGAACCGGAAGGTGTCCGGGACGGGGTCCACGCAGTGAAAGAAGACGTTCTTCTCCGGAAATACCTCTTCCACCAGCAGTCCCATACCCAGTAGCGATCCGATGGCGTCCCCGTCGGGGTTGCGGTGGCACACGCAATGAACGGCACGCGCCCCGGTGAGAAGATCGAGTGCCCGATGCGCTTCCGCGGCGGCGATAGACATGGAGATCTTTTCAGGAGTGGCGTCGAGAAACGCGGTATCGCGTCCGCTCGAAAAAGGTTGCAAAGCCTACGGGTCGAAGTCGATCTCCTACAAGCCGTGTCAGGGTTCTTTCTGTTGCGTGCCGTCCGAACTGTCATGCAATGTGCGTTCCGTCTGTTTCAAGAGCTGATCGATGCGATCGCCGCGCACGAGTCGGTCATCCAAGCGGAATCGCAGTCGAGGCATGCGCTGCAGTCCCAACGCTCCCAAGCGCTTCTGCATATCAGGTGTGTGCTGCTTCAAGTATTCCAATGCCAGCTCTGGTTCCCTGAGCGCGCTCACGAGTCCCGTCACCCAGGACCGGTCATCGGAGATCTGCACGTCGATGAGCGACACGATGCCGCATTCCGGCGGGGCTTCGCGAAGGATGGGAGCGACGAGCTCCCGAATGCTCGAGGCGAGCATAGCCGATCGGCGGGACGGACCTTGATCCATGAGACTGGTACACTAGCACAATCGTGACCTTCTCACCTCTTCGCATCGTCTTCGCCGGCACTTCGAATTTCGCCGTCCCGTCGCTGAAAGCCCTGCTTCAGGACCCGGCGTTCCATGTGGTGTCCGTCATCACCCAGCCCGACCGCCCGACCGGCCGGAAACAGGAGCTGACGCCCCCGCCGGTGAAGGTCGTCGCAGAGCAGTTTCACCTCCACACACTGCAACCGGAGAAGATAAAGAAGGAGTTCGCCTCGATGAACGTACCGGAGCACGACTTCCTCGTGGTCGTGTCGTACGGACAGCTGCTCTCGCAGGAAATCCTGGACGCACCGACGATCGCCCCGGTGAACGTGCATGCTTCCCTGCTGCCGCGCTGGCGCGGCGCGTCGCCCCTTCAGCACACGATCCTGGCCGGTGACCGGGAATCCGGCGTGACGATCCAGAGGATGGCGCTCGAATTGGACGCCGGTCCGATTCTCGGTCAAGAATCGGTGACGCTCGATGCTCGCGAGACGTTCACGACGCTTCACGACAAGCTGGCGGTCGTGGGTGCCTCGCTGCTCGTCCGGACGTTGAAAGCCCCCCTGACACCGACGGAACAGGACCCGGCTGGCATCACCCTCTGCGGCAAGCTCTCGCGCGAGTCAGGCGTCGCGGACGCCTCGACCATGACAGCGGAAGAGATTGATCGGAAAGTCCGTGGCCTCACGCCCTGGCCGGGGGTGACCATCACCGTCGACGGACAGCCGCTCAAGCTCTGGGAGACCGCCCTTGAACAGACGACAGACTCTGCACCGCTTCCCTGCGCAGATGGCACGACGCTGCACCTCGTGTCCGTGCAGCCCGCGAGCAAGAAACCCATGACTGGGGCGGCTTGGGCACGGGGACGACGGGCATGAAAAAACCGCGGTTTGCCGCGGTTTTCGAGGATGAACGGTGACTCAGACGAGCTTCGTTTTCATCTCCTGGAAGGCCGAGATGAACTGGTCCAGATCTTCGACGTCGAACATGATCGTCGTCTTCTGGCCGCCGCGGGACTTCTCGGAGACCTTGAAGAACTTGCCGTTTCCGGACTCCTTCAGGTCGATGTAGAAGGTGCGCTGGCGGGCGTGGATGGTGACGGAGTGGAGGTCCTTCGCGAAGTGACCGCCGCCCTGGCCGCCGCCGTGATGCTGACGCGGGGGCTTGGCCGGACGATCGGACGGGAACCCGCCGCCAAGCATGCTGTCGTCTCCGCCGGAGCCGGTGAGTTCGGACATGGGATCGAACATACAAATGTGGGGAAAAAAAGAGGAATCCAGCTCCCCTCGCCACTTCTTCAGCGCTACCGAGAGCGGAGAGAATCGTACCAGACCGCTTCTCGGACGCAACGATTCACGCCTCCAGCTTTTTCTCCACCGGGGGGAACAGAATGGACGGCTCGCCCACCTGCTTCCAGTCGCTCTGGCCGCCCCAGTCTTTCATCTCCTTCGTGATGACGAAGTTGCGATCCTGCATCTGCTCCGCGTTCGGCAACCCCAACTGCCTGGCCATGGTCTGCGCGGTTTCCGGGATGAAGGGCAGGAGCATCAGCACGATGTGACGCATATTCTCCGCCAATACCGAGAGGATCGCCTTCCTCGCTGCGGGCTCCGCCTTCCACGGCGCCTGATCGTTCATGTACTTGTCGCAGTGTCCGGCCACCGCGGAAGCCGTCTGAATGGCGACGGAGAGCTCGAAATGCTCCATAGCTTTGTCATACGTCGCCCAGGCTTTCGGATCCATGAACGTCGACACGCCTACCTCCAGCCCTCCTCCGTCCTTCTTCAAGAGCACGAGGATGCGGTTGAGGAGGTTACCCAGCTGGTTGCGCAGTTTGGCGTCGTAGATCTCCCCGAAGCGCTTCCAGGAGAAATCGCCGTCGTTGCCCACGGGGATCTCATGGCTGAGGTAGTAGCGCAGCGGATCGACGCCGTACTTGTCGAGTACGTCTTGAGGCACCACGACATTCCCCAGCGACTTGCTCATCTTCTGCCCCTCACTGGTGAGGAATCCGTGGATGAGCAGCTCGTCGGGCACGCGGATGCCGGCATGGTGGAGCATCGCCGGCCAGATGAGTGCGTGGAAGCGGGCGATGTCCTTGCCGATGACATGCGTGATGCGCACGTCCTTCCCCTCCCACCAATTCTCTCGCGCTTTCGCGTCGACGAAGTAGTCGAAGCCGGAAATGTAATTGGTGAGTGCATCGCACCAGACGTACATCGTCTGGTCCTCATCTCCCGGGACGGGAATGCCCCACGAGAGGCTGCTCCTTGGACGCGAGAAGGACACGTCCTCCAGTCCGGCCTCCAGGAGATTGAGCGTCTCCGGCGCGCGGAAGTCCGGGATGATGCGGTACGCCTTCTGCAGCAGTCCCTTCAGGTAGTCCGCATCCTTACTCAACGTGAAGAACCAGTTCTGCTCCGTCACCTCCTCCGGGACGATCTGGTGGTCCGGGCACTTGCCGTCCACGAGTTCCTTCTTCGTGATGAACCGCTCGCAACCGCTGCAGTAGAGCGCCGTGTAGTCGCGTTTCTCCAGCACCGGACTCCCGTCCGCATGCGTCGCGTTCGCGAGGCGCTTCCACAACTCCTGCACCGCCGCGGTATGTTTCGGATTTCCGGACGTGTGCATGAACTCGTCATGCGAAATGTTGAGTCGCCCGTAGAGATCGATGAAAATCTGCCGATTCCCCTCCACGAATTCCTTCGGCTGCTTCCCCGCTCTCTTCGCCGTCTGCTGGATCTTGATGCCGTGCTCATCCGTGCCGATTTGGAAACGAACGTCCTGTCCGTTCAGACGAGCCCACCGCGCCATCACGTCCGCGAGCACCTTCTCGAGCACGTGCCCCATGTGCGGGGCCGCGTTCGGGTAATCGATGGCCGTGGTGATGTATTGCTTAGACATAGAATTGAAAAATCATCGTGAGGTCCGGCTCTGCCGGACTGGAGCGATACCTCTTAGGGAAAGGATGGCTCGTGGAAGGAAAACCGTAGGTTGGCCTTCCACGCCTGTGGTGATGTACTGGCGGGACACGTCGAAAAGTATACGGCCTCCCGCTGCCCTCTCCTAGGGTATCAACCGCCGGCAGCCTCGACGATCTTGTCGTAGGCGTACTGCACAACGGCATCGGCGATGATGGCGCAGATCAAGCCGATGGCCGCGTTCTTGGCCATTTTCTTCGCTTCGTCGAGTCCGCCTTCCCCTCCGGAGAAGACCGCGCGAACGCCCGCCCACACCAGCACGGCGGCGGCGCCCAAGCCGATGGTCTTCAGGATGAAGTCGATGATGCTCAGCGCGATCGTGGCGGGGGTATTCGCTCCTTCGTCGGTGAACGGGAACAGCTCCGTGATGGAACTCCACATCTCCGACACGCCCGGACCCTGCGAGCCGAGGCCCGACAGCTTCGCGGATGCGGTGGGAACGAGAGCCGAGAGCAGGTCGAACAGGTCGTACATATCAGGCGAAGATATTGAGAACGATGTCCATGATGGCGCGGGCGAGGTTGGCGACGACGGCGCCCACGAGCGCCCAGAGGATCGTCTTGCTCGCCTTGCTGAACTCTCCGGAGTTGCCGCGGGTGATGACCATGCGCATGCCCGCAAGCACGATCACGATGGTGAGCACTACGTTGAAGAGCGTCAGGAGGATGCGGGCGCCGCTGATGAGAAGACCGAGGATCAAGTCGTCGTTGCCGGCCGTGTAATCCTCGGAGGCGATGAATCCGACCAGGGAATTCGCGCTGATAGCGAACGCGAGTCCGCCTGCGGCGTACATCACGAACTTGCGGCCTTTCTCGATGGTCCCTTCGTCACCGTTCGCGAAGACCATCTGGAAACCGCCCCAGATGCCCATGAGCACCGCTCCTCCTCCCGCGATCGCCATGAGCGTGGAGATGATGGTGGGAAACGTGCTCTCCGCGAGGAGGTTCCCCACGTCGTTGCACCCCGGCAAGTTGCCGCACGGGAGCTGCGGTGGCTCGGCGGCCAAGGCCATGATCGGGGCGAGGAACGCTCCGAGGGCAAGCGGGAGCCGGGACAGGATTCGACGGACGGTCATTATTGGTAGAAAGCGGGGTTGATCGTTTTCAGGATCACAGACGAGAGGAGAAGGATCAGCAAGCCGAGCACGGCCCACTTCATCTTCTCGATGGCCGCGCTGCGTGCGCCGGAATCTCCGCCGGAGTTGATCATGCCGATGGCGCCGAAGACCATGTGGAACACCGCGATGCCGGCGGCGCAGCCGGCGGCCCACGGATAAATTGCGTTGAAGTATTCCAAGAGCGGACCCAACGCGCCTTGCCCGGTCACTTGGATCGTCTTCACGTCCCCGACGGGCTGCATCAGTTTGATCTCATCGCCCTGCGCGAGGACGGCCGTCACGAGGGAGTGAAGAACGCCGGAGAGGAGATTCGAAAGCATCACACTAGTATAGCAGATTTTGCCACCCTGCACCAGGGGCTTTTTTGCTGCCAGAAGCCATAAAGGGCCTCTCCCAGAGGCCAAAAACCCCATCTTTCCGGGGCGTCCTAGGCTTGCATCCGCTCCATAACCTTGTAGCATCTGCTGGCTCTAATGCGGATGTAGCTCAGTTGGCTAGAGCGACGCCTTGCCAAGGCGTAGGTCGCGGGTTCGAGCCCCGTCATCCGCTCCAGGATTTAGCGTGTTCAAAAAGAAGCTTGGCTGATTTTCTCCTCAACCTCCTTTTTGAGGTTTTGACTATTTTACAGTTATATTGTATAATGTATAAATGAACGCCGAATGGTCTGACGGGCTTTCTGATTCCGGGGACACCGGGAAGAACGCCAAGGTCGTCGCAATCAAAGTCGCGGAACGCATCGCGAACGACATTCTGCATCATCGTCCCGATGTGTTGGGCGTGCTTGTTCGAGAAAGGGCTGAGCGAAGAAGTTATGAACAGATCGCTAAATCTCAGCGAGAGGCGCTTACTGAACTTGGCGCAATGACGCACAACGTTCGTATGGCTGTTCTCAGTAGAGTTTGCCGTGAAGCATTTTCGCCCGATCTCCACGGGCAGATCACGCACGATGTTCATGCGAAAAAGCCGACCAATCTCACCGATGATGGACGTCGTAAAGCAATGGAGACAATTCGCATCTACGAATGGACTCCAGAAATTGACGCTTGGCTTACTGATCTGACCAAAACCGTGCTCTACGCGAAGCAGCCGTACTCCGGCAAACCAAACTGGAACGAGATTGCGAGGCTTATGAAAGAACGCCATGGAATAGACCTGAAGCCTACGCAGTGGATGAGACGAGCGAGCACGGTGAAGAAAACTGCAGATCGGCGGAAGAAGCGGAACTCTGAAGTCTGAGACCTCCGCGACAAGTAAATCATCCGTGTTTACTCAGGGGTTGCTCTTCGCATTGCGAGCGGAATCCCCCTTCCAGTATCGTTTGCGAGCTCTTTCAATAAACATCCCGAAGGCCGGCTCGCCGGCCTGGAGGGATACCTTCCAGGGAAAGGATGGCCCCTGGAAGGAAAACCGTAGGTTGGCCTTCCAGGACAAGCGGGATTAGTACAGTGGTAGTACGCGAGCTTCCCAAGCTTGAGACGCGGGTTCGATTCCCGTATCCCGCTCCAAGTTTTTCACATACGTAAATAACCTGTCGTGGGTGACCCGCTTATTTCGAGGAGGAACAGCAGTAGGGATACAGGATATTCGACGAAAGCGGCATGAAGTTTTTGGCCTAGATTGGCCACGAATCAAGTATTGACTACCGTGCAATGGAAATTTCAGGTATAATCTCTAGATTTTCGCATGCCGAACACCCAATCCCCACTTCCCACCCCTCGCAACCCGAGCGCATGAACGCCGTGCAACGATTGCTGTCTGGCGCCGTCAAAATTCTCCGAAGCCATCTGGATTCGGAACGTTTCTTCTGGCGGGCGCTCGTCGAGGCCGCGTACATCGCGAATCAATTCTGCTTCGCGCTCTTGTTCCCGGTCTATCTTCTGCAAAATATCGGAGACACGGCCAAAATCCGGAAGATGAAGCTCCGAAAGAATGACGGCTCCCTTCTGGCCTTCGAGATGGAGACGAAATTCTTCTTCGCCAACTACGAACCCCTGTACGACGAGCTGAAGACGAAACACCGAGTGTATTTCATCATTCCGGATTTCCGACGCGCGGATCTAAAAGAATATCTCCTGTCCAAAGGGGTGCCCGAGGACCGCATCCTCGGCTCCAGTTGGGCATTTTTCGTACCTTGGGATCTCTACATGAACTGCTGGATCCCCTACTACTTCCCCAGCGTTCTGGACCGCAGATCCTCGACGACGAAGGTTCAGATGTTCCATGGCATCGGTACCGCGATTCTACGAAAGCACCATCACTTGGCGTTCAATGACAAGAGACGCAGGAAAATCCGGCAGTTCAACGTCCAGTTCATGATCGGACCGTCGTACAAGCGTCTGCAGGATTCCCATCCCCAAATCCGCTGGTGCAAAATCGGATACCCGAAATTGGACAGACTCTTCAACGGCACGTCGGATCTCTCCGTTCGGAAGGAGTTCGCTCTGAAAGAAGGCCGACCGACCATCGTCTATGCCCCGCATCACAACGCCATGTTGAGCCTGCACACGTACGGCCTGGGCGTCGTGGAGGCGTTGCTCCGCCTCGATGCGAACGTCATCGTGAAGCTCCACCACGAAATCCTCTTCCCGGGCCATCCGCTGCACTGGGTGCGCGACGCTCTGCAGACGATGCAGCAGAACAACGACCGACTGTTCCTGGCCAAGGAGGAAGACTCGACGCTGTACTACCCGCTCGCCGACGCCGTGGTGACCGATGTCGGAACCAGCGCGGCTTTTGAAGCCGTCATCTGCGGAAAACCGACCGTGCTCTTGTACAACGAACACTGGTTCGAAAAATACGGGAAGGACAATCCGGAATTTGAGATCCTCGCACTGTGTGAATCCGTGCACGCGCTCGACCAGCTTCCCGAGGCGATGGAGCGCTCTTTGTCCCTTCCGCAGGAGGAAGTGGCGCGCAGACGACACAAGGCCGAGAAGTGGTACTACAATCCCGGAACGGCGACGCAGGCGGCGGTGGCCGAGATCGAGCAGCTGCTGGAAGAGCGACGCAAGAACGATAAATAAAGCGAGAGAGTGAGCGACTCCGGTTTACGGCTTACTGAGTGCCGCGATATCCGCTTCGTCAACCGTGGGCGGCTCCCAATCATGAATGCCGGGATTCAGTGAGGGCGCGGTATTCGGATCGATGCCCTGCCGCTGGAGCGCCTGACGCACCGCACTCTCATTCACCTTGTACAACCATTCATTCGGACCCTTCTTCACGAGCGTGTAGTACGAGGTGAAGTCCTTGTTTATCCGCAAGGTCGCGAGTGCCTTTTCGTAGTAGCTGTATTCCGAAACGTAGATCCACCGGGCGTAGAACCACGGCTGCACGAGTGCCGCCTGGTAGTACCTGTAGTTGCCTTCGTAGATGAAAGTTCTCAGCGGAAGGCCCGCCTGCATCATGAACTCATCGTTACCGTAGCGGCGGATAAGGATCTTCCCGAAATCATACTCGGCCCGCAGCGCCGCGTTCATTTGCGAGCGTCCGTCCCGGAGCGAGAACTGCAGGTTGTGGCGGATGGGGATGAAATGCTCGACGCGGACCACGCGGTACAAGTCTTGGACGATGAACCCGAAGAGCGCGATGACGAAGAGCGAGGAGAAGCTCCGGGAAAGGAACAGCGACCACGTGCGCTTGCTGCGTTCCTGGAGTGCCCCTGCAAGCATAATGGCGGCAACGCAGACCATGGGATACCACGTGAGGGCATAGCGTTCGTTTCGGAACAGTGTCCCCTGATCGCTCAGGATTTCCGGCACATCGACCGTGAATCTTCCGGTAGAGAGAGACAGGAAGACGAAGAACAGCGGGCTCGCGAGCAAGAGGTACGCCACGAGCAATTGCTTTCGACGCGGGGAGATCGCCAGGCTCAAGACCCCGCTGACGAGAGCAAGGGGCAAGAACCACTGTCCCATCTGGTAGAGGGACGCGCGCACGATCTGCGTGAAAGGAACGAGGAACTTGAATGTCGGAAGAGAGAATGCCCGGCCGCCCGTGCTGGTGCTGTACGAGCCCAAACCCTGCGACGCGAAGGCCAACGGATTCCCGCCGAAGTAATAGCCGTGAATCAGCGTGAAGCCGAGACCGCAGACGGCCAAGAGCGAGAAGAGCAGGAGCAATCCGCGGATGTAGTCCCCTTTTCTGCGGGCTGCGATTTGCGAGACGAGAATGACGAGGAAGCAGAACGGGATGAGCATTAGACCTTCGAACCTCGAAATGGATGCGAACGAGATCCAGATGGACGCCTGCAGGAGGTACCGCAGCTTGTACTCTTCCAGCCACGACAGCATTGCGTGCGTGGTGAAGATCACGAATCCCATGAACATGACCTCGCTCATCGGCGTGTTCGCATAGAAGGAAATGTACGGATTCAGGACGTAGAACATCGCGCCTGCGAGGCTCAACGGCGAGTTCTTCGTGAGCTTCAGGCAGATTCTGTACAGAAGGACGACGCTGAGGATGTACATCGGGTAAATCACGAACAAGCCGGCGAGACCCGTCGTGAAGAGCCATGGGACCTGCGTGAACGGAGCGAGGACAAGATGCAGTAACTGATTCCAGAAACCGATCTGGCTCAAGCCCGGCGTCAAGCTGTCGAACACGAACCGGGCCAGCATGAGGTTCGACGTCGCGTCAGCAAGGGCGCGCGTGTAGCCCAAGCTTTCGACCTGCACGCCGATGAGTGCCGTGAGAATGAGCGTGAACGTCACGAGAAAGAGCTCTTGGGGTTCCCGCCGTCGGATGAAGTCAATGAATCGCTTGAACATAGGAGGGGGCGGAATGAGTCTGATCGGAGGCAGTGGAATGGCTGGTCTTGTTCCAGCTGAACGGCTTCACGAAGAATTCGCACAGCGCGCGCACCGACGCGAAGCCGATGAGGAACCAGTAGACCGGCGACAGGAGATTTCTGCGCATGAGGCGGTATCGCTGTCTCTTGAAGAGACCGATCAGGTTGAAGTACGTGAAGAGGAAATTCCCCGCGAAGAAGGTGAAGACGGACATCTCCAGCGTCAGCGGCGCGTACAGGCCCTGCACCAACTTCGTATGCGTCAGGAGCCAGGCGGCGAAAAGAATCCATTGGGCGATGTTGAGGATGTTCAGGAAAACGGACCCCGGAACGAGGAAGAGGAACCACGCGAAATTCTTCCAGCCGCCCAGTTCCTTCTTGAGCAGCAAGGGGTAACGGAGATGTACCGTCGTCGTTTGGATGAATCCTTTCATCCACCGTGTTCTCTGGCTCAACCACGTGCCGACTGTGCTCGTGGCCTGCTCCCAGCTCACGGAATCGAGCATCAAACTTTTCTGGAAGCCGCGGCGGAACAGGCGGATGCCGATGTCGCAGTCCTCCGCGACGTTGTAGGGATCCCATGCCCCGACTTTCTCGATGACCGCGCGTCGGAAGTACGTGCTGTGTCCCGACATGGGCAGAGGAACGCCCATGCGCACGAGACCGGGGAAATAGAATTCATAGAAGAACGAGAACTCGCCATTGAACATCTGCGTGATCCAGTTGTAATCGGCGTTGTAGTGGTCGATCCGCACGTGCAGGTACGAGACGTCGGGATGCTGCTTGAACGCGAGGACGGCGCGCTTGAGCTGATCGATGTTTGGGAGGATTTCCGCGTCGAAGATGACGATGATGTCGCCGTAGGATTTCTGGAACGCCACGTTCAGCGCCTTGGGCTTGGTCTTCGGATGAACGTCGGGCGAGAGCAGCGCCTTGAAGTGAGCCGGGGGGTTCGCGGCAAGCCACGCGTCGATGGTCTCTTTGTCCGTCGATTCCAAGATGAAAATGATGTCCAGCTTCTCCGCCGGATATTCGAGATCGGACAAGCGCTTGAAGATCTGCGGGATGATATCGACCTCCTGATACAGCGGGACGAAGATCGTGATGACCGGCAGATCGCTCGGCTGCAGTTTCTCGATATCGTCCGCCGTGTATCGCGGGAAGGGGTTCTTCACGTTCTTCTGGAGCGCAAACAGCTTGATAACGATGATGCCGAGATACAGGGCGGCAATGAACCCCATGATGAGCCGCCCGATATGGATTTCGAGGCCGACCGAAATGCCAACGAGGATGCCGGTGACGGAGAGAGCCGTGACGATGGCCAGGGAAATGGTTTCCCGCGTGATATGAGACTTGGCGCTTTCCGCATCCACGCGGAAGAGATAATCGTGAATGTTGTTGAACCCCGCGGCCGTGTATTCCACTCCAGACGGAGGAAACAGGAACGGCAGGGTGGCGCGTCCGACCAGCAACCACCGGATTGCCGCGACTTCCAGGCGAAGCAGGAGCCGAGACTGGCCCCGGTGGACCGCCCGCGAAATCATCGATCCGGGCAACGGTCGAGCCTCCAATGCGTCCGTCGCAAGATGCAGCTTCCTCGCATGGAAGAGCAGTTGTGTATCGATAGACCAGCGTTTGTGGAAGACCGTTTGCAGGCGCAGTGCCTCCCATGCGGTTCGCCGGAAGGCGCGAATGCCGTTCCGCGGCACGCCGAGCAGCACGAGCGAGAGAGCGCTCCGGAGGATCATCCCGGGAAGTCCCAGCAGCCCCCGCGGACGCGCGATGCTCGCATTGACCAAATCTTTCTTTTCCAAAGATTCGAGAACGAGCGGCGCGATGCTCGGATCGACGCGGAGGTCCGCGTCCCACAGCAGCAGCGACGCGCCCCGAGACCCCGCGAGAATGTCATCGCTGACGGGCACGTGTCCGCGACGCCCCTTCCGGCTGACGATGCGCACGCCGACCTGCTGCTCGAGCGAGCGGAGGTATTCCAACGTGTTCACGTACATCCCCTGGTCGATCACGATGAATTCCACTTCGTGTCCCGCCCCCTGAATGGAATGCATCAGCTGATTCATAAGATGCGGCAGGGACACGTGTTCGCGATACGCTTGCAAGACGACGGTGACGAGACCGTGCTTCCAATCGGGCTCTTTGCTGGGCGTTTGCTCTACAGCAACCGGAACGGGCGGGCTGAGATGTGTAACCGTTTCACGCTGGAGCCAACGCCATTCCGTATCCGGAGGAGAGGCGGAATTCGGTGCCGCTGGAATGTGAGTTTGTGTGTCCTCCATGCGATAAAATCAATCTCTCTATTATACCAAAAAACAGCCGTTTCCTCACGGGTGTTTCTCGTCTCAGTGTCGGCGAAGACCTCCTGATAATGCCTCGGAGCAGCAGTTTGGAACGGCTTTCCGCAGGGTCATTCCCCTATCGCTTACTACAACACATTAGTATTGATCGGGCAATTTTCTGACCGCGTCAGCGACACGGCCCGATGGTATACTTCCCCTATCACACAGACACGGTTCTCCATGCGGCGCTTCCTCGGTGATCAAGCCATTTCGCTGCTGACGACGGTGTTGTCCATCGTCTTCACGACGTGTTTTTACTTTCTGGCGCGATGGCTGACGCCTGAGCAGTTCGGAGAGCTGAACGCGTACATCGCGTTCGCGTACCTGTTCTTCATCGGACAGTCGTCTCTCATCAATCAGATTCTCCTGTTCCACCAAGAAGGTCTTCGCGGCCCCGTCCTACGGCGAGCCGCGGTGAAACGAGGCCTTCTGCTTTCCGCTGCGACGATCATCGTCATCGTTGTCGCCTCCCCCTTCCTCGCGTCGTTCTTCCATCTTCCCATCACGACGGGACTGCTGGTCCTCGGCATGAGCAGCGTCTTCTTCTACGGCGCCGCGATTGTCCATGGACTGCTTTTGGCGGAACGTCGCATCGCAAGCGCGGGCCTGGTCGGTATTCTTGAGAGCGGAGCCAAGTTCGCCGTCGGCGTCGCGCTCTTTGCCAATGGGTATGACTCTTGGGACGCTCCGCAACTCATCTTCCTGTATTCGGGCATCGCGTTCGGAAGCGCCGTCCTGTTGCTTCGAGGAAGACAATCTGCCGAAAAAGGGGCAACGACTGCCAAGACGACGCATTCGTCGCTCATGACGATCCTCGCCATGAATGCCATCCTGACGCTGCTCATCAAAGCGGACGTGCTGTGGGGCAAACACGCACTTCCTCCGGATCAAGCCGGCCATCTCGCGGCCATCAGCACGATGGCGTCACTCCTGTTCTTCATCGCGGGCGGCATTCGGACGGCCGCCTCCGCGTACATGAGTCGCGACTCAGCACACCGCGTCTTCCTGTGGTCCTGCGGCATCTTCGTCGCGGGCTGCGTCGCGGCGGTGACGTTGTTCCACATGTGGGGACCGACCTTGGTCGGGTATTTCTTCGGGACGCAGTACCTCCCGTACTCATGGCTGGTCTTGCCGCTCTTCATTGCCGTGACGGGATACGGGTTCGTCACGTTCTCCGCCCATTCGCTCACGATCCTCGGTTTCCGCGCACCCGTCGTCTTAAGCGCGGTCCTCCTGTTCACGCAGATCGCAGGATTCTGGCTATACGGAAACACCATTCAAGGGATCGTCGTTGTGCAGACGATCGTGATGAGCGTCTTTGGAATCCTGTTTGCATCCATTTTCTGGGCGGCTTCCCGCCGCGGATTGAATGCGCGATCGCTGGATCATACGCATGTGGCTGCGCACTCGCGTACGACCATTTAACCCTCACCGCGATCCGGCGTGATAGCGCAGACCGCGTGCGTGTACCCTTCCGGCGTTCCGGTATCCAGGCGCGTTCCCTCGCAGGCATACGCGTAGAGAGGGACTTTGCCTACCTGGGCAATCAGCGCATCGATGAGACGAATTTCGCCGTCCTTCGAGCTGGATTTCACTGTGGGCAAGACGTCGAAGGTCGACTTCGGAATGATGTACCGTCCGACGATCCCGAGCGTGGACGGAGCTTTCTCGGGCGCAGGTTTCTCCACGAGACCTTGCACGGACCTCATGCGCGGATTTTTCGGATGCACGCCGTCGGGATCCACAATGCCGTACCGAACGGTTTTTTCCCGCGGAATATCTTCGACCGCGATGATCGCCGCTTCCTCATTGCACTGCGATAATCCCTTCGACAACTGCTCCAGTGCGCTGTCCGCCCCGATGAAGAGATCGTCACCGAAGAGGATCGCGACTTCGGGACTCTTGATCCAGTCCGCCGCCTGGAGAATGGCATGCCCGTCGCCTTTCTGCTCCTGCTGATAGACCGTGTGAAAATGCACGCTGTCGTACCGTGCGAGCTGGTCGAGGAGCGTGGACTTTCCGCGGCGCTTCAATTCGGCATTGAGAGCCTCATCGTGCGCGAAGTACTGCGGAATCATCTCCTTGCCTTTCGAGATCACGAAGCAGATGTCCCGGATGCCCACGTTCAAGCACTCATCGACGAGCAGGGCGATGATGGGTTCGTTGCCGATGGGCAACATTTCCTTGGGCACGGCTTTCGTCCACGGAAGGAAACGCGTGCCGAGCCCGGCGATGGGGAGGACTGCTTGGGTGAGAGCGGGTGTCATGTAGAGAGCATGCTAAAGGAGGAGGGGTTGGGAGACCACTCCCAATTAGAAAACAGCGAGCGAAGCTCGCGGCACCAGTTTCGCTTCGGCGAAACTGGTGCGCTCGGCGGGACTTGAACCCACAACCGTCCGGCCTACGGCCGACGGTGCGCTGCGCGCAAAAAACCTTCTAATAGGGAGGCTCCGCCTCCCAAACCCTCCGGATAGCGTGCATTTCGAAGTTGAATTCAGAAAACAATCGCGAAGTCCGGCTCTGCCGGACTGGAGCGATACTTCTGAGGGAAAGGGGTTCCCCGCTAGGGGAAAACCGTAGGTTTTCCCTTGGCGATTATCCTGGTGCGCTCGGCGGGACTTGAACCCACAACCTCTGCCTTCGGAGGGCAGCGCTCTATCCAGTTGAGCTACGAGCGCAATATTGATGAAAGAATGATCGACCTGACAGCGCGTGGCGCGTTCTCTTCTGACGCTCCGCTGCGCGGAGCTGGGCCAGTTGAGCTACGAGCGCAATATTGATGAAAGAATGATCGACCTGACAGCGCGTGGCGCGTTCTCTTCTGACGCTCCGCTGCGCGGAGCTGGGCCAGTTGAGCTACGAGCGCGACACTCGCACAGTGTACCAAGCTCACGGCAAAGCGGAAGCAAGGATTTTGGCTATTGAAAGCCGTTATTTCGTTCCGTTAGGAGCAGGCTTGAGGTTGAAAGCTCTCTCCAAATCCTGAACTTGTGCCACCGCTTCGGTTTCCGTTGCGGCCAGCCGGGTCAGCGGCAATCCTTCCAGCCAGGTGTGGTAGAAGTTCTGCAGTTTCCCGTAGCTGTTATCCAGAATGACGTTCGGAATGTTGAAGAGCACGCAGGAGATGAACACATGTAACCGGTCGGTCACCACGAGGTCCGCTTGATGGAGCGCACGGTACGCATGACGGAACTGACCCTCGGTGTACCAGTGGACGTAGCGCGTGATGAAATCCGCGAAGGGACGTGCCAGGGTTTTCAATCCAATCCGCCGCAGTCCCAAAACGACGGCTTTCAGGAACAGGAAGAACAGGAACGACGGCATGAATCCCCTCAGCCATTTCTCCTGCGTGAACGAGCGGAAGAATGCGGCGCTCCCGACATCGGAAGCACGCTCCTTGTCCTGCCGGAAATGCGCCAGGTGCCACCGCTTGGGGATTCCGGACGTATCCCGAGGAGGCAGGAAGAATGCCATGTCCGGACAGAGCTCGGTGCGGACACCCAGCGTGTCCCGGCAGTAGTCGAAACTGCGTTGGTCCCGTGCGCAGAGAACGTAGTCACGATGTGCCGTGAAGCTTTCTTTCGTCTTCCGAAGCATCTCGGGGTCGTCAAAGAAGACCGATTGGGGCAGTTGGATGATGCGGTGATCGGGAAACGCCTTCAGCACACGGAAACGGAACTCCATGTGACCCGGCCAAATGTTGTTCATGTTCCCCCCTCCGTGAAACAGGATGATGCCGTCGGCGGGCAGGCGCGACCGGAGGTGATCCGCGTCGAACGTGACATGGTCGGCCTCGTAGACGATCGTTGCGCCCCGGGATTCCAAGTAGCGGTACGCGCCCTGGTAGAGAAGCGCGTCGCCGGTGTTCCGGATGCTCGAGTAATCCAGCACGGCGCAGACCGCGTTCGCGGGAATAAGAGCGTTCAGGGTGTGTTCCGCGGTCGCGCGAAGTTGCGATGCAACATCCATCTGAAAAGTGAGGAAGAACGAGTATGCTGTACCGCGATGAGAATAAGCTTTGTGATCCCCGCGTACAATGAGGAGAAATACATCGCACAATGCGTCGAAAGTATTTTTTCGTGTCCCCGGGAGCACGTTCACGAAGTGATCGTCGTGGATAACGGCAGCACGGACCACACGAAGGAGATCGTCGAGTCACTGCAGAAAAAATACGGCTCCCCTCTCCGGCTGATCCCGGAGCCGCAAAAAGGCATTATGCACGCGAGACACACAGGATTTGTAGCGGCAACTGGCGACTACATCGCCTCCATCGATGCCGACTGCCGCCCGAATCCGACATGGCTCGCCGCGATCCGAGAGGAATTTCAGAATCATCCCGAGATCCTGGTGATGAGTGGGCCGTACGCGTACTACGACATTCCCTGGCATCTTGCCGTGATCAAGTTTCTCAAAAACCTGCTCTTGGACGCGCCGCTCTCCCTGCTTTCCAGGCAGGAACGTTCGAAGCTCATGGGCGGTAACTTCGTTGCAAAAAGAGATCCCCTGCTCCGGATTCAGCAAGACGTTGATCGAAGCATCGTCTTTTACGGAGAGGATACGGAGCTGCGAAAACATCTCAAAAAACTCGGACCCATCAAATATTCACGTCGGTGCGCGATACCCAGCTCCGCGCGGCGCTGGACACATGAAGGCATTGTCCGAACATTCCTCCGTTACCGGTTGAACGGCATCTATCAACGGATCACCGGTCGGTCATTGCTCAAGAGGACAGTGGAAAAGGACTGGCGCTGACTCAGACGGGAAGACCGAAGAATCGCTGCGCGCTGTGTGTCGTCTGTGCATCGATTTCATCGAATCCGACGCCTTTCACCTCAGCAATCAGTTTGGCCACTTCCACAACATATGCCGGTTCATTGCGCTTGCCGCGGTGCGGGACCGGCGCCAGATACGGCGCATCCGTCTCGATCATTAGCTGCTCCAGCGGACACTGCCGTATCGTCTCGCGGATATTCTCGGCATTCGCGTACGTAGCGATGCCAGTGAACGAGAGGAGCTGCCCCGACTCCACGATCCATCGGACGTCTTCCCACTTCTCGGTGCAGCAGTGCAGCACGAAGGAGGGGGGCTGCACTTCTTCGATAATCGCACGCAAATCTTGGATGGACTCGCGGTTATGGATCACGGCGGGCAAACCGAGTTTTTTGGCGAGCTGCAGCTGAGTTCTAAAGATGCGCTTCTGATCCTCCCGTGGAGAGAAGTCGTAATGATAATCCAAACCGATCTCGCCAATCCCCTTCACCCGCCTCGACGATGCGACGAGCCTCTCAAGTTCTTGCTCATCCCCCTCTTGCCAATCTTTCGCGTGGTGCGGATGCACGCCGACCGTGCAGAACAGTTCCGGGTGCGACTCGGCCAACTCCACGCACCGTCGGGCTTCCGGAATGCTGTCGGCGATCGTCACGGCATGATGGACACCCGCCGCGGTCGCCCGTCGGAGCACGTCTTGGAGATCGGCCGCGAATTTCGGGTCGGCGAGATGGCAGTGGGAATCGATCACCCAAGCAGCCTACAACGGTTGTGCGCCGTGAGCGATCGTCTATAGTGAGCCAACAACGTGGGTCGGTAGCTCAGTCGGTAGAGCAGTGGCCTTTTAAGCCATTGGTCGCGGGTTCGATCCCCGCCCGACCCACCAGAATTCGCATAGCGAATTCTGGTGACGCTCGCGATGCTCGCTTTCGTCTTATTGGGAGGAGGACCTCCCAACCCCTCCCGTGGAGGCAAACCAAAACCATTCCTTCGTCGTACTCGTTTCTGTACGTTTAGTGAAAAAAATGATATAATAATCGATATGACAGAGCTGCTCAAACCATCGGATGAACAGCTGCTCAACCCTGAGCGGCTCCAGGAAGTACGCGAGATGGAAGAAGCCATCACGAAACTCGAAGGCTTATCCCCGACGGATGATCAAACGACGATCGATAAGATCAATCGGGATGCCGGCGAGCGCGTGAACGTCTTTGCACGGCATGATCTCGCTGAAGGCGAACATGACCCCGCGGTCTCCCAGCGTCTCTTGGCAATCGCCGAACAGGCGCGAGAGAAATGGCTACTCGCGCTCCGGCGCCTCCCCCCGCATTCGGACCCGGCTACTAAAGGGGGTCCCGTCGAAGAGATCGACGTTCCTCGAAACGAACCGTTTCCGGACGTCGACGAACAGAGCAATTGAGGCTCACGCCGCGACACTCAGGTGCTTCGACACCTGGTCCCAGATGTCGACCACGTCCATCTGGCTCTTCACGATGAAATCGGCAGCGCCCAGTTCCTTGCAGCGTTCCTGCTGCCGCACGTCGCTGAAGTTCGAAAGGACCACCACCGGGAAACGGTAGTTCTTGTCCTTCACGTGCTGGAGAACCGTGAATCCGTCTTTCTTAGGCATGAGCAGGTCGAGGAGGAGCAGATCCGGCTGCGCCTGATCCAGGAGCTCGATGGCCTCTTCGCCGTCCCCGGCGAGGCGGACGTCGATCCCCCGCTCTCGCAGTTCGAGCGCGAGGAGGTCTCCGAGCATCAGCTCATCCTCGGCAATGACGATGGTCTTAGCCATGGCGGCGGGAGGGGAAGGAGAGGAAGAATGTTGTACCACGATTCTCGATAGAAGAGAACTCTACGGAGGCACCCAGCATCTCCGCAATCAGTTTCACGAGATACAGCCCGAGCCCAGTACCATGGGTCTCGCGATCGATGACGTTATCCCCCCGGAAAAATTTCCGGAACATGCTGCCCTGCTGATGCTGGGGGATGCCGTAGCCGGTATCGGCCACCGCCAGGATAAGTGACCCGCCGGAAACGTACGTTTTCAGCGACAGGGAGCCGTGTTCCGGCGTGTATTTCACCGCATTTGAGAGCAGGTTCGACAAAGCTTCCTTCAGGAGACGCCGGTCCGTGACGAGGTCTGCTTGGGCTTGATAGTCCGTTTCGAGCCGCAATCCTTTTGCGATGCAGACCTCCCGGAAGGGTTCCACGACCTCTGCTAGGAAGGATTCCAGGACAATGGGATCCCGTCGTGGGGAGATTTGCCGGGACTCCAGCCTGGAAATCTGGAGCATGGTGTCGATGGTCTCCGACATCCGCGACGCCGCAGCATGCCCCTCGCGCAGCATCTGCAGAGATTCCTGGTCGAGCGTGGACTCCAGATCCCTAATGAGCCGTCCGAAGGTCCAGCGCACGCTCGTGAGCGGTGTCCGCAGCTGGTGGCTCGCCAAGGACATGAACTCCGACTTCGTGAGGTCCGTCCTGCGTTCGACCGTGACGTCCCGAGCCAGGAAGAGATGCCCGTGGGATATTCCCGCTTCGACGATGGGAATGTAATCGTAGACGATGATGCGGCCGTCCGTGCAGTGCGCTTCCCGATCGTAAATGGGTTCGCGGTTCTTCATGCACTCGCTCACGTCAGCGATGAGGATATCGGCGTCCACGAGCGCCTTTCGCATGACGCCGACAAAGATGCCCGCATGTTTCCCAAGGAGCGATTCCGGCGTGCTGCCCGGCCAGAAGAACGTGCAGAACGTCTCGTTCACCTCCAGGATGTTGTTCTGATCGTCCGTAGCGAGCACGGCCGTGCGCAGGCGGGAGATCATGTTCCGCAGACGCCGGAGGTTCGCCTGGTCGTGCTGACGCGAGAGGAGGAGCTCCCGCGTGCGCTCCGCAACGGTCGCCTCGAGATGCTCGTTCAGCAACTGGATGCTCTCCTCCGCCTTCTTTTGTTCCGTGATATCCCGTTGGCTCCCCCATGCGCGGATATAGCCTTTCTCGTCCCGCACGCCGATCAAGTTATTCAGAAAATATTTGTCGTTACCGTGCACGTCTTTCTCGTGTGATTCGGCATTCTCCAGACGGTATCCGGAACGAATGAAGGCACGGAGATACTCTGTATTGCGAGGATCGGACTCGACGAGAAGCGACGTGAGCGGGATCCCCCGAATATCGGATGCGGCGGAAAACCCGTACATCTTCGCCATCGCCTCATTGCATTCGGACAGATAACCATGCCGAAAGAAATGCGCGATCTGCTCGTCTTCCGTGGCGTTCACCGGAAGCGGCTCGCGCAATTCGCAACACCAAATCCCCTCCGTACTCTGCTGGAGGAACGCTTGGTACCGCTCGTGATCCCGTTGCGCCTTGTCATCTCGTGTTCTCCGGACGCGCATCACGGCTTTCCTGACGGTTTTGCGCGTCAGAGGGCGGACGGAACGCGTCCGAGTTCTTGCCTGCAGGCTGCGACGAGTCGGGCACATACTGGCAACACACAACCCTCCCCTTGGAGACTCTACCCGTCAAGAAAATACAGGCCGGAAGGACGTGACACGGATGGGGAAAGCCACTCGGGAAACATCGTATGCTCGGGTATGCTGCCGAGGCATGAAAGTGGCCCTCGTCCACGAGCTCCTGACGATGCGCGGCGGTGCCGAGCGGGTGCTTCGCGTCTTCGCGGAGATGTTCCCCGACGCGCCCATCTACACGTTCCTCTACGACGAGCGGGTGCTGGGAGACTGGTTCCCGAGAGAACGCGTGCGTGTGAGCCGGCTTCAGAAGACCGCGTGGGCCAGCCATAACCACCATCGCTATCTGCCCTTCTTCCCGAGCGCCGCCGAGGCGTGGGATTTCTCGGAGTACGACCTGGTCCTCAGTTCTTCGTCGGCTTTCGCCCATGGCATTCTCACGAACGGCAAGCCCGTGCACGTCTGCTACGTGCATTCCCCGGCGCGGTATCTCTGGGATCGCACGCACGATGTCCTCTCCGGAGGGAATCCGATCCGCAGGCTGCTGGCATCCCGACTGTTCCATCGTTTGCGCGTGTGGGATGCCGAAGCCGCGGAGCGTGCGGACGTGTTGGTGGCGCCGTCGCACACCGTGCGCCAGCGCATCGAACGGTACTGGCGTCGCGAGGCGCAGGTCATTCCCCCGCCCATCGACGACCGATGGTTGCAAGGAGCCCTCCCGGATTCCCCGGGTTCGTATCTGCTCATTGCGTCGACGCTCGCGCCGTACAAGCGCCTGGATCTGGCCGTTCGTGCCTGCAGCCAGGCGGGACTTCCGCTCAAAATCGCGGGTGACGGCGCGGATGCCGCGCGACTGCGTTCCCTCGCGGGTCCGACCGTGGAATTCCTGGGGTACCAAGACGGCGATGCGTTGCAGAACTTGTACCGCAATGCCTCGGCCGTCCTCTTTCCTGGGGATGAGGATTTCGGATTGGTACCGCTCGAGGCTCTGGCAACGGGACGGCCGGTCGTGGCGTTCAAGGCCGGCGGCGCCACCGAGACGCTCACGGAGGGCGTGCACGGAACGTTCTTCGACGAACCGACGCCAGAGTCGCTCCTCGGCGCCGTACGCAGGCTCGAGACGCTGGCCATCGACCCTGCTGCGCTGCGAACACACGCCTCCGCATACTCGACCGCGCGTTTCCGGAAGTCGATGACCGACGTGCTGGACCGCGCACTCGAAGGGAGTACGCTCGCGACATGATCTCCTCCCTCGTCCTGCTCGCGCTCGCCGGCGCTCCGCCGCCCGCGGACATCGTCGCGCGTCCCACGTGGGTGGAGCGCCGCAGCCCTCGGCTCATCCGTCAGGATGCACTGAACCGACAGGATGATGGCTTCTCGGATTCCTACAGCCGTACCGCCGCACTCGCACAGGTCTACGAGAATGAGTTTGCCGGTTTCCGCATGCGGTATCCCAAGGGGTGGACGGCGCACGACCTGCTGGATTCGAACGGGACCGTCACCTCGGTGATGGCCTTCCTCTCTCCGGAAAGCGACATCGATGACGCGGGCCGCGAGAACATCAACCTCGTCATCGAGGATCTCACGTCGCTCGGCGTCTCATTCGAGGAGTATTCCGACCAAGCCATTGAGAGCGAGCGCGAACTGTTCCAAGACTACAAGCTGCACGCCAACGTGCGGACGCTCTGGAAAGGATTGCCGGCGCGCTCCATCCGGTACGACGCGACGTTCAATGGGCGCAGACTGACCTTCGAGCAGCTGTGGTTCGCCCGCAACGGCACCATCTACGTGTGGACCCTGGCTTCGCCGCCCAGCACCATCGACCACTACGCGGGTCTCTTCCGCAAGATGGTGGGCTCGCTGTCGTTCAACGGTTAATCGAACAGCTGCGTCTGTGCCTTCACGCTGTCGGGCATCGACCGCCCCAACTTCTCGTACGCGCGCTTCGCGGCGACGCGCCCCTTGGGCGTGCGCTGGAGGAACCCCTGCTGCATCAGGTACGGCTCATGCACGTCTTCGATGGTCTCCTCTTCCTCCGAGAGGACTGCGGCGATGGTGGAGAGTCCCACGGGCCCCCCGCCGAACGTTTCGACGATGGCCCGAAGGATCGCGCGATCCGTCGCATCCAGTCCCTCTTCGTCGATGTCCATGGATTGCAGCGTCGATTCCACCACGTCGATTTCCACGCGCGTTTTCCCTGCCACCTGCGCGTAGTCGCGGATGGCACGGACGAGCCTGTTGGCGATGCGGGGCGTGGAGCGACTGCTCCGCGCGATACGGTTCGCGGCACGCGGTTCCATCTCGGTGGCGAGCAGCGACGCGGAGCGCTCCACGATCTGCTGCATCTCGGCCATGTCGTAGAACGAGAGCTTGTACTGATGAAGGAAGCGATCGCGCAGCGGGGCGCTCATCGCTCCCGCCTTCGTCGTGGCGCCGACGAGCGTGAACGGTTTGAGGTGCAAACGCATGGACCGTGCCGTCGGCCCTTTTCCGATGACGAGATCCAGCGCGTAATCCTCCATGGCGGCGTAGAGCATCTCTTCCACCACCGGTCGCAGACGGTGGATCTCGTCGATGAAGAAGATGTCTCCCTCCTGGAGATTCGTGAGAATGGATGCGAGGTCGCCGGGCTTCTCCAGTGCCGGTCCGCTGGTGATGCGGATCTGCGCGCCCATCTCCTTGGCCAGAATGTGCGCCAGCGTGGTCTTCCCCAGACCCGGAGGTCCGTGGAGCAGCGTGTGACCGAGCGGTTCCTTGCGCGCCTTGGCCGCCTGGATGTGCATGAGAAGGTGTCCTTTGATTTTGCTTTGTCCGACGTACTCCGAAAGCGTTTTCGGGCGAAGGGAAGAATCGATGGCTGCGGTCTCCGCGGGAGCCGCCTCCTGCGAGAGCGGCCGTGCTTGTGTGGTGCGCTTCAGGGCCATGGGTGATCAGGATACCAGACGGTCCCCTTGTCCTCACCGTGTTCCCCGGGTTTCGGCTTCCTGTGCTACACTCCGCGGGAATGTCTGGTATCGGAAAATTCCTCACGACGGTCGTCTTCCTCGGCATCCTCGGCGGCATCGGCGCCGCCGATGCGTACGTCATGCGTGACGAACTGCCGTTGATCGTCCCCGTGATCAGCGGCGGCTCCTCGTCCGACGGCGGCACGGACAATCCCGACGTCCCCGAGCCGGCCGGGACGGCGAAGAGCGACGGCCCGGATATCCAAACCATCCTCCTGCAGCGCCAATTCGACGCGAAGACCACCAGCGAGACGAGCCTCGTGCAACGCATCCTCCCCGCCGACGTGACGGCTGAAACGCGCGTACTGCTCCAGAACAACGACCGCGTCGCCTTCATCGCATGGGTGGAAACGCCCGATGCCAAGGCGTACATGCAGGCATTGAAGGAGTCCCTCTACAACTCGTTCTCCTCGGACGTCGAAGACCTGCGGGATGAAACCGAGTTCCCGGAGGACGGTCCCGTGCGCAATATCCTTTCCTTCAGGGATCCTTCCATCCATGAGGAGAAGCTCATTTTCATCCGCGTCCGCGAGCGTCTGTACGAATTGCACGTGGCGGAGGACAAGGGTGCTCTGGTCGACACGCTCATCGTCGACCTGACGAAGTGAGGGGCGGTGGCGGAAAAACGCATCAGAAGGCGTTGACGGCCTCGATTTTGGTCAGTACAGTGCCCCGGCTATGGCCAAAGTCCTCAAGAAGGTCATCAAAGTGAAGGCGAAAGGCGGCGCTGCCAATCCCGCTCCTCCCCTGGGCCCTGCCCTGGGTCAGGCTGGCGTGGATATCAATGCATTCTGCACGAAGTTCAACGCCCAGACGCAGAACCGCAAGGGCGAGGACGTGCCTGTAGTGCTTCGCGTGTACGAGGACCGTTCGTTCGACTTCATCCTCAAGCAGGCCACGGCGACGTCCATGATCCTCGCGGCGGCGAAGAAGGATGCCGGCAGCGGCGAGCCGAACAAGAACAAGGTGGGCTCCATCACGAAGGCGCAGCTCCGCCAGATCGCGGAGAAGAAGATGCCGGATCTCAACGCCACGGACATCGAGGCGGCCGAGAAGATCATCGCCGGCTCTGCCCGCAGCATGGGCATCACGGTCCAATAAGCATGGAAGGGCCACCTACGGTGTCCTTCCCAGCAGCAAGCTCGCGAGCGTAGCGAGTAGCTTGATGCGGAATCCCTTGAGGGACTCCCATGAGCCCACCCTTCCCTATTTTGTATTGCTTCAGACTGGCAAAGCCAGTCTTCGCAAGGTATCGGTTGCATCATTTCCCCGGGGGAACGCAACGTCTTTCTCGTGCGCGGAATACGCGGCAACCGTAGGCTGGTGCGCGATCCATGAGTTCCCTCCTCTCTGGAGCGACGGCCACTCTCGCGAGCTACGCGTCGATCTTGGTGATCCTCGCGGGCGCGCAGATTTTCGCGCTGCTCCTGCTGCCGGCATTGCTGCCGCAGGGTGCCAGACCCGCGGGGGCGGCGAAGGCGCTGTACTGCTACCTGATGCAGACTTTGGGGATCTTCCTCATGACCGGGGCGGGTCTGCCCGCGCTGTACGCCGTGCTGATGGAACTCCCGTTTGATGCGCGCACGTTCATCCTGCTGCTCATCACCTTCGCGCTCGGAGGGATCCTGTTCCTCCGTCACGATTCCGCCGTGCAATCCGTCGACACCGCGTCGCGTGCGGTTCCCCGGGTGCTCTTCCAGTACACGTTCCGGATCCTCGGGTTCGGATCGGCTCTCGTGGCGCTGTACTCCATCCTGCTGACGCTGCTCTTCATGCAGCAGCCCCTGCCGGACCGTTGGTTCGTGTTCCCTGCAATCTTGCTGGGATACGGCCTGCTGCTCCTCCGGTGCACCCGCTGGACCCAAGCCCCTGTCCCCCCGAAGAAGCCGAAAAGCGCCAAGCTACCTCAAAAGCGGAAGAGATAGCCATTTGAGGCCCAAAATCCGTTGCCAAACCTCCGGGGACCGTGCACACTCTGCGCTCTGGTCCGTGGGAGTTCGCCATTCGGCAGAACGCCCGTACCACGTTCCCCCTCATCATTATGGCTTCCAAAGCCTCCCTCCTGGCCCGTCGTAAGGGCAAGAAGTACGCCGAGAAGAAGGCGCTCGTCGAAAAACCTTCCTACCCCGTGGCCGAGGCGGCCGAGCTTCTGACGAAGCTGTCCACCACGAAGTTCGACTCCACGGCGGAGATGCACGTCCGCATCAACGCGGACACCACGCAGGCCGACCAGCTCGTCCGCACCACCGTCGTGCTCCCGCACGGCACGGGGAAGACCGTTCGCGTCGCCGCATTCGTCACCGATGACATGATCGACGCTGCCAAGAAGGCCGGCGCCGACTTGGCCGGCAACGAGGACCTCGTGAAGCAGATCGAGGAAGGAAAGATCGACTTCGACATCGCGGTCGCGATGCCGCGCCTCATGAAGGACCTCGGTAAGGTCGCCAAGACCCTCGGTCAGAAAGGCCTCATGCCGTCCCCCAAGGCCGGCACCGTCACGGAGAACGTGGCGAAGGCCATCGAAGAACTGAAGAAGGGCCGCATCGAATGCAAGATGGACAAGCAGGGCATCATCCACACGGTGTTCGGCAAGATGTCCTTCGGCGGCAAGAAGCTCGGGGAGAACCTCTCCGCAATCATCCAAGCCATCAAGGAAGCCCAGCCCTCCGGCATCAAGGGCGAGTACATCGCCTCGGTCTCCATCTCCCCCACCATGGGTCCGTCCATCAGGGTCCAGCTCTGATCATTTCATCCGTCGACTTTCTCAAGAGCGGCTCCGGCCGCTCTTTTTCACGCAACATTGCCGAGCGTGTCGAGGATCATCTTCGCGAAGGTCTTCACTCGCGCGCGAATCAGCCGTTCCGGTCCGCTCAGTCCCTGAAGCTTCAGCTCCTCCTTCGCGAGACGATTGAGGACTGTCGATCCCGCGATTGCCACGCGAAAAGCAGGCCCGAGCTTCGCCTTTTTCGTGCGGATCATTACGGTGACGCGGGCTGTTTCAGTCGTCGGCACATCCTCCCCCGCGAGCACGCGCGCGATGACGGAGGACAGATTTTTCTCCTCGTCCGTCTCGCCTGCGGGTAGTGGTTCAGTTTCAGACATGCGGAAGCGGTGCACACTACCACTCTCATCCATTCGTGCAAGAAAACAGGTTTACGCCGTCAGAATCGCTTTCACGTCAGCCAATTTCTCCACGCGCACCAGCTTGCTACGCAGGTCGGCCGCGCCGTCGAATCCCTTCACGTAGCTCGCCAGGTGGCGGCGCATCTCCAGCATGCCGCGTGTCTCCCCCTTCACCTTCACCGCCAGTTCGCAGTGCTCCAGGATGAACGGAATCTTCTGCTCAAACGTGAAGTGCGACACGGTCGGCGGCGGGATGGGCTTGCCCTCGGCTTGCGCCTTGAAGCCGTCCACGATGTCTCTCATGATCCACGGATTGCCGAAGGTCGCCCGCCCGACCATCACGCCGTCCAGGTTCTTCAGTTTCTCCACGGCATCCGCGGCATTCATGACGTCGCCGTTCCCGATAACCGGCACCGAGACGTGCTTCTTCAATTCATAGATGGGATCCCAGTTCGCCTTTCCGGTGAACTTGTCGTGGTACCGGCGGCCGTGGATGGCGAGCGCCGATGCGCCGGCCTCCACCATCTTCTGACAGAACGGGATGAGCGTCTCGTAGGTATCCCATCCCAAACGCGTCTTCACCGAGACGGGAATCTTCACTTCCTTGCAGGTGGCATGTACCAGCTCCGCCGCCAAATCCGGACGCCGAATGAGCGCGGAACCGTGGCAGGACGACACGACCTTTGCGGCGGGGCAACCCATGTTGATGTCGATGCCGTCGGCCCCCATCTCCTCGATCACCTTCGCGGCCGACAGGAAATGCTCCGGCTCCTTGCCGAACACTTGCACGATGTACGGGCGCTCGAGTGCGGGGTCGAACTCCAGCATCTGCATCGTCTTCTTTCCGCCGTAATGGATGGCGTCGGTGGAGAGGAACTCCGTATACACCACCACCTCGGGGGCGACGCGCTTGATGAACTGCCGGTACGACGCATCCGTCACGCCGGCCATCGGCGCGAGCGCGACGATCGGCTTCTGGGCCTGCGACCAGGAGAAGGAGGTCATGTGAAGCGGTAGTAGAGCAGATTCGACCCGTACTGTGAAGCCCGGAAACGCCTTTCTGGAGCCAAAATTCAGCTAGAACGTCACAGTTTCCCCGCCCCGCCAGCCGAAAGACGGTCGCCCTATCGCTTCTCCGCATCCTTTTGCGCAGAATGACAGGGATGCACTTTCTCAATCGTGCCATTGTGGGGCTATGGAGCGCCCTTGCGCCTGCCATCGCATGGGCTCAACCCACCACGCTCATTCCCGAAAGCGGCACCATCGGCAGCTGCAACTTCAAGACGGGTGAATTTACGTTCGAGTGCATCCCGATGTACATCGGGTACCTCGTGCAGTGGGCATTCGCCGGCGTCGGCATGTTCTGTCTCATCCAGTGCATCTGGGCCGGATACGAAATCGCCATCGCCAACGCCATCGGCAAAGACAAGAGCGAAGGCGTGCGCCGTCTCACCAACGCCATCACCGGACTTGTCGTCTGTGTGCTATCATTCGCCATCATCGACTTCGTGCTGAGCGCCGTCACCGGCGAATGATCATCCTCTCCCACCTCCCATGACGAAGAAGCAGAACGGCACCCCCTTCACCTCTTTTCGGATCCTGGGCGAGAAAGCGCAGAAGCTCTTCGCGAAGGCGAAGGAGATGAACGAGAAGATGACGGAGAAGAAGAGCGCTCCTCTTCCTGAGCAAGCGGAGCATCCGGAAATCATCGTGCACCTCTCCATCGCCAGCGTCGTGAAGACAACGTTCACCATCCTGGCCATCGCGCTCGGCGTCCTCATGGCCTGGCTGCTCATGGACAAGCTCGTGCTGTTCCTGCTCGCCATTTTCCTGGCCGTCGTCATCGATCCGGGAGTGCAAGCGTTGAAGAAATTGGGAGTGCCGCGCGGCATTGCGGTGCTGCTGCACTACTTCGTGTTCCTCTTCCTGTTCATCTTCCTCATCGTCTCGCTCATTCCGATCATCGCCAAACAGCTCGTGGATTTGGCGCAGTTGATCAGCACGCAGGTGAACGACTTCCTCGCGAACCCGCAAATCCAGCTGCCTCTGGTCCCCGCCCAGGTGAACGATACGCTTACGGCGTTGGCGGAATCTTCCTTGCGCAGCCTCTCCATCACGAAGTTCGCGGATGCCATGAACCAGCTCGGTCAGAACCTCAACTCCACCGCGCAGGGTTCCCTGCTTCTCGCGGCCCAAGTGGCGGGCTCCGTCCTGAACTTCTTCGTGAACATGATCCTGGTGCTCGTGCTGGCGTTCTTCATGCAGCTGGAGAAAGAGAAGATCATCGGATGGGTGCGCGGCTTCCTCCCGTGGGGGTTCCGCTCCTACGTGGACGACAAGACGGAAGTCATTCATTGGAAGCTCGCACAGTGGGCGCGCGGCCAGCTCCTTCTCTGTCTGAGCATCGGCGTCCTCGTCTTCATCGCCCTCACGATCCTGCGCGTCGATTACGCCCTGACACTGGCCATTCTGGCGGCGTTCACGGAATTCATCCCCGTCATCGGTCCGTTCATCGCCGCGGTCCCAGCGGTGCTCATCGCTATGACCCAGGAGGGCTTCATGTGGGGCGTGGTGCTGGCGGCGGTCTACTACGTCATCCAGTGGTGCGAGAACAACCTCCTCGTGCCGCTCATCATGAAGCGCGCGGTGGGCCTTTCCCCCATCGCCATCATGTTCGCGATGCTCGTCGGCGTGAGCTTCCCCAAGGTCATCCACCCCATCCTGGGTATTATGCTTTCCATCCCCATTACGACCATCCTGTCGCTGTTCCTGGAGGATTGGCGGGAAATGCGGGTCCGGAAGCGTGTGACAAGATGACCTGACAATCGGGAAGGACACGGAACTTCCCCTCTCCGGCAAGAGGCTTCATTTGAACAATTTTCGTATACAAATATAATAGTTAGAACAGATTTTTTCTGTGCCGATCAGTGTCATAGCCTTCCTGATCGTCTAGAATGTTGGGATTCTGTTCGCCTCTTAGCACTCGTTGCTCTAGACTGCTAATCAGAATATCTTCTCTTCCTCCTCTGCTCCGCTCCGCGTCGCCGAGGACTCGCGAACAACTCGGTTCATCCTCCCATTCTCACATCCGTTATGCACCCGTTCGATCGGTTCACACCAAACGCAAAACTCGCTCTGCAGATCGCGGAGCAAGAAGCCAAGTCCATGAAGAGCCCGTACATCGGTACGGAGCACCTGTTGCTGGGCCTCTTGAGCATTCCGAAGTCGCTCGGCTTCTCCATTTTCACCGGAGCCGGCGTGACCCAGGAGAACGTGCGCATCCTGATGAAGGCGGTGAAGAACGCGAACCTGGAAGGCCAGCACGTGAAGCACGGTCTCTCCACGTTCCTGCACACGATCATCGAACAGAGCGTCATCACGGCGCACAAATTCCGCCACGCGAACGTGGGCACGGAGCACCTGCTCCACTCCCTCGTTTCCACGGGCAAGAACGGCGCCACAATGATCCTGGAGAACATGCAGGTGGATCCGGAGGATCTGCGCCTGCGCGTGGAGGAGATGTTCGGACAGATCAACCAGTTCAAATCCCAGAACCGCAACCTCGAGCAGTCGCTGGAGGCGTTCTTCCACGGACTGCAGGGCGCCATCGTGGGCATGCAGGGCCAGGGCAACCCGAACGAGCCCGAAGGCCTGAAGAAGAAGAAAGGCGACCCGAAGAGCAAGACGCCCGTTCTCGACTACTTCACCGAAGACCTCGTGGCGCGCGCCAAGGAAGGCAAGATCGACCCGATCATCGGGCGCGACGGGGAGATCGAGCGCGTCATCCACATCCTGAACCGCAAGACGAAGAACAATCCCGTGCTCATCGGTGAGCCGGGCGTGGGCAAGACCGCCATCGTGGAGGGCTTGGCCCAGCGCATCCTTTCCGAGACCGTGCCGGACGTGCTGCGCGGCAAGCGCCTGCTCGTCCTGAACATGGGCTCCCTCGTCGCCGGAACGAAGTACCGCGGCGAATTCGAGCAGCGCTTCGACGACATCATCAAGGAGGCCACGAAGAGCGAGAACGAGATCATCCTCTTCATCGATGAGATCCACACCGTGGTGGGCGCGGGTTCCGCCGAGGGTTCCCTCGACGCCGCGAACATCCTGAAGCCGGCCCTCAGCCGCGGCGCCCTGCGTGTCATCGGCGCCACGACCCTGGACGAGTACCGCACCATCGAGAAGGACCGCGCCCTGGAGCGCCGTTTCCAGAGCGTCATGGTGAACGAGCCGGTGGTGCCGGACGCCATCAAGATCCTGAACGGTCTCAAGAAGAGCTTCGAGGAATTCCACCATCTGAGCATCACGGACCAGGCCATCGAGGCCGCCGTGCAGCTCTCCAAGCGCTACATCACCGAGCGCTACCTGCCGGACAAGGCCATCGACGTCCTCGACGAGGCCGCCGCGGGGAAGAGCCTGCAGCGCACTGAGTCGAACCCCGAGCTCACCAAGGCCCAGCAGAAGCTGGAGCTCCTGCTCCAGAAACAGCAGGACGCCGTGCGCGAGCAGAAGTACCACCTCGCCCTCAAGCTCAAGCAGGAGCAGCAGGCTTTGCGCGAGGAACTGGACGCCATGCAGGCTTCCGAAGACGGCGATCGCCGCACGCCCATCCAGATCACCGAAGACGACATCGCCCAGGTGGTCGGACGCATGACGGGCATCCCCGTCACGAAACTCCTGAAGTCAGAAGCCAAGCGCCTCGCCAACTTGGAGCTGGTCCTGCGCAAGCACATCGTGGGTCAGGACGACGCCATCAAGAAGGTCGCCCGCGCCATCCGCCGCAGCAGGGTCGGCATCAGCGACATCCGCCGCCCCATCGGCTCCTTCCTCTTCCTGGGCCCGACGGGCGTGGGCAAGACGGAGCTGGTACGCGCCATCGCCCGCGAGGTCTTCAACCGCGAGGACGCCCTGGTGAAGATCGACATGTCCGAATTCATGGAGCGCCACAACGTCTCCCGCCTCATCGGCGCCACTGCCGGATACGTGGGATACGAGGAAGGCGGCCAACTCACGGAAGCCGTGCGCCGCAAGCCGTACTCCGTCGTTCTCTTCGATGAAATCGAGAAAGCCCACCCCGAGTTCTTCAACGTCCTCCTCCAGATCCTGGAAGACGGCACCCTCACCGACGGTCAGGGCAAGCAGGTGGACTTCACGAACACCGTCATCGTCATGACCTCCAACATCGGCGCCGAGAAGCTGACGAAGCAGGCCGCGAAGATCGGCTTCCGCTTGGAAGAAGAGGCCCGCAACGAGGAGGCCGCCTACGAGGAGAAGTGCAAGGAAGTCATCAACGAGCTCAAGGAGCACCTCCGTCCAGAATTCCTCAACCGCATCGACCACACCATCGTCTTCAACGCCCTGAACCAGCAGCACATCCGCAAGATCGTGAAGATGCACGTGGATCAGCTGGCGGACCGCCTCAAGGAGCAGGACTACGCCTTGGACGTGGACACGAAGGTCATCAACTACCTCGCCGAGGAAGGATTCGATCCCGAATACGGCGCCCGTCCCGTCCGCCGCGTCATCCAGGACCGCCTGGAGGCCGAAATCGCGGAGCACATCCTGAAGGGCATCTACGAGAAGGGCGACATCATCGAAATCACCAAGAAGGACAAGGACACGCTCGAATTCCTCCGCGGCGAACCCGGCAAGAAACCGGCTCCCCAGGAGGAAGCCGAAGAAGTGAACGCGAAAGCGTAATCCCCTCGCCCACTCGAGTCGAAAAAGCGGACCCGTTGGTCCGCTTTTTCTGTACATCATGGTTGGGGGCGCCGGCTTTCGCCGGCGCCCGGACAAGTTGGAACTCTTACACTCTCACAGACGCGCGCAGACGCGCTTCGGTAGCAGTTGCACCACCACGAGGATGGCACACGGCACGCTGACCAACAGAGCCGCGAGAACGCCACCTTCCGTCGGGGTGACCCGACAGACAATGATCGCTACGCAGATCGCGGTCACGGCCATGAGGCCGAAGCCGTTGGCGCGGACTACCCGACGGACAGCCGCCACGTGGGACCTACCCCACGGGGTGAAATAGCTGTACATCAGGAGCCCGGCCCAGGCGCACGCCTGGAGGAGGGTGTAAGAACGCAGTTCGGACAGCAACGGATGCAAGGGGTCCTTTCTGTGCTCTCCGGCGAAGGAGAAAGAGCAACTTGTGTTGTTATTATAACATAATTTGCTGTATTTGTGAATTCTGAGATTGGCTTCCGGCAGCCATCACCCTGGCCAAAAACCCTGTTTTTCTGCTATACTAACTGGATTTCTCCGAACCTCTCGATGCCCATCGACCCCGTCAAAATTCCACAGAACGTCTACATCGAGGACCGCATCGTCGGGCCGTTCACCCTCCGTCAGATCATCATCATGGCGGTGGGAGGCGGGTTCAGTTACCTGCTCTACTCCAAGCTCACGCAGACGTACGGAAACATCGGCATCTTCGCCACGGTGCTGGTGTGGATCCCGGCCGCCATCGGCTTCATGTTCGCCGTGGTGCGCATCAACGACCTCAGTCTCTTCCGCATCTGCCTGCTGCTTCTGGAATCCGCCAACACCCCGCAGACGCGGATGTGGAAGCCGCGCCACGGTCTGACGATCCAGTTCCACACGGCGACGAAGGAAGAGCCCAAGACGGATCCGAAGAAGGAAAAGGAGGCAGAGATGGCCCTCCGGACGCAGGCCCGCATCCAGGAACTGAGCCGCATGCTGGACGAGACACTCGTCGCGCCCGCGGCACCTGTCGCGGAAGCCCCTGCGATGGAGCAGGCGCCGGCGGTCGTGCAGGCCGCTCCGGCTGCTCCCGCGAAGCCCGTCGTGCCGGAGGTAGCCGTAGAGGCGCCGACCGTTCCCGTGACCCAGAAGACCGTCGCCGACGTTCCGGCCCCGGCTCCCGTGGAGGCGGTCGCCGAAGAGGCCCCCGAACTCCCCCGTTTCCTCGTGAATCCGAACAAGATCAAAGTGGACGGCCAGCCTCTCCAGCAGGATGACGGCCTGTCCGCGTACCGCGGCGTTTTCCGCGACATCTCTCCCAACTCCTGACCATGGCAACCCCGGGCAAACCCCACAACACCGTGCGTCAGGGCAAGAAGTCCGTCCTGAACTCCACGCAGCGCTTCCTGCCTATCGGCGAGGTGCACCACGATACGATCCTCCTGAAGAACGGAGGCCTGCGCGCGATCCTCCAAGTGGAGGCCCTGAACTTCAACCTGAAGAGCGAGACGGAACAACAGGGCATCATTTCGGGGTACCAGTCCTTCGTGAACTCCCTGAACTTCCCGATCCAGATCGTCATCCGGTCGGCGAAGATGAATATCGACCCGTACATCGCCGAGCTCCGCGGCTTGGGGAAGAAGCAGGAGAACGAACTCCTGCGGAAGCAGACGCTCGCGTACGCCAACTTCATCGAGAAGCTCGTCGACGTGGCGGACATCATGCAGAAGCGATTCTTCGTGGTCATCCCCTTCGACGGCACTGCCCGGACGAAGACGCTCCTGGATCAGTTCTTCGGCTGGATGCGCCCGGACGATTCCACGGGCAAGATCGCCCAGCGTCACCGCGAGTTCACGGCCCAGCACAAGCACCTCAAGGAACGCATCAACCTCATCCAGGCGGGCCTGGAGAACATCGGCTTGATGTCCCGCGTCCTGAACACCCACGAGCTGGTGGAGCTCTTCTACCAGATCTACAACCCCAAGACCTCCCAGGAGCAGAAATTGCCGCCGGACGGCGATCTCCGGACGGATCCGGTGACTTTGTAATCTCCTTTCCTCACGAACATGACAAAGGGTTACCAACGCTGGTCCATTCTCTTTGCGAGCATCTACACCCTATTACTCTGTGCGAAATGGGCGTTCGAGGGCACAGGACGAATTGCGTTTCTCTTCCCTTCCATTCTTCTAGAACCACATATTCTTTTCACATTTCTTGGTCCATCGATAGCCGTAGGAGAGAGTTATCGCATGGGAATCTTCGCTCTTGTCGCATTCCTGACAGGATATGGATTCAGCCGATGGGCTTTGTATCTATCAAAAGGAGACAGAAAGCGAGATATCCATTTTTATTTTGCAACCTTTCTACTGGTCATCGTCGTGCAGTCGACGAATATTCTCAATGAGCTGCTTGAGCCGTCGGACATTCTACGACTGGTGACACAGCTTTTGACGATGGCTTTTGGAGCGTTTCTCTACATCTTCACGCTCCCTCTTTTCCTCCACGCAAAGAAGCTAGCAAGAGGACAGAAACCGCTTTCTCCTGTGGCTTGATAGCCTTCGAAGGCTTTTGACATAGGGCAAGTTTCGGCTACAATTTCGCCGATTGCAGACGTCGCTCGTGCAAGGACGCTGCTTCCTCTTCTTATTTTCTCCCCTTGCACCCCCGTTTCCGTATGGCACCCCAAAAGACGAGGGCAACCTCTTCCTCGGCGATGATCGAGCTCCTGAAGGACTCGCCGCCGATCCTCCGCGTTAAACCAGGCGAGCTCATTGAGGGCACCGTCATTTTCCGCGGCAAGAACAAGCTGCTCCTGGATATCCAAGGCGTGACCACCGGCATTGTGTCCGGCCGCGAGCTCCGCGACTCGTTCAACACCTTCAAGGAACTCAAGCTGGGCGACCCCGTCGCCGCATTGGTCCTGGAGGAGGAGAACGACGAAGGCATGCTCGTGCTGAGCCTCCGCATGGCCAGCCAGCAGAAAGCTTGGGACCGCTTCCACCGCTTGGTGGAGGGCGACAACACCATGAAGTTCACGGCCCAGGAGGCCAACAAGGGCGGTCTGCTCGCGAACATCGACGGCATCCGCACCTTCCTCCCCGTCTCCCAGCTGGCTCCGGTGAACTACCCGCGCGTGAACAACGCCGACGCTTCGGAGATTATCAATCGTCTTCAGAAGTTCATCGGTCACACCTTCACGGTGAAGATCATCACGATGGATGAGGACGCCGGAAAGATCGTCGTCTCCGAACGCGAGGCCATGTCCGAGCAGCGCGCCAAGGCCCTGGAGCACCTGAAGCCGGGCGACGAGAAAGAAGGCATCGTGTCGGGTATCGTGAAGTTCGGTCTCTTCGTGGCCTTCGACGGCCTGGAGGGCTTGGTACACATCTCCGAGATCGCCTGGGGCCACGTGAAGAACCCGGCCGAGTACGCGGAGGTGGGCGACAAAGTGAAAGTGAAGGTCATCGGCATCGACGGCGAGAAGCTCTCGCTTTCCATCAAGCAGCTGACGAAGGATCCGTGGGAGGAGATTGCCGAGCGCTACCCGGTCGGCAAGAAGGTTTCCGGCACGGTGGTCCGCTTCGCCGAGTACGGCGCGTTCCTGAAGCTCGAGAAGGACATCAACGGTCTCGTCCACCTCACGGAGCTGGCCCATCACAAGGTGACGGACCCGGCCGAAGTCCTGACGATCGGCCAGAAAGTCGACGCGCAGGTCATTAACATCGACGTCGATGAGCGCCGCATCGGCCTCTCCATCAAGGCGTTGAAGCCCATCGACAAGGAGACCATGGAGCGCCTGAAGCGTGAACGCGAGGAAGAGGACGCCAAGCGCGCCGAGGCTGCCGACGCCGCCAAGGGCGGTGCGGCACCGGAGGAAGCTGCTTCCGAGGAGGAAACCGAGGAGAAATCGGCCGCTCCGGCCCCCGAGGGCGCGACCTTCGTCGCCTCCAAGACGGGCAAGAAGTACTACGCCGTCGACTCCGCGCAGGGCCAAAAAATCAAGGACGAGAACCGCGTCTACTTCAAGACCGAGGACGAGGCCAAGGCCGCCGGATTCGAGGCATAATTCTTCATCAGTATCTCAAAAAGGCCCGCACGAGCGGGCCTTTTTTCTCTTCCTTTCTGCCCCTTCTTGAAAGAAGGGGCAGAAGAACGTGTGCCGCCAATTGCCCATTTCTTTTGTCCCCCACACAAAAGAAATGGACGAAAGAAAAAGTCGCCGCCGAATGAACCACCTCGGTGCTTCGCACCTCGTAGCCGCCCCTTTCGCTTCGCTCCAGGGACTGCATCCCAAGCCACTCGCGTCTCGCCTACGGCTCGCGCTTGAGAGCTTGGGATTGGGAGCTCTCGCCTCCGGCATTCGGCGGGCGTTTTCCGGAAATTCTGTTTCTGTTTGGTGAGTCGGCAGGGGCCGCGCGCCAGGGGGGTGAGGGGGAAGGCCCTGCTTCGTGACGCTGACGAGGTCATGCCGAAACCTTGGAGGCATGACCGAGGAAGCCCAGGGCCCGGGTGGAGGGGCTTTGGCGCGCGGTGAGTTCTTCTTTGGTTCTTTCTTCTGTCTGGATGACAGAAGAAAGAACGAGAAAAGCGGTTAATCTATCTTCTGATCACTCAAAAAATGCAGGTGCAGATACGGCACCTCCTGACCGCCCTCCTTACCCACATGATACGTGAGCTTGTAGCCGCGGATCCCCTTCTCCTCCGCAAACTTCTGCGCTTTCAGGATGAGCATGCCGGGGATGGACGCGAGATCGCCGGTGGCGTGCGCGATGGACTCCACGAACGTCTTCGGGATGAAGAGCAAATGCGTCGTCGCCTTCGGATGAATGTCCTTGAACGCCAAACATTGATCATCTTCGTAGAGGATCGTGGCGGGGATCTCTCGATCCAGGATTTTGTGGAAAATGGTGCGATCGGTCATGACGGCATCCTAGCGCAAAACCCGCCACCGCCGTGAAGCGCATAAACTGGGAAGAATCGCCAAATGGTTGCTTTTTACGCAAGAATAAGGCAAAATAGACATATATGGTCTCGCTGTCGCCATCCGGTCCCGAGAAGGGACTTTCGGCCCCCCAGAGTGCAGAAGCACCCCGGCAGATTACCATCCAGCCGACGAAGAGCGTGCGCGTGATCAATGCACTCATGGAAACGATCGAGACGATTGAAGCCGTTCCCACCCGCGTCAGCGAGATGACCGGCGAAGACCGGTCTTCGGACATGGGCGGCGGAGGCGGAAGCGCGGCCGGCCAGACGAAGCGCCAGTCCCCTCGGGACAAGGCCATTGCGAATTTGCCCAGCGCCGAAGTCATGCAGCGCAAGATCGCCCAGCACATTCAGAAAGAGGTGAAGGAGCTGGAAGCCTTGGCCAAGCAGGCCAAGAAGACGACGAAGCCGGGCGGCGCCTATTACCTCAATGAGCTCTACAAGCGCATTCGCAGGCTGAACTCGCTCCTCGCAGAACTCTTTGAGGCGTCCGTGGACGTTCTCAAGCGAATCTACGTCAAAGTGTTCGTGGACAAGCAGTCGGTGATTTGATCACTCCACTTCCTTCGATTCGAATCCCTTGTGGTGGTGCGCCTTCTTTTTCTTGTGCTCCAGCAGGCTCAACGCCCAGTTGAACGCCTGATCCGCCATGGAGATGGGCTTGAGGAGCACTTCCTCCACCTGCTGCGTCAGGCCCTCCACTCGACGCATCGTCTTGCGGAGATCCACCACGATGAACAGGACGTGGTAGAGGACGATCAGCAGCATCACGCCGATGAGGATGTAGATGAACGCTAAGACGCTTTGTGAGGTGATCTCCATCCGGGAAACCGTACCGTTCCGCTACACTGAGGGCAATGTGCGGAATCCGCGAAACATGGTCCAACGATTCTTCCATACTCTCTGGCATTTCCCCCGTTCCGCAGCCATCGCTGCGCTGACGGCCTACCAACACACACTCTCCCCGGATCACGGTCCGCTGCGGCAGCTCTACACGTACGGCTACTGCCGTTACGAGCCGACCTGCTCGGAGTACGGAAAACGGAAACTGCGGGAGAGAGGGTTCATCCTTGGCACGCTTCTCCTCGTCGGCCGCGTCCTGAGCTGCCACCCCTTCCGCCATCCGAGCGACGAGAAGCTGCGAAAAATCATTGCAGTGGAGGCTTCTCGACGCCCGTAAAGGCCGCTATAATGGCTGAGCCAAGCGGGTATAGTACAATGGCTAGTACGTCAGCCTTCCAAGCTGAACATACGGGTTCGATTCCCGTTACCCGCTCCATCATTTGCTTCGCAAATGCCGGAGCGGCGCTCGCCCTGCTCGCGAACGGTTTTTTTATAGGGAGGGCAAGCCCTCCCAAACCCCCCCCGTGGAGGTTCAACGAGATTGGAGAGCGTAGCATCGGCTCCTTGAACCTGGCCTATTTCAAAGTTTCAAATTTTCCTTTTTCAACATTTTTACGAACGTTATCCCAGTCAAAAACAGTATTGTTCATGAGGACGAATACACCCACAGGCAAAGATGCGATTCTAGAGAGTGCAAATTCCAAATGACGTCGAGCATCGGCTCCTTCATCCTTACTTGGTAAAATCATACATCCTGTTATTACCACAGTCTTATCACTTACTTTTTGTCCGAGATATCGAGCAGTTTCGGACATGGTCTTTGTCCCATGTGTAAGAAGAATTTTTGATTCGGGTGTTAGCCGAATAGCTTCAAGCATCTTTTCGCGATCCGCATCGGAAATAAACTGACTATCTTTCTGCATTAGAGTCTGGACGCGCATTGGCTGTGTTAACAAGGTAGGCAATAGTGACTGACGACGAATCGGTGCATTCTTCTCATCATCATACTCAAGATCATCGATCGTCCCACCGGTGGCCAGAAGAATTATCGAATCATGCATCTATTGCATTATACCTTTTAGTCCCGGATAAGCTCCCATAAGGAACTCAAGGTGTTGGTATGGCCATATCTTGCCGCTTTTGCCTGTGGGTTTTTTGACCGAAAGGAAAAACTGACTGGGATTGGGTTTTCATTTGGGCGCTATACAAGGAGTGGAGCGAAAGTCTGCACGCGCTCCACGCTCCATCTGACATCGACCGGTCATTACGCTCCAAATTTTTTCCCGATCTTGATGCCACCCTTCTCGATGTTGTACTCGCGAATATCCCGATCGTGCATGCTTCCACGCATCTTCAGGACGGTAATCAACCGTTTGACGGATTGTTCATGTTCAACATATCGCAGCAGGAGGATGCCATCCACGATGGAACTGAGACGCAATTCGCTAGACTCGCTTCCACCGAGAAGATGCCCACCTTGCGCGGCAAACACCTCCGTCGTGAGATACGTCATCGTGCACGTGATGCCTTTGGATTTTAGGTACGTGCTCAGCTGCCACAGAAACTGACGCACTTCTTCTTCGTTGAGAGTCGCTCCTTCAACGGAGGAGATGGAGTCTATGTGCATTCTCTTCGCATTCACGCTTTCCGCTGCGTTGATAATCTGACGCAGAAGCTTGTCTGGATTGATGTCGACGATATCCGGATTAACGAAGGCAATCTTTTTCTCCTTCTCCAGTTTTTCCAAATCCCATCCGTGTGCCGCCGAGGTTTTCTTGACCTGATCGACCGGCTCTTCGACGGCTACGAAAACGCCCGCTTCATCCTCTACCGCCGCCCCATGATAGAGGAACTCGAATCCGAACGTCGTTTTGCCTGCACCGGTATTCCCGCCGATCAGAATGATATGTCCTTCGGGATATCCACCTCCCACCATCACATCTAATTCCCCATTCCCCGTGGATTTCTTCTTGGAGAAATCCGTCTTCAGCATCTTTCGATCGATGCGCATCTTGGGATAGATCTGAATACCGTCAGGAGTGATGTCAAACACCACCGCTCCGCTGCGGAATTCCTTACCGCGCATTTTCACCATCGTAAAATGACGGATCATCGACAGCTCCCCCATGCTTTGCGAGAGGTAGATAATTCCATCCGCGATGAATTCCTCCACACCGAAAACAGAAAATCCTTCCCTTTCCATCACCTCGCTGAGAAGGAGCACCGTTGCGTCCAAATGCGATAGCAAGCTGCTCAACTGAAAGACAAAATGGTGGATGGCGTCTTTTTCTCGCAGGCGGCAGAGAATGGCGGTGATGGAATCGATCACCACTCTCTGCGCCCCGGTCTCTAAGACCAGGTTCGCAATGGCGTCACACAACGCATGAACGTCTTTTGCTTCAATTTGCGCTTTGTCGCTGAGTTTTAACTGACTGATGATGGATTGAAAATCGACAAAGCAGACTTCTTTTTTGCTCAACGCCTCGTCATCAAAAAAGCTCATCGATCGTGCATTGCGAACGGTTTTTGAAACGGTCTCCGTCACATTGAAACAGAGCCCTTTTTCCTGAAACTTCCGATTCCCTTCGAAAAGCCATTGCTGTGCGAGGATAGTCTTACCAGCCCCAGCCGGGCCGGAAAGCAGGATAACCGAACCTCGCGGGAACCCCCCTTGCAGGACTTCGTCCAACGCATCGATGCCCGTAGGCTGCACTACTACCTCTCGCAGAGGCGCTGACAAATCATCACCGGAATTTTTTTGGGAGGAGATTTTTTTCATACGCAATGAATGGGGGGGACGAAGAAATCATACTGAAAGTTCGGCAAATATCGAAAGGCTCCAAGCGCATGCTATGCCTTGGGGGGGTTTTACGGGTAGGGAAAGCCCTAGTGGAAGCTCAACGAATACCGAAAAACGGTACGAAGAGGCACCCGCATGATCACGCCTGAGTCAGAACGACCCTGTCTTCACGTCTCCCTCGCGGGCGTAGTTGACGTAGAGAACGCCGCTCGGCAGCACTGTGCTCTTCGTCACACTGAAGGCTGCTGGAATTGTGCCCTCGGCGAAGAGTTTCTTTCCCATGCCCAACGTGATCGGGAAGATTTTCAACCACAGTTCATCGACCAGGTCGTTCTTCAGAAGCGTCTGAATGAGATTCCCGCTGCCGTACACATGGAGGTTGGGGCCGTCCCCCGCCTTGAGCTTCAGGAGCTCCGCCACCACATTCTCTTTCAAGAGAACGGAATTCCTCCAGTCTCCCGTAATCGGTCGATGCGACACGACGTACTTCGTGACGTCGTTGATGCCGGGCCAATCGGATTCCCGCTGCGGCCAGTAGGAGGCGAAGATGTCGTACGTCTTCCGACCAAGTAGCAAGTCGAAGGGCAGGCTCATCTGCTCTCCCATCAACTTGGCGGCCGCTTCATCGAAATAGGGCACCGTCCATCCGCCGTACTGAAAGCCACCAGACGTGTCCTCTTCGGGACCGCCGGGAGCCTGCAGAACGCCATCGAGTGACAGAAACTCCAGGACGCAGATCTTCCTCATGCTCAGGAAACGAAGTGCAGTGCGAACAGATGGCCCTGATACGAGATGGGCACGAGCATGACCGTCGTGTCGACCGTGTCGCCCGACTTCTTCTTCCAGCGGATCTCGCCGACGGACGCGACCATCTTCTGCATAGCTTTCTGATACGCACCGATCAGCTTGTCCTGGCTGCCCTCATCGACGAAGAGCGATGGGAACGACCCGGACGTCCCGGCCCAATCCTCCGGCGATGCGTACCCCAGGAGGGATGAAAATCTCTCGTTACAAATCTTCAGCTCATCGTCGAGGTACAGGTAGATCCCCTGCTCCGACGAATCCAGCAACGGCTGAAGCTCGGCTGCGAGGCCTTGGAAGAGGTCGTCGTGGGAATGCCCGTGGTCGTGGTCGTGTGCCATAGGGACCACGATACGCCTGGGAACAATCGAGTCAAAGTCCTGGCCGGACTCGGACGCACCGTACTAGTATCCCCCTACCATTCTTCCCCACGAATCGTATGGCCGAACAGATCACCGTGAGCACCACTGTCAACGCCCCCGTCGAGAAAGTCTGGAAATGCTGGACCGAGCCCGAGCACCTCATGCAATGGAACAGCGCGTCGGATGACTGGCACACTCCCAGCGCCACGAACGACCTCCGCGAAGGCGGCACGTTCACGGCCCGCATGGAGGCGAAGGACAAGAGCGCCGGATTCGATTTCGGCGGCACATACTCCAAAGTCGACCCCCTGAAAGAGATCACCTACACCATGAGCGACGGCCGCAAAGTGCAGGTGTTGTTCCACTCGAAAGGAGCGGTCACGGAGGTCATCGAGACCTTCGACGCCGAGAGCGAGAATTCCGCGGAGATGCAGCGCGCGGGCTGGCAGTCGATCCTCGATAACTTCAAGAAGTACACGGAGTCGCACTGATCCCAGGTTTTTTGCGATTCCGGTCACTGGGAAGAGGCGAAGCCGTCAGAGAATGTATGGCATACGACGACGACATTCCCCTGTCGCACGAGGCGCTGCGTTCCCTGCAACATGACATTCAGCGGGATGCGGCACGCACGCGCGGCGACGGCACCTACGATGCGCGAGTCCGCACGCAACGGGACGCGGAACTGACCGAAGCGGAAACGGGTACGGACCGGCATCACAACGCGTTCTAAGGGTCATTGAAAGAATGTTCTTGACCCACGCTCTTCCGTCTCTTATCATTTAACCATATGGTTAATCGTTCGCTCCCCATCGACTCCGTGTTCCACTCCCTTGCAGACCCCACCCGCCGGGACATCCTGAAGCGCGTAGCGAAGAAGGAGCTGTCCGTGAGCGAGATCAGCAAGCCCTACAAAATGAGCGTTGCGGCCATCTCCAAGCATTTGAAAGTCCTGGAGCAGGCGAAACTCGTCACGAAGCGCCGTGAAGGAAAGCTCTTCCTGGTTCGGCTCTCCATCGCGCCCATCGCAGAAGCTGTGGATTACCTGGAAGAGTACAAACGCATGTGGGAGGACCGGCTGGACCGACTCGAAGCCTATCTCAAGAGCATCCAATAAATTTTCACCTCTTCCCCCTCTTTCGTATGGCAGACGCGAAGACGCTCAACACCAAAACCCTCCATCTCACCCGCACTCTCGACGCCCCACTCGAGAAGGTCTGGAAAGCCTGGACCGAACCGGAGCACATCAAAAAGTGGTGGGGACCGAAGGATTTCACCGCCCCGCAGGTGAAGCAGGATCTCCGCACCGGCGGGAAGTACCTGTACTGCATGCACGGACCGGCGGGCTCCCCCTTCGATTCGGACATGTGGAGCGGCGGCACGTACGAGGAAGTGATTCCGATGAAGAAGATCGTGGCGACCGACCACTTCGCCGACAAGGACGGCAATTGGATCTCCCCCAAGGACATCGGCATGCCCGGCGAGTGGCCCGAGGAGATGCGCGTGACCGTGACGTTCGAGGATCTGGGCGGCGGCAAGACCAAGCTCACGGTCGTCCATGAGGGACACCCCGTGGAAATGGCCAAGGACGCCGAAGCCGGTTGGAATCAGTCTCTGGACAAGTTCGAAGCCGCGCTCCGTTAATCCCCTCTCTTTCCCTTCGCATCCATGCCCACCCCTGTCACGGACACCAGCGATCGCGAGTTCTTCTCTACCAGGGTGTTGGACGCACCGCGCGACCTCGTCTGGTCCGTCTGGACTGACCCAACGCACATCGCGAAATGGTGGGGACCCGACGGCTTCACAAACACCATCAAGGAGATGGCCGTGAAGCCGGGCGGGACATGGCAGTTCACGATGCACGGACCGGACGGCAGGGACTGGCCAAACGTCATCCGGTACGTGGACGTGGTACAGCCCGAGCGCCTGGTGTACCACCACGGTGACGAGGATGGCGATCCGAACCAGCAGTTCCTCGTGACGGTGACGTTCGACGACCTCGGCAACGGCAAGACGAAGCTCACGATGCGCATGCTCTGTGCCAGCGCCGAGCAGAAGCAGCAGCTCATCCGAGACGTTGGCGCTGTGGACGGCCAGAAGCAAACCTTGGACAAGTTGGAAGCGTATCTGGCCGCTCTCTGAATCCCCTCCCCAGGACTTCGGCGCTCCGCTACTCTGGGCGCTCTCTTATTCCCTTTCGTATGACCGCTCACACCGCCCGCACCCGCTGGCTCGCTCTCATCGTGCTCTGTCTTGGTTCGCTCATGATCGTCCTCGACACGACGATCGTGAACGTCGCCCTGCCGTCGATCCGTGACGACCTCGGTTTCTCGGCAACCTCGCTCGCCTGGGTGGTGAACGGGTACATGCTGACGTTCGGCGGTTTTCTCCTACTCGGCGGGCGTCTGGGTGACTTGTTCGGTCATCGGAAAATGTTCCTGATCGGTCTGGCCCTCTTCACGATCGCATCCCTGGCCTGCGGCATCGCGCAGAGCCAGATCACGCTCATCGCCGCGCGCGCGGCACAGGGATTGGGCGGCGCCGTGGTGTCGGCCGTGGCGCTCTCCCTCATCATGAATCTCTTCACGGAACCCGTGGAACGCGCGAAAGCCATGGGATTCTTCGGCTTCGTCTCCGCGGGTGGCGGTTCGCTGGGAGTCCTGCTCGGCGGCGTCATCACCAATTCCTTCGACTGGCACTGGAACTTCCTCGTGAACGTTCCCATCGGTATCGCCGTCTTCATCCTCTGCCTCTTCCTGCTTCCCAAGAAGCACGAGAGGGCCCCGGGCCACGTGGATATCGTCGGTGCCGTCACCGTCACCGCCGCCTTGATGCTGGCGGTCTACGCCATCGTGAACGGGAACGACCTCGGTTGGACGTCCGGCACGACCCTCGGAATGCTCGGCGGGGCCGTAGTACTGCTCGTCGCGTTCGTCATTCTCGAATCCAAGATCAAGCATCCGCTCGTGCCCTTGAGTTTGTTCCGTCTCCGCAACGTCGTCGTGGCCAATTCCGCTGGCGTACTGTGGGCCGGCGGCATGTTCGCATGGTTCTTCCTCTCGGCGCTCTACCTGCAACTGATTCTGAAATTCAACCCGCTCCAAGTGGGCCTCTCGTTCCTTCCGGCCAACGCGATCATGGCCGTCTTCTCCCTGGGTCTCTCGGCGAAAATCGTTCTGCGGTACGGCATCCGCACGTCCCTCACGACGGGCCTTGCGCTCATCACCCTGGGACTCTTGCTGCTGGCGCGGGCACCCGTGGACGGCACATTCGTCGCCCATGTCCTCCCCAGCATGCTCTTACTCGGGTTCGGCTCGGGCATCGCATTCAATCCCATGCTCCTGGCCGCTATGAACGACGTGCCGCAGCATGAATCCGGACTCGCGTCCGGCGTGGTGAACACGGCCTTCATGATGGGCGGTGCCCTCGGCTTGGCCGTCCTGGCCAGCGTGGCCGCCTCGACGTCGGCAAACCTCCTCGCTGAAGGTACCGAGGAGCTTGCAGCCTTGAACGGCGGCTATCACGCCGCGTTCATCGTCGGTGGCATCTTCGCCGGACTCGCCACGTTGCTGGTGGGCACGCAGCTGCGCACAGCGAAGGTGTCGGGCAAGGCCCACGTCGCCGCGATGCACTGAGTGTCAGTCCGTCGGAAGCGTGCGGCTGCGGATCTGCTCGTACAGCTTCCGCAACCGTGCATTGAAGTGTTCCAGTGAAAATTGCTTCACGACCCTATCGGAAGCACCGCTGGCTTGCATGGCTTCCGTCTGCGCTTCACACCATTCCGCGAAATCGTTGACGAGCGTGTCCGCGAGCACAGCGGCTCGCTTGGGTCCCAGACTGTTGACGGCTGCATGAGTGACGGACGTCGGCAACTCCAAATCCGTCGTCTCAACGGGACGGAGCGCCCGGAAACTGCGTAAACGCAGCTCCGCCATGGTCTCCAGGACAACGGCAAGGGGTCCTCGACCCGTCTCCGGATCCTGCGTCTGCAGAGCGATCGTCGTATTAATCCTGTTCATCGCTCCCACGATGCGACGCTCTTGTGGGTCGAGCTTCCACGTCAGTAGCGAGGTTTTCGCGACTTTCACCACCGCGCCAAAGGCTCGAACATACCGATCATTCTCCGGAAGTGCTGGTGGCCATTGCTCCATAATTGCCACTATACAACATTATAATGTTTCGGCAATAACTACCTGCAGGCTCAGAAGCTCTTCTTGAACGCATCTAAGGCGGCAGGATCGGACCAGATGCGCCAGTCTCGCTCCTTATCCTCGTTGAACCACAGCCATCCGACGATGTCCGGGTTCCTCGGAAGTTGCACGGCGAAGGTGTCCGTCATCCATGCGGCTTTCTGCGGTCCTTCGGCGCTGCCCATGGAGAAGATCATGATGGGCTTCTTGTACGCACGGAGACGATACAGGGAATCGGCGAAAATCTGGTCGAACGTCTGCCAAGGGTCGCCCCAGTTGAACCCATCCACGCCGACGATGTCGACGTAGGCATCGCCTGGGTAATAGACCTCGAAGCGGTTGGCGTTCGTGTTTGGAATGGACTCATGGTTCACGGCCCAGCCGAATTCGATGTTCGGCGCCGTGCTCAGGATGTCATGCACATGCCTCCACGCGTCGATGAGCTTCTGCGGGGTATTCGTCCCCACGACGCCTCCCCAATCGTCCCAGTCCCCGTTCATCTCATGGAACGGCGAGAAGATCACCTTGCCGCCGTACGCCTTGGCATCCGCGGCATAGCGGGTCAGAGCCGCGTCCAGTGACCCATGAATGATGTCATCCAACGCCACGCCATGCGGTTCCCAGAAGATGAGAAGCGTTTTCCCCTGGTCGCGGACAGCCGGTGCCCAGTCCGTTGGGAATTCGTCCTGCGCGCTGAGGAAGATCGCGACGATATCCATGGACTTGCCCACCTGCGCCTCGAAGGCCGCGATGTCCGACGGCGTGTTGCCGACGTAGGAGCCCCACTGCAAACGAGTGGAAGCGGATTGCGAGGGGCGTGAAGAGACCGACGAACGGGAAGAAGACGCGTTCGTCGCCGACGCCGCGCCGCAGACGCGGATGCCAGCCGTCATGGAGTTGGAGACGGCGGTGCCGGAGACGATGCGGTAACCGATGCGCCTCGTTGAGGAGGAATTCGCCAGAATATCGGCAAACTTCCTTCCCTGTACGCCGCTGGCGATGGTCTGCCACGGCTTCCCCACCGCCATTCGCCGCTGGACAGTGAACGTGGTCGATCCCGGAGGAGGAACCCCCCATGACAAGGAAACCTTCGTTCCTTCTTTCGTGCACGTGGCGATGGGTCGGATGAGGCGGAAAGTCGGCGCCGCCACGGGTACGTTCAAGGCGGAAACCTGGGAGGGCAGCGCGGTCAGAAGAAGAGCCACACCGACAGCCCTGCGGAGAGCGGCGGATATCATGGGCCTATGGTACTGGTCCGGTAACGAGCAGACGAGCGCACTCTCCTGGAAATTATCCGGTCTCCATGAGACGAAACCGATCCTCTGTTTTCCTTTACCTGAAAGCCAAAAAGAGGAGGGGGCCAGAAAGCAAGAAATGTGCTATAATTATACTATGAGTGAAAATCCTGATCGCCCCCACAAACCGGAGTCCGTGAAGCCGGAATTGAGCCGGCGGGATTTCCTCGCGGGTGCTGCCGCCTTCCTTGGGACGAGGCACTTGCTGGCACAATTCGGAAAAGAAATCGACCCCGCAGGTCCTCAGCCCGTGGAGATCGTGCGGGAGGGAAAAGACGGTCATATCGACGCGACGGTGCGGATCCAGGACGCAGCGGGGAAAATACTAGATCCCGCAAAACCGCTCCTTCCAGGAGCGTACAAGCTCTACACGGGATCGAAACCCGGCACTCTTGTGGAAGCGCGCTACGAAGTGTTGGATGCCGCGGGAAAGATCGTCGAGAGTTTCCCGAAGACGCACGTGCCCGTGCAGAACGTCCTTATCGAGAAGGGGCAGAGACTGCGCGTCGTGCAGCTTCCGGGTATCAACGTCGCGGAAAAATCGTACCAATCCGCCCGTCGATTCTCCGGACTGGGAGCGGAAGACCTCGGCCGACCTGTCGTCTACGAACGCCTCAGGGAGACGCAAGGACACCATTTCGGCGTGACGCTCGAGGTGCAGAACCTGGAAACCGGCAAGAAGACGGAGTTGTCCGACGAGGGGGCAGGCGCCGCGATTCCCCTTCCGCCCGGCACGTATCAGGTCCTCGGCCATCACTCGCGGTACGGATTCCCGCAGTTTTTCACCTTCGTCGTCACGGACGCCGCGAATAAGAACACGTTGGAGCAGACGCACAGCACGCGCCTGCCCGCGAGATTGGTGCTGGAAAAGGGAGAGCAGCTGCATGCGCGCATCCCTCCCGCGGTGCGTCCATACAATTCCTCATTTTTCACCATCGGCAGAGAAAATCCCTCGGAAGCCGCCGTCATCTTCGCCCGTCCGTATCCGTCTATGAACGGTGAAGCGGGAACTTTCCACGGACTGGAACAGTTCAACAGCGTGCAGCTTTCGATTGCCTTCTGGGGCATGAAGCTCTCGAAAGAGCAGCCCGACATCGCCAGGAAAATACGCGAGGAAGGCGTCGAGACACTTCGTCCCGGCACCCCCTGCCGGGATCCGGAACTGGTGCTCGGAGCCCGGGAAGTCGCCCGCGATCTCGCGCGGACATTTATCGCGCAACGCGCCGAGCAGAAGGAGGATTACCGCGGCGCTCACCACGCAACGTTCCTGCAGCACCGCAGGCCGGATGGCACCTTGCATCCGGACCTCCTGACGATGAAAGAGGAGGAGCTGACATCGCTGCTCGAGAAGCACCTCCTGCGCATGATGGAACACAATGTTCATCGCGTGACGGAAGGCGGAGGCTACGCTGATACGGCGTTCATCGACGTCTTCAACCGCGAGGCAAAGGCCAAGGTCCGCACGTGGCCCGAAACCAGTGTGCGCGCCACGGAGATGTACCGTGAGTATTACCAAAAAGCCAAGGGCGCGACGGACGGAAAAGTGGAAGTCCTGGCCGAGGGGAAACCGAACGATCGGGAGCAGATCCCCGCGGAGATCGCGAAGACCCGCCTGCTCGCGGCCATTGTTCGGGAGAAGATGAACTATGAGCGATACCCGGCCGACTGGCTGAAAGACGCGGAACGGGCACTCGGAAAGACGGTAGCGCAGCGCCTAGAGGAACTCGCCGCCCTGGAGAAAGAGCTTCGGGCGTAATGAAGCTCGGCGAGGCTGCCGTGAAACCAGATCTTTTCAATAAAACCCCGCCGGTCGGCGGGGCTTTGGAATGCGGAGGATCGACTTCTCACCGCTTCTTCATGCTCACCTCATCGAGGTAGAGCGTCATGGCGCTGCCCTCTTCCGTGAAGAGATGGATGCTCGCGGAGCGGACGGCAGCGGACGTCGGCGTGTACGGCAGCGTCTTCATGCCCGTGAAGGCCTGGTACGTGCCGCCGAGCCACTGGCCGCTGAGCCAGTTGCCGTTGGCGTCGAATTCGTTGACCCACAGAGCCGTGCCGCCCGTCTGGAAACCGACCATGCGCTGGAAGAACGAGATGTCGTATGTCGCCAGCGTGGCGGCGAGGGGGATGACCGGGCTCATGAGCTCGTTCTGGGTGGCACTACCCGTGATCTTGATGGAGCGGGTCGGGGTCGGGGCGGTGCCGTTGTTGGCGGAATCCAACGTCACGACGGTCGTGTTCGTGCGGTTCCATCCCGTAGCGAAGGTGCCCGTCACGGCTTCGAAGTTCCCGTTCGGAACGAGGTTAGGCGATGCGGGAGCGGAGCTGCTGGAGGCCGGCTTGGAGGAAGAACTCGAGGCGGGCTTGGAAGAGCTGCTGGCCGGCGGCGTGGTGCCGGTACCAACGGTGCGGAGCTCTACCGTGTCGAGGTACATCGTCATCTTGGATCCCTTCGCGACATAGAGGTAGAGCTTCACCTTCTTCACGGACGAATTCGTCGGGGTGTAGGGCAGAAGCTTCGTGCCGAAGTACGGCTCGAAGACACCGCCGAGCCACTGACCGCCGAGGTACGCGTTGTTCGCGTCGAACTCGCTGACCCACACGCCGGCGCCTCCCGACGTGAACGTCGTGGCGTCCAAGAACATCTTGAAGAGGTGCTCCTCGTTGGTGACGTTAATGAAGGCGGATTCAATGCTGGCGTCCGCAGCGGCGTTGCCGATCAGGCGGATGCTGTTCTTCGGGCTCGGGAAGTTACCGAAGTTGGCCGTGTTCAATGTGACGTAGGTCGCGTTGCTGCGCGTCCAGTTGGAAGCGAAACCGCTGGCAGCCGTCTCGAAGGACGGGTTCTGGACGAGATTCGCGCCTGCAGCGAGCTGAATGTTTTCCGTCATCGTCGTCACCTTGATGGGCCTGGTGGCGACGTAGTCGACGATCTTCTTGAAGTCGTTCTTGTTGTACTCGTATTCCGCCGGCACGCCGTCCACGACGTCGTGCAGGAGAATGACGAGCCACTGGTTGTTGGCGATGGCCTCATCCACCCAACCCATGACGGTCTCGGGCGGAATGTTGTGCGCCGCTTCCAATGTCCACACCTCGTAGTCGTTGTAGCGACCGGGGAAGACGTTCGTCCCGCCCCATGCCGCGCGGTGCTGCGTGTAATATTTGGCGACGGCGCGCAGGACTTTCGTGTTGTACGCACCCATCGGCGTGGCGAAGGAGGTCGTATTGTGTCCGTGCTGCGCGAACGTGTTCTTGGAGTTCACGAGCTCGTTGGTCAGCTGGGCGTCCGTCACTGTCGTGAGGTTGGGATGCGTCACCGTGTGGCTACCGATCTCCCATCCCTGGTTCTTCAGTTCCTGCACCTGTTCCCAGGTCATGACCCAGTCCTCGCCGCTCGTGAGCGGGCCCGTCTCGCCGTAGAGAACGGCTGGGAAATTGTGCGCCTTGAGGATCGGCGCGGCGTTCGTGAAGATGCGATCGGCACCGTCATCGAAGGTGAAGGTAATGCGGGCTCCCGGGTTGAACGCGGCCTGCGCCACGATCGGGGGGAGCATCGTGGCCGTGATCGACGTGAGGACGGCGACGGCGCGGAGACGGAGAGAGAAACGGGCGAACATACGAGCGGAACGGGAAAATGAAGCAAGGGGGTGGAGTCTATAGAGTTGAATGCCGGAGGCAAGCGGATCCTGCATGCTGAAAACGCGTTTCTCCCATACACTGTTTCTATGAAGACGGGATATTCCCTCCTCGATTTCGGGAAAAACCTCCGATTTGAGCAATGGGGGCCGTACCGACTCGTCCGGCCTGACCCTACGGCATCCGGAATACCGTCGAATCCTACGGACTGGACCTCTGCCGACGCCCTCTACGAAGGAGAGAAGGGAAAGGGCGCATGGACGAGACGGACGGCACTCCCCGACTCCTGGCCGGTCACGTTCGACGATCTCTCGCTTTCGGTCAAACTCGCACCCTATAAGCACACCGGCGTGTTTCCCGAGCAGCTGCAGAACTGGCGGTGGATGCGGGAAGAAGCCGGAAAAGCGGACCGACCGCTGACGATCCTCAATCTGTTCGCCTACACCGGCGGCGCCACGATGGCACTGGCGAAGAAAGGGCACTACGTGACGCACGTGGATTCCTCCAAACCGACGATCGGCTGGGCGAAGGAGAATGCCGCATTGAACGACCTGCCTGGAGACGCTGTCCGCTGGATGCTGGAAGATGCCGGAACATTCGTGGCGAAAGAGCGCAAACGCGGCAAACGCTATGACGGGATTCTCCTGGATCCTCCCGCATTCGGCCATTCGCCGACCGGAAAGACGTGGCGCGTGGAACGTGACCTGGCGCCCCTTCTGGAAGATTGCGCCGCCCTCCTCTCGGACCATCCGTCCTTCCTCGTCCTCAACGGCTACGCCCAGCACGACACGCCCGACAGCTTCCATCGGCTGCTTACCGGCATCCTGCGCGCCAAGTCCTCCCAGCGCTTCAACATCGAGGCGAACGAGCTGGGGCTGATGGCCTTGGACGGCCGGTCGCTGTCTACCGGCATTGTGGCACGGTGTCGCTTCCTCGCTTGAGGAGGAAGCCCCGCAAGACGCTTGCGGACGGCGTTCCCTCTGCTATCGTCTGCCAGCCTCAAGCGGGTTTCGTCCAACGTTAGGATGCCGGTGTTCCACATCGGAGATACCTGGTTCAATTCCGGTAACCCGCTCCAAGTAACTCTTGGCTTTGATGAGACAAATTTTTTGTCGCGGTCATTAAAAATATACTGAGTAACACAGAGTCTGTAGCAAATTTTACTCCACCATGGGTGCACTGTTACGATGAACACTCCATGACTCATAAGCACGTCATTATTCCCATCGCCATTGTGGTCATTGGCGGCATAGCCTGGTACCTGGGCTCTCCGCTCTTTCTCAATACCACAGTGAACGAAGAATTCCCCCAAGCGTCATCAGGTCTGACAAATGACGAGCAAGCAATGATTGATACCATGGAATCTCTCACTCCTGAGCAGGTGGAAGCAATGCCGGAGGGAGAACGCATGGAAGCGAGGAAAAACATGGAAGAGCTCGGCCAGAAAATGCCCGATGAGAGGATGGATGAACCGATGCAGGATAAGACGCAATCTGTCGTCGTGAGCGGAACATTCAGGGACGCAGACAGTTTCCATCGCGGATCAGGCACGGCAGTGATTTACGAGCTTTCGGATGGCAGACGTATTGTACGTTTCGAAAACTTCACTGTGACGAACGGCCCTGCTCTCAGTGTCTATCTTGTGAAGAGCACGTCAGGCGATGTCGCGGCTGGCTACGTGAACCTCGGCAAACTCAAAGGCAACATGGGAAACCAGAACTACGAGATTCCTGCGGATGTCGACCTGAAAGAATACGGCAGCATCGTCATTTGGTGCGTGCCTTTTGGTGTGACCTTCTCCGTTGCGTCGTTGCAATAAGTAGCGAAAAGCCTGTAGCCTCAGTGAGAGCCGTCTTCTGCAGAAGAGCAGATACACATCTATAGTTGCTCATGAACACAAACTCCTAAAATCACTCACCACAGTTGTACAAATTTCCAGTAACCCGCTCGCTGCGCGCGCGATTCCGACCTTTTGATTAGGGGGCTCCGCCTCCCAAATCCTCCAGGTCGCTCATGGTAGGCGTTCGCCCGTCTTATCCGTGAGGATTTTTAGAAACCCCCTGGTCCTCCCGACGGAATCCTGCAGCGGCATGAGGAAACCGTCCGCGAAGAAGCGCGTGCCGTCTTTCTTGAGGTGCCAACGCTTGTCCGGAGCGGAACCCGTCGCCAAGGCTTGTTCGATCTCCTGCTCATGAATGTGGCGGGCGCGGTCTTCCGGAACGAAGATGATCGCGGAGTCCTTGCCGATCATGTCTGCGGCGGTAAATCCCATCATGACCGTCGCACCCGCATTCCAGGTGGTGATGATGCCATCCACATCCATCGTGAAGATGGCGTACATGACGGCGCTTTCGACGATCTGCCGATACAAATCTTTCTCGAGCAAAGGTCCTTTCTGCTTTTCCTCCTTCGGTGGTGTCAATCGCATGCTTACATTGACGCGCGACCTGCGGTACCTTGACCGTACTCAAAATGACAAACAGCGAAAACCTTCCCTCGTATGTTCCCTATTTCTCGCCTCCGAAGAACGATTTCACTCGTTTCGGAAGGACCCATTGCTGCACCATCGTCAGGAGCACGGACGCGACGATGAGAAGAAGATAGCGCAGGGCAAAAGGCCCCTGGACGCGGAGATGAAAGAACGCGAACAGCACCACGATGTGCCAGAGGAAGAGCGCGAGTGAGTGCTTGCCCAGGTATTCCACGGCATCGTGCAACCACGCCGGTCGGATGGATCGCACGTTCCGGAACAGCGCGCAAAGCCCGAAAGAGAGCGCCAGCGCGTAGGTGAGATAGAAGAGATCGGGCGGATACTTGTGCGGCTGCGTGAAGACGAATGCGAGAGACCCAGTCTGTAAGAAGCAGAGACAGAAGTACGCGACCGCCGACACCCCGCCTGCCATCCACAGCGTGAAGCTGTCGGCTTTGGCTGCGAGCATGCCGCAGCCGAAGACCGCCAAGTACGGCAGGACGTAGAACGCGTACTGGGAAACGGGATCCAGTGCCAAGGCACGCTCGCCCAGAACGGTCACCAACGCCTGCTGCGCCAGATAGAAGATGGCCAACAGCACGGCGAACAGTACCGGCGACAACCGGCGGTACGCCGTCAGGAGGAGTGGCGCGAACACGGCAATGATCAGCAGGACGCGCAGGATCCAGATGTAATTGATCCCCTGCACCAACAGAAAGCTCTCCCTCACGATCTCGGCAGGGAATGGATACCGTAGCTGATCATTGAAAAGCAACGGCACGAAGGCGATACCGAAGAAGAACACCAAGAATATCCAGGTGGGGAGGAGGAGCCGGCGCACTCTCGCCCACAGGTATGTCCCCCACCGCAGCGGTGCGGTTCCGGCGGATAACACGAAGAGCGAGCCCGACACGAGGACGAAGAGCGGCACGTCGAAGTTCCGCACCTGCAAGAGCCAAGGCGAGGGGTTCAGATGCGCGAACATCACGCTCAGGATGGCGATGGCTTTGAGGAGATCGAAGCGAATCTCCCGCGGACGACTGGGCGTGGCGGACTCGGCTGGCATGTTCGGCTCACGGTACCACGGACTGGACCATGCTGATGCCCAGAAAAGTTGACGTCTTGCCAGAACGCAGTAAGGTACATGCATGGGTAGTTTTTCCGAGCCCGCACTGGGGTATTCAGCAGACGAAGTGGCGTACAGGTCGATCGAATCGACAGATGCCATCATGCCCGGATCGGGCGTGAGTTTGGTGGAGCTGGATCCGAGTAAATTCAAGCCCTTGTCTGGCCAGGAGCCACAAACCGGCGCCTTGCTCACACCGCTCAAACGCGGTTCCGACCTTGGAATCCTTCCGCGCAACACAGGCTCCTTCACAAACGCCGGAGCGATCACGGATATTGCGACGCTGGGCGACCGGATCATCGTGACACTGCTCGACGGGACCCTGGTGGAAGTGCGGCCGAATCCCGAGGCGACGGACGAAAAGACCCGCGCGAGCGTGACACGGCTCATGGAGGAGCTTCGCGCCGCCGCGGAAAAAACGCTCGCCTGAATCACCGCATCAGATACTGCTTCCGTTCCTCCATCGGGAATTTTTCGATGGCATACCGGAGCATCGTCCGCGGCATGTTCTTCGCATGGCGGTCGAGGAATCGCTGAAGAGACGCCAGATCGCGTTTGCCGGCTTCCCGCAGCATCCAGCCCACCGCTTTGTGCAGCAGATCGTGCGGGTGCGAGAAGAACATAGGCGCGAGACGGAGAATCGGTTTCACGTCGCCCCCGCGGATGAACGCGAGCGTCGCCACGACCGCGACGCGCTGCGTCCACAGATGGTCGGAACGCGCGAGACGGTCGAGCGTCGCCGTCTCCCCCGTCTTCACCAGATGTTCTCCCAAGATCGCGTACGCCGAGCTATCCACGAGATCCCAGTTGTTCACGAAGCGACGTCGCGACAGGTAGAACGTCACGATCTCTGCCCGAACTCGATCATCCGCCCGCTTGAACTGCTCAACGAGGATGAACAGCGCGAGCAGCCGATACTCATGGACGGGATCTTTCAGGAGGGCGTCCACGTCCTTCCTCGGCAGATCGCGATACCGCTTCGCCACGGCGCGGATCTTCGGCACGGTCACGCCAAGGAAACGGTCCCCTTCGGCGTAGTCCCCTTTTCCGGTTTTGAAGAACCGCGGGAAGAACGCCGCTTTTACGGGATCGGCCTCAGCGCGCAGATCGCGACGGACATGGGCGAGCATGTCCGTACTGTAGCGGCTAGGTCAGGCTTTCTGCATCCGACGCCAGGCGACGGCCGCCACGGAGACGTAGAGGACGTACGCGATGACCTCGATGAGCGAAGGATCGGCGTTGTAGCCGAAGAGCCCCTTCAGGATGGACCCGACGGTGCCGTCATCCGGAAGAACCGCGCTCAGGTTCCACACGTGCTCCACGAGTTCCGGAATGACATGCGCCTCGGCGAACTCATGGATCGCGTGGGCGAAGAGTCCGGCGGCGAAGAGGAGCAGCATCAGGCTGGAGACCGCGAAGAACCTCCGCAGCGAGAAGGCCTTGAGTCCTTTGAACAGGAGCCAGCTCGCCCCAATGGCCAGGACAATCCCCAGGACCGCGCCCAGCTGGTGGTACGCCGTCTGCGATTGCAGGAAGGCGGCTTGCAAGAAGATCACAGTCTCGATGCCCTCGCGCAGCACGCTGACGAAGACGAGGAAGAAGATGCCCAGCGGACGGTTGTCGCGGATGTGTCCGCCCACCCGCCCCTCAAGATGCCCCTTCATGCGTTTCCCCTGGCGGGACATCCACAGCACCATCCACGTGATGAGCCCCGCTGCGATGAGCATGGTAACGCCTTCGTACAACTCTTCCACGCGACCTTCGAATCCCCCGACGACTCTCTGGAACACCCAGGCGAGGGCGAGGCTGCCCAGTACACCGGCTGCAACTCCTCCCCAGACCCAGCGGGCGTACCGACCTTCGTTCGAACGCTGAAGGAACGCGAGGACAATTCCGACGACGAGCGAGGCTTCGAGCGTTTCCCGAAGTGTGATCAGTAAGGCGGCAGCCATAAAAGGAAGGAAGAAGGGAACCGGTGTTACGCCACCTCAGGAAAACGCCGAACGGCGTGGCAGTGGCGGCCCAAGCATACCCGCAGCGTTCCACTTCGCAAGATTGGCTCCGACAAGGCGTCCCGAAGCTGCCGGAAAGCTTTGACTGCGATGTGGTCCGCTGGTCTACAATGCCCCGCGACGCTCGGCCCGCCGCGGATCGGAGTCTGTTCCCGCGCACCCCCACCTGGCGTCTTCCGCCGCACCCATGCAATTCGAAACGCTCCTCGATCATGTGGAGTCCTTCCTCAGCAAGAAGGAGGACATGAAGCTCAAGAGTCTGCTCTTGAAGCAGGAGCCGCGCGTGCTTGCCGATATCATCGGGCGATTGGATCACGGCAAGCGCAAGACCTTCGCCACGTTGCCTCCGGAGTTGCAGGCGCAGGTCGTGATGCGCATGCCGGACCGTGACCGCGAGATCGTGTTCCCGCGTCTCTCCGACCACACAGTGGCGCGCTTCCTGCATTTCAACGACGAAGACGACGCGGCCGACATCATCCAGACGCTGCCCGAGGAGCGCCGACCGAACATCCTGCAGTACCTCCGCCCTGAGCAGCGCATGAAGGTGGAGAAGCTTCTCCTCTTCAACCCGGAGTCCGCGGGCGGTCTGATGGATCTGAACTTCATCTCGGTGCGTGAGACGGACACCGTGAAAGATGTGCTGGAGCAAGTGCGCTCCTTCGTGGCCAAGCAGAAACATACGCCCGTCGTCGCCGTCGTCGACGAGCACGGGAAGGTGAAAGGTTTCGTGCCGCACAAGAAGCTCTTCGTGAGCCCTCTCGACCACAAGGTCACCACCATCGAGCAGGCGTTGCCCTCGCTGCACCACACGGCGGACCAGGAACAGGTGCTGAAAATCGGCATCCGGGAGAAAACCGATGTCTTCGGCGTGGTCGACGACCGCCAGCATCTCCTGGGCGTCATCCACTCCCGTGACATCCTGCGCATCGCGCAGATCGAAGCGACGGAAGACGTGTACAAATTCGCCGGTGTCAGCCGAGAAGAGCAGATCCTGGACTCCCCCCTCGTCGCCATCCGCATGCGGTACCGATGGCTGATCCTGAACCTCGCCACCGCGTTCCTGGCCGCGTTCGTCGTCTCCCTCTTCCAGGACACCATCAGCTCCATGGCCATCCTCGCCGCCTACATGCCCATCGTCGCCGGCATGGGCGGCAATTCCGGCACGCAGACCCTGGCCGTGGTGGTGCGCGGGATCGCGCTCGGCGAAGTGTCGCGTCACCATCTCTGGAGGGTGGTCTGGCACCAGGCCGTGGCCGGCCTCGCGAACGGCATCATCAATGGCGCCATCGCCGCGGGCCTCGTGACGCTCTTCACGGGGGACGGATGGATCGGGCTCATTTTGGGCCTGGCGATGGTCATCAACCTCGTGATCGCGGGCGTCTTCGGCGCGCTCACGCCCGTCATCCTGCGGTCCATGAAGGTAGACCCCGCGGTCGCAAGTTCCGTCTTCGTCACCACGGCCACGGACATCTTCGGATTCCTCTCGTTCCTGGGTTTGGCCACGCTGTTCCTGATGTGATTCGATACCGCGCGCGGTAAGACATCGGTCGCTCGTTCGTCATGGGAAGGGACTGGTTTCATCCCTCTTCCCCTTTTATCCATGGATATCCTCACCTTTATCATCGTTGGCCTTATCGCGGGCTGGATCGCCGGCAAAGTGATGCGCGGCCGCGGCTTCGGCATCGTGGGCAACATCGTCGTAGGCATCATCGGTGCCTTCATCGGCGGATACCTCTTCAGCGCGATGGGCGTGACGTCGTACGGCTTCATCGGCTCGATCGTCATGGCGGCCATTGGCGCCATCGTTCTGCTCTTCCTCATCAGTCTGTTCAGGCGAGCCGCCTGACGGATGCCAGCCATGAACTACGCAGAACTCAAACGATCGCTCTGGAAGCACTCGGTCACGGTTCCGGATTATCCGGAGCTCACTGAGGATCTGACCGCGGACGTCTGTGTCGTCGGCGCGGGCATTGCCGGCATGAGCGCGGCCTATGAGCTGGCGCATGTCGGCCACACGGTGATCGTGGTGGATGACGGCGTCATCGGCTCCGGCCAGACCCACTACACCACCGCGCACCTCGCGAGCGTCCAGGACGACCGTTTCGTGCGCCTGGAGAAGGTGCACGGCACGGAAGGATCGCGATTGGCCGCGGAAAGCCACGCGGCGGCGATCGATCGCATCGAGAGCATCAGCGCGGAGGAGGGCATCGCCTGCGACTTCCACCGACTGGACGCGTACCTGATGCCAGGGAAGGACCAACCGACGACGGAGCTGGAAGAGGAAATGCAGGCCGCGCGGCGCGCGGGATTGTCGGCGGAAATGGTGCTGAAGGCTCCCCTCGTCGAAGGGTTCGACAGCGGCCCCTCCATTCGCTTCGCCAACCAGGCGCAGTTCCACGCCCACAAATACATTCTCGGATTGACGAAGCCCATCGAAGCCCGCAAGGGGCAGATCTTCTGCGGCACGCACGCCACGGAAATCCACGGCGGAAAGAAACCGCGTGTGATCATGCGCAACGGATGCATCGTTTCCTGCGGGGCCATTATCCTCGCCACCAACGCGCCGATCGTGGACAACGCGCAGATCTACGCCAAACAGGCGCCCTACATGTCCTACGTAATCGTCGGCGCGGTGAAGAAGGGCAGCGTGGAGAAGGCCCTCTACTGGGACGACGAGGAACCGTACCACTACGTGCGCCTGGATCTCATCGGCTCCGAGGTGGAACGGAAGGAGAAGGATGAGGACCTCTTGATTATCGGGGGCGAAGACCATCGCTCCGGCCATGCCGACGATGCGAACGACCGATTCGCGCGATTGGAGCGTTGGGCCCGGGAACGTTTCCCCCTCAAGAAGGACCTCCGGTACGTCTGGTCCGGCCAGGTTCTGGAACCCATGGACGGCATGGGCATGATCGGCCGCAATCCCGCCACCGACGAGAACGTCTACATCGTCACGGGCGACTCGGGCCAGGGCATGACGCACGGCGTGCTGGGCGGCATACTCCTGCGCGATCTCATCCTCGGACGGAAGAACCCCTGGGAATCGCTCTACGAACCTTCCCGCTTCCGGCTGAAAGCCTCGGGCGAATTCCTGAAGGAGAACGCGACGGTCGTGGCGGACCTCACCGAGTGGGTCACACCCGGCGACGGAAAGGAAGTGCAGCACCTAAAGCGAGGAACGGGCATGGTCGTCCGCCGCGGGGCTTCCAAAGTGGCGATCTATCGCGATGACGACGGCGCGGTCCGGGAGTTCTCCGCCGTTTGCCCTCATCGCGGTTGTATTGTCCGGTGGAATTCCTTCGAAAAGTCCTGGGATTGCCCCTGCCATGGCTCCCGGTACAAGTCGGATGGGACCGTGATCAATGGCCCTTCCCTTGAAGACTTGAAAGCATTATCGTGATCCCCACTCCTTTCTTTTCTCTCCTATGGACAACTTCTCCGACGTCTTCAACCGCATGGGCCAAATGCCGCCTCGTCCGCCCGAGGATGAGGAACCAATGATCGATTCCACGACTCCCGCCGTCACGGCGACGGAGCCCGAGCAGCCGGTCGCCCCGGATGCCGAGGAGCTCGGCAACGCGTACTTCCAGGAAGACGTGCAGATGCCGAATCCGGAACCGGAGATCGCGCCGGCCCCCATCGTGGAACCCGAAGAGAAGGCCGTCGAGAATCTGCAGAAGCAGACGGTGAAGAACGCCGTGCGGAAGATTTCCGATGCGAAGCCGGCAAAGAAGAGCAAAGCGAAGAAGCCCGCGGCGAAGAAGAAGTCCGCCCCGAAGGCCGCCGCAAAAAAGGCGAACAAGGCGAAGAAAGCCAAAGCCAAGAAGCCGGCCCGCAAGGCCAAGAAGGCCGCGGCCCGCAAGCCTTCCCGCTCGATGAAGAAAAGCCGCAAGCCCGCGAAGAAGATGAAGAAGGCTTCCAAGGCGAAGAAGGGCAAGAAGGCGAAGCGCGGCAAGAAGAGCCGCCGTTGAGCCTCAGCCCCGCCGTCGTTTCCCCGCCCAACACGGAGATGATCTCTCCGGTGATGTAACTGGAGTCCGCTTCCGATGCGAGGAAGACGAAGGACGGCGCCAGTTCCTCCGGCTGACCGGGGCGTTTCATGGGCGTGTCGCTGCCGAACTTCGCCACCTTCTCCGGCTCCTGGTCCGCGGGGTTCAACGGAGTCCAGACGGGACCGGGCGCTACGCCGTTCACGCGGATCCCCTTCTCCACGAGGTTCTGCGCCAGGGATTTCGTGAACGCGTGGATCGCCCCCTTCGTGGAGGAGTAATCGAGTAGTTGCGCGCTGCCCTGCAAACCGGTGACGGAACCGGTGTTGAGGATGACGCCACCCTTCTTCAGATGCTTGAGTGCGGCGCGCGCCATGTAGAAATAGCCGTAGATGTTCGTCTTGAAGGTCCGGTCCCACTGCTCGTCGGTGATCGAGTCGATATCCGGCTGGTGCTGCTGGTACGCGGCGTTGTTCACGAGGATGTCGAGCTTGCCAAAGGCATCCACGGTCTTCTCCACGGCTTCCGCGCAGAACGACGGGCTCGTGACGTCGCCGGGAAGCAACAGTGCTGTGCGCCCCTCGTGCTCAATCGCCTTCTTCGTCTCCTCCGCGTCGGACTGTTCCTCTTTCAGGTAAACGATCGCGACGTCCGCCCCTTCGCGTGCGAACAGCACGGCCACCGCGCGACCGATGCCAGAGTCGCCCCCCGTGATGAGCGCGACTTTGCCCTTCAGTTTGTCGGCCCCCCGATACTCGGGCGCCTTGTACCGAGGACGCGGCTTCACGTCGGATTCGAGACCCGGCTTCTCCAGATGCTGCTTCGGGAACGGCGGTTTGGGCTTGGGTGACATGCGTATTTTCAGACGAGCGAAAGACCTGTTTCTTACCTGAACGCAGTCGCGTCTATGTCGCCTTTCTGGCATGATTCCCCCATGCGCACCGTCATCCTCACGGACGATTCCGGCGCGGACCTCGGAACGGCGGATCTGCTGAAGGCGCATACCGGCCGCGGCATGCTGCACCGCGCCTTTTCGGTGTACGTATTCCGCAACGGAGGCAAGGACCTGCTCATCCAGCAACGCAGCATCCACAAGATGCTCTGGCCCACGTTCTGGGCGAATACGTGCTGCAGTCATCCGCTGCAGCGGGAGGCGGCCGTCAGCGCCGGATCGAGGCGGTTGCGGGAGGAGATGGGCTTCACCGTGCCGCTGCAGGAAGTGACGACGTACGTGTACCGGGCGGAAGACCCTAGCGGCAAAGGCGTGGAGCATGAGCATGTCACGATCCTCAGGGGTGATGCGGACGAGACGGTCATCGTCCATCCCGATCCGCGCGAAGTGATGGACTGGCAGTGGGTCGAAGTCCAAGCGTTGCTGGTCGACTTCACGAAGAATCCTCGCACGTACGCGCCATGGTTCCCTTTGGGCCTGCGCGCACTCCTCTCCGCGCCCCGTGTCTGACTCTTCCAAGATCCATGTGGCCATCATCCCGGACGGCAATCGCCGCTGGGCGAAGAGGCGTCTCCTTCAACCCTGGAAAGGACACGAGGAAGCCGTCGACAATTTCCGAACGCTCACCGACTGGTGCCGCCAGGACGGGCGCGTCGGAACACTGACGGTGTGGTGCTTCTCCACCGAGAACTGGAAGCGCGATCCCGAGGAGATCCAGCGTCTCATGGACATGCTGGAGCGCTATTTGAAAAACGAACGCAAATCGCTGGTGGAGAAGAAGACGAGGTTCCTCCACTCGGGACGCAAGGACCGGCTTCCCCCGTCGCTCGTACGGCTGATGGATGAGGTGGCGGAGGAGACGAAGGATCAAACGGGCTTCACCCTGCACTTGGCCGTGGATTACGGGGGGAAAGACGAACTCCTGCGTGCCATGCGAAAGCTCGACAAGACGGAAGCCACGGAAGAGAGCATCCGCGCGGCCCTGGACCAGCCGTCCGTTCCGGACATCGATCTCATCGTTCGCACCTCCGGCGAGCAGCGGACGAGCAATTTCTTCCTGTGGCAGAGCACGTATGCGGAGTGGCTCTTCGTCGACAAGTTCTTCCCGGATTTCTCGGACCTGGATCTCCAGGATGCGGTGGATAATTTCGCCAAACGCACTCGGCGTTTCGGCGCATGATCCGCATGACTTCCGCGCCGGGAAAACTCATCCTCAGCGGAGAATATTCCGTCGTGTTCGGCGCCCCGGGCATCGCCATACCGGCAAAGCGCCGCTTCTCCATAGAACGGGAAGACGGTACCGACTGGGTCCTGCAGTGGACGCATGATCCGGGTCCGGAGTGGAAAGCCTACGCCGAGAAACTCGCGCACCTCTGCGGTGACTTCGGCGCCAAGCCCGGCACGCTCCGCCTGAAGACCGATCTGCCTTTGGGAAAGGGCATGGGCTCGTCCACTTCGCTCGTCGTCGCAATGGCACGCGCCACATTGGAAGCCGACCGTGAGACGGCTCTGGCGTTGGAAGACGTGATGAATCCCGGCCACAGTGGCCTGGACTTCACGGTGATTTGGGAAGAGAAGCCTCTCGTGTTCCGCAAAGGGCACCAGCCGGAAGCACTCGCCATCGACCTGGGCTTCCTGGAGGCCTCCACGCTCATCGACACGGGCACGCCCGGCGAAGCCACTCCCGTGCTCGTCGACTGGGTGCGTTCCCGCCTGGAGGAGCTGGAAGAGCCGCTGGAAACCATTCATCAGTGCACGGAACGACTGCTCGGCGGTGAATCCCCCCTCACCGTTTTTCCCGATCATCACCGGGCACAGGTTGCCTTGGGCGTCGTCCCAGCACACGTCCAGGAACTGGTGTCGGACATCGAGAAGGCGGGCGGCGCGGCTAAGGTGGTCGGCGCCGGAGGACGGACCGGTGGAGGCGGAATTGTTCTGGCCCTCCATACCGATCCACATATCTTATCTTCGCTCTCCTCCCCGTCCGGCTGCCGCCGATTGTAACTATGATCACCGCTCGCTCCCACCCCAACATCGCCCTCATCAAGTACTGGGGGAACCGCAACGAGGAACTCCGCCTGCCTGCGGCGGACTCGCTCTCGATGACGTTGGACCATCCGTCTGTGGAGATTTCCCTGGAAGCGGCGGACGCCTTCTCGGTCCGGTCGCTCACCGAGAGCGGGGAGGAAAAACCCCTCAAGGAAGATGCGCTCCGCCGGTGGCGGACCCACTTCGACCTGACGAAGAAGTACCTCCACTCCCTGAAAATCCCCTTCCCCGAGGCCGTGTCGCTGGAGATCCGTTCCGGCATCCCGCCGAGCATCGGCATCGCCTCCTCGGCCGCCGTATTCAGCTGCGCCGCGGAAGCCTACGCAGGACTCGCGGCGGAGCACCGGGAACTGTCCCGAGAGGAAGTGAGCGTCATCGGTCGGTTGGGATCGGGCTCCGCCAGCCGCAGCGCGTACGGCGGATACTCCGCACTGCTCGCCGGAACCGGCGGGAAGATCGACGCGGCGAAATCTATCCAGATCGCCCCGGAAGACCACTGGGTGCTCCATGATGTCATCGTCGTGCCGTCGACCGACGCCAAGAAAGTGGGATCGACGGAGGGTCATGCGCTCGCCGGTACGAGTCCGCATTTCGCCGCCCGCGTGGCCGACATCCCCCGTCGGCAGGAGGAATGCATGGGCGCGATCTTGGCGAAGGATTTCTCGCGATTGCGCGCTGTCGCGGAACACGATGCGCTCGACATGCACCACGTCATGGAGACGAGCAATCCGCCGCTGCGTTACCTCACCGACGCGACGCACCGAATTCTCCAAGAGATCGAAGAGCTGAGGACGCGCGAACACCTCGAGGTGCTCTATACGATGGATGCGGGTCCGACCGTTCACCTGCTCTGCACAGAAGCCGCTCTGCCCACGGTCCGCGCGTTCGCGGAGACGCAGAAAGAGCAGGGATGCGCCGTCTTCGAAGCGAAGACGGGCCGCGGTTCGCGGCTCGTCTAACAGGAAGTTTTCGGCTAGGATGGCCCTTCCATGGACCTCCGCTCCCTCCCACCGGATCTGGATGCCGCCGGCCGCGTCGCCGAGCGGCGCAAGCGCGTGGAGACGGAGACGGGTCTGGATCTCACGCTCCTGAGACCCGTTCCGGAAACGCTCGGGGCCGCCGACGAGAAGAACTGCGAACAGATGATCGGCGCGGTTCCCCTGCCCGTCGGGTACGCGGGCCCGTTGGACGTGACGTTCAGTTCCCAGGAGCGTGCATCGTTGCATCTGCCACTCGCGACGACCGAAGGCGCGTTGGTCGCGAGCGTGAACCGGGGGTGTAAGGCCGTGTCCCTTGCGGGCGGTGCACGCACGTCCTCAGTGCATCGCGGCATCACGCGCTCGCTCGCGTTCCTCGCTCCGGACGGCGACCGTGATTTCGCCCGCTGGCTGGAGGAAACGCGTGCGGATTGGACATCCGTCGCAGAGGGAACGAGCGACCACCTCACCGTGCTCTCCCATGACATTGAGCAGGCGGGGCGCCACGTGTTCCTCACCATCGCCTGCGACACGGACGAAGCGATGGGCATGAACATGGTCACCATCGCCGCGCAGGCCGCGGGCGGGTGGATCCTCGAACACGCTCCCCAGGGTGTACGGTTCGTCACCGTCGCGGGCAATGTGGACAGCGATAAGAAGCCGAGCCTGCGTACGAAACAACGCGGGCGCGGGTACGAAGTCTCCGCGGAGGTGATGGTGAAGGCGGAGGTGTTGCGCGACGTGCTGAAGTCCAGCGCGCATGCAATGGAAGAAACATGGCACGCGAAAGTCGTCGTCGGCTCGCAAGTGGCCGGGTCTCTGGGAGAAAACCTGCACGCCGCCAACGTCATCGCGGCGCTCTACCTGTCGACGGGCCAGGATGCGGCGCACGTGGTGGAAGGCTCTCTTGCGGACACGACGGCGAAGGCGCACGGCAACGATCTCCTCCTGCAAGTCCGACTTCCGGCAGTGCTCGTGGGGCTCCGCGGAGGCGGCACGGCACTCCCCGCTCAATCGCGCTGCCTCGACTTGCTCCTTCAGCCCAAGACGTCATTGCACCGGAAAGCTCAGTTGGCCGAAAGCGTTGGCGCGGCGGTGCTCGCCGGGGAGCTTTCCCTGTTGGCCGCGCAGACGACTCATACGCTGGCCTCAGCCCATGGCAAATTGGCTCGCTGAGCCGAAAAATGTGGTTCTTTGGGTATGGCGAGACACCGCCCTCTGCTAGACTCCTCCGGCATGGCATCGGCCGCCATCGTCGGCTTCGGCAGGTACGTACCGCCGTTTCGGATCAAAACCGCCTCCATCGCCTCCCACTGGGGACAGGATGGCGCGCATATTTCCTCGGGACTGGGCATCACGGAGAAATCCGTTCCCGGCCGCGACGAAGATGCCTTAACCATGGGATTCGAAGCCGCTCGGCAGGCTATGGAAGTCGCGAAGCTCTCCCCATCAGAGATTTCCGCGATCTTCGTCGGTTCCGAGAGCCACCCATACGCCGTGAAACCGACGAGCTCGATGCTCGCGTCCGCACTGGAGCTGGATCCCTTCTGTCACTGCGCAGATTTGGAGTTCGCCTGCAAGGCCGGCACCGCGGGGATGCAGATCGTGGAGGCCTTCATCAAGGCGGGACAGATCCGCTACGGCCTGGCTATCGGCAGCGATACGGCGCAGGGGCGCCCCGGGGATGCGCTGGAGTACACCGCCGCGGCTGGCGCCGCAGCCATCCTCCTGGGACCGGAGAAGTCCAAGAACGCCATCTGCCGCATCGATCGCACGCTCTCCTTCACGACGGACACACCGGACTTCTGGCGGGCCGCGGACGAGAAGTTCCCCCGCCATGCGGGCCGATTCACGGGCGAGCCGGCGTACTTCAAGCACGTGCAGACGGCCGTGACCTCCATTCTGGAGCTGGGCAAACTCGCACCGAGCGACATCCAGCACCTCGTGCTGCACATGCCGAACGCGAAATTTCCCTCAGCCGCAGCCAAAAAATTGGGCTTCAGCAAAGAGCAGATGGCCCTCGGCTTCATCGTCGCGGAGATCGGCAACACCTACAGCGCCTGCTCCCCGCTTGGCCTCACGCGGGTGCTCGAGCGCGCGAAGAAAGGCGACCGCATCCTCGTCGCCTCGTATGGATCCGGTTCCGGCTCGGACGCCTTCCTCCTCACGATGCTGAAGGACGGCGTTCCCCTGCCGCCCGACGATCGCGAGCTCCAATACCTCTCCTACAACGAATACCTCAGTCACTGCCGCATCCTCACCGCCTGACCATGCAGCGCGATATCTTCCTCGCCGGCTCGGGACAAACGCGCTTCGGCGAGTGGTGGGACAAGGGCATCAAAGAACTGATGGACGAAGCCGTACGGGAAACCTTGAGCGGGTCGCCCTGCACGGCGTTGGACGTGGACATGGTGGTCGTCGCGAACATGATCGGCGAAGTCGGCAGCGGACAGGCGCACCTCGGCGCCATGGCCTCGATGCTCTTCCCGCATCGTCCGCCTGCCCTGCGCGTGGAATCCGCGTGCGCATCGGGCGCCTTGGCCCTCCACACGGCCACGGCCTTGCTGGAAAGCGGCAAGGCGGAGACCGTCCTGGTCATCGGCGTGGAGAAGATGACCGACGTGTCGAACGACGTAGTGGCGTCGGCGCTGATGGGCGCGGCCGACGCGGAGGCCGACCGTCCGGCCGGACTCACGTTTCCGGGCATCTTCGGCCTCATCGCTACGCGCTACATGCACGAGTACGGGCTCACCCGCGACGATCTCAGCATCGTGAGCGCGGTGCACCACGCCCAGGCCGTCGTGAATCCATATGCCCAATTCCGCCAGGCTCTGGAACCGGAAGCAGTGTCGCGCAGCGCCCTCATCGCCAATCCGTTGCGCCTGCTGGATTGCTCTCCTGTGAGCGACGGTGCCGCCGCCTGCCTCCTCTCCACCAAGTTCACCAGCAACGTCCGCCTCGCCGCGTCGCAGATCGCCACGGATTCCCTGAGCCTCGTCGATCGACCCACACTCACATCCTTCCAGGCCACGCGCGACGCAATGGAACGCGCGCTGGAGGAAGCGAAGGTCGAGCTGGGCGACATCCGCACCATCGAAACGCACGACTGCTTCTCCATCGCCGCCGTCATCAATATGGAGGATTTAGGCTTCGCAGAGCCCGGACAGGGCATCGAGGTCTATCGGGCCATTCGCCGCGGAGCATCGTCGCTCGCCGTGAATAAGAGCGGCGGACTCAAAGCCTGCGGCCACCCGGTGGCCGCCACCGGCATCAAGCAGTTCAATGACGTCGCGAAGCAGCTTCGCGCGACGGGTGAGCGGTACGGCATCGCCCATAACTTCGGCGGAGCCGCCGCCACGTGCGGCATCCATCTCCTCGAGCACGCCTGATCCCACCATGACCCACACCTCCCCCGTCCTCCACCGTGCCGCGAAGCGACTACAGAGAAAACTGCAGGACGGTGTCGTGCTGACCAGCACCACCCTCATGCACCCGCCCGCGGAATTCGGCCCCCAACCGCGCCACATCGGACTGGTCCAGCTGGATGACGGCTCCAAGGTTCTCGCGGGGCTCTCGGCTCCGTTGGAGATCGGCACGCGGGTACATCCGCGCATGCGCCTCGCGGCGGTGAACGACGAAGGCCTACGCCGCTACGACGTGGCCTACGAGCCGATCGCTCTGAAGCCTGCCGAAGCGCCATTCCCGGGCTACATCCTGGCACTCACGGGCCCGTCGGGTGTCGGAAAATCGACGGTGAGCAATCTTCTCGTGAACATGGTCTCCAGCTACGCGGAGAAGGTGCCCATTCTCACCACGCGCGAACGCCGCAAGGGAGATGACGGCGAGTATCGATACGTCTCGAAGAAGGTCTTCACCGATCTCGTCCAGAAGGGCGAGCTCGTCGCGATGACGCACATCCCCTCCGAAACCGAGGAGCGTTGGTACGGATACCGCGCATCGGATATCGAGAAGATCTGGAAGCGCGGGAAGATCCCGGTCGTCGTGACGGAGATGCACCTGCTGGTGGGCCTCGCCAACCGATACGGCCGTCGCTCCATCCTGTCCTTCGGCCTGCTCCCCCCGGGCAGAAGCAAGCGCACGCGCCTCAGTCATTTGCTCCGCCGCCTGCGCCACCGCGGACGCGAAACGGAGGACGCCATCCGCGATCGCCTGAAGAACGCAGAGAAGGATCTGGACTTCTTCCGACAGCGTTCCGACCTCTTCGATCGCATCCTCGTGAACGAAGATCTCGATACGGTGCTCAAGAAGCTCACGAAGCACGTAGAAGGGCTCTCAGAAGCGTAAAGTACCCATTTTCAGCTGTTGTTGCATTTATAAGAAACTGGTCTCTTATTCATATAAAAATATAGTCAGAAAACATATCGGAAATTGATCAATACTCTTGGCTTCTAGAAGCCATAAACCCCTAGTCGGTTTTGTCAATTTTTGCTATACTCAGAAGATTTCGCGCATGGAAAAACGCGCGCGCGGAAGCCCAAGACAAACACAGACATCCACATGGACCGCCGTCTCCACACGCTCATGTTCGGCTGGGAGTATCCCCCTAACCATTCCGGGGGACTGGGCATCGCGTGCCAGGGTCTCGTTCGCGGTCTCGTGAAGAACGGCGTGAAGGTCACGCTCGTGCTCCCGCACAATTTGGCCGAGAGCGAAGCGGACGTGCACGTCCGCTTCCCCACCGATGAGATCCGTTCCACAGTGCTCGTACCGAGTTTGCTGGATCCGTACGACGACGTGCTCACGTACGAGCAGCGCATCTCCTCCACGAGCATCCCGCAGCCTTCGCAGCATCTGTACGGCCCCGGGCTGTATCAAGCCGTGGAGAATTTCACGGCGATGAGCGTGGAAATGACGAAAGACGTGAACGCCGACGTCGTGCACTGCCACGACTGGATGACCTACGACGCGGGTGTCCGCGCTGCCCAGCACCACGACAAGCCGCTGGTCGCGCACATCCACGCCACCGAGCTGGACCGCACGGATTTCCGCCCCAACGAATGGATCGCGAGCAAGGAGCGCAACGGCCTCCTCGCCGCGGACAAGGTGATCGCGGTGAGCCAGTACACGAAGAACATGCTCGTGAACCACTACGGCATCCCGCAGGACAAAGTGATGGTCGTGCACAACGGCCACGACCAGCCGCATGACAAGATCCGCCGGACGCTCATGGCCCAACACGGCAAGACGAAGAAGCCGCTCGTGCTGTTCCTGGGCCGCCTGACGGTACAAAAGAACCCGTGGCAGTTCCTGGAGATCGCCAAGAAAGTCGTGAAGCACCGCCCCGAGACCCAGTTCGTCATGGCGGGAGACGGCCCCATGCTCTCCGAGCTCATCGACCGCGCCTGCGAGCTCGGCCTCTCCGAGAACGTCATTTTCACGGGCAAGGTCAGCCGCCGCGAGGTGCAGTCCCTCTACGACGCCGCGGATTGCTTCGTCATGCCGTCGCTCTCCGAGCCGTTCGGCCTCGTGGCCTTGGAAGCCATCGCCCACCACACGCCCGTCATCGTCAGCAAGCAGTCCGGCGTGGCGGAGGTGTTGGATCACGCGTTCAAGATCGACTACTGGGACGCGGACCTGATGTCCGACTGCATCCTCACGATCCTCCGGGAAGACGCGCTCGCCTCGCAGCTGAAAGCCGAGGCACCGCGCGTTTTGCACCGCCTCACCTGGAAGAACCAGGCCAACCACGTTCGCTCCCTCTACCACCATCTCCTCTTCTGATATGGCTCCGCTGATCTCCTTCTACTTCCAAGTCCACCAGCCGTACCGCCTGCGCGATCTCCGCGTGGACGACATCGGACAGGAGGATCTCTCCCCCTTCGACGACGAGAAGAACCGCGCCGTGTTCCGCAAGGTGGCCGAGAAGTGCTATCTCCCGGCGAACCGCCTCATGCTGGAGCTGGTGAAGGCCTACCCGAACTTCCGCGTCTCCTACTCGCTGTCCGGCGTCTTCCTGGACCAGTGCGAAGAGTACGGCCAGGACGTGCTGCAGTCTTTCAAGGATCTCGCGGCCACGGGCAAAGTGGAATTCCTCGCGGAGACGTACTACCACTCGCTCAGCTACCTGCGTTCCCTGGAGGAATTCGGCGAGCAGGTGAAGAAACACGTGAACAAAATCCAGGAGCTCTTCGGCCAGACGCCGTCGGTGTTCCGCAATACGGAGCTCATTTACTGCAACGAACTGGCGCACGTCATCCGCCTGCTCGGCTTCCGCGGCATCATCGCCGAGGGCGCCGACCACGTGCTGCGCGGCCGCAGCCCGAACGAACCGTTCGCTCCCCCGTCCTTCGACCTCCCGACCAGCGTGACGGACCTCCTGGAGAAGATCCGCCCGCTCCCGGCTCCCGCGGAGCGCATCAACATCCTGCTCAAGAACTACCGCCTCTCCGACGACGTGGCGTTCCGTTTCTCGGACAAGTCCTGGGTGGGCTTCCCGCTGAAGTCCGAGACCTTCACCGATTGGCTCCTCGGCACCGGCGGGCACAACGTGAACCTCTTCATGGACTACGAGACGTTCGGCGAGCACCAGTGGGCCGACACGGGCATCTTCGACTTCCTTCGCGATCTGCCTCGCATCTGGCAGGAGCGCGGCATCGTCGCCGCCACGCCCACGCAGGTCATCGACGCCTGGGAGCACGACCACGCGCAGGAATTCGACGCCCACGGCTTCATTTCCTGGGCGGATATGGAGCGCGACCTTTCCGCTTGGCGCGGGAACAAGATCCAAGACGCGGCGTTCGACGCCATCTACAAGATGGAGCACGACGTGAAGTCCCTGGGCAACGCCGAGCTCCTGGAGATCTGGCGAAAGCTCCAGACCTCCGACCACTTCTACTACATGTGCACGAAGTACTGGAGCGACGGCGACGTCCACAAGTACTTCTCCCCCTACGACACCCCCTACGAGGCCTTCCGCCGCTTCAGCCATGCCCTCGTGGACCTGCGCACCCGCGTGGCCGCGGAGAAGGACAAGCAGCTTATGCCCGTGAAAATCGAAGTTGAAATCGAGAAACCGAAACGCCGCTTCTTCTTCCGCGACTGACATGCCTCGCTCCCTCGTCCTCAGCAATTCGACCCTCCTGGCCACGTTCGATGAGCATCTGCAGATGCGGGATTTCTACTTCCCGTACGTGGGCATGGAAGACCAGACGACCTACGGCCACCTGCACCGCATCGGCGTGATGGTGGAAGGGCGTGGGTTTTCCTGGCTGAACGACGGATCCTGGAAGATCAGCCCGAAGTACGAGTCCGAGACGCTCGTGGGCAAGTCCACCCTGGAGAACCAGAGCCTGGGCCTGATGATCCTCGTCCAGGACTACGTGCACCCCGTCTACAACATCCTCATGCGGCACTTCTTTCTCAAGAGCCTCGACGGCCAGAAGAAAGCCGTGAAGCTGTTCTTCAACCACGACTTCTACATCTACGGGGACAAGCAGAAGGACACCGCCTTTTACGAGCCGTACACCAACAGCGTCATCCACTACCGCCAGAGCCGCTACTTCCTCATCGGCGGATACACGGACCGGCCCGACAACTGCGCCGTGGGCGCGCCCAACGACAAATACGCTTCGGTGCTCCGCAGCATGGAGCAGCTGAAGACCTGCGGCATCTCCTCCTTCACGGTGGGCAAATCGGCCTACCGCGGCATGGAAGGCACCTGGCGCGACGCCGAGGACGGCATCCTCAGCCGCAATCCCATCGAGCAGGGTTCCGTGGACTCCACGGTCAGCCTGGAATGCACGGTGGAGCCCGTGGGCGAAACGCAGGCCATCCTCTGGATTTGCGTCGGAAAGAATCTGGAGGAAGTCCTGAAGCTGAACCAGACCGTCATCCAGGAGACGCCCGAACGTCTGCACCGCAACTGCCACAACTACTGGAAGAGCTGGGTGAACAAGGGCCAGGTGGATTTCGGCTCCCTCAGCCCGGACCTCATCGAGCTCTACAAGCGCAGCCTCCTCATGGTCCGCACGCACGTCGACAACGGCGGCGGCATCGTGGCGGCGGCGGACGCCGACATCATGGCGTTCAACCGCGACACGTACACCTACGTGTGGCCGCGCGACGGGGCCTTCGTATCCCTGGCGCTGGACCGCGCCGGATACAATGAAGTGACGCAGAAGTTCTTCAAGTTCTGCTGCCAGGTCCAGATGCCCGACGGCTACCTGCTCCACAAATACAACCCGGACGGCTCCGTGGGCTCCTCCTGGCATCCCTGGTACGGCAAGGGCGAGGCCCAGCTGCCCATCCAGGAGGACGAGACGGCCCTCGTGATCTACGCTATAGCCAAGCACTTCGAACGCACGCAGGACTTCGAGTTCCTGCAGGACATGTACGAGCGCTTCGTGAAGAAGGCGGCCAAGTTCCTGTGCGACTTCCGCGAGGAGGCCACCGGCCTGCCGCTGGCCAGCTACGATCCTTGGGAGGAGCACCGCGGCATCTTCACGTACACGACGGCCTCGACCATCGCTGGTCTCCACGGAGCCGCGCAGATCGCCGAGATCCTCGGCCACCACCAGCACTCCGAGAAATTCCAGCAGGTCGCCGACGAGATGCGCCAAGCCATGGTCTTCCACCTCTTCGACGAGGAGACGAAACGCTTCGTGAAGTGCATCCGCCGCAACGGCGGCCAAACGACCATGAAGGACACGACCCCGGACGCCAGCATTTCCGCGATCTGGCTCCTGGACATCCTCCCCGCTGACGACCCTCGCGTCGTCTCCACCATGCAGCAGTTGGAGGAGATGCTGAAGGTCAAAGTGGGCATCGGCGGCTTCGCCCGCTACCCCAACGACCATTATCAGGAAGTCACGCCGGTCGGCGGCGACCTGCCGGGCAACCCGTGGATCATCACGACGCTGTGGATCGCGCAGTGGAAGATCGCGCTGGCGAAAGACGTGAAAGATCTGATCCCCGCAAAGGAAGCACTCGAATGGTCGCTCCAGCGTGCGTCCGCCACCGGCATCTTGGCCGAGCAGTACCATCCGCTCACCGGCGCCCCGCTGTCGGTGGCCCCGCTCACCTGGAGCCATGCGACCTACGTGGAAACGGTCCTCAAGTACCTGGAGAAGGAGCGCGAGTTGCTGAATCCGAAGGCCTGACGGTCGGGAATTGGCGCGCGCCGCACGGCAGGCATACAATCCGAACCAACACGCGTGCGGATCTCTCGTTTCTTGCCGGGCCTCGTTCTCGGACTCCTCATCGGAGCCGTGGTCTTCGGCTATTCGAAAGCCGGCGTCTCGCTGCTATCCGCCGTGGGAGAACTGCGGCTTCCTACCGTGCAAAAACCGACGGTCACGCGGTCCATCGTCCGTTGCCCCGCGGACATCAGCACGACGAACTGGCAACTGTACCGCAACGATGACTTGGGGTACGAGCTGCGGTATCCGGCCGAATACGCGCTGCAGGAGGACCTGAGGAGGGAGGTGGTGACGCTGACGAAGACCGGTGCGCTCGCCGACGGGACGAACATCGTCTTGGAGAAAATCCGCAACAGCCTTTCGCGCGAAATGCTCCCGCAGATGCAGAATGGTGGGTGGAAGGTGGGAGACCGGTTGACCTACACGCTCACCACGCCGTATTTCACGGATGACGACGGCATGCTGACGTCCGTGTACCTGTTCGTACGGGACTTCCCCCTGGCCGGGGGCGGCGGCACGTACAGCATGGTCCGCGCCACGATCCGGGGAGGATTGGACAGCGAGACCTTCAAGGCCGCGAGGGTCGCGGGAGGCATCATCGACCCGGATTCCCTCCTCACCGAACCCGAACAGATTCTCTCGACGTTCCGCCTGCTCCAGTACGAGGAGCTGCCGGGCCGGAACTGAGACGTAAGAGAAACCCAGCAACGGCGTCTTACATGTATGACCCTCAATGACGCCCGCATCTTGCTTGAGCGCGACGCCCGCAAACTCCACTGGGAGAGCTGGAAGGAAGAGCGCATCGGCCTGCTCCAGGAATTCACGGGGCGCGTGACGCGCAACCGTCGATGGGAGCGACACGGCAAGCTCCGTCGCCGTACGGCGAAGGAATCCCAAGAGTTCGCAGAGCGCATTGCAGCACAGACCTCGAAGCTGCGCATCAGCTGAGATCAGCGACGGAAACCGCCGCCTCCTCGGCGTCCTCTTCCACTTCCACCACTACCGCCGAATGATCGGCGCGGAGGGCCGGAGCGGCCGCGGAAGCCTCCGTGGTCTTCCATTTGGCGATCGTCGGGCGGACGCTGGCGCGCCGCGGGAAGAGACGGCAGAGATGACTCGGGAATGCGGGCGTTGATCTGGCGTTCGATATCGCGGATATCCCGGCGCTGATCCGGCGAAGCGAAGGAGATCGCTTTGCCCTCGCGGCCTGCGCGCGCGGTGCGTCCGATGCGGTGCACGTAGTCTTCGGGGTTCTCCGGAAGATCGAAGTTGATGACGAGCTCGATACCCGTCACGTCGATGCCGCGCGACGCGATGTCCGTGGCGATGAGAACGCGGTATTTGCCGTTCTTGAAGCCGTCCAGAGCCTCGCGGCGCTGGGCCTGAGAGCGGTTGGCGTGTAATTCCGCGGAGGTATGGCCCATGTCGCGAACCACGCGGGCGATCTTCTTGGCACCGTGCTTCGTCCGGCTGAACACGAGCACCGTTCCCTGGTATTCCGTGAGGACTTTCTCCAACAGCCGCAACTTGTCGGCCTTCTGGACGATGTACAGCTCTTGCTCCACGCGCTCCGCCGTCGTTCCCGCGGGCGCCACTTCGATACGCAGCGGCAGTTTCATGTGCGACGTCGCCATCTTCACGATGGAATCCGGCATCGTCGCGGAGAAGAGCATCGTCTGGCGATCTTTGGGCACCGCGGCGAGGATCTTGTTCAACTGCGGCGCGAAGCCCATGTCCAGCATGCGGTCGGCCTCGTCCAAGACGAGCATGCTCACTTCCTTCAGCGTCACGGTCCCCTGCTGCAGGTGATCCAGCAGGCGCCCCGGCGTGGCCGTGAGGACCCGCGGGTTGCGCCGCAACATCTGGCGTTGGAGGTTCATGGAGGCACCGCCGATGAAGACCGCGGTCTTCATGCCCACCGCCTCGCTCAGTTTCTGCAGCGTCTCATCCACCTGGAGCGCGAGTTCGCGCGTGGGGAGGATGATGAGTCCGCGTCCCCCCTTCGCAGCGAGTCGCTGGAGGAGCGGAATGCCGAATGCGAGAGTTTTGCCCGTACCCGTCTGGGCGATGCCCATGACGTCCTTCCCGTCCAATGCCGGAGGGATGGCAGCGTGCTGAATGGGAGTGGGCGTCACGAAGTTCAACGCGTCGAGACGCGTGAGCAGCGCGGGAGCGATGCCGAGCCCGTGGAAACTGGGCGGATGGCCGTCAGAGGAAGGTGAATGCGTCACGACTCTAGTGTAGACGCAAGCGACCCTGGAACCTATCGAAAATGGCAAGGGGAAGAGCCGATTCGCTTTGCTATACTCCGGTCCATGAACCGCCTCATTGCCGCCGTTCTCGCTAGCCTCTCCCTCGCGTCCTTCTCTCCGGCCGCCGTCGCGCAGACGGGCACGGGATCGACGACCGGCAGCGGGAGCGCCGTGATCACGGATCCGATTGCCGCGGACCGGGCCGCGCGCCTGCAGGGGTTCCGTACCGCGATGGTCTCCTTTGAGAAAACGGAGACCCAGCACCGCGATCGCTGGGCCACGTTCCAGAAGAAGCGAGCGACCCTGCGCCGCGAGTGCAATGACCTGCTTCGCCGTTCGAACCGCGACACGAGGCTGCCCACGTTGCTGGATTGCTACAGCCGAGACTTGTCGGCGGAAACCGCACTCCTCACGCAGGAGCTGACATATCTGGAAAAAGTGCCGGGCGTGACGAAGGAAGTGCGGGAAGAAGCCGTCCGGCGCGTGCGCGAGCTCCAGTCCGCCATCGATGCCGCGCTCTTCGCCGCCAAGAGCGGCGTGTACCGCACCCTGGATGATGCCACGCAGGTCCGTCGTAATCTGGGCTCGCTCTACCGGGACCCCGCCTGGAGAGCATTGAAGGCGCTGCGGATCGATCGCCAGCTCACCTGGACCGCCCTGCTGCTCCAGGAAGCGACCGAGGCCCGTGCCGATGAGGGAGCGCTGATGAAGACCGCCCGTCCGGAGTGGGATACCGCCATCGCCTGTCTGGAAGGCGTCGATGCTTCGCTCCGTGCTTTGGCCTCCACCGGCTCGCTCGCCGCGTCGCTGACGCGGGGGCGTGCATGTGCCGATGATCTCGCCACAATTCCGAAAGCTGGCAAAAGTTCATCAAGCAGCTCGAAGTGATCGCCCCTCGGTTGGTATAGTGATCCTGTGCAGAGAGACCCTGCGTTTTCTCATCGAATCGAACGTACGCGGAACAGACATTCCCGCGCCGTTTTGGAGGGGAACACGATCGTGATCCGTCTGGCCCGGAACCTCTCGGCCAGGGAGGAGCAGCGTCACATCGAGAACCTGCTGGGCCGCATGGTGAAGCTGGCCGTGCGCGAAACCCGCCGCACCGTCATCGATCCGTTCCGTCCGCTCCTTACCGGCTCCACCGATCTTCGGCTCCAGTTGTCCGCCGGCAGAGAGCTTCGCTTCACTTTGCAACCGGGCGTCCGGACGAAGGCGCGCAAGACCGCCGACGGATGGACCGTGGACGTGGGCCCGCGGACCCATCGAACAACGCTCCATCGCTTCCTCTGGCGCTTACTGAGCCTGCACGAGAGAGCGTGGATGGAAGCCGTCGTCCGGCAGATCAACGCGGAAACCCTGCGCGTTCCCATCCGAAGAGTCCGCGTGTCTTTCGCAGTCAGTCAGTGGGGCAGCTGCTCTGCCCAAGGCGTCATCATGATCAACGCGTCGCTCCTGTTCTTGCCGCCGGACCTTCTGCGGTACGTCGTCGTGCATGAACTGGCGCACCGTCTCGTCCAGAATCACTCCCGTTCCTTCTGGAAGGTGGTGGAGGGGCATCAGCCGGACTATCAGGAAGCACGGAAGAAACTGCGGAATTTCCGTATGACGACTCTCTGACAACCGTCGTACAGGCAGTTAGCCTTCCCCCCTCTTTCGCATGCCAACACGCACTTTCCTCGGCGGTGACGACGATAAGAAGACGCTGAACAACGACCGCGGGAATCCCGTGGAACCCACGGAAATCGGCGAACCCGACCGCGCGACGGAGTCAGTCACCGGCTCGCTCCATGATGACATCAAGAGCCAGGTCCTCTAACATTGCTTTATGACCACCCTCTTCAAAGACGACGACGGCGAAGACGAGAAGAACCCCGCGGGCGAGGAGTCCGGCACGTACGACAAGGACGATGATCTCGGACTGGACCGCGTGGGCGATGACAAACCCGCGGAGGAGAAGACCATCTGACCGGCGATTGGATCAGAGCCGCGTGCGCAAAAACGGCGCATCGGCTTTCTGACACAGCTGCCCCAGTAAGAACACCGGGAGGCCGACGATATTCGTCCAATCCCCGCAGATGGATTCGATGAGCAACTGACCCGGACCGTCTATTTGAAAGGAACCGGAGCGGCCATTCCACAATCCCGTCGAGATCCACCACGCCACGTCCGCATCCGAGAGGGTGCGGAACCGGACTTCGGACGTCGCCGTTTCGACGTACATGTCCCCGTCCGGGGACACCAAGGCTAAGCCGGAATGCACGAGGGACGTGCCGCCGCCCTGCTGGCGTAGCATGGATTCCGCTTCCGCGGCGTCCGTGGGCTTCTCCAACAACGCGCCCTTGGGAGACACGACGAGCGTATCGCACCCGATCACCCATGCCTCTTCCCGGCAGGCCACGTCTCCGGCCTTCGCGGCCGCCAGCACACGAGCGCGCTCGAGCGGATCCGACTCCTTGCAGGCTTTCTCATCAACGGCGCTGGGAAGGACGTCGAAGCGGACCCCCAGACCTTCGAGCAGGGTTTTTCGCTGAGGGCTGGCCGACGCAAGAATCAGGCGCGTCATCGGAGTCCGACGGCTTCTTTCACGGCATCCATGGTCTTCTGCGCGGTCGCCCGTGCGCGGGCGTCGCCGTCGGCGATGATCTTCTCCACGAGCGCCGGGTTCGATTCCAGCTCCGCGCGTTTCTCCCGCATCTTCTGGAAGTGATCGATATACGTCTCGAAGAGTTTCTTCTTCGCGTCTCCGTACGACAGACCCTGTTCGTACTCCTTCGCCACGCCCCAGCGTGTCGCCTCGTCGAGGAAGTTCTTGTGGATCTGGTAGACGACGCTCGTGTTCGGGTCCTTCGGCTCCGTCGGGCCTTTCGAATCCGTCACGATACCCATGATCGCTTTCTTGATGATCTTCTCGTCCCCGAAGATGGGGATCGTGTTGCCGTAGCTCTTGCTCATCTTCTGACCGTCTGTGCCCGGAACCACCGCGACGTCCTCGGGAATGGCGGCTTTCGGAACACGGAGCACGTCGCCGAACCGATTGTTGAACTTGATGGCGATGTCCCGGGCGATTTCCAGGTGCTGCTGCTGGTCTTTACCCACGGGCACCACATCGATGTCGTAGAGGAGGATGTCCGCGGCCTGGAGCACCGGATACGTGAATAATCCCACTGTCGCGTCGATCCCCTTCTCCACTTTGTCCTTGTAACTCACGGCTCTCTCCAACAAGCCCATCGGAGCGACGGTGGAGAGGATCCAAGCCAGTTCGGCGTGCATGCTGACCTCCGACTGCCGGAACAATACCGTCTTCTGGGGGTCCAATCCGCATGCGAGGAAATCGAGCACCGCATCCCGCAGGAACTTGCGCAGCTGATCCGAATCATGGACCGTCGTGAGTGCGTGCATGTCCGCGATCATCACGAACACCGCGTCGGATTTCTTCTGGAACTCCAGGATGGGGCGGATGGATCCGAAGTAATTTCCAAGGTGGAAACTGCCGGAGGGCTGATATCCCGCGAGAACGCGCATGGACGCAGTGTAGCAGGGAAACCGCGGGCTACAGCAAGTCCCGCAGCTTCTGCAGGACGTCTTCGAACGGCTTGGGGAGGGGCGCTTCGATGGAAAGTGCCTCCCCGGTCGTCGGGTGGGACAAGGTCATCTTCCAGGCATGGAGGAAGAATTTCTTGTAGTGCAACTCCTGGATGAACACCCGGTTGTACTTCCGATTGCCGTAGACCATGTCGTTCACGAGTGGGTGTTCGATGGACGCGAAATGTTTGCGAATCTGGTGATGACGACCGGTCGTGATGACGATTTCTACGTAACTGGAGTTGGCGAACCGCTCCAGCACCTTGTAGGCGGTGTGCGCGGAAACCTCGCCTCGTCCGGAACGCGCCGGGAGCGGTTTGGTGATCTCCCCTTTGTCGCGCTGCAGGCGTCCAGCCACGAGCGCGCGGTAGGTTTTCGTCCAACCGGCGTCAGACAGCTCCGTTTCATGGGACTGCTTCTTGCCCACGCTCATCGCCTTCTCGAAGGCGGCCTTCGTTCGTGCGAACAGCACGACCCCGGAGGTGTCGAAATCCAGGCGGTTGAGCGGGCGGATGCCCGGGTAATCCTTGCGCAGGAAATCCAGCAGCGGCAACTTGCCCACCGCTCCGCTCCCCTTCACCACCAATTCGCCGGAGAGCTTGTTCACCGCCAAGAGCGCGGCGTCTTCGTAGAGGATGCGGTCCTTATTGATGGGCATGGAGGAAGTGTAGCGGATCGCCCGGATCACTTCTGGGGAACCCACGGTTCTTCCATCATTCGTGCGAAGGGCTTTGCTGCTGCGGGCCTCGCGATCTGTGCTTGCAGTTCGAGCAGCTCCAAATCATGGATAACCACGCCCCACTGCGTGACGAGGTGCAGATCTTCGTAGGAATCATCGCCGCGTGGCATGCGGACGGGAACGAGGATGTTTTTAATATCCCATGCATGGCGGCCCTTCGAACGGCTGTTTTCGCTGAGATGGGCGCCGAAACTGGCAGTGTTCACGATGGGACGCGGGGACATGAGGTACTTGCCGTTGGCGTACCGAATCCCCTGTACGGTGACGATCTTCGCGGCCGCCCACCGGATGCGGTGTTCGGGGGGACGCGTCGGATTAATGACATTGTTAATGTACGTGAACGCCTGGAAACGCGCCTCGCCCGGCCCGCCCGTATGGAAGTGAGGATGGACGCTACAGAGATCGTCCACACAGCAGAATCTTGACGGGGCGTTCGCCAAGTCTTGTTCGAGCTCCGGCGTCTGAAAGATCTTCACGTCGTGCGCGTTGTCAAGCAGGGGTGGAAACGGGCCCCTTCCCCTCCTCCTGGCACGCCTGCGCTCTTTTTGCTTGTCGATGCGATCTTCGCGTATCTCATTGGGGCGCTCGAAGATCAGCCGGACGTCTTTTCTCGGCGCGGGGATCCAGATGTGTGCCTGCCCCAGCGCATGGCGCTGTTCCTGCAATGCTCCGTGTCTCCTGTCCCGCAGTTGGCCTGTCGCTTCCACGATGAGAAAGCGCGACCCATCCTCATTGTCCACATCGCGATGGAGGATACGCTCTCGCATCTGAGCTTCGGGCTCGTCGTAGACGAAAATTCCCTCGTCCTCGACTTGCGCGATGAGGGAGCTCAGGAACATGTCCTGTTTCATCGTGTTGTTGGCATGTGCGCCCTCGATCGCTCGCACGCAGAGATACGCCTTGTAGTGGCGTTGGTGATTCTCCGCGAGATCCCTGGCCCGGGCTGGATCCCGAATGCTTTGCGATTCGAATCTCTCTGCGCGACTGATATTGAGATGCTCTTCGCGCATTTTGACGTCATGCAGGAGATTGCGCCAGAGGTGACGATTGTCTCTCAGCTCCGTTTTGACATGACGCAGGCGCTTCCGCAGCAAATCGTTGGCGGTTCCGGGCTGCCGACCGTGCACGATCGTGTCGGTGACCACCTCGCTGTCCCCTGCCATGGTCGCGACCATGTGATCCACCACTTGGGAGACAATGCGGGAAATTTGCGGACGATCGACTTCCATTCTGTTTCCGCCGCTTGCCTCCAATTGCTCAGCAACAATGGATACGGCAGGGCCATCGGAAACGAGCGACGACACGGCGTCAGGGGGAAAACCCGTGATACGTACGAGCGCTTCTTTCCTAGCGGGATCTCTCTGGAGGAGACGGTCCATTTCCTCGCGAACCAAGGCGAACACGTGACTGAAGACCCCCGAAAGATGCGCCTGAGAAACCGAGGCGTTCAAGACGTCCGTATCAGGTGCCGTATCACGAGTGATGTCAGAAGACATGCAGGAGCATGGGCAAGCGACGATCAGTCGCGGTCGAACAGCATACCAGACATGATCAGCCGGATCACTTCGAGGTTTTGAAGTTCACTCCGAATATACGCCTTCTCCTCGCCGTAGATATGGTGACCGCTGGACGTGCCGGCATGCTCGTAGATTTCGATTCCTCCTGTGTAGAGGAGATTGGCATCGCTCGTGGAACGGCCGTGCATGAACACAGGCCGTAATCGAACGGGCTCCATGCCTCTGCGTACCACATCCATGATCGCATCCGCATATGGGGCTTTTTTCGCGCCTTCTACGGGTATGGAATACGGCTGATATGGGGTTTTCCACGGAGGCATATCGCAGGATGCACGCACCGAGTTCCCCATTTGCTTTTCTCCGTACGATTTTCCGTTCCACTCTTCGATGACCCGGCGAACCCGGTTTCGCACATCGTCTATCGTAAAGGGGAATGAAGGAAAAAGACTCAGAAGCATCTGGCCGGACTTCGGGGCAACACCGGCGAACTCAATGCCTTTCGTATGCGAGGAAAACCCGCTGACGGTCGTGAGAGGATGATCCGGCGCGTCAGGACGTAGCCGCAGTATGTCCGACAGCCGTGCGCGCGTCTGGAATTTGAATTTTTGGTACGCGTCTTCGATGTCAAAAATCCCGCGGCTTGTCATAACCTCCGGCGAGCGCAGAGAACCGTGTCCCGATGCCCCCCGGAACTTCACTCCGAAGAGGGCATGCGAGCCGGAGAGACTCATCATGCGCACGTAAGCTTTGTAATGGCTCTGCATCTTGCCGCCTCGCACTCCCACGGAGAGATCGTTCCACTCCCTGTATTGTTTCTCGTAAAAACGTATGATGTCATCAATTCCCATTTTCCCGCCAAGTTCGTGACGCCAGACTGCCTGGCCCTCGCGCATGAGAGATAAGTCGGACGTTGTCAGCGGATCCGGGGAGGTGGAAAAGCCCGTTCGAGTAATGAGCGCATCCGAAATGTAGGCCTGTTCATTGAGCCGCTCGGGATTCAACCCTGATCCCACGCGCCTCGCCTCTCCCTTTAGCTTTGCCTGCAAGTCCTCAAGATCTATGCCGCCTTCCATGGCTTCTGCATCCAACTTGTCGATGAGCTGATCCATCCGTATATGCACCATCGCGTGGCCGTCCCGGCCGTGAATAATAGGCGTCTCACGTCTGGCGAGCTTCCGGGCGTTCGTGGGAATCTCCGGCGAAAATCCGACGTCGAAAGACGTCGGAATTCTCAAGGGTCCGCGTCCCGGTTGTATGTCGAGGTTCGCCGGCCCAGGAGCGCCATCCGAATCGACAGCATTCGAGGCTTTCATGTGCCGCAGGAATTCTAATGCGCCGAGTGATTCCCCTTCCTCATCGACCAAGAACGCGAAGACGACGGTCATGCCCGCAGTCACAGGATAATTCCGTGCTGCATAGATCATGGAAGCGATGCCCTTCTTCATATCCCCCACTCCCGGACCGTACATATTCGTCTCATCACGAACGAAATTACACCGTGCATCTTTCGGCAGCTGATACGTATCGACGTGTCCGGAGATGAGGACTTTCTTTGGTCCGTTTCCTTTCACGGCGACCAGGTTGAACATTCCTGTGTCTGCCACGGGCATGCGCATCAGCCGGCAATCGGATCCCCGCAACTCCTCTTCTATTTTTTCCATGATCTCCCGCTGACCGGGCACCGTGTCGGACCTCGTTTCCACGAGCATTTTCGTGAGCCCGACGTGCTCAAGTTCCGATGATGAGGGAGCGGAGATCGTGTTCATACGGACAAAGGCGGATACTCTAAACCCGCCAATTCATCTGGCATAGAGGACGAAACCTGGCCGTCTTTATGACGGCCTATTCACCTGAGGCGTCACCAATGGCAACTGGATGCGGAATGTCGAACCTTTTCCTTCCTTCGATGTGAAGGTGATCAAGGCGCCGAGGGTGCTCACGAGCAGCGAGACTAGGTATAACCCAAGCCCCGTGCCATCCGTGACATGCTGAATCACGTTGTCCGCCCGGAAGAACTTCGAGAAAACTTTTTCCTGCTGGTACTGCGGAATCCCCACGCCCGAATCTTTCACCGTCAGCACGACTCCCTTCTTGGATGAGTACGCCGAGAGTGTCACTTTCCCGCCGGCAGGCGTGTACTTCACAGCGTTGCTGAGGAGGTTCTGGAGAATCTCGCTTAGGATCTTCTGGTCGCTGCGCACCGCGACCGACTCACATTGGATCGTCAGAGTGACGTTTTTCTGCTTCGCGGTGTCCCTGAAGCGATTGGCGACTTCATGGATCAGGGCGCACATGTCGATGGAGCGCACATCCAGCTGCATGCTCCCCGCTTCCACGCGGGAGATGAACAGCATGGTGTTGATGGTCTCGGACATGTTTGCGGACGCAAGTCGCGCGGATTCCACGAGAGGCCGGATGTCCGAGCGCTCGTCGAGTTGGCGGATGAGCCGTCCCAGCGCCCAGCGTATGGCCGTGAGCGGCGTGCGCAATTGGTGTGAGGCGAGAGACATGAATTCCGATTTCGTCGCATCCACGCGCTTTTCCTTCGTAATGTCTTCGTAGAGGATCACAGCGCCGCGATACGTTTTGCCCACGAAGATCGGGATGTAATCCCGAGCGAAAATGCGACCGTCCTTCAGCTCGATCTCCTGTTTCAGATGCATTTGGCGGCTCTTCAGAAAACTCGTCACCTGTTTCAGGTATTCCTTTGGGTGCGTCGTCTTGTGCTTGATCGCGATCATCAATTCACGCCAATTGGTTCCGGTAAATTTCTCCATGGAGACGCCGAAGCCGAACAACTCGCTGAGACGCTGGTTTACAAGGATCACGCGCGACTTTTCATCCAACACGATGGCTCCCAACGGCAAGCTGTCGATCATCTCCTTCAATCGCTGGAAATGCGCGTGCTCCTGCTGTTCGGCATGCTTGCGGTCCGCGATTTCTTTCCGCAGTTCCTTGTTGATCTTGCGCAGAGCAGCCGTGCGCTCAGAAACCCGCTGCTCGAGCTCCAGGTTCAAGCGCCGCGTGGCTTCCATGGCCTCCTTCTGATCGTGAATGTCCGTGAACGTTCCGAACCACTTCACGATGTTTCCGGATGGGCCCCGGACAGGGAGACCGCGCACCAGGTGCCAGCGGTACATGCCGTCTTTCCGCCGGAAGCGATACTCGGCCTCGTACGATTTTCCTTTGCGCAGCGCCGCGCTCCACCGCCGGACGTACACCGGAAAGTCGTCAGGATGAAGGGCAGTTTTGCCCTGGTAGGTCTGCTTCTCCGTGAAACCGGTATACTCGAACCACCGGCGGTTGAAGTAGTCCTGGAATCCGTCTGTGTCCGCGATCCAGGCGATTTGAGGGACCGCTTCGGCGAGAATTTGAAGCCGCTCATTCCGCATACGGGAGTCCTCCAAATCCTTCTGAAGCTGGAAGAAGTCGTTGAGATCTTTCGAACGCTGTACGCTCCCGCTCTTTTCCCTCACTTTGGAATATCCGAAAAGACCCTTGTGGCTCAGTGAGGATCGCCGGCGGTTCTTGCGTTGCTTCGCCATGTCAGGACGGGAGTATATCGACCAAGCGAGCGACATTCTATGATAAAACTGCGCTTCCGAGCTCATCGCCATCGGGCAGATTGGGACAATCCCACCTGCCATCCATCGCATTCCCACATCTCCACGTCGCTGTCGGTGACGTGCAGGAAACGCCGAGGACCTTTATCCGAACCCAGCCACCCACCGGTGTTCGCCACGATGACGTCGCGCTCGTGTTTTTCGGGAACCTCCACCTTGCGGTGGACGATGCCCGGCACGTGACTGTGCCCCACCACGGCCAGCCGGCAGTCCAGCGCCGCCGCGAGGTGCGCCGCTCCGTCCGGCAACGACTTTCCCACGAGGTACCTGCCCCAGGGAGGCCGGTTGGGAGACCCATGGAGTTCCTGTTCGCCTGCGGCCTTGGACCTCTCCCATGAGAAAACCAGCCGCTCCAGACGGTCATGCAACAACGAACTGACCCCATGGATCTTGCGCATCACCCTGGCATGGAACGGATCGGGGTGGATGGCTTCGCGCTGCAGTTCCGGATCGTGCAGTTTTTGGAGAAGCGCCTCCGGCGGCAATGTCCCTCGCAAACACTGCTCAATCAAAACGCGGGTTCTCGTCATGTTCGTCACCAAGTGCCCGTGCGTGGAGAGCATGCCCTCTTCGAGGTGGACCGGCCCAAGTTTTTCAAAGGGTATGCCGGGGAAGAGTTCCGCAAGCAATTCATCCGTGATCTCCGGATCGTGATTGCCCGGGGCGATCTGCGGACGCAGTCCCGTCCGACTGACGTACTCCTCCAGAAGCTGTGCAGGACGGAGGGCCTCCCGGCGCCGCTGCTTCTCATTTCCCAATGAACACCGATCCTGCGTGTCGCCGTTCAAGAGCAACTGCGCGTCCCTCGAGATGGCGAACCGAACGGCGTGCTCAAGCCCGCGCATGCTCCGGCGATCCTCGGGAGCGAGGCGGCCCAGGTGCAGATCTTCGAGAACGACTTTCGGACGCATAGCGGGCGAGCATACTCCGCTGCGGTGGCTTCCTGTCCAGCAAAATTGTCGATTGGTGCGTTGCGCGGGCTCCCGAGGCGTTCGTCCTTCACTCCCCGATGAATCCTCCGGCCTGGAGTTCGTAGAGGTTCCGGTAGACACCGCCCGGGATCTTCAGAAGCGATTCGTGCGTCCCCTCCTCCGCGATCTTCCCGCGCTCGATCACCAGGATACGATTCGACTCTTTGATAGTAGAGAGACGGTGCGCGATGACAATGCTCGTGCGTCCCTGCAGAAGGGTATGCAGCGCGTCCTGGATGTACTTCTCGGACTGCGAGTCCAAACTGCTGGTCGCTTCGTCCAAGACGAGAATGGGCCGGTCGGCCAGGATCGCACGGGCGATGGCCACGCGCTGGCGCTCGCCGCCCGAGAGCTTCACGCCGCGTTCTCCCACCAATGTCTCGTACCGAAGCGGCAGGGTGGAGATGAACTCGTGGGCATGGGCCAGCGTCGCGGCGCGCTCGATCTCCTCGGGCGTTGCGTCCGGTTTGCCGTAGGCGATGTTCTCCGCGATGGACCGATGGAACAGGATGGGATCCTGCGGCACGACTGCGATGGCGCTTCGCAGGCTCTCCTGCGTGACGGACGCGATGTCCTGTCCGTCGATCATGATGGACCCGCGCTGGACGTCGTACAGGCGCATGATGAGCTTCACCAGCGTGCTCTTGCCGCCGCCGGAGTGACCCACCAGGGCGATCTTCTCACCGGGTTCGATCGTCAGCGAGAAGTCATCGACGATGTCCTCGGCTCCCTGTTCGTACCGGAAGCCGACGTGATCGAACGACACGCGCCCCCTAGGGACACTCAATGCTCTCGCGTCCGCTCGGTCTTTCACCCCGACGGGCTGCAGCGCGATGCCGATCATCTCCTCGCAGTGCGCCACATTGCGCATGTAGTCGCGCATGTTACGGCCGATTTCCGAGAGGCGGCTCCAGAGCTGCCCAACGTAGTAGAGCAGGATGATGAAGTTTCCCGGCGTGAACCCGCCCCGGTACCACAGCCACACGGCCAGAAGCGAGATGCTCAGCTCGATGACCAGGAGGAAGAGGCTCTGGCTGAAACTGACGCCCGTCGAGAACAGCCAGACGCGTCGCTGTCGGCGCTCCCACTCCTGCACCATGCCCGCGTGACGCGCGTCTTCGCGCTTCTCGGCTGCGAACGATTTCACGAGGGGGTTGGACGAGATGGCGTCGACGAGATTCCCGGTCACTTTGCTATCGTGCTCATCCACCCAGCTGTACATCTTGGCGAGCTTGAAGTTCAGGAACAGCGCGACGCCGGTGTACAGCACCATGCCCGCCAGCATGATCACACTGATGAGCGGCGCCAGGATCGTGAGCACCACCAGGAATCCCACCATGAGGATGATCGCCGGGAGGAAATTGAGGAAAATGCGATCCAAAACCCCTTCCACGGCATCCACGCCGCGGCCGATCTTGCGCGACGTCGCACCGGCGAACGTGCTCACGTGAAACCCCGTGGCGTGGCGCTGCACCGCGGAAAACATCTCGGTGTAGATGTCCCGCATGATGCGCGTTTCCATGCGTCCCAGGAGAATGCCGCCCAGCTGATCAAACACGAAGGCGATGGCCGCGACACCGATGCCCATTGCGAACTGCTTCATCGCGAAGCGAAGAACATCTTGGTCGGGCCCTCCAGCCTGCGCGATGGCGTCGATGGCCGTGCTGTAGAAGAACGGCTGATACAGGAAGAACGCGGTGGAGAGCACCGACAACAATACGATCAGCACCGTCGCCCACGAATGTCTTCGGGTATAGCGCCATACGAAGCGCAGCACGTCGGAGTGCGAGGGCTTATTCATCGAACTGTGAAAACGAGAAAAATGGCTTTCTGTTACGGAAAAATGGAAATTTTGACCAGGTTTTCAGTGATATTTTTCTGCCACAGCTCGTGTATTTGCTAAAGATAAGAAATATTCTATGGTGTATCTATGGCACATCTCTTCGGCGTCGCCTCGGCCATTCACGGCAGAACATTCGATCGCATGACGGCAAGCGTGGTGGAAGGCACCACGAAAGATGATTTTCGCCTTTGGAACAAATGGACCGAGCCGGTGGAGATCGCGAATCCGGATTCCATCCGTCAGACGATGCGCAGACTGCTCTCGACCGTAACGGAGACGGTTGGCCTGCAGCGCGCCGCTGAGCCGAAGAAGGTGGGCGTCCCCGTCGTCTTCGGTTGGCCGGTTGAATTCCCGGGTCCTGAATTTTACGACAGAATCCGCTCAGTATTCCGCCATTTGGAATCGGGAAAGCATGCGAAGCCCTTCCCCATTATCAGTCAGAGCGAACGCCGCGGCCCTTTCGCATCGGTGTCCAAAACGGCGATGGATCATATTCGGGCCGTCATGAGCCGACATGTGCGAACGCAGGGGTTGCTGGAACAGGATGTCACGATTCAGGGCAGAGTCTTCGCGGAAGAGGATTATCGAATTGGGGCCACGACCTTGGAACGCCATGTCCAAAGTCTCGCCCGCGTGAACCATGAACGCGATGCCCTCCTGCTCTCGCTGAGAGATCGAGCGGAACGAGGCGATGAGGAATCCAAGATTCACTTGCGAGCGGTCGCGACGGAATTCGGACGGGTGAACGGCGCGACCTATCGAGAGACGGGACATGACGGGTCCGCGCGTTTCTACATGACAGGACCCCGAAAGCCCCCGTTCACAACGTCTCCTTTCTACAACATGATTCAATGGCTGGATCTCCGTCAACGGTTCGGACAGGGCTTCATGGCAGCTTCCGGAATTCGGCATCACATGAGCATCAAGGCGCCGACCGATCCTCCCAGTCCCCCGTTCGCCGACGTGACCGCAACGTATCTCGCGGACAAAATGGACAAACTCTCAGGCGTGCAGGAACCCCGCGTCGTGATGGTGAATCATGATCCGCAATAAGGAGAAGCCGAATGGTGGACGATCCCGGATTCGAACCGGGGTGTTCGGCCTGCGGCCGACACCGCTCGTGCTACGCACTCGCAAAAGCCTTTTGATAGGGAGGCTCTGCCTCCCAAACCCACCGCATCTTCCCTTCTTGACCAATGGCTGGTGGGCAATCCCGGATTCGAACCGGGGACCTCACCGATGTGAACGGTGCGCTCTAACCAGCTGAGCTAATTGCCCTGAAGCCCGGCGATTTTACGAGAACCACGAGCCGCGGAACAGCCTATTTTTTGGCCTTCGCGAGCTTGGGCTTTGCCCCCGCTTTCTTCAGCTTCTTCTCCATGATGGACTTCTTCACGAACTCCGGATCGAAGGCGAGACGGCTCTCCTCCGGCAGCACCTGGCCCTGGTACTTGGAATGCGGCTTCTTGTTGTAGGGCGTCTCGGCCGGGCTGCTCATCATCTCGAACGCCAGCTGGCAGATGCGCATTCCCGGATACAGCGCCACGGGCATGCGGTTCAGGTTGCTGATCTCCAGCGTGATCGTCCCCGAGAATCCCGGATCCACGAATCCCGCCGTCGAGTGCACGATGATGCCGAGACGACCGAGTGAACTCCTGCCCTCCACACGCACGACGATATCGTCCGGCACGGTGATGGTCTCCTGTGTCACGCCCAGCACGAACTCTCCCGGCTGCACGATGTACGGCTCCGTCTCGGAGATGGTGATGGTACGCATGAGGCCGGCCAACGTCTCCGGACGCTTCGGATCCAAGATCGCAAACTTGCTGTGTTCGTACAGCTTGAACGTCTTCCCCAGCCGCAGGTCCATGCTGGAGGCATGGATGTGCTGGAAAATCTCATCGTATGGCGCATCGATCTTCACTTTGCCGGAACGGAGCGCCGCCCGGATGTCTCGGTCGGACAGGATCATGAGTGAACTTTAGCATAACAAATAAAGATACGCGTCCATGTTGTACTTCCACGAGGGGGCTTGGGGGATTCTTCCCCCAATAAGAGCACCCGTACCACAAACTTCCTCGGAAAACGGAAGGTGTTTTCATGGCAAGGACACGCGGAACTGCTAGAATCGGCGGCCCAGCATGGCCACACTTCTCGATCACGACATCGGCTCCGACGACCGGGATCTCGACGCCCAGGAACCAGATACGGGCAGCGAGAAACTCCGCGAACGCCGCGAGATGACGCGCCTGCTACTGAAGCATCGCCTCACGACGCACGCCGAAGACGAGAGCACCGCCATGTCCAAAAAGGACGTGCAGGTGTTCATGGACGCCATGAGCGAGAAGTCTTTGAGGGACGCGGCATCCGAGCGGGAGAAGAACGAGTGGCTGGACGAGTGGGAGACGAAATACGTGCCCGCTTTCCTCCGCCAGACGGCCCAGGCTGGACAGAAGGCGCTGACCATCATCAATGAAGCCGAGAAGAACAAATGGATCCTCGGATCCAGCGCCGCGAAATGGCGCAAACGTTTGAAGGAAGGTTCCTGGCAGGAGAAGCGGAAGTTCATCCAGGAGAAGCTCCCCGAGTTCCAGAAGAACTGGAAATCACTCGCGGACGATTACAAGAAGATGCGCGCGCTGGAGAAGAAGCTGGGATTGGGGAAAGAGGACTTCAAAGCGCACAAGGAACTGGCCGCCGTCCACTCCGACGACTTCAAAGGCGGAAAGCTGAAGTTCCAGGCCCGCCGTGACCTTGTCGACAAGGCCATCGCCTACCTCACGTCGATGGACAAAGGCCCCGCGAAGGGACCGCAATCCGAGCAGCACAAAGCGCTGTACGCCGAGGCCAAGAAGCAGCTGGAAACGGCAGCCCAGAAGGGCGTCCTGGCCAAGGACAAAGTGGGCCATTGGCTGCGCCGCATCTTCGAGAGCGGAGCGCCCGCGGAGAAGATTCAGAAGTTCCTCAACGGCGAGGGATCTTCACCGCTGAGCGAACTCGTGAACAACTGGACTGACGTCCGCAACCGCTTCACGGAAATCGAGAAGCGCCGGCAGATGGAAGGCACGCCCGCCAGCTTCCACTTCGTGCACATGGATGTCTTCCTGAAGTGGGATTACAACAAGCGCCTCGCATACGTGGAAGAGGCCGGACGCCGTTTCGAAGACATGCAGAACGAGCGCACGGATTTCCTCAAAATCCGCAATGCGTTGGATACCAAGGATTGGGACGGGGCCGAGGAACTCATCGCGGAGGCGAAGGGCAAGGATCTCCCCGAAAAGGAACGCAGCAAACTGACCTCCATGGAGCGCTTCCTGAAGGAGCACCGTACGGACATGAACGTGAAAGAGAAGAAAGAGACGCCCACGGATGAAGAGGTTGTAGAAGAAGCGCGTCAGCTCATCGGGAAAATTCCCAACTCCGAACGTTCGACGTTCGAAGCGTGTCTGGGGGAAGACCCCAACACGTTCTGGGTGCTCAGCACGCTCTGGTACAACCGCGTCTGGTGCGCCGAGCACGGCTACAAAGAGCGCATCGAGGGGTACGCGGCGAGGACGAACGCACGCGAGCTCACGGAAATGCGCATCAACTTCGGACACGGCCGGGGCCATGAGGTGAACGACGTCACGGGCAAGAACAACGAGCAGCCCGCCATCCGCGATCAGCGCGGGTTCCGGGCGGCGCAAACGCTCATCACCGACGAAGAGAGCAAGGAGAAGATCCGCAGGACCTGCAAGGAGAACACGGCGAACAGGGATTTCTGGTACTGGACGTCCATCGTGCCGAAAGGCGTGAAGTACGAGGATCACGAGTACATCGTGAAAAACATTCTGCCCCGGTTGAAGAAGCTCTCGAGAGAGATGGATCGCCGCGGGATCTCGTACACGAGAGTGGGTCCGGTCAGAAGTAAGTCCAAGGAAGCCGCCGCCTACCGCAGCGCGAAGAACCCCTCCATGAACTGATCTTGTTCCAAGCAACGTAGCCTTCGTACAATCCTCCTGTCTCCCCCTCTCTTTCATGAAGCCCTTCCGAATCGCCCTGTTCGCTACACTCACCCTTGCTGTCGCGGGCTGCAACTCCGCGGCACCGTCGGCCGAAACCGGAATGCAGAATCCGCTGGTCGCGGAACGCTACTGGTCGGACCTCGTGGACCGCATGGTGGAGATCCAGCTGCATGCGGATCCCGCCCAGGACGCGGCGGCCGTCGCGGCGGCCGATGAAGTGCGGCGCGATGCCCTGGCGAAACAGCAGGAAGCCTCGGCGCTCAAGCGCAACGGCAAGCTGGGATCATTCATCGCCATGAAAGAAGCCACGGAAGGCTGGGCGCTCCTCATGCCCACGACGCTCTTCCTCTCCTCCGATTTCGTGACGTACCCGGGACCCTCACTGCACGTGTACCTCTCCACGTCCGTGGATCCCCGTGACGGCCAGTTCCCCGCCGATACCGACACGGACTTGGGACTGCTGCCCACGCCGTACGGGGAGCAGGCCATCGTCTTGCCCGCAGGATTCAAAACAGACGCCATCCGGTCGGTCGTCTTGTACGACACGACGCTCAAGCGTCTGTATGGATTCGCGCAGATATAGTTCCCACCCCTCGCTCCGCTCGGGGTGAGCCTCAGAGGCGGTTCGCCGTGCCCGTGAGGGCGGCGTCCACCGCGGCGGAGATCGCCGTAAGGTCGGAGGCGACTTTCTGGCCGTTCACGAAGAAGGTCGGCGTGCCGATCACGCCTTTCTCGCGTCCTTCGTTGTAGTCGGCGAGGACCGCGTTCTTCTTGATGCGGGACCTCGTGCAGCGTTCGAAGAGGTCCGCATCCACTCCGATTTCCTGCCCGACGTCGGTGATGAGCTGACGCGAGAGGGTCTTCCCTTCGCTCTCCAGCGAGCTCAGGCGCGGGAACATCGTGTCCACGTACTCCCAGAACTTGCCCTGGTCGGCGGCGCATTCGGAGCCTTCGGCCAGCACCATCGCGTACGGGTGAATGTTCTGGAGCGGGAACTGCTTGTACTCGAATTTCACCTGGGAACCGTATTTCTGCAGGAGCGGCTCCACGAGAATGGAGAAGGCACTCTGGCATGCCGGACACTGGAAGTCGGCGTATTCCGTCACGACGACGGCAGAGTTTTGGTTGCCGCGCGGCTGCTTGGAAGATTCCTCGGACAACCCCGTCGTGTCGACGCAGGCCGTGAGGAGAAGGGACAAACCGAGCGAACTGAGGAGGAGTGAGCGACGCATAGTGGAGGAAGGATAGGACAAACGGAATGTCATTACCATATGCAGTCTAGATTAAGGACATGTTAAGGAAATTCTGCACCTCCGTTCGGAGGAAGCTATACTCCGTCCGTGTCGCTCTACCGAACCTACCGGCCCTCCACCTTCGCGGACGTCGTGGGACAGGATCATATCGTCTCCACGCTGGAGCAGGCCGTGGCGCAGGACCAGTTGTCCCACGCGTATCTTTTCGCCGGATCACGGGGAACGGGCAAGACCTCGGTGGCCCGCATCCTCTCCAAGCAGATGCTGACCAAGGGCATCCGCGAACCGTTCCTGAAAAACCAGATCGAGAAGGGCGTGGATGACGGATCGCTCGTCGACCTTATCGAGATCGACGCCGCCAGCAACCGTGGCATCGACGACATCCGCACCCTCGTGGAGAAGATCCAATTCTCCCCCGTCGTGGCGGCGGCCAAGGTCTACATCATCGATGAGGTGCACATGCTCACGCGTGAGGCGTTCAACGCGCTCCTCAAAACCCTGGAAGAACCGCCTCCGTACGCCTATTTCATCTTGGCCACTACGGAACTCCAGAAAATTCCCGCCACCATCCAATCGCGCTGCCAGCGGTTCTCCTTCCGCCAGATCCGGGACGAGGACATCGTACGCCGGCTGCAGTTCATCGCGGACCAGGAACACATCGTCGCCGACCGTGCGTCGCTTCGGGCCATCGCCCATCACGCCCAGGGCGGCATGCGCGACGCCATCTCGCTCTTGGACCAGTTGCGATCGCTGCCGAAGATCACGGTGGAGGACGTGCAGCAGCGACTCGGCGAAACCGGCCATGAGCACGTGGATACCGTGCTGGAAGCCGTGCGCACGGGAGACGAACGCACCATCCTGAGCCTCGTCGATCATCTGGAGACGGCGGGCATTTCCCTCGAAACCTTCGTCCGCCAGCTCCTGGCCCGCGTGCGCGAGGAACTCCATGCCGCCGTGGAAGCGAACGCCCCGCTGACCTCTTCGGCCCACGCGCTGGAGGTACTGCTGGGCGCCGTGAAGGACATCCGCGTCTCCCCCGTTCCCGGACTCGTGCTGGAAGCGGCACTCTTGTCCCTGTGTCGGGGCGCCGAAACCGCGCAGGCGCCGGTCGAAGCTCCCAAGAAGGAGCGCACGTTCCTCCGGAAGAAGGAGAAAGAAGAAGAACCTGAACGAACGGTCGTCTCCACCCCTGCGCCGACTCCCGTGAAGGCGGCCGCTCAGGCAAAACCAAAGGAGAAGCCTGCCGACACGCCCGCCACGCTCATCGAGGCGCCGGCCGTGAGCGTGGAGACGGTTCGACAGGCGTGGCCGTCCATCGCCCAACAGGCCACTCCCCCGTCCGTGAAAATGTCGCTCAAGAACGGCCGCGTCGTCGACGTGAAGGGGAAGAACGTCGTGCTCAGCTTCGCGTCCAAATTCCACCGCGACCGCGTCGCGCAGAAGGAGGCGTCCCATATGCTGGAAGACTTACTGGAGAAGCACTTTAAACAGGCGCTGCGCATCGAGTGCGTCGTGGACGAGGAACGCACGATGACGCCCATCAAGGACGAAGCGTCGGTGGATTTGGCCCAAGCCGTCTCTGAAATTTTCTGATCTGACGCATGCATCCCAGCGAACAGAAAGCCCAGCTCCGCGCATCCATCCAAGAGCGCCTGCGGCAAGTCGGCACCAAGGAACGCGCGGCAGAAAGCCGCACGCTCTGCCGCACCCTGACCCAGCTCATTCCCTCGCATATCCGGCGCATCGGCGCCTTCTTTCCGTTGGCGTCGGAAGCGGATCTCCGCCCCCTCATTGAAGAACGGCTCGCGGCGGGAAACGAGGTGTACCTCCCCCGCTTCAACGGTCGGAACATGACGTTCCACCGCATCGAGTCGCTCGCGAGACTGGCACCCGGCCCCTTCGGGATTCCCGAGCCCGCGGAGACGGCGCCGCTCCTGGATCCCTCGGCGGAGATCCTCCTCCTCGTGCCCGGGCTCGCCTTCGACGCGCAGGGCAACCGTCTCGGCCGCGGCAACGGCGCGTTCGATGCCTGGATCGCCGGCGACCGCGCGCGCCTCCGCCCCGCCCGCTACTGGGGCACGTGTCTCGATTGCCAGGTGGTGCATGAGATACCCACCGAGCCTCACGATCAGCGGATGGATGCGGTGATCACGGCGCGGGGCAAGCTCCACGGCTAAGGGTTTTGCGGGGGTGCAATCTTCCGGGTACCCTGGAGGCCCCCTTCCCTTTTTCCGTCCCATGCCTATCTACGACGCCCTCAGAGCCACCGATCCGGATGTCTTCGCAGCGCTCGACGGAGAAATGCACCGCCAAGTGGACGGCGTGGAGCTCATCGCATCGGAGAACTACATCTCTCCGGCGGTGATGGAAGTGATGGGCAGCGTCTTCAACAACAAATACTCGGAAGGGTATCCCGGCAAGCGCTATTACGGCGGCCAGGAGTTCACGGATGCCGTGGAATCCCTCGCCATTGAGCGCGCGAAGAAGCTCTTCAAGGCAGGCCACGCGAACGTGCAACCTCACGCGGGAGCCCCGGCGAACGTCGCCATGTACTTCGCGCTGCTCGAGCCGGGCGACACGGTGATGGGCATGGATCTGAGTCATGGCGGTCACCTCACGCATGGCCACCCGGTGACGTACCTGACGAAGATTTTCAAATTCGTTCGTTACAAGATGAAGGACGTGGAGACTGGCGCCATCGATTACGATGAGATGCGCGAAGTCGCCAAGAAGGAAAAGCCCAAGATCCTCCTTGCCGGGTTCTCCGCGTACCCCCGCGAACTCGACTACGCCAAGATGAAAGCGATTGCCGATGAAGTGGGCGCGGTCACGGTGATGGACATGGCTCACATCGCGGGCATGATCGCCGGCGAACAGCTGCGGAATCCTTTGGATGACGGTTTCGACATCCTCACCACGACCACGCATAAGACGCTTCGTGGTCCGCGCGGCGGCATGATCCTCTGCAAGGACCCTGAGATGGGCAAGAAGATCGACAAGTCCGTCTTCCCCGGTTTCCAGGGTGGCCCCATCATGCAGATGGTCGCCGCCAAAGCCGTGGCCTTCGGCGAGGCGTTGAAGCCGGAGTTCAAGGAATACGCACGCCAGATCATCGCCAACAGCAAGCACTTGGCCAAATTCTTCATGGATCGCGGAGCGAAGCTCATCACGAACGGCACGGATAACCACCTCATGCTCATCGATGCCGTCACATCCTGGGGCGTGTCCGGGGGCGAAGCTGAAGCGGCCTTGGACAAGGTGGGGATCACGCTGAATAAAAACATGATCGCCAACGATCCCCGCAAGCCGATGGATCCCTCGGGCATCCGCCTCGGCACGCCGGCCATCACCACTCGCGGTATGAAGGAGGCGGAAATGGAGACGCTCGGCAGCTTCATCCTGAAAGCCATTGAGCAGCGCGCGGACGAGAGCGCACTCAAGAAACTGCATGACGACGTGATCGCTTTCTGCCGGAAGTTCCCGGTTCCGGGCATCAAGGTCTGATACGCGGTTCTTGACGATTCCCGGCGTGCACCCCACACTTCCGTCCATGCACACCCCTCGTCGAATCGCCGCGGTCGCCGGCGCCCTGTCGTTCCTTGTGGCCACCCCGGCGCTCGCCGGTTTCTCTGATGTCCCCTCTTCCCACCGGTACGCCGACGCGATCGGCTACGTCGAAGCGCAGGGCATCGTCAGCGGCTACGCCGACGGCACGTACAAACCGGGCGCCCTCGTCAATCGCGCCGAATTCACGAAGATCGTGACGAGCGCGCTGTTCACCGAAACGGAACGCGAGGATCTCCTCGCGCGCGTGCGCCTGCGCATGATGTCCGACGTTCCCAGCGACGCGTGGTTCGCCCACTTCGTGTTCTTCGCGTCGGCCAAAGGCCTCATCGACGGCTATCCCGACGGAACATTCAAGCCGGCACAGACCATCAATTTTGCCGAGGCGGCCAAAATCGTGGTGAAAGCCTACAATCTGCCGTTCAAGCAGGATCAGTTCGTCTGGTACAAGGGGTACATCGACGCCCTGGCCGAGGTGAATGGCATCCCCACGGAGGTGACGGATCCCAACGGACTTCTGACCCGCGGCCAGCTGGCCGACATGATCTACCGTCTGCGCCACAAGGCCACGGATGAACCCCCTGCGTCGCACAGTTCCTCGTCCGCGAAGGGACAATCCTCCTCCGTTCGGAGAGACGAGCCGTCTTCCCCGTCCACGGGCGGAGAGAATGTCTACCGCAGCTATACCGACGGCGTGATCGGCGCCGATGAACGCGTTATGCTGTTCTTCTACGCCGGATGGAACAGGACATGCCAGGGCAACGACAAGATGCTCAAGGAATGGTACGCGAACAACAAAGTGGTGATGCCCACATACCGCGTGGATTATGACAGCGAGACTGAGCTGCGCGAGAAGTACGACGTCCTCCACGTGAATACGTTCGTGCTCGTGGACGGCGACGGCAAGGTGCTGCGATTCATGGACGCGCCGACGCAGACGAACGTGCAGGCGATCATCTCCGGCAGCGTCGATCTCTGAACGACTCCCAAAGAGGGTGAAAAGTCAGCAATGACCACCCTCTTTTACTTTTGGCTTCAGTTTGAGGAAAAACGATGCACAGTTTTGCATACAAATTGTATTCGTGTCACTTCTTCACTCTGTCGCCATACTGGAAAGTTGCGCAATTTTTCTACGCGGCTAAGATGACATGATTTCTCCACACGAGAGATCGCCCACACAAAGAAGACAGACAAACAGCTCCTTCCCATCACCGCAACTCTCCCCTAAGAACCGCGCGAAGGATGGCTCCGCCATCCTGGAGCGCAACCCCTCAGGGAAAAGAGAGCTCGTGAGAGAAAAACCGCTTGGTTTGTCTCTCACGCCTACAGAGAGAGGAATGGTCATCCAGTGACAAACGTTCCTCCCGGCCACTTATCTGCAACACACTTGCATACATCCTGGGCATAGCGACCGTCTTGGCGCCAGGGTGGCCATCCTTCTCTCTGCTCTGCAATATCGTTCGTCCGGTGCGAGGAAGCCCGGACGGATGACCCCCCTTTACTCCCCAGTGTCCCCTCTGACTCCTCACCGAGACTGATGGCGGACCGGTCCGGGGACCTCGTACGGTTGCGAGGAGAAACAAGAACCATAGCAGGGCAGCGATCGAAGGCTCCTCCCTTCATCTTCGTCCACCGCTCCGCGGGCCTCGACCCGTCTCAGCCACGGACGCTGACATCCACACAAAGACCGACTCGTAAGAGACGGTCTTTTGTTTTGCGTGACAGAGCGTAGGATAGGCCCCCAATGACCTCCTACGTCGTCCCGCAGGCCGGCCTTCCAAGCGCCCGAAGGGCTTTCCCGCTCGTTGTGCTCAGCGGCATCGTGATCTGGCTGATGATCATTCCGCTCTTTTTCCTCGACATCTGCACCGCCGTCTATCACGCGGTGTATTTCACCATCAATTCGATGCCGAAGGTTCCACGCGCGGACCACATCGTCATCGACCGGCAGCGTCTCACCAAGCTCAACTGGGGCCAGAAGCTCAACTGCATGTACTGTGACTACGCCAACGGCGTGCTGTCATGGGTGAAAGCCATCGCAAACACCACGGAAGCCTACAGCTGCGCCATCAAGCACGCGCGCACGGCGAAGGGACAGGAGCACCAGTCGGGCTACTATCCCTACGAGAAGTTTCTCTGAAGAAACCGATTAGGCATTCAATACCTTTCCGAGACGCTCTCTGGCGCTCGTCAAACGTCGCAAGATCGGTTCAGCTGGGTCAGATGCCAATGACAGCTTAGTGCCGAGTGCCGGTTCAAACGCGAACTCCGTCGTATCGGGAAACTGCTGAATATAATCCTGGGCGATGAACAACTGATCGAGAAAATTCGTAGGAGGCACATGGTCGTCCGCCTTGATCATCCGGAAGACGGACTGCACGCTTCCCAAATGATCCAGCAACTTCGCAGATCCGTTCGTCTTCAACTGCGTGGACAGAATGAAATCGATCCGCGTATTGCTCAATGCACGAAGAATTTCCTGGTGCAGCGCGCGGATAGCCGCGTTCCACGTTTCAATGACCGCATGATCGGCCTCCGCGAATTTTCGTTCCTCTCGAAGCTGCGTGTATCTCTGCAAACCGGCGGTGATCTGCGGCTGAGTTCCTTCAGGGAATCTCGACTTATTCGTTTCAAGCAATCCCTTTTTCTCTGCGGGGAAATGGTCGCTGGAATCACGCGTGAGCTGATGGAGCTCATGCGCCGGAAGATGCTCGGCATCCGCAGCACGATCGTCACGAGGATCCAACGGATCGTCGCAATCCGCTGCGAGTAAAGTGTCGGGCTGGGAATGCATGAAGTACTTGAGAGTAAGAGAGCAAAAAAATGGGCCTGTCTTATACCGGAAACGTCCAAGTAAAGCTAGGGTCAAATAGCGGACTTTTTGTGTCATGGATCAATTCATCTCTGAGCACCAAAATTGTTCATCTTTCACGCGTTCTGTGACGCGTCCTCACCGGCCGCCTTCCGCGGTTTATGCATGTTCTGAAGGAATTCCTGCGCGTGGCGAAGTTCGTCGACAGCGGATAAGTCAGGCGCCCAGATTGCGGGTGAAGCCGGTGATGTCAGGGTGAACTCCATGGGAAAAGGTGTGATCAGCGCATCACGATGCTCGGATCGTGCGAGTAATGAAGTTCGATGAGTCTTCGCATGGCATCGTCGCTCCAGCGACGGGTGTGATCGATGCTCGCTGCGACGAATTCCTGTCGTGCTCGTCCCGCCGGGGCGGTTACTGACTGCTCGAGCTGAGGGACGTCGGGAGAGTCGAGAGTGTCGGCACTGAGTTGAGGCATGGAATCGTGGGGGGAAGAAATGTGATGGCTCCGGTATACGAATTCACCCCGAGGATCGCAAACTGATTTCTGTTCAAAAATGGCGATGTTAGCCGAAATATACATCCAATCGGGAAATCGCCCGGGCAATACGGCGACGGATCGGCGTCGGGAATTTATACTGTTGCAAAAATTAACAACTTTACGATCGCTCGTTTCAATGGTGTCGGCCGGCGCTTACTTCTTGCCGCCGCCTTTCCCATCGTCTTTCTTCTCCTCCGTCTTCGCCGGCTTGGCGTCTTTCGGCGTCGCCGCCTGGAGCATCGTCTTGCTGGGGGGCGGAATGCCGCCGGACGCCTCCAGCTTCTTCTCCAGATCGGCCATCTTCACCTTGTCGAGCTCCAGCAGGTCCTCGCCGAGCATCTTCTTTTTTCGCAGCGCGTTGTACTCGTTGGTCCACAGTTCTCGGTCGCGCCACGCCCTGTACTGCTCCAGGGTCATCCCCTTCTTTTTGGCTTTCTTCAGCTCTTCTTCCTCCTTCTCCTTCGCCTTCTCCAGGCTCTTGGAATCGGTTTTCGCTGTGCGCGCGGAAGCCACCCAACGCGAGATCTTGTCCTCCACACTCTTGCGGGGCTCCGCATACCGCTCGCGCGAGAGGCGGCGAATGGTATCGATGCGGCCCTCGTCCTGCTCGAACTTGGGGGGCGGGAGCGTGCTGACGGAGAATGCTTTGCTGGGGATGCCTTTCACCATCAGGCGCATGTACGCGTGATACTTCGGGAGACTGAGGATGTCTTTCGGCAGCACCATCTCCTCGAACTGTTCGGAGAGCGGCTCGGCGTCGTCCGAACCTACTTGGAAGACGACCATGGAGCCTACGTTGCCGAATACCGCATCGCGCAATGTCGTATTGCTGTTGTCGATGAGCAGCTGGTTCACGTACTGGTTGGCCATCGTGAGGTTCAGACGGTACTTGCGGGCCTCGGAGAGGATCGTGGCGAACGATTCGGTGGCGAAGTTCTGGAACTCGTCCACGTACAGGTAGAAATCCTTACGCTCCTTCTCCGGAATGTCCGCGCGGCTCATGGCGTCCAGCTGGAACTTCGTGACCATCATGGAACCGAGGAACGCGGAATTATCCTCACCCAGCTTTCCCTTGGAGAGGTTCATGAGGATGATCTTCCCCGTATCCATCGCGTGGCGAACGTCCAGCTTGGAGGAGACCTGCCCGATGATGTTGCGGATGAGCGGCGTGCTCACGAGCTGGCCGATCTTGTTCTGGAGCGCGGCGATGGCCTCGGTGCGGTACTTGTCGGACCAGCTGGTGTACTCGTCCTCCCAGAAGCTCTTCACGAGGTGGTTCGTCACCTTCTCCAGGATTTTCTTCCGGAACGGCTCGTCGATGAAGATGCGCAGGATGCCCAGCATGGAGTTGTTCTCAGCCTCGATGAGCGCCAAGAGGGCGTTGCGCAGGATGTATTCCATGCGCCCGGAGAACGCATCCGGCCAGAGCTTCTTGAACACGCTCATGAGCCCCGACGCCACCAGCGTGTGCTGGTCCGGGTTCGGGCAGTTCAGCATGTTGAAGGACACCGGGAATTCCTTGTCCCCCGGCTCGAAGAGGATGACGTCGTTGCTGCGGCTGGCGGGAACGAACTTCAAGCACGCGTCCACGAGGTCGCCGTGCGGATCGATGACAGCCACGCCGCGACCAGCCTGAATGTCGCTGAAGATCATGTTCTCCAGGAGCGTGGATTTTCCCATACCCGTCTTACCGATGATGTACATGTGGCGGCGGCGGTCATCGCGGCGGATGCCGAACTTCTTGCGCTCGCCGCGGAACACGGCCTCGCCCAGAGCGGTCAGCTCCTCCCCCTCCTCGTCGAAGCTGTCCATGAGCGGCAGGTTCACCGGCGGCTCCAGCTTCTTGCTGAGAACCCAGTCGACGTTGGGCGTCTTCACGAGGATGTTCGGCACGTGCCAGAGCGAGGCCAATTCTTCCACGGAGAGCACGAACGGCTTGGCATCAAGGCCGGACGGCAGCTTGGGGAGCAGGCGCGGGTGGGCGCTCTTGAAGCCGTTGCACTGCGGCAACGTGAATTGACGGAAGCTGGACGCGATTTCCTCCACCTTCGCCACGGCCTGGCGCGCGACTTTCTGCGGCGTCACCACGCTCACGCGGACGGTAGAGTAGAACAGCAGGTGGTTCACCTTGTCCGCCGCGGCGCTGACGGGATCCTCCCGGTCGTGCGTGCGTGCGCTGACTTTGTTGATCTCGCTGCCGTCGTCGCCGTCATCCTCTCCCATCTCGCCGGTAAGCAACGATGCTCCGACGGGTTTGGCGAACCAGCTGCGGAAACCGCCCATGAGGAAGTCCAGGGGCAGGAGCGCGATGCGCTTCCAGCCGTGGGCGAAATGCACGCGCGCGAAGAATTTCGCGTAGTTCGGCCAGTGCTTGGACAATCCCTTATTCAGCAGCGGCAGGAATTTCAACGCCTTGTGGCGGTACCGCGTCGAATGGATGGGAGTCATGGAAATCTGGATATGGCCGCGCATCCCGGGCGCCGGGTAGCGGACGAGCGCCGAGAGCATGCCGGCGATGGTGTCGATGTTCTGGCGCGTCGCCATGTCGATGAACTGCGGATGTCGCTTGATCGGGAATACCTCAGGATCCGTCAGGTGCAGCTCCGTGGAGACGACCACCTCGCCCTTTTTGGCGTCCAGGTCCGTGCTCGGCACAATCTCGATCTCCGCATCCGGGTACTGGGCGTAGAGCTGGCTTTCGATGAGCGGAGCCGCCTTGGCGGTGGACCGCACGAAAAGCGCGATCTTACTGTCGTGCATACCCAGCTCCAGGTGCACCTGGCCGTCCTTTCCCTTGAGGGAATGCAGCGTGGAGAGCACCGCCTCCATCATCAGCGGCCCGCGTGACGCGGACGCTTTATCATCCTGATCCGGCAACGACGGCCGGATGCGCAGGAGGACGTTGGTGTCTTTTTTGAAAGCCATGGAAGTTAAGCGCGGCGGAGGAGATCGGCCACGAGTTCGAGAGCAACGGTGTTGTAGGCGTAATCCATGCGCATGGGTCCGAGGATGCCCACCACTCCCCGCTTGTCGCGCAGTTTGTAGTCCGTGACGATGAGGCTGCAGCTCTGGATTTGGCGGAAAATGTGCTCGTCGCCGATGTAGTACCGCACCTGGTCGTCCACCTTCACGGCGGCGAGAAGATCCGTCAGACGTTCCTCCAGCACCTCCACCACGTTCGAGGCGAGGGAGGGATTGCTCTGGAACTCCGGCTGGCGGAGGACGTTCGCAAGCCCCAGGTAGTACACGCGCGTCTTGTGCGGCACGGTGATGAACGCCACGTTGGGAATCATCTGCGAGAGCAGAGACACCGCCTCGTACGCGAACTCCTGATCCTTGCGCTGGAAATACTGCTCGCGCAGGGTTTCAAACTTCTTCTTCACCTGCGTCTCCAGCAAACTCGGCTGCATGAATTCCTTCACGTAGGCGCGGTAGCCTTTAGCCGTGGGAATGCGGCCCGCGGAAATATGCGGCTGCTCCAGGAATCCCTGGTCTTCTAGAGCCGCCATTTCGCTGCGGATCGTGGCGGAGGACAGCAGAAAATCGCTGCTCTCCAGGAGCTTTTTGGACCCCACCGGCAGTGCCGTGTGGATGAATTGGTCGATGATTGCCGCCAGGAGCTTACTTTGGCGCGTATCCATCACTTCCCAGTATAGCACTCTTCGGGCGTGAGTGCTACGTCAGAAACTGGGGTTTTTGGCCTGTCGTCGAGGAAATTCCGGGATCCAGATCGTCGAGCAATGCCTGTTTTTTGGCTAGAATGAGCCCCGTACCGGTACGGCGGTGGAGCGTTCATTGACTGGCTTTGGGGGAGGCGCATGCTGTGTCCCAAGCCCTGAACAGCACTTTTTGTTCACCGAACCATGCGTCCTGAATCCGCACCTCCGATGAACCCTCGCCGAAGACGTTCTCCGGAGGACATAGCCGCGAGCATTTCGGCGGCGAATGTCGCGGCGGCCGAAGCGAACGGACGATATGAGGATCCTGCTCTACGCTCGTTGATCCAGAATATTCGAGGTGAACGACAAAGAGTTCAGCCGATTCCCGTTCTCCCTTTCGCCCCTCGACCGATCGTCCGCGGAACATCGGCGACGAGAGTCACGATCTATGCCGTGCTCGCAGCAGCACTTGCGGCCGGAGCAGTTCTCGGTGATCGGAAATTCGGTCGGCCCGCGGCCCAAGGGCCAGCCGGCACCCCGGCAACAGGACCCGCGACCGCGCCTGTAGGTACGCCCCCGAAAGCGCCGAAACCTCTGACACTCGCCTCCCTCCCTCAGGCTTCTCCCGACGATTTACCTATCGGAAGCATTCTGATCGATAGCGAAGGACGGGAGTGGACGAAGGAGGAAACCGCCAAACCGGGAATACATCCATGGACGAAACAACCCATTCGAATGTCAGGGTTGTGGAAACGCAAATGGAACGCGGAAGAAACAGCGAATGACGGGTACTTCATCGGCAGAGACGATGAAACTTGGGTAGAGGATCACTACAAGCGGCCGCGAGCTCCGCAGCCGGTAACGATCGGCGCCATTTTGGCACCGGGAACGGTCGTTCCCGATCAATCGACCGTGAGAGGGCTTGGAACGCTCGATTTTTACAAAACGGGCGACGCGACGTACTTGCCGATGCCGAACGGAAAAGCACCGGCACAGGCAAAAACTGATACTGAGATAGTGGAAGAGTGCCCGCCCATGGCCCCTCCGGTTCCCCAATCCTCCGCAACGCCAAAGATGTCTATCATCGTCGGCCCTCCGCCCACAAACCTCGCCGCGGTCATCAATATTCAGACGCCCGGCGTCCAGCCAGTGATTCCCCCGCCCACGCCGCCAGTGGTGCAGGGACCTCCCCCGCCTGCTCCCACGACGCAACCCGTCGCGAGTCCGTTCCAACAATGGGTGCAGCGATACATGCCTTCCAGCAAAAAATGATCGAACGTCCGCTCTTACTTGAACGACATTTGGCACAAAAGCAGGCGCCGCGTTCTCCAGAGAACCGGATGATCACCTACACCCGACGCGGGATTGTCGCGATCCTCGCCGCTCTCCTTGCCCGTGAAGGGTACGTCGCTGGCAACAAGGCCTGGAACGGTTTCGTCGAATGGAACCGGGTCATGAGCATCGGCGAACAGGGTCCCAAGGGGATGAAGATGCGTCCCACCGAGTCGGTACCGGCCATGCAGCCGGCCTCCCCGGAGATCAATCCGGATGGTATGAAGAATCGGTGAATTTTGCGCCATGGAGGCTCGGCGCCGACCGCTTGTGGAGCTCCGCCGCAATCACTTCCTCCGGGACGAACCGACCTCCGGTGAGCTTCTCGATCGGCCGCGAGAACATGAACTCCGCCACGCGCTTCAGCTCATGGCCGATCTTCAATCGGCGCGATTCGCTCTCCGACGGCGCGCCGACCCGGACCAAATCCGTGAGGTACCGGCGATCGGCATCATCGAGATGGAGCGAGGAAAGGTCCCTGTTCGTCGACTCCAGGTGAATCGGTCGAACGGGGTCGACTCGCTTGGCCACGGACCAGGCACGCTGCGCGTGGTACGGATGCGTAACGAGCGAGAGGGCATCATCCGATTTCGTGCCAGCCAAAAGGGCGCGTACGTCGCTGCGCGTGCAATGCCCCTGCCGGAGAATCAGCGGTGCGGGCAGACCATGCATCCATTCCTTCGGGACCGCCTCAGCCCAGATTTGCGCAAGGACTTCGCTGCCCAGCGGATCATAACCCTCGATGCGCTGGCGCGTGGCATCGGCCACGGCCAATTGGGAGGGCCTCCCCTGCCGATGGGCATCCGCCGCAAGCGCGGCAGCCAGATGACCACGGACGATATTCCGGACGAGCCTGGGATGTTTCTCCGCCGCCAGCTCGACAGCGTCCACGTACGCCTCGCGGGTCATCGGTTGCCCGTTCAGGGGGTGACGCCGCAGAAGCAGACTGCGCGCGGGCGGCTTGTCCTCCACGAGCGGGCCTTCGAAGAGCGGGGCGAAAACGTGCGTCATGAAAAAAGCGTGGAGGCCAGGATAACTCCGATGGATCGGGCGGGGAAGCTTACTCCTTCTTGCCCGCAGCCATGCGCTTCCGGAAGCGGTCGATGCGACCACCGCGCGCCTCTTTCTGCTGCTTACCCGTGTAAATGGGATGGCAGGCGCGGCAGGTTTCCACCTGCTGCTCCTTCACCGTGCTCGGGATCTCGAACACCGTCTTGCAATTGGAACACGTGGTCTTCGCGTCCATGAACATCTCTGGGTGGATTCCGGTCTTCATAAGCGGGGCGAGTATACGGATTTTGACAGGGTCGGCAAGCCGTTTCGGCTCACTTCTTGGCGGGTTTCTTGGCTTTGGGCTTGGGCTTTGAGGCTTTGGCGGCCTCTTCCTTGATTTCCTCAATAGCCTCGGCCTCCTCCTCCAGGGCTTCCACCTCCTCGGCACGGAGCTCCTCGGCGGCGGCCAGGACGGCCTCCTCGCTCTCTTTGTCCTGCATCACCACCGACATCGTAGCCACCTTGTCGCCGGAATTCAGGCGCATCACGATGACGCCCTGCGTGGCGCGTCCGCGGGACGGGATGTCGCTCAGCTGCATGCGGATCATCTGGCCTTGCTTGGAGATGCACAGGAGGTCGCCATTCTCGCCCGGAAGCAGCACGGCGCCGCCGACGATGTCGCCGGTCTTCGGCGTGAGCTGGGCTGCCTTCACGCCCGAACCGCCGCGTCCCTGGAAACGGTATTCGGACACCGGAGTCATCTTGCCCAAGCCGTTCTCCATGACGACGAGCAGGTTGCTCTGGTCGGCATCCGTGATGAGGGCCGCCTCGACGACGACGTCGTTCGGAGCCAGTAGGATACCGCGCACGCCTGCCGCCGCGCGGCCGATGGGGCGGACATCCTCCTCCTGGAAGCGGATGGCCTTCCCCTTGCGGGTGAGGATGAAGATCTGGTCTTTGCCGCTCGTGGCGACGACCCACTTCAATTCGTCCCCTTCCGGCAGCTTCTGTGCGATGAGGCCGGAACGACGGATGTTCTCAAATTCGGCGATCTCCGTGCGCTTCACGGTGCCCTTGTTCGTGGCCATGAAGAGGAACTTCTTCCCGGTGAGATCGGACTTCAGCATCGCCGTGATGCGTTCGCCCGGCTGGAGCTGGAGCAGGTTCACGATGGCCGAACCCTTCGCTACGCGACCGGCCTGCGGCAGTTCGTAGACGGGCAGACGGAAGACGCGTCCGTTGTTCGTGAAGTACAGGATGTCGTCGTGGTTCATCGCATGCAGGAGCGACAACACTTCGTCGTCCTCCTTCGTGGTCATGCCCTTCACGCCCTTTCCGCCGCGATGCTGCGCGCGGAACTGCAGCGGCGAGAGGCGCTTCACGTAGCCGCCCGTCGTCAGCGTGACGATCATCGGGGCGTTGGGGATGGTGTCCTTCGCGGAGAACTCGCCCACGGCGTGCGGGACGATGGCCGTGCGGCGCTCGTCTCCGTAGGCCTTCTTGATGTCGTTGAGCTCGCCGACGATGATCTTATCGATCTTCTTTTTGTCTTTTAAAATCGCCTCGCACTCGGCGATGAAGTCGAGCTTCTCCTTCAACTCTTCCTCAATCTTCTTGCGCTCAAGGCCGGCCAACGTCTGGAGGCGCATCTGGAGGATGGCATCCGCCTGGATGACCGTCAGCTTGAACTTCTTGATGAGGGCTTCCTTGGCGATCTCCTTCGTCTCGCTCTTGCGGATGGTGTCGATGACGGCGTCGATGTGGTCCAACGCGATCTTCAATCCTTCCAGGATGTGGGCGCGCTCCTTCGCGCGGTCGCGGTCGTACGTGACGCGGCGGACGATCACGACGCGGCGGTGATCCACGAAGATCTGCAGCAGCTCCTGCAGGTTCAGGAGACGCGGCTGAAGGCCGTCGGCCAGGGCGATCATGTTGTAACCGAAGCTGCTCTGCAGCTCAGTGTGCTTGAACAGCTGGTTGAGGATTTTCTGCGGGTAGGCGTCCTTCTTGAGTTCGATGATGATACGAATACCCTCGCGGTCGGACTCGTCGCGGATGTCGGAGATGCCCACGATCACCTTGTCGTTCACCAGCTGCGCCATGCGCTCGATCATCGTGGACTTGTTCACCTGGTACGGAATCTCGCTGATGCGGATCTGGTAGCGGCCGGAATTGGTCTCCTCGATTTCCGCTTTTCCGCGCAGCACGATGCTGCCGCGTCCCGTGAGGTACGCCTGCTTGATGGCCTCCTTGTTATAGACGATGCCGGCCGTCGGGAAATCGGGACCCTGCACGAATTTCAGCAGGTCCTCCACCGTCGCCTCGGGTTCCGACATGAGATGCAGCGTGGCGTCGATCAGCTCGCCCAAGTTGTGCGGCGGGATGTTCGTGGCCATACCGACGGCGATGCCGACGGTACCGTTCAGCAGCAGGTTCGGGATCTTCGACGGGAGCACGGTCGGCTCGCGGCGGGAGGCGTCGTAGTTGGGAGCGAAGTCGACGGTATTCTTCTCGATGTCCGCGAGCACCTCGTCGGCGATCTTCGCCATGCGGGACTCCGTGTAACGCATCGCAGCCGCGCTGTCTCCGTCGATGGAACCGAAGTTTCCCTGACCGTCGATGAGCGGGTAGCGCATCGAGAAATCCTGAGCGAGACGGACCATCGCTTCGTACACCGGGGAATCGCCGTGCGGGTGGTACTTACCCAGCACGTCACCGACGACGAGCGCGGACTTGCGGTACTTGGCCGACGAGCGGAACCCCAGCTCGTGCATGGCGTACAGGATGCGGCGGTGCACGGGCTTCAGACCGTCACGGGCGTCCGGGAGGGCGCGCGAGACGATGACGCTCATCGCGTAGTTGAGGTAGCTCTCCTCCATTTCCGTCACGATCGGACGTGCCTTGATGCGGCCCACCGACGATAGGGTGGCACCGTCTCCGGAGAGGGACGGCTGGACGGATTCGTTGTTGTCGTTCTTCTCGGCCATGGAGAACACGGAAAAATGGCTTTTGCGCAGCAAATCATACCCGTTCTGGCCCCGATGAAAAGCCCTTGGATAAAAGTTGTCTGCAAAATAAAGAGGCGCAACGGCACGGCAAGGCTCGGTCGCTCTCCGGGACGGCATTTGGTATCCTGCCAACCGCATGTCCGGACCCGACACTCGCGCGAACGGACGCCCCTGGCTGTGGGCGCTCCTCGTCGTGCTGTGCGTTCTCTACGGCTTACTGCTCTGCCGACCCATCATCCTCAGCCTGTCGGACCTGGGTCGCCATCTGACGAACGGACGGCTATTTCTCCAGACGTTCAGCGTTCCGACCACCAACTTCTACTCGTACACGTACCCCGATTTCCCCTTCATCAACCACCACTGGGGCACGGGCGTCGTGTTCTACATCATCTATCAGGCGGTGGACTTCATCGGGCTGTCCCTCGCATCCATCTTCCTGAATATCCTCACGTTCCTCCTCTTCTTCTCCGTCGCACGGAAGGAGTCGTCCCTGGCATGGGCCACGGGAACCGCGGTGCTCTTCCTCCCCATCATGGCGGCGCGGTCGGAAATCCGCCCGGAGATCTTCAGCGCGTTCTTCGCCGGCATCTTCTTCTGGACGCTCTGGGAGCACCGGCAGCGCAGGATCGGCGGGGACATGCTGATTTGGCTGCCGTTCCTGCAGGTGCTGTGGTGCAACATGCACATCTACTTCTTCTTCGGACCGCTGCTCGTGCTGGTGTTCTTCCTGGACGCGGTCGTTGAATACGCCCGCGGACGCACCCCCGCACTCCGGCGGAGCATTCGCGATCTGCTCTTTCTGGGGCTCGCCACGGGTGTGGCGCTCCTGGCCCAGCCAAGCGGTATCCGCGGCGCCGTCTATCCCCTGCTCATCTTCGGGAATTACGGCTACGCCGTGGCCGAGAACCAATCCGTGTCCTTCATGCTGCAGCTGGTGAAGGACCCCACGCTCTATCTGTACCTCCTGGCTTTGGCGGCGTTCATCGGCTCGTGGCTGTACGCCGGTTGGCGCCACTGGAGAAACCGCACGGTTCCCCCCGTCGCCTTCGTGCTTCTCAGCATCCTCATCGTGTACTTGAGCTGGTCCGCACTGCGCAATTTGGCGTTGTTCGGGTTCTTCGCGCTGCCCATCATGGCGTACAACCTGCGCACGCTGCGTCTTCCGGCCTGGTGGGACCGACGACCGCTCTTGTCCGCTTGGACATTGCTCATCATCGTCGTCGCAGGACTGGGCGCTTGGCAGTGGCGTCACTGGAACGCCCTGGCCCGAACGATGCTGCTTGGCGTTCCGCCGTCCATGATGGACAGCATCGACTTCTTCAAAGAGAACAATCTCAAGGGCCCCATCTTCAATAACTACGACATCGGCGGCTACCTCACGTACGGCCTCTACCCACGGGAACGCGTGTTCGTGGACAACCGTCCCGAGGCGTACCCGAAGGAATTCTTCACGCAGGTGCTGGTCCCCATGCAGGCGAACGAAGTGACGTGGGACGTGGAGGATCCGCGCCATCAATTCAACGTCATCTACTTCTCCCGACTGGACCGCACCACCTGGGGGCAGAACTTCCTCGTGCGTCGCGTCTTCGATCCGGACTGGGCGGCGGTGCACGTGGACCCGTGGACGATCATTCTCGTCCGCCGGACGCCGGAGAACGCCGAGGTCATCGAGAAGTACGAATTACCGCAGTCGATATTCCGCGCGGCGGAACGGACGGAATTCTGAAACAAGCCCCTCCGGGGAGGAGGGGCGTGTTCCTTGGTGCTGGCGAGATGTTCCCCTTTTTCTGACTACCGCAGTCGGTACGTGGAGAGCAGGCCTTTGCCATCGCGACTCCGGCCGAGGACGGTGAGTAACCGCGCCTCGGTCGAGAGAAGGACGGCCAGGACCACTCCGTTGTACGGCGCCACGTCGAGTCTGCGGACAATCTTCGCCTGAAGGTCGGCAATCCAGAAGCCGGAGGTCGACACGACGGCGAGGTACTTCCCCTTGGGATCGAAACAGAGGCGGGTGTTGCGACTCCGACGATAACCTTGGAGTCGACGCTGGAACGGATGCGGCGATCGCCGCACGACGAGCATCGCGGGCTTGCCGATGTACGCGACCGTGCCGCGTGCCGCGGACAGGGTGTGCCCGGTGGACGCTGCGGGGAGGACGAACGAACGTGATCTGGTGGCCTTTTTCGTTTGCATGGGCCACCTCCTTCCATGGAAGTGCCAGCTTGCCAAGGAACTATCTTTATTATGAAATACTATCTGATAGACTGCAAGCATGTTGTCGATCGTCGCGACTCCCATTGGAAACCTCGGGGACATCACCCTTCGGTCTGTAGAGACATTGAAGGCATGCGACGCCATCGTCTGCGAGGACACGCGCGTCACGGGCCTGCTCCTCCAGCACCTGAATCTCCCGAAGAAGGAGCTCATCAGCTTCCACGGCTATTCCGACGAGGGAAAGTTGTCCTACATCCTGCGACTGCTCAGTGAAGGAAAACACCTCGCCCTCGTGAGTGACGCCGGGACGCCCGGCATCAGCGATCCGGGGTTCGCGGTCGTCTCCCGCGCACGGGATGCGGGCGTGAAGATCGAGGCGCTGCCGGGACCGTCGGCCTTCCTCGCGGCACTGAGCGGGAGCGGCCTGCCCGTGCACCAGTTCACGTACCTTGGGTTCCTCCCGATGAAGAAAGGTCGGAAGACGCTGCTCTCGTCCCTGCTTTCCGAGGAACGCACGGTCGTGTTCTACGAATCGGTCCATCGCATCGAGAAAACCCTGAACGAATTGGCCGAGGCCTTGGCGCCGCAACCGCACCGGCGCGTGGTGATCGGACGGGAACTGACGAAGCTGCACGAGGAAATCCTCTCGGTGACGGTCGCAGCGTTGGCGGACACGGCGAAGACGATCACGAAAAAAGGAGAATTCGTCATCGTGCTCGGACCCGCGGCCGACGAGCCGGCTCCCGATTAAGGCAGAACTTCTTTGGGATCGATGTTCACGCCCTGCTGGATCATTTCGAAGTGGAGGTGTGCGCCCGTGGTGAGCGGACCCGCTCCCGGCGTGCCCGGGGCGCCGCCGCTGAGACCGATGACTTCGCCCTGTCGGACTTCCTGCCCGGCGGCCACCTGCGTCTGGTTGATGTGCCCGTAGAGCGTGGCGTATCCGTCCTGGTGTCCGATGAGGATGTACGTGTACCCCGTGTCCCCCCCTTCGCGGACGACGAAGACGATGCCGTCCGCGGCCGCCTTCACCGGCGTCCTCTGCGGCACGGCGATGTCCATGCCTTCATGCGGCACGCCCATCACGCTGCGGTAGTGGGCGTCGTGGAATCCCGCCGACAGCGCTCCACGAACGGGCCACAGGAACATCGCGCCGGCGGCGTGGGATTCGGCGTCGGTATCGCTAGGTTTCCACAGTCCTTTCTCGACCAGTCCGCGCGCAGCTTTGCTGCGGATCCGCGCGTCGATGCGGGCAAGCTCCGCCTGCAGACTGAGGATATCCCGGTGTACGCGCGCCATATCGTTCTTCAGCTGGCGCAATGCGGCTTCGCTGACGACGAGCGTCCGCTCGGCGGCGTTCACGGCGTGGAGCTCCCGACCATAGTCGTGACGCAACGAGTCCAGCTCGTTTTCCAATGCCACCAGGGTGTGTGCGGCTTCACCCACGACGGCCGTGAGACGGTCCTGGGCTTTGGATGACTCCCGTTCGGCATCGGCCAATGCGGTCAGCAATGCGCGCTGCGTTTGTGCCAACGCGTCGTCGCGCAGAACCGTGTCGATATCCTGGCCCAGCGATGCCACGGCGATGCGGCGCAGCACCAGTCCCGCCCCGGACGGTGTCACGTTGAACAGCGACCGGCGCAATCGAGCGCGACGGAGGAAATCCTGGAACGCGACGCGCTGCTGCTCCACCATCCCGCGCTTGCGCTGCCGCTCCGCCAAGGCCGACTCGGCGCTGCCTTTCAGTAGGCCGATGCTGCGGTGCGCGGCGGCGAGCTGCAGGCGAACGTACCGTTTCTGGCGCGCGATCTCCGCGAGGCGCTTCTCCCCTTTCTCAATGATCGCCTTGCTCGCGAGTTCGCGGGAATTCGCACCCGTGCGCGTTCGATAACTGTCACGCGCTTTGTTGAGCACAGTATCGAACTGCTGCTGAATTTCCCCGCGGGCATCGCCCAGCACCGCCGCCCCTCCCAGAGGGAGCAGAGCCACCAAGAAGGCCGCGAGAACGAGGGTCCGGCGAGTGGTGTGCATTTCTCAGTATTATACCAGAAAACGGCTGTTTGTAGAAGCGCTGAAGCGCTCTGCTATCCTCTGTGCATGATTGCCCATCTACGAGGAGTCGTGCATCGAGGCGACCCCGGCGACGTGACCGTCGACGTCCAAGGCGTGGGCTACCGCGTGACCGTTCCGTTGGACGTCTGGGAGCGGTTGCCCGAGGGGGAACAGGCGATGCTCTGGATCTCCACCTATGTACGCGAGGACCGCTTCGACCTGTTCGGTTTTTCGGATCGCAACGGACAGATCCTCTTCGAGGAGCTGCTGAAGCTGTCCGGCGTGGGACCCAAGATGGGGTTGGAGCTGTGCGCCGTCCCGCGCTCGCTGCTCCTGCAGGCCGCCACGGAGGAAGACCCCTCGCTCCTCTCCAAAGTGAAAGGCGTGGGGAAGAAGACGGCGGAAAAACTCATCCTCGAACTGAAATCCCTCCTCGAGAAGCGCCCGTCCATTCTGGGCACGCCCGCGAGCGGAGCTGACATCCGCCACGAATTTGACCGCGATGCCATCGCCGCGCTGGAAGCGCTCGGATACGATGCTCCCACGATTACCGACGCCCTGCGCTCCCTTCCCGCTGATCTGCGATCCACGGAAGAACGGGTGGCGGCAGCCCTCCGTTCCCTCTAAGGTTCCCCTCCTCCATGCTTCACCTCGACGTCTCCGCCGCGCTCGCGAAGTCCATCACCCCGTCCATGGGCATTCCGGACCAGGAGTTCGCCGCGCTGCGCACCACGATGAAACGGCACGTGGAAGAATGGCTGCGCGAGCGCCAGGAAGGCACGCATGCCTGGTCCATGGACCCGTACGACAAGGAGACGGTCCAGCGCGTGAAGGAAGTGGCGGCTCGCATCAAATCCGAAGGCATCGAGACCGTCATCTGGATCGGCATCGGCGGTTCGGGCCTGGGACCCCAGGTGCTTCAGGAAATTTTCGAAACGCCGAAGACGGTGGAGTTCATCATCCTGGACACGCTGGATCCGGCGTCCGTTTCCACGATCCTGGAACTCGTGAACTGGAAGGCGACGCTCGTCGTCATCGCCAGCAAGTCGGGCGAGACGCTGGAGCCGATGGGCCTCTTCTACCTGTGCTGGCAGCGCCTGCGTGAAGCGCGGCGCGACAAGGCCGCGGACCGCATGCTCGCCCTCACCGATCCGGCGAAAGGATTCCTCCGCAGCCTCTGCCTGGACCAAGGCATTCCCATGCTGGCTATCCCGCCGGCCGTGGGAGGACGGTATTCCATCTTCACGCCCATCGGGCTTCTGCCCATCGCGCTGCTCGGCGGCGACGTGGACGCGTTCGTCCGGGGCGCGAAGGAGATGGACACGCAGTGCCAGCAGACGCTCCTGGACGAGAACCCCGCGGCGCTTCTCGCGGCCGTGCAGTACCTCCTGGACGTGAAGCGCGGCTACATCGTCCGTGTGATCATGCCCTACAGCCAGCGCATGCGATCCCTCGCCCGCTGGAACCAGCAGCTCATCGCGGAAAGCCTGGGTAAGAAGGAAACGAGCAATCCCATCCCGCTCGCCGCCATCGGCACGCAGGATCAGCACTCGCTCCTGCAGCAGTGGATGGCCGGTCCGCGGAAGATGTGGCATCTGTTCGTCCGCGAACTCGACAAGCCGCGCATCACGCTGCCGGACCGCATCGACGGCCCGTACCACTACATCGCCGGCAAGTCGCTGGGACAACTCTTGGATGCCTGCTACGAAGGCACCAGCCAGGCGCTCACGAGCGCCAAGCGCCCTCACGCCACCATCTCCTTGCCCCAGCTCGACGAACAGCACCTCGGCCAACTCTTCTTCCTGCTCCTCGCGGAAGTCGTGTTCCTCGGCAAGCTCTACCGCATCGACCCGTACGGACAACCGGCGGTGGAAATCGGCAAGACGATCACCAAAGACCTTCTCTCTCGGGGCCGCGAAACGGCCTGATGTCAGGGGCTTCGCACTGGCGGACGAAAACGCCCAGAGTATACTGAGGGGTGAACCTCCTTAGTTTTGTTCCCCTCCTGAGTATGGCACAGCCAGTTTCAGACGCTGATTTCGAGTCCCAAGTCCTCAAGGCCGACGTTCCTGTCGTGATGGATTTCTGGGCGCCGTGGTGCGGACCCTGCAAATCCATGCTGCCCGTCGTGGAAGAACTCACCGCCGAGTACGGCGACAAGGTGAAGTTCGTGAAAATGAACGTCGATGAGAACATCGATATCCCCTCGAAGTTCGAAGTCATGAGCATCCCCACCTTCATCATCTTCAAGAACGGCGAAGCCAAGCGCACGTTCATCGGCGCCAAGTCGAAGGAAGACATGAAGAACGAGATCGAGCTCGCCATCGCTGCGTAAATGCGCATCTTCCTCAGCATCGTCGGCATCATCGGTTCCTACTTCATCCTCCGGTACCGGGAGGCCATCGGGAACATGATCGGCGAAGCCGAGTGGATGCGGAAGGTGGGCGGGGTCTACACGTTCGTCATCCTCGTCGCACTCGTCCTGTTCTTCTGGAGTTTGGCCGAGCTCACCGGCACCACGGGCGTGCTGTTCTCGCCTTTCCAGCGCCTGCCGGGTCAACAGCAGCAGGTGAACGAGATGGAGATGCCGATTACGGACTGAAAAGCGTGGAAGGGAGAAACTAGGCTCAGCAGCGTCGCTCGTTGTTTGACGAGTAATGACGATGGTGTGCTTCGCGTCCCTTCCACGGGGGTGTCAGTCGTGCGTAGACGGTGCGGTGGAAGCCAATGAAGGCCTCGAGCCCGCCACCTGGTGCAAATGACTGACGCGGCAGTGAAGTCTTCTTCACTGCGGAAGGCAACTATTTCGATGATTTTGGCTTCAATTTTGCATTTCTCTAATGTTTTTTTGGAGGGGTTGGGAGACCACTCCCAATCAAAAAGTCCCTCCACCATTTCGGCCAAAGGCCGAAATGGTGGAGCTGAGGGGAGTCGAACCCCTGACCCTCTGCTTGCAAAGCAGACGCTCTGACCACTGAGCTACAGCCCCATCGATCAAAGTATAAGTGAACAATACAAAGGACGCACCTCCCTTTTACGTGAGGATTTTCTCTACGCACTCCTCATCTAACGCCTTCTGCACCTCCATGCCGATGCGTTCTCCGACGCTGATGGATTGGCCGTAGAGGTAGCCCGAGTACGGCGTGGCGGCGCTGCCCGGGGAACCGGGAATGCGGAACGAGACGTCGAAGATCACGATGTCCTCCTTCCCCTCTTCCGCCACGACCGCGCCCTGGAGCGCGAAGGCACCGAGGATGCCTTTGCCGGACGGGTCGACGGTCTTGGGGAGCTTCTGCGTCGTGATGACGAACTTCTCCCCGAGAGCGAATGCCTTTTCCAGGATGGATTCCTTGACCGTGCACGCGATGTGCCCCGTCTCCACCATTTTCAGATCCACGTGCTTCAATGCTTCCGTCTGCTGGGCGGCGGTCATGCGGAGGAAGCCGTCCAGGTTCGTCTGGCGGCGCGTGTCGGTGCCGAGCAGTTCCAGTTCTTCCGTAAGCGGCGACCAGAAGAAGTTGAAGTTCACGGGGGCTCCCACGATGAACTCTTCGATGGGCGCTTCGCGCCACTTCTGCGAGACTTTGCCCTCCTTTTCCAACGTCGAACCCTTCGTTTCGTATTCCTCCGGGCTGGTGACCACGAAGAATGCGCGCTCGTATCCGCGCTTCGCTTCTGCGGCCTTCACAAGCACCGGACGGTCGATGTCCTTCGGGCTCTTGAAGAGCTTCGGGAAGCGGATCCCGGCCTTTTCGAGGAGGTGATACTGATTGAACGGCTGATCGCGCTCCTCCAGTTTCAGGAGATGCCGGGAACCGATCATCGGGACGCGGAACTCGTTCTCCACTTTGGAGAAATCCTTGAAATACACCCAGAAATACCGGTTGTGGACGAACAGCGTATTGAGCTCCCGCAGCCGGTTCTGCACGTCTTCCTGAAGAACATCTTCGAACTTGGGCACCACGATCACCTCATCCACCGATCCCCGCTCGCCGCGGGTCCGGAAATGCCGGGCGTAGGTTTCGGACCGTCCCTGCTGCGCCACCACGACCGTGTTCAGTCCCCACTGCTTCGCTCCGTGCGATACGTCCAACGCGCTGTGTCCCCCCAGCGACCCGACCGTGATGCGTGAAAGGTCGTAGTCGGCGAGGAGGTCGGAGACGTTCATGCGGTGAGTATAGGGAGGATGGAACCAGGAAGCGATGTTCAGCCAAGCACCTCGGGCAGGCGGCCCTCGCTGATGGCCTGCTTAATGTCGCGCGCGATGCGGCGACCCGTGCTCATGGGCACGTCGTACTTCAACGCCGTGTAGGGCGATCCTTCGATGTACGGGTTCGTGCCGGCGACGATGCGCGCGCTGATTTCGAACACGAACACCTGCAATTTTCGCGTGACGATGGTTTCCAGGCAGAACGGCCCGAAGAGTCCTTTTCCTGCGCCCAGTGACCGACTGGTTTTCACCACGCGCTCCCCCATTTCGAACAGCTCCGGCAGCATGGATTCGCGGATGACCACGGGCATGTTTCCCACGATCGTGTAGCTCGTGTGGATATTGGACGCGAGTTGGTCCTCGGCGCGGATGCGGCCGATGGAATCGGCGTTCGACTCGTAGCGCTTGTCCATGCCCATGATCTCCAACTCTCCGGTGATGGGAGAGTAGAAGTAGTGAATGTACATGGGGACGCCCACGATGTACTCCTGGATAACGAAATCGTTGTCATCCGGATACTTGCGGTTCTTCACTTCGTAGAATTGCTCGGGAGACTTCACGACGAAGTAGCCGAATCCCCCGCCGGCGCCGTGGAACTTCACGATGACCGGACGATCGATGTCCTCGGGCTTCTCAAACACGCGGGGTAGGAGAAGTTCGGCTTTCTCCAGCCACGTTCGCTCCATGACACGGTTGCTCTCCCATTCGAGGATTTCCTTCGTGCCGTAGTACATGGACGTCAGATGTTTCACGCGCTCCGGTCCCAAGTACGCCACGTACGAACCGTGCGGGATGACGATGGCGTTGCGACGCTTCAGCTCCTCCTCCAACTGATCGTTCCAGTCCTTCCAGTCATCAAGGAGGATCATCTCGTCGGCGACCGGAAAACTCTTGTACGGACGCTCTTTCCCCTTCTTGCAAATCACCAAATTGCGCATGCCTTCATCGCGGGCTCCTTTGAGAATCTGGAGCGCGGAGTGGCTTCCCATGGTCGCGATGACGTAGTCCTTCGGGTTCGTGGAAGCCTGCGCTGGAGAGTTCTTCTTCGGCATACGGTATTTCGGGGACTCTACCAAAGGCATTCGGCCTCTACAAGAGCAAATGTGGAGGTGCCGGCGGGAATTGCACCCGCGTATGGGGGTTTTGCAGACCCCTGCCTTACTACTTGGCTACGGCACCGATCAAAACGGTCGGTGGGGCTGAGTGTAATGGCAGGAGACGGAACAAGGAAGCGATCTCACTCCGCTTCTTCCTCGCTCGCCAGCTCCGGATCCGTGAAGCGCAACGAGCGCACGGTGTTGGTGATGTCCCGGTCCAGCGCGGACGTGACTGACAGCGGAGTCAGACCCGTGATGGTGTACCCGCCGGACTGCGTGACGGCGCTCACCTGGTAGAACCGGCGCTCCGGATCTTCCGTGATGGGCTGTGCGCTGAAGATGTGGATCTCCACTTCCTGCCCTTCGATCGTCACCGGCTTCGCGTCGATCAGCCGGTATCCCGGCAATGCCGAGACCGACCGGATGCTCGCCTTGCTGTACTCCGGACCGGTGATGGGGCTGGCGAGTGTCTCCCTCGTCACGGTGACGGTGGGGTACTGACCGGCTACCGGCTTCTCCGTCTGGAAGGCCGCGATGACGTCTTGGGGAACGCCGCGGTCGTCCAGCGTCTCGCGGGACAGCACCTCCCATCCCGCCGGGAGGCAGACTCCCACTTCTCCGTTCCAGTACTGCTGCGAACAGGTGGTTTCGCCGTCATTCTCGCCGCCCCCGCCGCATCCCGCGATAAAGACCGCGCTCAACACCAGGGCCGGGAGGATTCGTGAGGCCCGAGGAGAACGCTGTGTACCCATCAGGAATGGATTCTAGCGATTGCCGGGAAACGGGCAAAATCGCGTTTCCTCCGCAGAGGGAAAAGAACTCGACAAGTACTCCAAAGAGTGTGAAACGCCTTAGCCAGGATTGAGGAAATGGCGTTTCCATGCTAAAATACTTGGATTTATGCGTATCAACTCCCTTCGCAACGCCGCCATTCTCTTGGCCCTCCTTGTCCCCGCGAACGTGCTGAGCACGGGCGTGTTGTCTGTGCAGGACACCATCGCCGGGCTGGGAGTGCAGGCGCAGCTGAAAGGGTTCGCGCCGAAGAGTTCGATGGATGTGGTGGTGGTCCCGCCGTCCGGTGGTACGAACGTCATTCCGGTCACGACGGACACGGCCGGCAATGCGAAGACGCTCCTTCCCGGCGACGCCGTCACCGAGGCCGGCCTGTATCGCGCCTTCACGGGACAGAACGGCAAGCGCCTCACTCCCGATGAAACCTTCACAGTCCTGGCCGATGTCGTTGACGCCGCTCACTCCACGGTGGAAGCGGACGATGCGAACCTGGAAGCGGACGGACGCGACAGTGCGCGCGTCACGGTCACCCTGCGCGACCGCTACGGCAACGTCCTCGCGGGACGCCCGGTGGAACTCATCAGCAGCCGAAACGGCGACGTGATCCTGCCGCTCAGCCGCGAAACGAACGACAACGGTACGCAATCGTTCTCCGTCTCCACCAACCGCCCCGGGACGTTCAGCCTCCAGGCCTTGGACATCCTCAGCAACACCATTCTGCTCGACCGCGCGGAACTCCGAGCGGGCGGCGCGGTGGGCGGCACGCTCACCGCTTCGGCGATGGGTTCCGACTACAGATACGACTCAGAATCTGAATACGAGTACGTGCCCACGCGCACTTCGCCGTATGCGGCGCAGGCCGGTGGAGCGTCCTTCGGACTCATCGACCACTTTGAGGTCGTTGTGGAACCCCGCGCACTCAAGCCTTCCGATGCGGCGAACGTCACGATCCGCGCCGTCGATCGCAACGGCGAGACGGTCGAGGATTACGTGGGTTCGGTCGACATCTATTCCCCGACGGACCCGACCGCGACGGTCCCGGGTTTCTCCGAAGACTCCTCGCGCGGGCGCGCCACCTTCCTGGCCAAGAACCTGGGAGTGAAGCTCCTCCCGTTGTCGGTCATCTTCCGCAAGAACGGCGAACAGGTCCTCCGCGTCGAGGACAACGCCAACCCCAACAACATCATCACGGGTGAGACGACGGTCACGGTGTCGGGCAGCGGCCCTTCCGACGGCCGCCGCATCACCATCATCTCTCCCCCGCCGGACAGCACGGTCAACGGCACCAGCGTGACGATCCGCGGCACGACGAACCCGTACACGAACGTCGAGATCACGGGCGGCCTGCAGAAGGTCACCGGCGATACCGACGAGAAGGGTGACTTCACCATCGTGGTGCCCATCGATACGAATCACGGTGAGTTCACATTCCATATCGAGGATGACGGCGGCAATGAAGCCGATCTCCACCTCGTGAGGGACACCGATCTCCCTGTGGTGCTCTCGGCCGTCTTCACGCCGGAGAAGCCCCAACAGGGCGACCGCGTCCTCCTGACAGTCGTCTCTGAGCCGATGCTGAAGTCCGCGACCATCGTCATCGGTTCCCAGGAGCTCCCGCTCCGCGAGGATCCGGACAAGATCGGCACGTACCAGCTGTCGTTCAACGCCCCGGTTCCGGGCACGTACCAACCGGCCCTCACGCTTCGCGACGAGGCCGGGAATGAAACGAAGTCCCTCCTGAACATCACGGTGATGGCCAAGACGCTCCCGGTGGTCCAGAACCTCCAGGCGGTGGCCGGCGCCAGCAGCGTTTCCCTGACGTGGGATCCAGTCACGGTCGAGAAAGTCGACCGCTACCGCGTCTACGTCGGCGAGCGTCCGAACGACTTCGGCAAGACGCTGGAGACGACCGGCGCCGATACGAAGGCCGTCGTGAACAACCTCGTCGCGGGCCAGACGTACTTCTTCGCGGTCACGGCCCTCAAGGGCGATCGCGAGAGCGACGGCAAGAGCGAGACCGTTTCCGCCAGACCTATCGGACTCATCTTGGAGGTCACCCCCCAGGATCAATCCCTCTTTATGGAGTGGTCCATTCCGGAACAGATGTCCATCGCCCAGTTCGACGTCGAGTACGGCGTCGAGAAGGGTACGTTCCTCGAGAAACGCGTGGTGCCCGGCGGTGACCTGGAAGCCGATGAAAAGCGCTCCGTGACCCTCCGGGACCTGCTCCCGGGTCTCACCTACTTCGTCCGGGTCACGCCTGTTCTCCCCACGGGCGAGACGGTGCGCGAGCTCACGGCGGAAGGCCAGGGAATCCCCGAAGGTTCCGGATTCAATCCGTCCGCGGGTGATCCGATCCCCTTCGATCCCCTGCCGACGATCCCCACCGATCCTGAAATCTCCCCGGATGACTCGCTCCACGGCAGCGCTCCCGGCACGCCGGAGAGCGGCATCCCTCCTCTCGCCTGGTGGCTTGCCGGCGGCATCGCGACACTCGCGATCCTTCTGCGCCTGCACCGCCGCCGCACGCTCCGCATGACGCAGGATTTCCTGCGGACCATGGATGCGCGGTATCGTTCCTGAACACCATGCCCGCCGCATCCCCCCGCCCCCGCACGATGTCCATTGGAGGCGCGACGTACGATCTCTTCGTCCGCGCCGACCGATCACGCATGCGCGAGAGCAAGGACGGCACGATGTTGGAGCTACCCATCGGCGCGAAATTGCGCGTGCATGAGGTCATCCAGACTTGCGGCGGAGGCGCCTCGAACACGGCCGTGGGCTTGCAGCGTCTCGGCTGCGACGCGTCGTTCAGCGGCATCGTGGGCACCGACCAGTGGGGACAGGCCCTACTCAAAAACCTGGAAAAAGAGGGCGTGGACACGAAGAGCGCGACGGTCGTGGAAGGCGAAACCTCCAGCTCGTCCATCATCCTGTCCGTCTCCAGCGGCGAACGCATCATCCTCTACGATCCGGGTACGAACGAACATCTGCATGACGTCACCTTCGACCGCGAGGCGTTGGCCGACCGCGACTGGATCTATCTGAACCACCTCATGGAAGACAGCTGCGTCATTCAGGACGACGTGGTGGACATGCTGAACGCGACGGAATCACATCAGGGACTGACGTGGAATCCGGGCGGCTGCCAATTGGAACTGGGCATCGACGCTCCCAATAACCGCCGTCTGCTCAGCCACACCAGCCTTCTGCTCCTCAACAAGGAGGAAGCCCTGGATTTCTCCAAAGCCGCCTCCATCGACCAGGCCATCCAGACGCTCCTCTCCCTGGGCACGAAGATCGTCTGCATCACGGACGGCGGCAACGGCGCGACGGCCGCGGATGCGCACGGAACCTATCATTGCCCGGTCCTGAAGGAGGTTCCGGTGGTCGACACGACCGGCGCCGGAGACGCCTTCGGCGTGGGCATGACGTGGGCTCTCGCGACGGGGTTAGACTTGCCAACAGCCCTCACTGCGGGTACGATAAATGCGACCAGCGTGGTCGGCGCCTTGGGCGCCCAAGCCGGTCTCCTCACAGACACCGAGATGAAGAACCGGCTCCAGACAACCCGCGTGGATATTCGCATCGTTCGGTGATCGCTTTCACCCCCGCTTTATGTCCGACGACAAGCTCATCCAGGTACAGGAACTCATCGACAGCGCGACGTCTTCCCTGAAGACGGCGCATGCGTTGCTGCGCGAGATGACGGGTGTGTCCGACAGCGGTCGCGAGCGCCACATGCTGCGCGCCTCCACGATGAGCGCGGGCCCGGTCAGCGGACGCGTCATCGAGGGAATTTTCGACGGACAGAACATGGTGGACGGCAAGGGGCAGACGTATCCCGTGCCCGCCAACTACGCCAGCAAGAGCAAACTCGTGGAGGGCGACGGCATGAAATTGACGATCACGGATGAAGGAAAATTCGTCTACAAGCAGATCGCTCCCGCTCCCCGCCGGACGGCCCTGGGCGTCCTCATCTCCGAGGACGGCCAGTACAAAGTCCTCGCGGAGGGCAAGGCGTACCGCGTGCTCCTCGCGTCCGTCACCTTCTACCGCGCCGAAGTCGGCGACCAGGTAACGATCCTCCTTCCTCAGGAAGGCGAGGCCAAGTGGGGCGCCGTGGAAGCCGTGATCCCGAAACACCTGGCCGATGCCGCCGCTCATGCGACGTTGAAGGCCAGCGGACGCGGCGATGACGGCGAGCTGAACCCGTCGGTGGACTAAGGGATTACTGGCTTCGGAACAGCCTTTCCTGATATTGTGCGTGTCCATGAAAAAGGGTCTCCGCATTGTCGTGCCCGTCGTTGCCGCCGTGGTGGTGGTGGGTGGCCTCATCGGTTTCCTCCTGCTGCAAGTCTCCACCGCTTCGCAGTTCTTCCAGCGAACGGCGCAGAATCGGGCCGAGTTGAACGCGGACATCTTCGACGACGCGGTGCCGTCCGCGGAGAACGATCCGCTCCCCTCCGGAGATCAAGCGCTCCTGCATCTGCGGCAAGGCGACCTGCTCGCGCTGGAGAACAATTGGGCGGGCGCGGAGCGTGAGTATGCCGCGTCGGCGGACGCCGGCGGCGGTATCCCCGCTCTCCGCAAATTGGCGCAGGCGCAGCTCCAACGCCACAACCTCGAAGGCGCCCGGAACACCGTGGACCGCCTGAAGCGCGAAGGTGCTAAAGCGGAAGACCTGCTGCTGTTGGACGTGATTCTCCAGTTGCGCTCGGGCGAGCTGGAAAAGGCCCGCACGCTCCTCACCGAAGCGCCGGATTCCCCGCATAAGCAGTACGGTCTGGGCCTTCTGGCCCTCATTCAGGGGCAGCACGACGAAGCCAAGACGCAGCTCACCGCCGTCACGCAGGGTTGGGAACCGGTGCTGCGCTCGTATGCCAAGACGCTTCTCACGGCCTACGACGAGTACGCCCTGTTCCCCCAGAGCCGCCCCATCCACCTGCAGACGCTCTTGGCCCGCAATCTGGCCCAGGTCCAGGAATGCGAGCTGGCCCTTCCGTTGCTCCAGGGCGTGGTGCAGGAACAGGACGATTACCGAGACGCGTGGATCCTCCACGGCTACTGCAGCTTCGCTACCGAGCGCTTCGATCGCGCGCTGTCATCCCTGGAACGCGCCTATGCGTTGGATCCGGAGAAGCCCGAGATCCAGTACTTCCTGGGACGCACCTACGCCGCTCTCCAGGACCATGGCAACGCCATCACGTTCCTCCAGTACGCGCTGAAGAACGGCTTCAAGCCGGAGCGCGAGGTGCGCCGTGCCATCGCGCTGGAAGCCCAGGCGACCAACGACACGGCCCTCGCCCTGGCACAGTACAAGGGCATGGCCGAAGCCGAGGACGCGACGGTCGCGCATGTGCGCACGTACGTGTCCATGGCCGTGAACGCCGACCAGAAGGAAGCGGCGTACACCGCGGCCGTCGGTGCCACGCAGCGCTGGCCGGAATCCGCTGACGCCTACGAGCTTCTCGGCTGGACGTCGGCGCAGCTGGACAAGAAAGAGGAAGCGAAAGCCGCGCTCGAAAAAGCATTGGAATTGGACCCGGGCCGCGAATCCGCACGTCAGGCCTTGCTGCTTCTCTGAAAAATTTGCCTCACGGCGGCGGGAGGACCAGCATGTCCCTCCAATGACGGAAGGCGTGCCAATGCCCAGGCCGAAACGGCGGGAACTTCAGTCCGTTCTCGACACGGAAGTAGTGGGGCTTTGCGCGTCATACAACCGAAGCCTTTCTCGGAAAGCGGAGGCGGAACGGCTGGAGGAACTCCGATTGATTGGTGCGCAGCACCTCATCGATGTCTTCGGCGTGGAACGCGTCATTCTGGAGCTGCAAAGGGAGCACGCGTCCTTCCATGACGTCGTGACGGCGCTGGAGCCGGACCGTTCCAAGCGTCTCCGACTGTTCGATGGCATGCAACACACGGGGCGTACGAAGGAAGCGATGGATTACGCGGAACACTGTCGCCGCGTGGAGCGTCTCAGCACCGTCTTTTCCGAGGATTTAGCCCCGATCATGCGCAAGCTGGGGCACCTGGTTTGGGGGAAGATTCGAACGTTCCGAAACGTCGCCCAAGGCCTGCGTTCCATCGCGCGTTCCTCCGGGTTCCCTACCGACAACGTGTCGTACAAGTACGGAAAATTGCGGATCCCTGAGCCAGAAACGCTCATCGCTGATCTCCGCGCGGCGGGCAATTCGCTGCAGACGCTTTGCGCGGCCCGCGTTCAGGAGCACGACAGGGACTTCATTCTTCTGCAGGAAGCGGCGGCGGAATTCCTCCGGGAGTTGGACGCGATGGAAGCGCGTATCGCTGAACGCGAATCTAGCGATGACGTCCGGTTGCCCAAGAGACGCCTTCCGACGGAGGTGAAAGGCGAAATGGATTTCCGTGCTTTTGGGCTCTCCCGAGCCCGAAACCAAATTAACCTCGCACGAAAGAAGATTCCTGTAGCCCTTCGCCCTGACGACGAATCGGCAGACGACGCCTCCGTTCAGCAGGAAGTAGCCGGCGAGCCGCGCATGGAAGGGCTCATCGCCCCGCGTGGCGACCCTCAGCTCCTTCGCGGATTCGTGATCCAGCACATCACGAACGCGTGCGTGCTCCGAGGACTCCACCGGCTCGCCATCCGTTTCATCGACCAGGAGCTCCGACCCGAGGAACGACGCGGATTGCCGGACAACTTTGCGAGCGTCGCGGGTATCACCGCTCTGGAACGCCTTGCCGATGCGGATCCGAATCGCGACTCCCCCGTCCGACGCCTCCATGCCTATCTGACCGCGCTCATCGAGTATCGTGACGGAAGGCTGGAAGAAGCGGGCAGCGAGAAAGCCGCTGGCTAGACGACAAAACACCTCGTAAGAATCGCAGCGCTCCACATCTTTTTTTCAGATCAAAACTGCCGAAGTCCGGCTCTGCCGGACTGGAGGCATTCTGCTTAGGGAAGGGTGGGTCCATGGGAGGGACACCGTATGTGGCCCTTCCATGCTCAAACAAAAAGACCAGACGAGCTGGCCTTTTTGTGTTTGTGTCGGGTCCCCCAGGGCTATCAGCGTGGAATCATAGATTCTGTCGCTGAGCCTTTTGCGTATGGAGGATGACGTGAGGGGAGGAGCCCTCGTTTCTCTGCCTTGCTAGGGTTTCTTGTTTCTCCTCGGAACCCGCCGAAGTCCCCGGACCGGCCCGCCGCGCAAAGACGAGGTCGATGGGGGGGCACTGGGGAGAAAGGGGTGGCACGTTGCTTGAGCACCTCACATCAGCAACGCGACATCGCAGAGCAGAGAGAAGGGTAGCCGCGGACGCGGTCCGACCATCCCCGGATGATCGGAGAGGACAGGCGTGGTGGTCCCTGATCCTCAGAACTGGCGGTAGTGTAGCCAAAGGTGACTGAGCGGAACGCTGCCTGTCGTGTGCCGCACGAAGTGCGGCCACCATCCTCTCTGCTGGGATCTCTTCCCCCAACTGTAGGTTCTGTTGACCCTTGGAGGGGTCTTGGGAGGGAAGAGCAGGTTGATGTGAAGGATCGGTGTGTCTGACTGTTTGTGTTGATGCCCCGGGGCTGTGGGTGTGGGTTTGAATGATTTGCAGAAGCAAATCTGGCCACTGTATCCAGTTCACAAAGTTTGTGCAATGTTTTGCCCTTTCCTTAGGCAAATAGTATGTTCTGAATACATTTCTAGTTCAGAAAGACAACGGGAAGACAATGCGACAGAAACCTCTACAATACGGCCCGAAGTGGCATCCGAAACCCTCCAGCAGCGGCGCGCGATTCTCCTGGGTGTCGCGGGCGCAGTGGTGGCCGTCAGCTGCATGTTGGCCGTGGGATTCTTCCTCACGCGAAGCGCGGAGACGCCGGCGGATTACCTCCCCTCCGACCGCGTGGACGCCCTGTTCCTGGACTACGACAACCATACGAGGAAGACCTTCGAGAGGGCGTACCCGGAACTGCGGGCGTTGGAATCGGTCACGGCTCCCGCGCACGTCGCCATCCTGACCGGTCCCCCCGGCGTTCGCGATTGGATCCTCTTTGAAGAAGATGAGACGGACGTGAGCACTCGCGTGGGAAGGTTCACGGTTCGCGCCTCCTCGCAAAGCGCGCTGCAGGCCATCGTTCGCGAAGGCACGCTTGGCGGCGACGGAGAGTACCTTGCTCTCACGCGCGGACTGGCTCCCACGGGACGCAGCGCTTTCCTGCGGCTCGAACGTGCTGCCGGAAGCGGCGCTGTCCGCGTTCCCCTGTTCTGGGAATCCGATGGAAGCGGAGCGACGCTCAGTGTGCGCGGCGCGCCCCCGTTGTCGACGCGCGCGCTCTCCACGGCCGTCGTGCCCTTGGACCCAAAACCGTCGATGATGGTGGCCTTCTACGCCGCGCCGTCGCTCTGGGACTGGATGACGGGCATCTTGCCGTCGCCGCAGCGTCTGGGAACGCAGGCACTCCTGGAACAGTGGACCGCCTCCTGGCTAGGCAGCGACGCCAGCGTCACGTACGACCTCTTTCCCCTGCTGGACGAACCGACGCGCCTCGCGACGCGCTCCGCGGGATCGGGCACGTCCGTGTTCCTAGAAGGCAGCAGCACGCACGCACTGGAGATGCGCGCCGCCATCGACCGGCTGCATGAAAGTACGAAACGGACGCTCTCGACCATCGTGAAACGCACGCGGACATTCGACGATCGCTTCACGTCCGTCACCATGGAGGAGGACCCCGAGGCGCTCCGGGAAGAGAAGACGCGCCGGGGTGGATGGGATATCCGCACGACGACGAACGCTTCCGGCCGCGGCTTGCTCTCCGCCGTTCGGGACAACGATTACCTGCTCTCTACGGACGCCGCCTGGTTTGCGCAAGCTCTGGACGTGTATGAGGGGAAGCAGAGCCGCACGCCCATGACGGAATTGTCCTCTCCCGGGCTTCTGGCGACCGGCCAGGCGTCTCGGGCGGCCTTCCTGACCGCGGGAGCGGCCGAATGGACGGCCTTGCTACCGACGCTCCGCGACATCTCCTGGATCCCCGAAGGAGCCGTGCTCGATTGGGCGGCCCTCCGCCGCGGGGACGTGCTCCTCTTCACCCTACGCGCACGCCCCTGATGGGCGCGGAAGACGAAATGTCGTCTGGATATCGATTCCGAAACACGTTACTCTCTGACCCCGATGTCCTTCTTCAAGATCGCCAAAGCCTGTCTCGTCTTCTCGACGCTGCTCGTGATCGCGTCGCTCGTGCTCCTGTTCGTACCGGGGCCGCGCTACAGCATCGAATTCACGGGCGGCACGATGATGGAAGTCCAGTTGCCGGAGGGAAAGACGAAGGAAGAGCTGGAGGCGCAAGTTCAGACCTTCAAACCGACGGGAGAGCCCCTCGAAAACACCTCGGTACTGGCGGTGCACGGCGAGAAGGGCGACTCCTTCATCATCCGCATGCGTCCGCTGAGTAATGAGGAGCACGTCTCGCTCTTAGGGCACCTGGAGACCGCCTTCGGAAAGGAACAGGTCAAAGAACTGCAGTTCAACACCATCGGACCCAGCGTGTCCGCCAGCTTGGCAAAGCGCTCCATCATCGCCCTCATCGTGGCGTCCGCCGCGGTGGTCATCTACCTGGCATTCTCCTTCCGAAACATCCCCCGCAAGCTGAATCCGTGGAAGTTCGGCATGCTTGCCGTGGCCGCGTTCATGCACGACGTCATCATTACGGCAGGCATCTTCGTGATCATCAGCCATTTCACGACCTTCGAGGTCGACACACTGTTCGTCACGGCCTTGCTGACCATCCTCGCCTACTCCGCCAACGACACCATCGTCATCTACGACCGCATCCGCGCGAACCTCACGTACGAGAACCGCTCCGAGGACTTCAACACCTCCGTGGTCCGCGGCCTGAAGGAATGTTTGACCCGCACGCTGCACACGACGATGTCGAGCTTAATCATGCTCTTCTCCATCTTCTTCCTGGGAGCAGACAGCATCCAGTGGTTCATCCTCGCCCTGATCATCGGCACGTTCATCGGCACCTACTCGTCGTACCTGGTCGCCGCTCCGCTGTTGGTATTCTGGAAGTAATCGCGACCGTTTTTCCGTCGCTCCCGGGCTTCCGCCGGGTCATTTCTGCCTGTACCCTTTTGCTCTCATGACCTCCTCTCCCACCGTCAAACGCCTCGGCCAGGGCCGCGTCCAGTGCCTCGTCACCTTCGCGCCAGAAGAAACCGCCAAAGCCGAAGAGCGCGTGGTCGCCTCGCTCGGCCGCAACGTCTCCCTGCCCGGCTTCCGTCCGGGGAAAGCGCCGGCCGACGTCCTGCGTGCCAAATTGGACCCGCAGCGCGTGTTTGAGGAAACCATCCGCGAGCTCCTGCGCGACAAGCTTGCCGCGCTCGCCAAGGACAATGACATCCGCCCCATCCTGCCCCCCAAGGTAGAAGCCCAATCGCGGGATCCCCTGACCGTCGCCGTCACGTTCGTGGAGAAACCCGAGGTGAAGGTGAAGGGCGGCGCGAAGATCACTGTGGACAAGAAAGAAGTGAAAGCCGATGCCAAGGACGTGGAGCGCATGGTGAAGTACCTCGTGGATCAATACCGCACCACCACCGTGGTGGATCGCGTCGCGAAGGAAGGCGACGAGGTGACGATGGATTTCGTCGGAACGGATGCGGAAGGCAAGGAAGTGCCGGGCATCCGCACGAAAGGCTACGACGTCGTGCTGGGCAGCAAGACCCTGCTTCCGGGCTTCGAGGAGAAGCTCGTGGGCATGAAGAAAGACGACAGCACGTCCTTCACTCTGACATTCCCCGACAAGTATCACGCCGAGCACCTGCGCAACAAGCCCGTGACGTTCGCCGTCACGGTCACGGCCGTAAAGGAGGTGCATCAGCCGGAGCTCACGGACGCCTTCGCGAAGGAGAAAGGCCTGGGAGAATCGGTGGCCGCGGTGAAGCAGAAGATCGAGGAATCCATGCGCGGGGAAGAGGAACGCATCGAACAGCAGCGCCGCGAGCGGGCCTTGTTTGAGGCGATCCGCGAGGCCACGAAAGTGGATCTGGCGCCGGAGCTGGTGGAGCACGCCGTGCAGAACCTCGTGGAGGAAATGTCCCACGAGCTGCAGCATCAGAATTCGTCATTCGAAGCCTGGATGCAGCAGAGCGGCAAGAAGCCGGAGGAGATCCGCAAAGACCTGGAAGAACAGGCCAAGAAACGCCTCACGCTGCGTTTCGGCATCGAGGCGCTCCTCGACGAACGGAAGATCGAAGCGACCGACGACGAGCTGAAAGCGCATCTTCAGAAGGGCCAGACCCTGCCCGATCCGAACACGGAGGAATTCGAGCAGCTGCGCTGGCAGGTGCGCATCGAGAAGCTGATCAACGAGCTGCTGAAAGCGTAATCAGGAAGCTTTTGCCACGGGCGCTTTCTTGCGCTTCTTCGGTTCCGCCGGGGCCGCTTCTTTCCATCGCACGCCGATCTGCCGGCCGGGGTTCGCGTTTTTCAGGAGCCCGCACGTGGCGCGATGCACGGTGACTTCGCCGCGCCGGTTCACGGAACCGATGAGCCTGCCTTTCTCACCCTCTTGGGGCTTGCAGCACTTGGCGTAGCGGATGGGCATGCGCAGTCCCCCCTCGATTTCGATGACCGAGTCCTTCCGCTGGAGGCGCGGCAGATGGGGTGTCTGCATGATGCTCGAGGCCGATCGGAGCGCGGCGAGATGGTCGGCATGGAGGAACAACGCACCGACTTTCTCGGAACCCTGTCCGATTTTCACCAGTTGGTCTTCCCGTTCGGAAAACGACAGGACGCGTCCGTCGTACCGCCGCAACTGGCTCAATTCGGTGTCGAGGAGCGGCGCATGGATCTTCCGCAGTTCGTCATTGACCAGTTCCCGGCCGCGGGCGATGAGCCCGTCGCGATTCAGCGAGTACAGATAGCGCTTGAGGCGGGACCGTGACGATGACATTTTGAGGAGCTGCAGCCATTCCGTGGAGGGCTGCGGCACGCGGTGCGTCAGCACTTCCACAACGTCCCCGTTCTCCAACTCGTAATCGAGCGGCACGATGGAACCGTTCACGCGCGCAGCGCGGAATCCCAGACCGAGGTCCGTGTGGATCTGGAAGGCGAAGTCCAGCGGCGTGGCGCCCTCGGGCAACTCGATGATGTCCCCCTTCGGCGTGAGGACGAAGATGTGATCGACGAGGGTGGCATTGCCTTCGGAGTGCTCCAACGCCTGTTGGCGCGTGAGCACCTGGTGCAGCTGCACGCGCTGGATCATGCGATCCGCGGCACCGCCCTCTTTGTAACTCCAGTGCGCGGCGATACCGTACTCGGCTTCGCGATGCATCGCGTGCGTGCGGATCTGCACCTCCACGAACACGCCTTCCGGCACGCCGGGCAGGCGCGCGATGGTGGTGTGGAGGCTGCGGTACCCGTTTGGCTTGGGGAACGCGATGTAATCCTTGAAGCGATTCGCCACCGGGCGACCCATACGGTGCAACAATCCGAGCACGCGGTAGCACTCCTCTTCCGTGGAGACCACGACGCGCAGCGCGAAGAGATCCGGGATCTTTTCCACCTGTGACACAGTCTTGGCACGCATCTTCGAGAAGATGCTGTACGGATGCTTCTCTCGTCCGCTGACCATGGCCGTAATCCCCTGCTCCTGCAGCAACGCCATGAGCGTCTGCGCGGATTCATGCAGGAATTCGCCGTACGTGCCGTGCACGCGCCTCATCTGTTCCGAGATGCGCTCTTCGTCGTTCGGATAGAGCACCGGGAACGAGAGCCCTTCCAACCGCTGCTTGAGGGAGTGGATACCGAGGCGGGCGGAGACGGGGGCGAACAGGTTCAGGACGTCATCGCAGAGGTGGCGCTTCTCCTCCTTGCTGAGGTTCGCCATGTGCTCCAGCGCGTAGCAGCGCTCGCAGAGGATGACGAGCACCACGCGGACGTCATCGGAGACGCTGAGGAGCATCAACCGCAGATCCTCGATGGAGTGGCGGCGGTCCTTCATGGTCACGTGCGACAGCAAGTGGATGCTGCTCACGAGCGCCCGCACCGTCGGGCCGAACTGCTCCTCTAAGTCGTCCATCGCGACCCGCCGCGACTGCAGCGCGTGCTGCAGAAGACAGGCGATGATCGTGTCCTCGTCCGGCTGGAACGGGGCGAGCACCTGCAAGACACCCAAGGAGTGCGCGAGGAGGGGCACTCCGGTCCAATGTTCCTTGCCCAGGTAGAGCTGCTCCGCCAGACGATACGCGGATTCGAGACGCGCTTCATTGAACGGTGTGCCGCGACTCTCCTGGAGTTGTCGCAACAGCGGGGCCACTGTTGTGGACCAAATTGTCATGAAGAGAACGCGAAGTATAGCACGGCCTCGCACCGGGCGCAGGATCCCCATAGCCAATTTGATTGGCTTTCTCACGACCTGTACCATGACGGATAACTTGCCGAGCAAACGCTTTTTATCGGCGATAACCCTGCTCTTCTCGGCGGGCGTATTCGTGGCGTCCAGCACGTCGTTGTACGCGAGCCTCGTGGAGGAATCATCGAGCTCGAGCACCAGCACATGCTGGTACTGGAATTGGGATACCTTCGAATGGGAATGGCTGTGCGGTGAATCGTCCTCCGAAGGATCTTCTGCGTCATCCGCGGAATCGTCATCTTCAGAGAGCAGCTCGTCGGAATCTTCGAGCGAGTCTTCCTCTTCCGAAGAGTCGTCCTCTTCTTCTGAAGAATCCTCAGCTTCATCCATCGATTCCGACAATGCAGGGGAAACTTGCGAATGGCAGTGGGATTGGAGCTGGTTCTCGTGGACATTCCAATGGGAGTACGTCTGCACAGACGCTGCATCTTCTTCGTCTACTAGCGAATCGTCGTCCTCGGAATCTTCCTCATCCGAGGAGTCCTCCGAAGCCTCCTCCTCGGAGGAATCGTCGGAATCCTCTTCGGGGCAATCGTCCGATTCATCGTCTTCGGAAACATCGTCGGATTCTTCATCGAGCTCCGATTCGTCCGACAGTTCGAATTCATCATCCGTCCTGCTTGTTTGGTGCTGTCAGAATACGACGGTCGTTGGCGACTGCACGAAAATTCCGGAAGCCCAATGCAGGGCTCTCACCACTCCCTGGTCGATGTCGGACGAAAAAGAATACTGTGAGGAAACTTGCGGTCCGCGTTGCGGTGTCTGCCAGTACGACCATATTCCCGAGTGCGACACGCTAACGGCTCAGAGCTGCGTGACAAATCCGCGATGCGCGCTTCTCGATGCAACCACTTGCCGGAGCAAAACATTCGTCCAGTGCACCCAGTGGTTCAAGCTCGATGAGAATAAGGATTTCAAAAGTCACAGTTACCTCAAAAACACCGATGACCTTGAAGCCTATAAAGCCTTGCTCTCCAACAGCTGTGCCGTCGTCGTGACGGAAAAATTTTCCGAGACTGCAAATCCCTACCAGTGCTGCGCGTGTGAGTTTGAAGCAAAAGTTTTTACCGGTGATGCGTGCAGGAATATGACAGTTCCCGAATGCAATCGATGGACAGATTGCACGTCAACGCCAGGATTCTGTGTCAGTATCAGTGAACTGAAGTGCCGTCAGAGAATCACGTCCGATCCGTACCGGACGCTCTGCCAACGATCCACGATGTACGGGAGAGATGACAGTGATGCTAGAGAAGCCTTTATTGGACAGTGCAACGGCAATGTCAAATATGTGCATGAAATCAATCCGGGTATCCCAATCTTCACGCCTCCCCTCGTTCCCGCTCCACCAGCATGTAGACCTGGTGCCCCCTGTAATCCCCTTACCAGTGACGCGGCAATATCGACGATGTGTACTGACACCGGCGGGAATACCGTCTACGAAATTTGCTGCAAAGAGGAAGGCGGCACGGGGACGTGGAAACTGTATTCGTGCTGATCACGCCACCCGCCCGCGCATCGTCTCCTCAACTGCGCCATGCGTATCGGCCTCGATTTTTCCGATGATCTCCGGCTGGCGCAGGTGTTCGCATTCTTTGGTGAAGGACTCCATGAGAGTGGCTCTCAGCGAAGGGTAGTCCACACGGAACCCCGTAACGTTCAAGGTACTGTCCGTGAACTCCTCCAAAATCATGCGCATGTCCTCTTCGGTGACACCCTCCCCTTTGTGGTCGTACATACAGTGAGCGGCTTCGATGCCGACTTTCGGAAGATGCTCCTTCAGAAAAGCGATCCGCTGGGCATGCGGTCGCTTGGTCTCATGCATCGAATCGTAGACGAACTGAAAGGGATCCTTCATCAAGACGATGAGACGCTGTTGGTGCGGTGTGAGCGGGGCCTCGGAGAGATAGGAAGATGCCATACTAGACAAATGTACTATTTATTTTACTATACCATATTTTGTCAGCTTTCGCCACCACTCTGTCCAAAGGCCTTGACTCTGCGGTTTTCCTGAGTAGACTGCCTTCACGTCCGAAGACCGAGGGCATTAGGCCGCAGGCCGAAGGTAAGCCCCTCCGAGGAATACAGCATCGGCCACTCGGCCCCGGCTTGGTGATTCGTGCCGTGTTCCTCGCTGGTCTCCCGGACATTCCTAGGGAGACTTTGCGTATACGCGCCAAATTTCCCCTCCTCCACCCCTTTCAATGCTCACCCGCCAACAGAAAGCCGAGCAGCTCGCCGAGCTCAAGGACAACTTCCAGAAAGCGTCCTCGGTGATCTTCACCCACTACATCGGCATGACCGTCGCCGACGTTAGTGCGCTCCGCCGCAAGCTCCGCGATGGCGGCGCCGAAATGAAGGTAGCGAAGAAGACGCTCATGCGTCTCGCTGCCAAGGATTTGAATCTGCCCGAACTCAAGGATGACGTCCTCACGGGTCCCATCGCCTGCATCTTCAGCTACCAGGATCCCCTCGCCGGCGCTCAGGTGGCGTACGGGTTCGCCAAGGACCACCAGCAGGTGGCATTCGTGGGCGGACTGTTCGAAGGGAAGATCCTCTCCGCCGCCGATGCGAAGAACCTCGCCACCATCCCGAGCCGCCAGGTCTTGCTCGCCACGTTCGCGGGCATGCTCCAGTCGCCGCTGCGCTCGTTCATGAGCATCTGCAACAACCCGCTCACGAGCTTCGCCCGTGCGACCGCGGAAATGGCCAAGAAGGCCCCCTCCCCTGCCGCTGCACCAGCTGACGCACCCGCGCCCGCTGCAGCCTGATCTCCTTTTTATTTCTCTTTTTTCTCTCTATTCCCATGGCCGACATCACTCTGACCTCTGAGGAGCAGGCTGTCATCACCGCCCTCGAGAAGCTGAATGTCATTTCGTTGAACAACGTCGTGAAGTACATGGAAACGACGTACGGTATCTCCGCTGCCGCCCCCGTGGCTGCCGCTGCTGCCCCGGCCGCCGGTGGTGGCGCTGCCGCCGCTGAGGAGAAGGCTTCCTACAACGTGGAGCTGACCGACTCCGGCGCTCAGAAGATCGCCGTCATCAAGGCCCTCCGCGAGGTCACCGGTCTCGCCCTCGGCGAGGCGAAGGCTCTCGTCGACGGTGCTCCGAAGGTGATCAAGGAGAACGTCCCCAAGGAGGACGCCGAGAAGATGAAGAAGACCCTCGAGGCCGCCGGCGCCAAGGTCTCCTTGAAGTAAGCCGTTTTTCTCAACAAATCACCCCTCCCATGGAGGGGTTTTTTGTTATATACATGCCAATAACTTGACCTTCCCGACATCCAACATATGAAGGAAAGAACGATTGACAATGAACACCGAAAGAGTACACTTCTCGCAAGCGATGACCTTCTCCCAGTACTATCGGTTCCCGAGAAACAGGAATGAAGGAAACATGCTTCATTATTTTCTTCTTTCTGTTTTATGGCTGATCAGCAGCTTACCTGCCGCGATTGCGGTTCCTCTTTCACGTTCACCGATGGTGAACAGGAATTCTACGCGAGTAGGAATCTGAGCGCCCCCCAGCGCTGCAAGGACTGTCGCAACAAGCGCAAGTCCGAGCGCCTTGGAGAGCGTCAGATGTTCGACGCCGTCTGTGCCCAGTGCGGCAAGCAGTGTCAGGTTCCGTTCAAGCCTCGCCCTGTCGAGGAAGGCGGCAAGCCGGTCCTCTGCAAGGAGTGCTTCATGGCCTCCAAGAACTGAGGATTCAATCCCTCTGATTCTAAGAGTCCCCCGTGATGAACGGGGGATTTTTTTAACTTGTTCTTTGTTTTGCATCGCCTCTTGGTAGCCCATTTCTTTTGTCCTCCACACAAAAGAAATGGGCGAAAGAAAAAGTCGCCGCCGAATGAACCACCTCGGTGCTTCGCACCTCGTAGCCGCTATCGCCTCCGGCATTCGGCGGGCGTTTTCCGGAAATTCTGTGTGATGTTTTATGTTCGTGGAGTGGGCCGTGCCGCCACGGGGGGTGAGGGGGAAGGCCCTGCCTCGTCTCGCTGACGAGGACACGCCGAAACCTTGGAGGCGTGTCTGAGGAAACGCAGGGCCGAGTGGAGGAGCTTTGGCGGCGGAAGATTCTTTCGCCCTTTCTTCTAAAGAAAGGGCAGTAGAATACCGATGATGAACCATCACGAGAGATACGACGAAATAGACCTCCTACGAACGCTCGCCGTGCTCGGTATGATCGTCTACCACTTCGTCTACGACCTGTGGTCCTTCACCGAGACGGCTATCGACCCATTCTCCGGTGCATGGCTGGTCCTCGCCCGCGCCACGGCCATCCTGTTCCTCCTGCTGGTCGGGATGAGCTTCGCTATCTCCTGGGATCGGGCGAAGGCGCGGGGATTGCACGGATGGGCTCTGTACAAGAAATACCTGAAGCGCGGCATCGGCGTGTTGCTCTGCGGTCTGCTCATCAGCGTCGCCACATACCTCATGGATGCGGAGACGTACGTCCGCTTCGGCATCCTGCAGCTCATCGGTACGAGCATTCTCCTCCTGCCGCTCCTTACGCGGTTCCGCGAATGGAACGCCGCAATAGGCGCGGCGATCATCGTCGTCGGCATGTTCCTGGGGCAACCGGGCCACTGGCTTCTTCTCCCTTTCAATTTCTTTCCGGCGGATTTCCGATCCGTCGACTACTTCCCGCTCCTCCCCTGGTTCGGCGTCGTGCTCCTGGGCTACGCGGCAGGCCATGCGCTGTACGTTCGCGGCTTGCTCACCGGACACCTCTCCCTACCCGCCTGGCTGACCCTCCCGGGTCGCTTTGCGCTGTGGATCTATCTCCTGCATCAACCGATCCTCCTCGGAATCCTCACCTTGGCCGTCCGTAAGCCATAAAACGAGGCCACAGACCGACGACCTTGTCCTTTCCAGAACCCCGGGTTTTGCCCTACACTACCGGCCTCCATGACGTTCACCACTCGTCGCATTCGCGAGGAGAGGCCTGTAGCGAGGCCTCGTTGGCCGATCATCACCGCAGCGGTGCTGCGGATCGCCCGGCCGATTTTCGGCTGGTATGCGGATTGGAAGAAGCGAAAGAAAGCCGCAACGGTCGCCGAACATCGCGTAGGCCTTCTCAAGCGACTGCTGGTGCTCTGCGTCGCATGTTTCGCCGTATTCGTCCTGTTCGCGGGCGTGGCGAAGGCGTTGGTGGCGCTCAAGGTCATCGACGTCGGTACGATCCTGAATTTCGCAGGCGCCGATTTGCCCTCGGATGACGACGGCTTTACGAACTTCCTCCTTCTCGGTCGCGGCGATGCGGATCACGACGGCGTGGACCTGACCGACACGATCATGGTGGCCAGCATGGACCCCCGCCGGACGAAGAGCGTGGTCATGCTCTCCATTCCGCGCGACCTCTACGTGACGGACGCCGAGGGCGTGGCTCCCAGCCGCATCAACGACCTGTACCGCGCGTTCAAGAACAAAGCCAAGCGCGAGGGCATGGACGCCGCAGCGGCGTCCCAGCAAGGCATGAAAGACCTCATGCGAGAGATCGGAGACCGCCTCGGTCTCACGCTCCATCATGCGGTGATGGTGAACTTCAGCGCCCTCGTGGAAACCGTGGATTCCTTGGGCGGTATCGAGGTGGAAGTGCCCTATGACATCTACGACGTGGAGTATCCGGGCCCAAACTACAGCTACGAAACGTTCAGCATCGACGCCGGTCCGGCCATTTTGGACGGCGAAACGGCCCTGAAGTACGTCCGCAGCCGCCACACGACCAGCGATTTCGGCCGAGCCGCGCGCCAACAGCAAGTGATCCAGGCCATTGCGGAGAAAGCGAAAGCCGCCGGCATCCTGAGCAGTCCCGGCAAGATGACGTCGCTCTACAAAATCCTCTCGCAGAACATCGAGAGCACGATGACCCTGCGTGAACTGCTGGGCGCCGCGAAGATCGCCGAGAAACTGGACCGTTCGCGCGTGATCAGCATGGGCCTGACGACGGCCACCGGCGAGCCCGGCGGTTTCCTCTACACCCCGCCGCGCGACCAGTTCGGCGGAGCCGCGGTGCTGCTGCCCATCTCGTATCCGTCCTGGCCGCCCAGCTGGGAGCAGATCGAATCCTTCACCCAGGTGATCACGCATTCCCGCAGCATCCAGCTCAACCGTCCGAACCTGGCGCTGGTGAACGCCGGGGCGCCCTCCGGACAGGCGGGAATTTTGGGCTACGAATTGACGCGCTATGGCTTCCCCGTGAGCAAAACCGAGAATGCTCCGGAGGACACGGAGGCGTCGTACATCACCTTCCAGCTCCCCGAGGACGAGCAAATCGCCCAATTCTTCGGCACACTGCTGAAGATGCCTGTGAAACAAATGCCTCCGGAACTGCCGTTGGACATCCAGGGCCAGATCACGGTCGTCCTGGGTCCCGACTACACGTACAAGAATATCCAGACTCTCCTCACGGCCGAGCAGCCATGACCCCCCGTGAAATCATCGCCGAGGCGTGGGCCATCACGCAACGCGAACGGCCGCTCCATCGTTGGGGCTTTTTCTCGTCGTTCTTCGAAACGCTCCTGAACCTGAAGCTCATCGGCTACCAAATCTACTTCCTGCATGCGTCGCTCATCGGCAAGGAAGTGGGCTTCTTCGACGACTTCATCTGGCTCTACTACCGCGTGCCCTTCTGGCTGTTTCTGACGATCATGATCACGTTCGGGCTCCTGCTGGTTACGGAGTTCATCGTGCCACACCTGGCGAAAGGCGCCATCATCGGCCTTACGGCCAAATCCTTCAAGAAAGAGGAGCTGAAAGGCGGATTGATTCTGGCACTGAATAATTTCTTCCCCATGTTGGGTACCCATGAACTGTTCATCCTCAGTGGCTGGGCCACCGCCCTCACCGCCGTGTCCGTCACGCTGCGCTACATCGACGGGGACGTGAAGTGGTTCATCGTCTCCTGCGTCATCGGCGTCTGGACCATCTCCAACATCCTGAAGTTCATGGCCAGCTTCGCCGAACCGGCCATCGTGGTGAACCGCATGCACGTGTTCGAGGCCATCGGGAAGAGCTTCAAGCTCATCGTCTCGCACTTGGGTCACGTGATGTTCCTGTGGGTGCTGCTCATGGTCATTTCCGTGCGCATCCTCATCAATACGGCCCTCGTGATCCTCCTGCCGGGCATTGTGGTCGGCATCGCGCTCCTCCTGGCCAACATCCTCTCCCCGATCGTCAGCTACCTCATCGCCGGAGGCGTGGGCGCCATCCTCGTGTTCATCGCCAGCTACTACTTCGCCTACATCCACGTGTTCAAAGAGGCCGTGTGGACACTGACCTATTTTGAGCTCAAGAAGCAGAAAGACTTCCTTGTTATTGAGTAGTTTCCATCGCCCTTGGTAGCCCATTTCTTTTGTCCCCCACACAAAAGAAATGGGCGAAAGAAAAAGTCGCCGCCGAATGAACCACCTCGGTGCTTCGCACCTCGTAGCCGCCCCTTTCGCTTCGCTCCAGGGACTGCATCCCAAGCCACTCGCGTCTCGCCTACGGCTCGCGCTCGAGAGCTTGGGATTGGGAGCTCTCGCCTCCGTCATTCGTCGGAGGGTTCCGGAGATTTTGTGGACTGTTTCTGTGCAAGGAATCTCCACCTCCCAAACCCTCCGGTACCCGTTTCGCTTCCACAGGAGGGGTTGGGAGACCACTCTGGTCGCCCTTCGGGCGCCAGACGCGCTATGCGCGAATTGTTTTTTGATAGGGAGGCTCCGCCTCCCAAACCCTCCGGTACCCGTTTCGCTTCCACAGGAGGGGTTGGGAGACCACTCCCAATACAAAAAGATGACCCCAGACGAGCTGGGGTCGATCGCGGTGGATGGATTCGAACCATCGACCTCCTCATTTATCGGCTCTCTTGGGAAAGCCAACTCCTGAGGCGCGCTGACCGCTGCGCTACACCACGGGTATTCCTATCGTCACAGGAACATGACCGACTTTAAGGCTGTCCTTAGCTATTGAAAAGGGGTACAATGGGATCATCTGTCATCACTTCGTGACAACATGAACCCCCTCGCCTCGCTCATCGCCACGCTCGGCCTCTCGGAAGAGGAAGCCCGCGTGTACCTGGCCCTGTTGGAGCTAGGATCCCAACCTGCCAGCGTTGCCGCGCGGAAGGCCGGTTTCAAGCGCGGGCACACCTACAACATCCTCCATTCCCTGGCCGGGAAGGGCATTGTCCAGGAGTTCATCAAAGGAAAAACCCGCTCGTTCACGGCCTGTTCGCCGGCGTCGCTCATCTCCATCCTGGAGAACCGCCGCCTGGACCTGGAGAACCAGAAGCGGACGCTGACCGAGGCGTTACCGGACTTAGAGCGGCTCCGGAACCCGGCCGCCGTGCAGCCGAAAGTGCGGTTCTTCCAAGGCGTGGAGGGCATCAAGGAAATTTATGAGGAAACGCTGCGCGGTACGGAGAAAGAGATCTACGCCATCGGCGATTTCGAGCACTTCTTCCCCAAGGAGAACAACCCCGAACTGCACGAGTGGGTCTGGAACTACTGCAAGCGCAGGGCCGAGAAAGGCATCTGGTACCTCGGCATTCTCAACAAGTCCCCCACCTCGGACATCGCCTTCAAGAAACGTAAAGCCGAGAAGCGGAAATTGAAAATGCTTCAGGGCGTCGACCTGGAAGTGGAGATCAACATCTACGGCAACACCGTGGCTGTGATGTCCTCGTCCAAGGACATGGTGGGATTGATCGTGGAGGACAAGCCCACAGCCGATACGTTGCGCAACTTCCACAAGGCGATCTGGCAGATGCTGCCGGACTACGCGCTGTGATATGAGAACCCATCTGGAGCGATGAACAAGCCGGCTCGCTGGATCGGTGTTGACAGTGCACAACCGTACACCTAGCATGGTGGACGCTTGTCCCCCTCATACCGATGTTCGAATCCCTCACTCCCCACCAGCGCACGGTTCTCACGTTCATCCGCGAGTTCCAAGCCAAGCGCGGATACTCACCGTCTCTGGCGGATCTCGCCACGGCTTTCGGCGTGCGCAGCAAGAACGCCATCGCGAAGGTGGTGAACGTCCTGACGAAGCAGGGGCATTTGGACAAGGATCCGCGAGGACGCATCAAGATCTTGGAGCGCGAGACGGTGACGTACGATGAAGGATCCGGCCATGCCGCGCTCTCCCTGCCGCTCTACGGACCCATTTCCGCCGGTTTCGCGGCGCCCGTGGAAGAGCAGGCGGAAGACACCGTGACCCTGGAGGACTACCTGGTGAAGGACCGCGCATCCACGTTCCTCCTCCGCGTCCGCGGCGACAGCATGATCGATGCCGGCATCCACGAAGGCGACCTCGTCATCGTGGAGAAGGGCAAGGAACCGAAGGTCGGCCAGATCGTTGTGGGTGTCTTGGACGGAGAATTCACGCTCAAACGCCTGAAGAAAGAGAAGGGCAAGTTCTACCTCCAGGCCGAGAACCCCGCGTATCCGGATCTCTACGCCATGGATGAGCTGCAGGTGGCGGGCGTCGTGAGAGGAGTGGTGCGGAAGTACTGACCGGATTCCATCGTCGTTTTTCAATCGGAGTTTCCCCTCTCGAGCATGATCGCGCATGTCGATGCCGATTCCTTTTTCGCGTCCGTTCTCGTCCGCAAAGACCCCCGTCTGCGCGGGAAGCCGCTGTTGGCCCTGGGCATGGGCGGCGGGTGCGTCATCGCGGCCAGCTACGAGGCGAAGGCGCTGGGCGTGAAGACGGGCATGCCACTGGCCGAGGCCCTCACCTTCGCGCCACATGCCGTCCAGCGCTCGTCGGACTTCAACGAGGCGGGATTGGCCTCCCAGCAGATCGAAAGCATCCTCCAGACCCACTGCCCGCTCGTGGAGCAGATGTCCGTGGACGAGTGGTACCTGGACCTCGCCACGCGCGTGGGCGGCGTGCCGAAGAATCCCAGCGAGGTGGCCCGGTCGATGCAGAAGGACGTGTTGGATCAGACGGGCTTGTCCGTGTCCGTGGGCGTCGGTCCCAGCAAGCTCCTGGCGAAGATGTCCGGCGAGTACCGGAAACCTTCGGGGATCTGCGTGACGGGCACGGGGACGCCGGATGCCTTGGACATCGAGACGTTCCTTCGGGATCGGCCGGCAGCCGCCATTCCGGGCATCGGGAGACGGCGCTCCATTCACTGCGAAGCCGAAGGCTGGCACACGGCCTGGGACATCGCCCGCGCCGAGAATCACCGGCTGACCAAACACTTCGGCCGGCCGGGCACGGACTTGAAGCGGGAGCTTCTCGGCGAATGCCTCTCGGCGGTGTCCGTGGAGTACGCCCCGCCGAAGTCCGTGTCGCGCGCACGCAGCTTCAAACCCTCCGACGACACCGAGCGCGTGTGGGCGCATCTCCTCCGCCACACGGAGTACACGGTCTTAAAGATGCGCAGGGATGCGCTGGGCTGCAAAGGATTGTCCGTGTGGCTGCGCGACGGGGAGTACGAGTACGAGAGCAGCCACGTCTCGCTGCCCAAGCTCATGGATACCGAGGAAAATCTGCGGCCCTACGTCCGCCGGGCGCTCGCGAAAATCATCCGCAAACGCCGCCGGTACACGCAGGTGGGCCTGGCGCTCTGGCGACTGGAACCTATGACCGCAGCGCAATTCTCGCTGTTCGAAGACCCGCATCGCCTCATCGAAGCCGAGAGCGTGCAGAAGACGCTGGACAGCATCCACGAACGCTTCGGCCGCAACGCCATCACGCACGGATCCGCGCTCCCGGTGAAAACGGGCACGAAGCGCAGCTTCGAGGTGCCGATCTACGAGGAAGGACCGCGCTGATCAGAGGCTCTTCAGCCGTGCTTCAATCTTCTTCAGCTTCTCCTCCAATACCGCCACTTTCTCGCGCTCGGCCTTCACCACGGCTTCCGGCGCGCGGTCCGTGAAGTCCTTATTTCTAAGTTTCGCGCTGGCTCCGGCGATGAATGTCTGGAGCTGCTCCCGCTCCTTCGCCAGGCTCGCCTTCTCCTTCTCCACGTCGATGAGGCCTTCCAACGAGAGATGCACCTCGATGCCCTCGAGGAACGCGCTCGCCACGTTCTGCAATTTCCCGGCTTTCTCCTCGATCTTCACGTCCTTCGCCTTGCCCAAACGCTTGAGGTGATCCACTTGCGTCTCAAGCAGAGTCGCATGCTCTTTGCTCACGAGAATGATGTTCACCTCCTTCCCCGGCTCCACGTTCTGGTCCGTGCGCAGTTTGCGGACGGCCGTGATGACGTCGATCACACGCTGGAGATCCGCGTGCGATTCCTCGAAGTCCGCGGCGAACGTGCCGCGCTCGGGCCAGGGCTGTTTGATCAGCATTCCGGCATTCGTAGGCTTTATCTGGCCCCAGAGCTCCTCTGTGACGAACGGACAGTACGGATGCAACAGTATCAGGATGGTGCGCAGCGCGTGCACGAGTACGCCGATATTCGTCTCGCCTTTGGAGAGTTCCAGATACCAGTCGCAGAAGTAATCCCACACGAAGGAGTACAGGCGGTCACCGGTTTCGCTGAGACGGTACTCCGCGATGCCCTTGGTGACGTCTTCCACGAGGCGATCGAGCGCGAAGAGCAGGGCCTTGTCCGCAAGACTCCTCGCTTCATACGTCGTGACGGTGTGCGGATCCTCCTCCAGCTGCTCCGCCTGCATGAGGACGAAGCGACTGGCGTTCCAGAGCTTGTTGATGAAATTGCGGTACCCGGCGATCTTCTCGTCGTAGAGGCGTCCGTCCGCGCCGGGCGTCTGGCCGACGATCATGGAGAGGCGCAGCGCGTCGGCGCCGTACTTCGGGATGATGTCGAGCGGGTCGATCATCGTCTCCGGGTGCGACTTACTCATCTTCTTCCCCTCGCGCGTGCGGATGAGGCCGTGAAGGTAGACGGTTTCAAACGGAATGTCCCCCGTCGCGTACGTCGTCATGAGGATCATGCGGGCCACCCAGAAGAACAGGATGTCATAGCCCGTCTCCATCACCTGCGTGGGGTGGAACTTCTGGAAATCCGGACTGTTCTTCAGCAGACCGGGCAGATCCAACGTGTAGTCCTCGGCCAGCTTGGGATCGATCAGCGTGCTCCAGGTCCAGAGGCCCGAGGAGAACCAGGTATCGAGCGTGTCATGGTCCTGCTGCCAGCCCTCGCCTTCTGGAGGCTGCACGCCGACGTGCATGTCCGAAGAGCTCTCGCCCTGGCGATACCACACCGGTACGCGGTGTCCCCACCAGATCTGACGCGAGATGCACCAGTCGCGCAGGTTGTCGATCCAGTGGAAGTACGTCTTCTCGAAGCGCTCGGGGATGATCTTGATTTCATGCGCTTTCACGACCTCCTGGAGGATGGCCTTCAGACTCATCTTCTTGCGCTTCCAGTTCACGACGGGCTTGTTCACGTCGATGAACCACTGTTCGCGGATTTGCGGCTCGATGACCCCGCCGCCGCGGTAGCTCGTGGCCACGTTGTGCACGTAGTTCTCCTCCGCCTTCACGAGGAGGCCTTTCTCCTTCAGCTTCTCCACCACCTTCGGGCGCGCGTCGGCGATCTTCATGCCTTGGAATTCCCCCGCGATTGGAAGCAGCCGGCCGTCAAAGCCGATGATCTGTTCGCTCTGCAGCTTGTGCCGCTGGGCGATCTCGAAGTCCGTGGCGTCGTGCCACGGCGTGATGGTCATGACGCCGGTGCCGAAAGTCGGGTCCACGGACTTATCCTTGATGACCGTCGCCTTCACCTTGCCGTTGATCCACTCCGCCTCGAACGTCTCGCCGTCCTTGTACTGGGCATAGCGCTCGTCATCCGGGTGCATCACGACGTACTTGTCGCCGAACTTCGTCTCAGGGCGGGCCGTGCCGATTTGGAACGGACCGTACTGGAACGTGTAGAACGGCGCCGTCTCCTCCACGTACTCGATCTCGTCGTCGCTCACCGTCGTCTGCATCTTCGGGTCCCAGTTCACAATGCGATGTCCGCGATAGATAAGACCGTCCTGGTACATCTTCACAAACACCTCATTCACGCAGCGGTTCAGGATGGGATCCATCGTGTAGCGCTCACGCGACCAATCGCAAGATGATCCCATCTTTCGGACCTGGGAGCGGATGGTGTTTTGGCTGCCTTCCACGAACTCCGCGATGCGCTCCAGGAGCTTCTCGCGTCCGAGTGTGGCGCGCGGGTCCGCGATCTTCTCCTCTTTCTGAATCTTCTTAATCACCACGCTCTCCGTGGCGATGGCGGCGTGATCCGTGCCCGGCACCCATAGCGCCTCCTTGCCCTGCATACGCGCAAAACGGATGAAGATGTCTTCCAGCGCGAGCATCACCGCGTGGCCCAGGTGCAGCTGCCCCGTGGCATTGGGCGGCGGCATGCTGATGGTGAAGGATTCCTTCTTGCTCGTCGCGTCCGCAACGAAGGCGCCGCTCTCCTCCCACATCTGGTAGATGCGGTCTTCGCAGGCCTTGGGGTCGTAGGCTTTCTCGAGCATACGCAAGCCAGTCTAGCGAAGAGGGGCCGGAATTCCATGCCCTTACAGCCAGCATGAGACTATACTGTGTCGCTTATGGGTCACCACGAGTACCGCATCAGCGATGCCGAAGAACAGCAGGGCCGATTGGCTGATCGTCGAGCACAGAATCGGCCGCCTGACTCGCGTTTGGGAGGCAATCATGCGACCGTCTTCCTCGCTGCATGGACGATTGTCGCAGGAGTGGGAGTCGCTATGGAGTGCCTGCTGAAATCGCCCGCACATCAGCTTTCGCCGCCTGCTGACGTCGTACCCGACCGACAACCGACCACCCGGAACACCGCGCCGGAAAGCGATCCCGAGACGTACCCGGTTCGAAATACTTGATTGCAGGAAGAAGCCTCCTAGAGTGATAGACCAATGCCCGAAACACCTCGCACACTTTGGGAACGCATTTGCGGCACGAATAATGAAGGGAAGATCATTCGTCCGACGACGGCACAAATAGCGGCAATCGCAGCAACCGTTCTCACCGGCATCTACTCAACTGGCTATGGGGTGAAGAAAGTCCTGGAAGGAAACCCTTCGGCACCTGCACAAGTAAAGCCCGTGGAACCCACATCCGCATCCTTCGTACAGTCCTCCGCGAAACAATGACACGCCGATCTGAACTCACGCCCTACGAGTGCATGACAGCGCGTCCCGCTCCTCGGAACTCCGAGAGAAACATGACGCGTATCGCCATGGCCCTCGCGCTCATTGCGGGAGGAGCGTGCATGAAGATCGAAGATACCATGCGAGGACGCAACTCTCCGGACAGAACGATGCCCGCAACGAACACGGTGCCCATGCCCACGACGAAGCCGGCCATCCCCGACATCGAGTTCGATGAGTCCCTCTACGGCCCGGAGCACCTGAACCCACGCCACATCCGCTGGCGCGCGCAGGCATCACACGCATAAAGAAACACTTCCACGGGAGGGTTTGGGAGGGCTTACCCTCCCTATCAAAGGATTTTTCGCGCCGTAGGCGCGTCTGTCTCAGTACCTGAGTGTGTTCATACAAAAAATGACCGCCTCTTGCTAAAGGACGGTCATCGACAAAAGAGAAAGAGCGATACTTTCCTCGCATGAGCGAAAAAGCCGGGATGTTATACAGACTGTACAGAGCGGATGCAAGGTTCCCCGAAAACCGCTGAAAGACGTGCATTCCGAACGTGTCTTCCTATACTGAGACTATGATCATCCTCCGCGAGCGCCGGCTGCTCTCCTGGTTCAAGGAAGTGGGTGGGAACTTCAAACGCTGGGGTTCCGATATCAATGACCGATATCTCAGTGGACCATACAAAAGGAACGATGGATGGCAGAAAATTGGTGGACCGGTCATGGCCGGAGGCGCTGTTTTTACTGAGGCGTTGGACCAAGCAGTTGCCGGGGCGTTGGACAAGAGAGTTGAGCCGGCCACGGGACTGATTGGGCGAACAAGACGAGATGCAAAGGAGGCTGTAAAAGACCTCTTCACTGGGCATCCTCTCCGAGCTGTGAGCGACGTCATCCGTTTGCCGGGCGACATTGTCATGGATACCGGTGACGCCGTCTTCGATACCTACAAACGCGCCGCTTAATCATTTCCTTTCTCGATCATGCCGAACGGACCCATTGAAGATCTCCCCGACCGCCTCATCGAAGGCGGAGACAATACCGCCAACAACCTGGTGGAGCGCGGCCAGCGCACCATCGACGGACTCATGGGCCCCACCCAGGACTGGGTGAAGCGCCTGATAGGCAACGACGCCAAGTAATCACTCCCCCTTCAGTACTATGGCAAATCCCGAGAAGCAGACGATCAACGATACCAACGAAGCGTCCAAGGAAGTGAAGCCGCTCCCCGAGCGGAAGGAGATGCAGACCCTCCTTGACCCTCTCTTTGCAGATGATCAAGACGCCCAACGCGAGATCGTACCTGCGCTCCTTCGGCTTTCCGATGAGGGCAACAAAGAGCCGCGCGCCTCGAACATCGCGAGTGTCATCAACATGGCCCTCTCGAAGTATGCACAGGACCATGAGCTGGATCCTGGAGCGATGGCGACACTATGGGAACGCGCCGAGAAAGTGGTGGACGTGCTCCTTAAAGACGAGCCTGACCTCGCCGCGAAGGTGAAGTCCATCCTCATGCCGCCCATCAAGGCGCAGCCCGCAGAGGAGGAACGCAGGGCAGCCTGACGATGAACGCTGTATACTGCGGCCATGCCGACCTTCGATTTCCAGTGCCAGAAGTGCAAGACGGTCTTCGAATTCGCGCGGCCGTTCGGCAGTAAAGCAACGCCCGCGTGTCCTTCCTGCAAGAACAAGAAGACGGAGAAGCTCCTGACGCCTCCCGCCGTGCAGTTCAAGGGCAGCGGCTTCTACAAGACAGACAGCTCGAAGCCCACCCCCGCCGCCAAGCCGGCCGAGGCGAAGGCCCCAGCACCCGACAAACCCGCAACGGAGAGCCCGAAACCGGCTCCCAAAACGCCCGAAAAAGGCGTATAATGGGGATACAAACACCCATGAACATCCGCAAACACCTCCACCCGATCCACTACGTCGAGAAGCTGGCGGCAGCGTCCTACAGCACGCTCTTCCTCGTGTACTTCGTCGTGGTGATGGTCTTCGGACTGACATACTTCGCCCTGAGCTACGTCGGTGGAAACAACAGCGTGAGCGGTCTGAAGGAGATGGAGCCGGTGTATCGGTTCCTCAACAGCCTCTACTTCAGCGTCGCGACTGCTACAACGGTCGGCTACGGCGACCTGGTCCCGCACGGTTTCGCAAAGTTCTTCGCAGCGCTCGAGGCGATGATCGGTTTCGGCGTGTTCGGTATCTTCATCGCGAAAATCGTCTCGTTCAAAGACGAAGCGGCGCTCCAGGAAGTTCACAAGCTCGCTTTCGAGAGCAACTTCTATAACACGAGCGAAGGCTTCTATATCATCCGCCGCGACTTCGACGGCATCATGCACGAGGCGGAGCAGCAGGGCACCATCTCGGCGCGTTCCTGGGAAAACCTTATCGTGGCCTGTCAGAAGGGCCAAAGCCTCCTGGAGGGCATTCCGGACTTCTACAACGACAACCACCTCTACACCATCGACCAGAAGCGCGAACAGCTGCTGTTCGACGCCGTGTACCGCACGCTCGTCCGTCTGGAGCATCTGTTGGACGCCTTGGGGACCGAGGAAGTGAACATCGTCTGGAACGACCATCCGAAGAGCCGCGAAGCCCTCCAGGGCCTTCTTGCCGTGGCTGGACGCATCCTGCACCTATGGGAAAACAAATCGCCCCACGAGAACGCCGAGCGATTTGAATCCTGCCTGGCCGTACATGCCAGTCTACTGCAGAGGGTCGACGGCTTGCGATGAAAATTCGACGATTCCGCGCGATACGAAAAGGGAGCCTCGCGGCTCCCTTTTTCAAGGCGTTAAAAGCGGATTATCTGCGCGGTCCTCGGTTGAAGCCACCGTGTCCTCCGCGAGGAGGGCCGCTGCGGGGAGGCGGAGCCACCCAGCCGGCAGGCGGGGGCGTCATTTGCTTCAATGAGAGGCGCGTCTTGCCTTCCATGGCGTCGAACTCGATAACCTTGGCTTCGAGCTCCTGACCCATTTTGACGACGTCTTCGACCTTCTCCGTGCGGCCCCAGGCCATCTCGGAGATGTGGATCATGCCGTCCTTGCCGGGCAGGAATTCCATGATGGCACCCACGCCGTCGATGATGCGGATGATCTTGCCCTTGTAGACCTTGCCCACTTCGGGCTTCTCCACGATCGCGGCGATCCACGCCTTGGCCTTCTCCATCGCTTCTCCGTTGACGGAGGTGACGAAGATGAGACCGGAGTCCTCGATGTCGATCTCGACGCCCAGTTCTCCCGTGATCTTCTGGATGGTTTCTCCGCCTTTGCCGATGACGAGGCGGATGTCTTCCGGATTGATCTTGATCGTCTCGATGCGGGGCGCGAACGGCGACATTTCCTTGCGGGGCTCGGGGATGGTCGCGAGCATCACTTTCATGACTTCGGCGCGGCCGGTCTTGGCGCGCTCGAGGGCTTCCACGAAGACGGAATCGGGCAGGCCCTTGATCTTGATGTCCATCTGGATGGCCGTGATGCCCTTGTCAGTACCGGTGACCTTGAAGTCCATATCTCCGCCGAAGTCCTCTTCGTCCTGGAGGTCGGTGAGGATGACGTATTTCCCTTTCTCTTCATCGGAGATGAGTCCGAGCGCGATGGCGGACACCGGAGCCGTGATGGGCACGCCGGCGGCCATGAGCGCGAGGGTGGAGCCGCACGTGGCGGCCATGGACGAGGAACCGTTGCTGGAGAGGATCTCCGTGACGGTGCGAATGGTGTAGGGGTATTCCTCCTGGCTCGGGAGCACCGGCTCGATGCCGCGCTGCGCGAGGTTGCCATGACCGATCTCGCGGTTGCCCACGAAGAGACGGTTGCTCGTTTCTCCGACGGAAAACGGCGGAAAGTTGTAATGGTGCATGTAGCGGAGCTTGTGCTCGCCTTCCATGCCCTCGACGATCTGCTGATCGCCCGGAGAGCCAAGGGTGCACGTCGTGAGACCCTGGGTCTCGCCGCGGTTGAACAGGGCGGAACCGTGCACGCGCTTGGGCAGGATGTCGATCATCGCCGAAAGTTCGCGGATCTGGTCCACTTTGCGGCCGCTCATGCGGACGCCTTCTTCCAGGACCAATCGGCGCATTTCGCCCTTTACGAGTTTGTCCACAAAGCCTTTGCCCGCGGCGTAGAGCTTGGCCATTTCCTCGGCGGAAGCGGCATCGCCTTCCTTCACCGGGAATTTCTCCTTCAGCTTGGCTTCGGCCTCGTCCATCAGCTTGTTGAAGATGGCGCGGCGCTCGTTTTTGGCCAGGTTGTCCTTGATGGCTTTGTTGATCGTCGGGAGAGCCCAGTCCTTGAGGAACTTGTAGCCCTCGTCATGCATGTAGGCGTCTTCGATCTCAAACTTCTTCTTGCCGATTTCCTTCTGGATATCCGCGAAGAACGACGCGATCTTCTGCGCCCACTTCTTGCCGAACTCGATGGCGCGAAGCACGTCGGCTTCCGGCACCTGCTTGGCGCCGGCTTCGATCATCACCACACGCTCGCGCGATGCCGTGACGAACATTTCCAGGTCGCTCTTCGCCAGGGCCTCTACCGTCGGGTTCAAGACCAGTTCGCCGCCGATGAGGCCGACACGCACGGTGCCGAGCGGGCCGTCCACCGGACAGTCGGACAAAGCCACCGAGAGGTTGGCCGCGTTCGCCGAGGCGATGGCATGGTCATTCTCGAAGTCATAGGAGAGGACGGTGGCGAATACCTGGATGTCCTTATGCATGTGCTTCGGGAACATCGGGCGTAGACCGCGGTCGATGACGCGCGCAAGAAGAACATAGTCGTCACCGGGACGGCCTTCACGCTTGCGGAAGCGGCTGCCGGAAATCTTGCCACCGGCGTAGTACTTCTCCTGGTACACGACCTGGAGAGGGAGGAAATCCACACCCGGACGCTCGCGCGCGCTGACGGTGGTGTTTCCCATAGAAACCGTGTCGCCCATCTGGCAGATCACGGTGGAGTTCGCCTGTTGGGCGAGCAGGCCCGTCTTGATGACGAGCGGTTTGTTCCCCAGTTCAAGGGTGAACGTTTTTTCCTGTGCGGACATACGATGAAGAGAAAAGAGGTATAGCGTTCCGAATGGAACGATCCCCTTCTTCAGGACTTTCCCTCGCGTCCGTTGGTTGGATTCACATGCGAGTGCCGTCTCGGCGGCATTCAAACGTAAACCCAATCGGGGCGTGGGGGCGGTGCGGAAGAAAGAGCTGCCCGGATACTACACGAAAACACAAAAAAATGAAGCCTTTCCTTGTGAAAGGGAAAGGCTCCAACTGGAGAAAAAACTACAATGTCCTTAAATACTGTCCTGGTGGGAGAGATCGACTTCGTAGAGCGTGCGACATGCCTCTTCCGCGAGCAAACGCAGACTATCGTAGACAGGTAAGGAACAGTTCTGCCGCTCCAGGACCAAAGGTAATTCCGTGCAGCCTAAAATAATTGCCTGTGCGCCCTGTGCGCGAAGACGATCAATCACCCCATACACGGCACGTTCTTCGGAACGCACCACGTTTCCTCCGATATTATTCGCGATAAGCATAGAAATCAGTTCTTGTTCTTTTGCGGAGGGATTCAGGCACCGCACACTTACCGCTTCTAGAGGTCGCGTATACAAACCCGTACGAATAGATGTTGAAGAACCAAGGATTCCCACTGATGTACGCCCATCGCGCAACACCGCCTGCACCACCGCATCGGTCATCGATAGAAATGGCACGGAACTGGCGCTGCGGAAGCGATCAATATAGAGATGCATGGTGTTGCATGCCAAAACCAGAAAATCAGCCCCCGCCTTTTCCAACCGACGGATCTCTTCCTCGACCATCGATACCGTTATTTCCTCGCTGTCTTGCGACAAAATGAGATCGGGAACCGGCAGGTTGCTTACGAGTAAATGAGGATACTCATCATTGCGAACGGCACCATATCGTATGCCGCTTAGCTCGATCATGTGACGATAGAACGTGATACTTGCGTATGGCCCCATGCCGCCGAGGATTCCGAGAGTAGTCATGAGTTGACGGGGGAAAGTTGCTGAGCGATAAGGTCCTTTAGCGTCCGTCCTAGTACGTCGTAGCCGTTCTCGGACAGGATGGATTCCGGATGAAATTGAAAACCCACAAAGCCGTCCCCTTTCACGGCATGAACGCAGCCGCCCTCGTCAGCCGCAAACTCCACATCGTCGCGTTCCTCCTTCCGGGCAGCGAACGTATTATAGAACCCGACTTTCTCCCGAGAACCGAACAAGTCGATTTCCTTCTGTTCACCCTGCGTTGGGATCTCCTGACGCTCGAGTGAGAGACCCAGATCTTTGCACAAGATCTGGTGCCCCAAGCACACCCCTAGAAGTATTTTCTTCCGCTCCCGGAGAATTCGCATGACCGACTTCAGGTGTTGCATCTCTGCATTTTCTTCATCGTTGGGATTTCCGGGCCCCGGACCGACCACCACGATGTCTGAATCATCCGCATCAGCGTCGTAGGCGACCGTCGGCAAGACGGTAACTATCGCTCCCATGTGGGCGATCATGTGCCGCAGCATGTGTGAGAAATCGTCTCCGTTGTCCAAAATCGTTACATGTTTGCCGATGAGCTCTTCTAGTTGTTCGCCTTTGCCCTCCTGGTCTTCGGAAAGGAACCGAGAAAGAAATTGGTTACGTTTTTTCAGGGCATGCTGCACTTCCGGGCCATCGATGGCGGTAAGCATCCGGCTCGGCGCGATCTTGCCCACAGACGGCTTTAAAGCCTGGAATAGACCCTGCAATTTCGCTTCAGTCTCTTTTACTTCTTCCGCGGGATCGGAGTCTCGGACGAGAGTGGCCCCGGCCTTCGCGTTCATGGTGCCGTCGGACGCTATTTCCATCGTCCGGATCGTGATGGCGCTGTCGAGAACGTCCCCGCCATCGGCATCGCGGCCAAGGAGCATCAGAGCGCTTCCGTAATACCGACGGGGTTTTGGATCATATTTCAGATTCACCTCACATGCATTTTTCATGGGACTTCCTACGATCGTCGGCGCGAACATGGAACGTCGCAAAAGCTCCAAAACATCTTTCTTACTCCTGCCTTTCAACACGTATTCCGTATGGATGACGTTCGCCATTTCCTTGAGAAGCGGTCCTTCGATAGTCCCACCCTGCTCGCACATTTGAGCGATCATCTTCAGCTCTTCGTCCAATACCATGAAGAGCTCCATGATCTCCTTATCGTCTCCCAGGAAACGCATCAGCGCTTGTTTCTGAGCAACGGGCTCCTTTCCCATCTCGCGCTTGCGCGCGGTGCCGCTAATAGGATTCATGTGCACGGTGCCTTTCTCAACGGATAAGTGCCGTTCCGGCGATGCGCCGATGAGGTACTTTTGTCCATCACAGAAGGCAAATGTCATGTGGCTTCCAAATTCCCCCTGCACCAAAGATTGGAAAATCGCCAAGGCCTTGGCTCTGCTCATTTCACGAATCTTCGCGGTAGCAGTCCTGGGAACTACGAAGTTCGCACCGGCGCCATTGCCAATCTCCTCCCGAATAATCCGCCGAAACATGTCTTCGGCTTCCTTTGCATCAGGTTCAAACTGAATGCCATCCTCCAGCTCAATTGTCTCAGGCGGAAGTGCCGCACAGAACTCCTTCAAAGCAATGCGCGTTTCGTTTATCACGCGGATACAAGAGATGCGAGCGTCGTCTTCCCTTGCAGCGAATCCCCGCTCGCGGATTTGCGAAAATGGGAGGGCGCTCACCGTATCAACGGTGAGTCCATTTTCAGGCCTTCCGTATTGGCGAGGAATATCGTCGAGCAACTCGCACTCGGTGACGTCACCCTCATAGAGAGCCACTGACTGCTCTTCACCACGCCGAATAAGCGCGAATGGAGCCTGTCCAGCCACAAGCGATTGAACCGCCTGGTACTTGGACGCCGATGATGTAGATGGAGAATGCATGGGTGAGAAAAAGATGAGATACAAAAAAATTCCGTGTGAGCGGAAGATCGTCTGGATGCGATGCATCAGAAACGTTCTCCGCTCAGGCAGCGGAGGCCGGCCATGCGCCTTTCTTTGTTCCTTCAACCACTTCATCGTCTACGACAGGATCCGACAGCTGCGGCAGCGGTTCGCCGCCTCGATAACGCTTGTCGAAGACCTCCTGCAGCTGGCGATTGTACTGATTCACATAGAGGACGACGCGTTCCCCTCCCGTGTCCTGCGTTTCCACACTGACTCCCTCCGCGAATGACCGCGCCGGCCGCTCGCCTTCCCCTGCGACGAAGGGATCCAACTGTGCAACGACGCCGTCGGCCACCGCCGCATCGATCCCCAATTTCGCGAGTGCCGTGCGGACGTCATCGTGTATCCGAACGGAATCGGATTGGAACTCCAGAGACTGCGGAGCAGGTTGCCGCTGGGCATCCAACCGTCGGACAGAGCAGTAGGCCGTGAGATATGCAGGTGATGTTCTCATGTACCGTTACATCATTACACCCAGGACATACGAAATCAAGAGCATTTTTCGCAGCCCCCTCAGCGATTCTTCAGTTTATCCAAAAAGTGCCGGAACCCCCCCTTCCCGAACTGGAGGGCGTTGGATCCGCGGGTGATCTTGCTGATGCTCACGCCCAGCCGGTCGGCGATGGCGCGCTGCGGCGTGCCTTTGTCCAACTCCTTCACCACCTGCCACCGCTCTGCGATGTCCGCCACTTCCGGCGGCGTGAGGATGTCCTCCAGGAGCAACTTCGCTTCCTCTTCGGATCCGATGGATGCGAAGAGCCGGTAGATCTCCTGCAGGTGCTGATCGGGAACGGGCATGCATGTAATGATACAGCAGAGCGATTGCGAGAAAAGAGCGACTATTATTCGAATTCCATATATCGAAGTTCGTATTTCGCTGAAATACGGTATTCGGAATACGAACTTCGAAAAAAGGCCCCCTCTCGCGAGGAGACCTTCGAATGCAGGATTACTTCTTCAGATCATGCGCCTCGAGCACCTTCTGGTACTGCTCGGGCTTGTTCATGCGGAGATACGTGAGGAGCTTGCGGCGCTGCGCGACTTTGCCGAGGAGTCCGCGGCGGGCGGAGTGGTCCTTCTTGTGCTCCTGGAGGTGGTCCGTGAGCATTTTGATTTCCTTGGTCAAAATGGCGATCTGCACCTGGGGCGAGCCCGTGTCCTTCGTGTGGACGCGATGCTTGGAGATGAGGTTCTTCTTCACCGTACGCTTGAGCGACATAAGGGGGCGGAACGGGGTAACAAAAGCGGTCGCCGGGCCTCGGGAGAGTCTTGCTACTCCTGAAGCGCGGACCGGATGGTCATTTTACGAATAGAAAGGCGAATTGCAAGCAAAAACCTGAATTCCTTCGTCTTTCAGAAATTCCCAGACCGAACGGACACCGCAACGCACGGCCGCATTCCGACTTCCCGGCGGACGAGTGGACATCCGTTCACCAGACGCTAGGATGCGGACCATGACGCTCCCCCTCCTCGCCGGACTCGCCTTCGGCCTCCTCCTCGGCGCGGTCGCCGGGTATTTCTTCGCGCAACGAACCCAGAAAGACGCCGAATCCACGGCGGAAGCTCTCTCCGCGAAGATCGTCACGAAGCAGGCGGAGCAGATCCTGCGTTTAGCGGAGTCGAAACTGACGTCCAAGAAGGAGGTGATCGACGGAACGCTCCAGGCGATGAAGACGGATCTCAACCGCGTGGAGCATCTGATGCACCAGATCGGCACGGGAAACACGAAAGTGGATACCAAGCTCACCGAGGCGGCGAGAGTCATTCAGAACCTGACGGATACCACGGGCAATCTGAGCAAGGCCCTGGCCAGCAACAGCGGTCGCGGCCAGTGGGGCGAGCGCATGGCGGAGGACGTGCTGCGACTCTCCGGCCTCATCGAAGGCATCAACTACATCAAGCAGAAGAAGCTGGACGGCGCGGGATCCAAGCCGGACTTCACCTTCATGCTGCCGCAGCAATTGAAGCTGAACATGGACGTGAAATTCCCGTTCAACAACTACCAACTGTACGCGGAGGCGAAGACGGAGAAGGACCGAGACGAGTGCAAGAAAAAGTTCCTGAAGGACGTCAGACTGCGCGTGAAGGAAGTGCAGACACGCGATTACATCAACCCGGAGGACAAGACCGTCGACTACGTTCTCCTCTTCGTCCCCAACGAGCAGATCTTCGGCTTCATCAACGAAGTGGACCGCTCGCTCATCGATGAGGCTCTGCAGGCGAAGACGATCCTCTGCTCCCCTCTCAGCCTCTACGCCATCCTCGCGGTGATCCGCCAGTCCATCGACAACTTCAGCATCGAAGGGAAGTCCCGCGAGATGCTCTCGCTCTTCAGCGGCTTCCGCCAGCAGTGGGAGAAGTTCAAGGAACAGATGGAGACGGTGCAGAAGCGCTTCGAATCCGTGCATACGGGATACGAGGAACTCACGGGCACGCGCGAGCGCCAGCTGGACAAGCATTTCGCCAAAATTGAAGAACTGCGCAGCGGCCAGTCCGACGTCCCGGCCATCGCCAGTGCGGTGTTCGAGCAGGCGGCGACGAAGAACGTGAAAAAGGTCTCAGCGACTCCGACGCTTCTCTGAACGCTTCAGCGTCGTGACTTTGCCGTAGCGGCAGGCCGCCTCGTAACTGAGATCGAAGATGGCGCGCATCGCATCTGCGATCTCCTGGCTCTCGATGATGATGCCGAGTTTCTCCTTCCAGGAGGTGATGTTCACCTTGTCGTCGTACATCTGGATTTCGGGCCCCCAGTCGAACTTATCGCGGGGAATGAGCGCGCTCTCGCGCAGTTCGTCCTTGTCACGGGCCTGGCCGGCGCGAGAGAGTGGCGATTCCGGATGGATGGACCGCATGGGCACGCCCTTCTTTGCGCGGCGCTTGAAGTAGGCGGCGAAGTAGTCAGGCATGACATCGTAGAGCGCGTCGTACGACGCCCAGGATTTCAGGCCGGTCTTGGACGTGAGCGTGTCCTCGTAAACTTTCTCCAATCCCGCATAGCCTTCGTAGAACGTGATGCGTGGGCGGGATTTCGCGTAATGGTGGACGGAGAGCTCGTCACCGTACTCCTCAAGCAGAGCGATCTGCTCGTCGATCTCCTTCGCCGTCTGCATCTTGCGGAATTTCAACGCGCGAACGAGGTTCACCTTCTTCTCGGTGGCGTAGTACTGCGTGTTCGCCCGGCTGGTCTTCACCATCAATCCCTTCTTCACGAGACCGTCGAGGATGCTGCGCACGGTGTTGCGCGGTAGTTCCGTCATCCGCGCTACCGCAGACGCCGGTTGCGAACCCATTTCCAGTACTTTGAGAAAGAGAAGCGACTCCTTCTCCGTGAGTTGGAACGACCGCAGGATGTTGGTGATCATAGGTCCAGTATACCACATGCTGACGAAAATTGATCGTCAGTATTCGTCTACGTACCTCCGATGGAAATAGAGAGTTTTTGGCTTTCGTATGAAGAAAACATCAGAACCAGGTCTCGTCCACTCTCGCTATTTTTTCGAGGCGATCGTCGTATACTGAATCCTATGCCTTCCTGTCACCGCTGTTCCACGGACTTCGTCATCCATCCTGCTGAGGAAAAGTTCCTCGGGAAAATCGGTTTCACATTCGGAACGGTGACCGTGAACCCGCCGTTGCCCGTCCACTGCCCAGATTGCCGCGCGCAGATCCGCACGTGCCACCGCAACGAGCAGTATCTCTACAAAACCGTGTCCGCGAAGACCGGGAAAGAGATCGTATCTCTCTACGCGCCCAAACCGGTATCCGGCAACAAGCCGTATGCCGTCTACGAGCAGGAGGAATGGAAATCCGAACGGTGGGATCCTCTCTCCTACGGAAAAGACTTTGACGCTTCTCGTCCCTTCTTTGAGCAGTATGGGGAGCTACAGCGTATCGTTCCGAAGGCTGCGCTCATCACGCTGAACAACGAGAATTCCGACTACACAACAGGCACGGGCTTCTGCAAAAACTGCTACCTCATCAACTCGTCGGAGTACTGCGAGGACTGCTACTACGGGAAATTGCTCCAGAAGTGCAAAAACTCCGTGGACTGCAGTTATCTCTTTCACAGCGAGTTATGTCACGAGAATTTCAGCGTGTACGACTCATACGGCTGCCAGTCCCTGTTCTTCAGCCAGAACTGCACGGACTGCTTCTTCTCGTCCAATCTCAACGGCTGCAAGAACTGCTGCCTGTGCACGAACCTCGTGCGCAAGGAGTACTGTTTCCTCAACGAGCAGCTGACGAAGGAGGAGTACGAGAAGCGCTTGAAGGAATTCCAGGGCGACGCCGAGCGCACGGCCCAAGTGCGCAAGCTGCTGGGAAATCAGATGCAGAAGATGGTCCGCAAGTACGCCAACATCGTGAACAGCGAAAACTGCACCGGCGATTACATCGAGAACAGCCAGAACTGCCTGGACTGCTACGACATGACCGAGAGCCAGGACTGCCGGTACGTACAGGTGGGCGTGACCCTGAAAGACGGATACGACAGCTCGAATATCTACGTCAACACCGAGCTTTGCTACCAGACGCTCGGCACCATCGAGGCATACAACGTCGCGTACTGCCTGTTCGTGTTCAACTGTCAGCGCATGCTGTATTGCGAGCAGTGCTACAGCTGCTCGGACTGCTTCGCATGCGTTGGGCTCATGCGCAGGAAGTACTGCATCTTCAACAAGCAGTACTCCAAGGAGGACTATGAGGCCCTCGTCCCGAAGATCATCGAGCATATGAAGAAAACGAAGGAATGGGGCCAGTTCTTCCCCCCGTCTCTCTCCCCCTTTGGCTACAACGAATCCCTCGCTTCCGAATACTTCCCGCTCAGCCAGGAGGAAGCCGTGACACGCGGTTTCCTGTGGCGCGAGAAAGACGAGAAGGAATACAGGCCACAGAGCGCAGAAGTTCCCTCGAAGATCCAAGACGTGAAAGACGGCATCACCCAAGAGACGCTGGCCTGTGAGGATTGCGGAAAGAACTACAAGATCGTTCCCCAAGAGCTCGCGTTTTACAGGAAGCAGATCATCCCCCTCCCCCGCCGCTGCCCCGAGTGCCGGCATAGGGCGCGCATGGCGCTGCGCAATCCGCGTAAACTCTGGGACCGGCAGTGCGCGCAATGCAAGAAACACGTCGCCAGCACCTACGCGCCCGACCGATCCGAGACGATTTTCTGCGAGGAGTGCTACGTCGCCGCCGTGCACTGAAAAACGCGGAGAGAAAGCCGTAAAAAGCGTTCAGGAATTTGGAGAGCTTCGGGTATTCTCGGACCCGTGCCGACGACCGAGATCCACCCCATTCTGAAAGGCTTGAACGAACCCCAGCGGGAGGCGGCTTCGCATATCCAAGGGCCGTCGCTCATCCTGGCGGGGGCGGGCTCCGGCAAGACGCGAGCGCTCACGCATCGCATCGCCTACATGATCGACCAGGGCATCCAGCCGTGGCAGATCCTGGCGGTGACGTTCACGAACAAAGCCGCCACGGAAATGAAGGAACGCATCAAGAACCTCCTGAACGTCCATGAGATGCAAGACGGCGTCATCGGCGACCGCGGGGCCGGACGATTGCCCGTGATGGGCACGTTCCACAGCGTCTGCGCCCGCATCCTGCGCCGCGACATCGAGCACCTGGGACGGAATCGCTCGTTCGCCATCTACGACGCCGACGACCAGGAGAAAGTGATGAAGGAAGTGCTGAAGAAGCTCCAGGTGGATGAGAAGGAACTGAAGGCGCGGGCCGCCATGGGCTACGTCGGGCGCTTCAAGTGCGAAGCCCTGAGCCCGAAAGACGCCCAGGCGCAGGCCACAACGCCCCGTATGGAAAAGATCATCCAGGCCTACAAGATGTACCAGGACACGCTGCTGGAAAACAACGCCGTGGATTTCGACGACCTCATCCTGGAAACCGTACGGTTGTTCAAGGAAGTGCCGGAGGTGCTGGACCGTTACCAGGAGACCTGGAGATTCCTGCACGTGGACGAGTACCAGGATACGAACCACGGACAGTACGAATTCATTTCGCTCTTGGCGCAGAAGTACCGGAATCTCTGCGTCATCGGCGATCCCGACCAGTCCATTTACGCGTTCCGCGGCGCGGATATCCGCAACATCATGGAGTTCGAGCACGAGTACAAGGACGCTTTCCGCGTGAAGCTGGAGCAGAACTACCGCTCCACGCAGGTGGTGCTGACCGCGGCGAACGCCGTGATCTCGCAAAATCCCAACCGCCCGGAGAAGGACATGTGGTCCGACAAGAAAGAAGGCCCGAAGGTCATTGTCCACGAAGTCCGCGACGAGCGGAAGGAGGCGGAAGAGGCGGTTTCCGCCATCCAGGCTCTGAACCGCGAGGGCATGCCGCTGAACGACCAAGTCATCCTGTACCGCACGAACGCGCAGTCCCGCCTCTTCGAAGAAGCGTGCATGCGCATGAGCGTCCCCTACCGCATCGTCGGCGGGGTGAAGTTCTACATGCGCAAGGAAGTGAAGGACGTGCTCGCCTACCTGCACGTCCTGCTCAACCCGCGGAACACGCTGTCGCTCCTGCGCATCCTGAACGTGCCGGCCCGGAAGATCGGCCACACGACGCTGGAGCACCTGCAGGCCTTCTCGGCGCTCAACAGCCTGCCGCTGTGGGAAACCCTGAAGCTGGCGGACCAGGTGTCGGAACTGAACGAAGGGACGAAAGCGCGCATCCACGCGTTCACGGAGATCATCGACCGCTTCGCGGAGAAGGCGCATCGCGAAGGCGTCTACGAACTGACGGAACACCTCATTGAAACCCTGAACCTCCGCGAGTGGTACAACGACGGCACGGACGAGGGCGAAGAACGGTGGAACAACGTGCAGGAACTCCTCTCCGTCATGCACAAGTACGACCATCTGGAACCGCTGGCGTCCCTGGAGAGCTTCCTGGAAGAAGCCGCACTCGTCTCCGAGGTGGATAAGCTGACAGACGTGCGCGACGACGCCGTAACGCTGATGACGCTGCACCTCTGCAAGGGCTTGGAGTTCGAGCACGTGCTCATCGGCGGCTGCGAGGAGGGCATTTTCCCCCACGCCAACAGCGCGTTCGACAAGGAGCAGCTGGAGGAGGAACGGAGATTGATGTACGTGGGCATGACGCGCGCCAAGAAACACCTGCGCCTGCTCTTCACGCGGGCCCGCATGCTCTACGGCGAGACGCAGAACAATCCGCCCAGCCGCTTTTTGGACGACCTGCCAGACGCCGTCACCGAACGCCGCAGCGACGAGCTACTGAGTGCATTCGCGTGGGCCACCGAGAGCGGCAAACGCAAAGCCAGCGGCTACAAAGCATCGGCGGGGTCGCTCCAGCCCTATCGGCAGCAGGACGACTTCAACCAGGACACGGGAAGCGACGACACGAACCAGGACGGCGTGGATCCGTTCCAGAAGGACGCTCGCGTCCTGCATCCCAGCTTCGGCGAGGGCACCATCATGGATCGCCGCGGCGACGTGGTGACCATCGATTTCGATTCCGGAGCGCGCAAGAGTTTTGCGCTTTCCATTGCGCCTCTGAAGGCGATCTGAAGAATCAGGATTGTCGCATCAGCTCATCCAGATCACTCCGCAGTATCAGCAGGATCCGCTGGGAGAAGATGGCGAGTTGCGTCACCAGCGGTTGCGAATTCTCGGCGAGCTTCGGATTGAGGCGCGGCGGACGCAGATGCAATCCTCCATTGCCGCCCGCGCGGGCGACGGCGACGAACTGCGCCTCCGCCTCGGCGGGATCCGCACAGAACGAGGGCGACAACGGCATGAGCGGCAAGCGCACCTCGCGTCCCTGCTTCAGCAGAGCGACGGCATCGGCGAGAATTCCCTCCTGGAGCTCCTCACAGACGACCTGCGCCGCCGTTTTCGGCGGGATCGCCTCCGGCCGAACGAGGCGCGGATACGGAGAGTCTTCCGAAGCCGGTACCGCGAGCGGAATGGCGGTCATGCGGCGAGATCGTTTGCCATGGCCGGACCGACCTGCGGAACATGCTGGAGACGCTCTGGCTTCTCCACATTCCGTTCGCCGGTGAGAAGGCTGCGGATGTAGAGCAGTTGATCGGCCTGCAAGGTGTCGAGGACCACATCAATGTCCTCGCGGGACCGGATGGGATCCGGAAGACTGTCGATGGACACACCGAGGAGGCTGTCGCCGCCGGTGGCAAACCATCGGTCCAGGATGACGCGGACTTCCGCACGGATAGCGGGAGCTTCATCGAGAGGCGTTTCGGCACCGTCATCGACGAGATGTAGCTCGGGGACCGCAGAAAGGTCATCGGGCTCGAGATGACGAGCGGCGGAGGAAGCGGAGTTCATGAATGAGAAAGGTAAGGAAAATGAGAAAAGAAAAGTTCATTGCACGGCACCCCAGGCGCCGATACGCGCGACTTTGTCGCGTCGCCGTCGACGGTCGTCATCGATATAGCGTCGGACGCCATCTTGAGGGTCTTCGAGACCTGTCACACGCTCGGGAGCAGTGGGTTGCTGATCGGGCGTGGGAGTCGGGATGACGGGGGTGGGATCGGGAGCGTTCATGGGATAGGGAGGGAAAAGGACGAAAAAAAACCTTCCGGCTGGGGGAAGGCGTGGTTCGCGTGGTGAGGCTGATCAGCTCAGGCACGCGGGCGCCGTCCCCTTCGTAAAGAAGAAGAACTGATACGCGCCGTACGTGCGGACCTGATTGACCATGACGAGCGTATGGTACTGGCCAAAACAGTGAAGTCAATACAGTCGCAGTATCTGGATGCCAAAAGGCCGCCAGCTCTGGAGGAGAGCTGGCGGCCGGGATGATTGGTGACTCCCCTTCGGGGATGGTCATGCGCGGCACCCGGTGCGCAGCAAGCGCGATTCCGGGCCTCGGCGAACGCTGCTGAAGGGACGGGGCCGCCGTTCCGCGCGCTTCGCGGCGATGGCGACGAGCACTGCGTGGAGCAGACGGCCGTGAGCCCGGCGTCCGGTCCGTACGGTATAGGCGGCGCGGAGTGCGTCCGGTTCCGACGACGAGATGCCGAATCGCTCGTAGGCCGTGGAGGGGATGGCTGCCCCCTCCCTGACCATGCAGGCGACGGCGTGTTCGAAGCGATCTCGCGGCGTCCTCTTGTCGCGAGGCTGGTGTGATGCGGTCATGGGACCTCCGTGAAGGATGGATTCACCACTCGGATTCCTGGGCCCCGACGACGGGGCACTGCTGCTTCCGAGAGAAAGCGGCACGCCCCCAAACGATTTGGGGAGCAGGAGACGAGTGGCGCGATGCTGTGAATGAACGAAAAACGCCTCGCCCGGTTCGCGGGGAGGCGGCGGTATTGTCCAAACGATTCGTTCAGGCAACACGGCGACTTCCCGCAAGCGGGGTCTTGGTCGTCGTGCCGTGCTTCAGAACGAATGAGAAGTTCATCGGAGCCCCGTACTTTACGGATCGACATCGTGCTGTCAATGTTTCATGGAGATGGAGAGCCTCGCCGACCAGATCCGGGACTTCCTGCACCAGCACCACCTGCGGTTGAACACCGACTTGGGGCAGCACTTCCTGATCGACGATTTCGTCCTGACCGACATCGTGGATGCGGCGGACATTGCCGAGGACGAACACGTCGTGGAGATCGGGCCGGGTATCGGCGTCCTCACCTGCGAATTGCTCGCGCGCGCGAAAACCGTGACCGCCATCGAGCTGGATGACCGCCTCATCCCCCTCTTGAAGGAGTTCACCGCGCACCTCGTCAGCGACGACCACCGTCTGGAAATCATCGAGGGCAACGCGCTGCAGACACCCATGCCCGATACGCCGTACAAGGTCGTCGCGAACATCCCCTACCACATCACGTCCCCGCTCTTCCGGCATCTGTTCCTCCAGTCCAAGACCCGTCCGACGTCGCTCACGCTGCTGATCCAGAAGGAAGTGGCGCAGACGATCTGCAGTACCAAGGATGCGGGAATCCTCACGATCATCGTGGGACTCTTCGGCGAGGCGAAGTACGTCACGGACGTCCCCTCTCGTTCCTTCCTGCCGCCCCCTCAAGTGGAATCGGCGGTGATCCACGTGGAGTCATATCCGAAACCGAAGGCGGATCCCGAGACGATCGAGAGGATTTTCACCCTCATCAAGATCGGATTCGGCCAGAAACGGAAGATGCTCCGGAACTCCATCGGCGCACTCGAGAACGGCATGGAACGGATGGAGAAAGCGGGCATCGATCCAACACGCCGACCGCAGACGCTGAGCGTGGAGGAGTGGATCGCGCTGGCGGGAACGGCATGAGTTCCGACAAATTACCGAACCGAAAAAATCTGATCCTGAAGCCGAAATATCTGGTATAGAACGGGGCTGTTTTCCAGAGAAACACATGGGAGATCCAGAACACGGGACGATAACCGGGTGCGCCGCTCCCTCCTCTCCACCGTTTTCCTCCTCGCATTTCTCGCGACGGTCTTCGGACTCCAATGGTGGGAGCGGTCCACGTATCCGCCGTGGCTGTGGATGACGCTGACGGCATGCGGAGGCGTTTCAGTGGTCATGGGATGCGTCGTACGCCCGGCGTTCCTCGTGACTCTGGCCATTGTCGGCGTCTCGATCGGATTCGGCGTGGTCGCCCGCGGAACGCACGTCGACAGCGAACGTTCCGTAGAACGCTTCGCTACCGGACGGACGCTGATCGTGCACGGGTTCGTCGCCGATGAACCCGACCGCCGGGAGAATGTGACGTTCTACGACGTGCGCGCGGACGCCGTGCTCGTCGACAACGAGTGGCGCTCCGTCACGGGCATGCTCCTCGTCCGCGACGCCAAAGGATGGCCGCAGGCGACCTATGGCCAGGAGATCACGGCATTGGGGACGATGGAGCCGCCCAAGCCGATCAACGGATTCCGGTACGACCGATACCTGGGACTGCGAGGCATCCATGCCATCCTGCGGACATCCGAACTGCTCCCCGGCGAGAGGAACGACGGCAACGCGCTGCTTGCGTCGCTCTACCGTCTCAAGGGCGCATGGGAACGGCGCATCGACCGACTGCTGCCGGAACCGCAATCCGCGCTCCTGGCGGGACTGCTCACCGGAACGCGGCGGGGCATTCCCGAAGATCTCACGGACGCCTTCAACGCGACGGGTCTCACGCACATCGTCGCCATCTCCGGCACGAACATCACGATCATCGTCTCGCTGCTCGGTTCCGCGCTGTTCTGGGTTCCCCGGCGTTGGCGCGTGGTGCCCACTGCGGCGGCGATCGCCTGCTTCACGCTGCTCGTGGGGGCAAGTGCCTCCGTGGTTCGCGCGGCGATCATGGGATCGTTGGCACTGCTCGCCACGGGCATCGAACGGAAGACGGACGGACGGCTGCTCGTGCTCTGGACGCTCTTCGCCATGCTCTGCTGGCGCCCGGCGCAGCTGTGGGACGACGCCGGATTCCAACTCTCGTACCTCGCGCTCGTCGGATTGATGGAAGTGAGCCCCCTCCTGGATCCACTCTTCGCGCGGATCCCCTGGCCGACGCTCCGTGAAACGCTGCAGATGACGCTCTCCGCGCAGATCGCCACGACGCCGTGGATCGCGCATCTGTTCGGACGGATCTCGCTCATTGCGCCCGTCTCGAACTTGCTCGTGGTGCCGCTGGTGCCCCTGGCCATGGCCCTTGGCGCCGCATCGGTGGCCCTCAGCTGGCTCTGGTTTCCGGCGGGACTGCTGGTAGCCTACGGCACCTGGGGCATCCTTGAATTGGCGATACGGATCGTCTGGCTGCTTGCCGCCCTGCCCTACGCATCTGTGACGGTGAGCGAACTCTCCACGCCCGTGACGGCCGTGGCGTACGTCTTGCTCATTCTCGTCATCGTCTTTCTGCGGCGGCGCTCACCATCGGTACAGCCGCACCTTCTTCCCCGGCCGGCCGGGAATCTCCCGCTCGGAGACGGGCTCACGGTCGTGGAACCGGAAGACCGACGCGATCACCCGCGTCCCGGGCCGCAGCTGGCGGTCTAGGACCGGCTGGAGTTTGGCCATCATCTCCGGCGCCATGTAGAGGGCGATGACGTCGGCGTCGCGCAGATCCGCCTTCAAGGCATCTCGCAGGAGGAGGCGGGCATCCGTGCGTGAAAGCAGAAGTCGGACTCGGCCGACAAGCCAGACGCCCAACGCCACTTCGTATCCCCGGGCGCGGCACTCCGGACACCGGCGCTTCGCCTCAAACAGCAGCCTGCCGTCCCCCGCCCCGATGTCCACGAACGTCTCGCCCGGCCGCAGATCCGCCAGGGAAAACATCACGTCCATCGCGGCACGCGATGTGCCGCCGTAGGGCGTGCTCGTCCGGATATGGGAAATTCCCGTGATCACGATGATCGCGACCAGCAGGACGAGCGCGACGAGAATCACATCGATCAACACGGTCCCAGCCTAGCGGTCCGTTGAGGAAAGGCTATACACTCGATGCATGCGTTCCCGCCTCCTCCTCATCGGAGCCCTCCTGGGCCTTGCCGCCTGCAATCCGCAGACGAACGGCACGGGCAGCGGCACCGTGACGGTCGGAACTTCCAGCGAGGGACGGATGAGCATCGCACAGCTGGAGAAGTCCGCCGCCGACGGCAATGCCACGGCGATGTTCGAACTGGGCGCGGCGTACCACGACGGCGACGGCGTGGAGAAGAACCTGGACAAGGCGCTGCAGTGGTTCAAGAAATCCGCCGAGCTCAATTATCCGCAGGCGCAATTCAATCTGGGCGTCATGTACTACACGGCCGACGGAACGCCGAAGAACCTCCCGCAAGCGCGCCGCTGGTTCGAACGGGCGGAAGTGCAGGGTAATCCGCGCGCTGCGTTCAACTTGGGCGTCATGTACTACAACGCGGAGGGCGTGAAGACCGATTACGCGAAGGCGAACGAGTATTTCCTGAAAGCCGTCGCGGCCGGATCGGGCGAAGCGGCCTTCAACATCGGCGTGATGCACGTGAACGGCCAGGGTTTCGCGAAGAACCCCGTCGAGGCGTTGGCTTGGTTCCTCCTGGGCAAAGATTTGGGGTCCGCCAAGGCGGAGCAGGCCATTCAGACATTGAGCGACACGCTCAGCGCATCGCAGAAGACAGCCGCCGCGACCCGCAAGGAGGAGCTCCGGAAGAGCGCCGTCCGCAACGGGACCGGGCAGCCGACGATGTTCCCTGCCTTCTGATTAGAGCAACGACGCGTACGAATAGATCGTGACGGCGGTAGCCACGATGGCGAAGCCCGCGATCATCAGGAAGAACTTCGGATCGTCCATGGACCCATGGCCCAGGAGATGCCAGTGGTGCAAACGGTGAGTACGCATAGGGTACGGGGGAACGTGTGCCTGTCAGACGCCCGGCGAAGAAACTCCTTACGATGAACGCATTGATCGAACACAAAAATGTTTCAAGGTTCAACGAGACACGAATCTCTCTGCTGGCCGTCATCACCTACGTATGGAACGCTCGAAGCACTTTTCACCGGCACCGCAGGAACGACCGGAGTCCGAGCGCGGAGTCGAGGCGCAGTATCAGTACGATCGCCGCGATGACCAGGACGCAGGCATGCTCGAGATCCGTCCCCTGGACGGGCGCGAGGAGTGAGGCGTCAGCGGACTCCCGCCGACGATGCGGCGTCCTCCGACAACTCGGCGACGGTCAGCGTGAGCTCCCGTTCCTTTCCGGCCGTGGCGACTTTGAGGCGAACCGTGTCGCCGGGCTTCTTATTCCGGATGATGGACTGCAGAGACCGGTCGGGCGTCAGACGGGTCCCGTCGGCTTCGAGGATGATGTCATTCTCCTTGAGGCCGGCCTTCTCCGCGGGTGAACCGGGCAGCACGGCGGGCGCCCCGTCCTCGCCCCGGAGGATCAGCAGGCCTTCGCCGTACGGAAGGTTCTGCTCTTTCTGGAGGTCCGTCGTGATGGTCACGTACCGGACACCGATGTAGGTGCGGATGATGCGTCCGTAGGTTCCGTAGCTCTCCAGGACGCGACGCAGCTCCGCCGCCGGGATGGCGAACCCGATGTTCTGTCCCACCGACGACACCGCGGTGTTCATGCCGATGACTTCCCCGCGCGAATTCAGGAGCGGACCGCCGGAATTCCCTTCGCTGATCGCTGCGTCCGTCTGGATGATTTCGTCGAGACGTTCCACTCCCCCGCTCGGCAAACCGCCGGCGGTGATGGATCGGCGCAATCCGGATACCACTCCGACGCTCACGGTGTTGCGGAACTCCCCGAGGGCGTTCCCGATGGCGATAGCGGTCTGACCGAGCTGAACGTCATCACTCGCGGCGATGGCGATCGGCTCATAGCCGCTGCCGTCGACTTTCAGTAGCGCGATGTCGTTCGCGGAATCGCGCGCGACGACCGTTGCAGGCAACTTGCGTCCGTCATTCAGCAGCACGGTGTACTGGGCCTGGTCATCCAGCACGACGTGGCGATTGGTCAGGAGCAATCCGTCGGCGGATACGAAGAACGCCGTGCCTCCGCCCACTTCCCGGAGCTCCGTACCGTTCTCCACGTAGCGCGGAATCTGCAGCTGACCGTTCCGCCCGAAGGGCACGGTGTCGATGCGACGCTCCACGATGGGCAGTTCCGCGGAAACGATCACGCTCACCACCGAGGGCTCGGTGCGCTTCACGGCGTCGATGATCTGCTGCTCGCGTTCGGGGAAGCTGACAACGGTGGCGGGCTGCTGCGTCGTCGGGGTCGACGATGACGGCGACAGGATGTTCCACTGCGCGTTCCCCACCCCGATGATGAGGAAGGACATCACCAGAGCCGTGAGCCCGATGCCGAAGAAGAGACGGGACGAGGAAGCGGAAGGCATGAGAGGTAGCGGAAAACAGGCAGCGAATTAGCACTGATAATTCTAGAGTGCCAACTCCGAGCGTCAATCGGTTGGCGGACTTTCCCGTGATCTTCAGGAAGTTGGTAAGAGTCTTCTCGTTGGAGAGTCCTCACTGTTAGGTACACCGATCCGGCAACGGCCGGAGAGGGTAAGGGCAACAAGGCGGGATTCACTCCCGCCTTGTTTTGTACCGTTCTATACTGCATCCATGAACCGTCTCCGTTCCGCCTTCGCCCTGTACCGCGCTCTCATGCGCGACGCGAGGACGCCATGGATCGTGAAAGCCGCTCCGTGGGTGGCCGTGTTGTACGTGTTCTGGCCCGTGGATCTCATTCCCGACCTGCTGCCGCTCCTGGGGATCCTGGACGACGTCGGCATCGCGGCGTTCCTCCTGGCGATGGGCATGCAACTGGCGCCGAAGGGTTTGCGCGACGAATTACGACGAGCGATCCGAAGATAACGAAGCCTCAAGAAGGAACTTTTTCCTCTTCTTTCTCGGCGCTTTCCTGCAGACGGTCGGCGGCTTTTTCAACCTCCTTTCCTGCACCGAGAACGCCTCGTCGGAACTTGTGGAACACCGACGTCGCGGCGCGCTCCACCGGATCGACGACGTGGGTTTCCGTTTCATCCCGGATGGCTTCTCCCAATTTGATGACGTCACTCTTCACCTCGTCCCCCAGAATGCGGGCTGCTTTCGTGGATACCCCGGCTTTCTGAAGCTTCCTCCGCAGCTTGGGCTTCTGCCAGAGATACGCCGTAGCGCCCAGCACCGCGGCTCCGAAAGCAAAGAGAGGGAAACGTCGCTTCATATGAGGAAGGGGGAAAGGTACTGATACTGACGCACAGCGAACGAAGACATGACAATACTCTCTTTCCCCCCGCCCCCCTTCATGGCTGACGCACCGACACTCTTCACCTGCGGACACTCCACTCGGCCCTTCGAAGAGCTCGTCCATCTCCTGCAGAGCAACGGCATCACCGTGCTCGTCGATGTCCGCGCCGTTCCCAAGAGCCGGTACTATCCGCAGTTCAACCGCTCCTACTTGGAAGCCCACCTGCCGATACGCTACCTCTGGCGGGGCGACAAATTGGGCGGGAAGAACGCGTCCCAGATTCCGCCCGAGGCCTTCGCCGAAGGCATCGACGAACTCACGGCGCTGGCAGCGAGCGAGCGACCATGCATGATGTGCTCCGAACGATCGCCCACACCCACGAAATGGCGCAAAGAAGGCTGCCATCGCTGGTATAGCCTTACCCCGGCGGTCGAGAAGAAGGGTGTCCGGGTCGTTCATCTCTAACCATCCCACCACGGACTCCCGAAAGTGCAAATCTTTTCCCGTAAGAACCGGGGTATTGAGGAGTCGAAAGCAGGCTACAGCAGCGTTTCTGTCCGTTTCCCATCCTCCCTATGCAATTGAGAAAGCATGTGAATACCGCGATCGCCCTCGGAACCGTCTTCACGATGGCTTTTCCGATGGTGTCGCTCGCGAAGAGCTGGCACTTCGACAAAGTGCGCGACGATGACGGTCGTGGCTGGCACTTTGAGAAGCACGATGATGACGATCAGGACCACTACAACAAGTGGCACAAATCGTCCTCTTCCAGGTCATCCTCCTCGATGTCCTCGAGTTCCCTGAGCAGCAGCTCATCCAGCAAGAGCTCTGTATCCTCTTCGTCTTCCTCGAAGTCGAAGCAGGAGATCAAGCAGGAGAAGAAAGACCGACGCGTGATGGTGCGCCAGTGCATCAAGGACGTGCGCGCGGAGTTCCGCAAGCATCGCGGTCCGAACTTCTGGTGGACGGGCGATGACTACAAGTGGACGTTCTTCAACCAGGGCCATGCGATCCGCGACTGCATCCGCGGCACCCACTTCAGCAGCTCCTCCAAGAGCTCTAGCTCTCTCAGCTCCAGCTCTTCCAGCCGCAGTTCCAGCTCCAGCAGCTCGAGCTCCTCGCTGAGCAGCTCCAGCTCTTCCCGGAGTTCGAGTTCTTCCAGCGTGAGCAGCTCCTCCTCTTCGTCTCTCAGTAGCTCCAGCTCGTCAGCAGCGTAAAAATAAGAAGTAGCATCGAAAAAGGCGGGCTTCGGTCCGCTTTTTTCATGGGCAACAAAAAACAAGGGGCGGCACGTATGCCGCCCCGTGGTTCCTTCTCCTAGGCTGGAATAAGAGAAAGGCGATCGTCGTCGTTTACAGCACGAGACCGTGCTCGACGGCCAGCGTGTGGCCGTCGGCACCACCCCAGACCGCGTAGGCGCCGCGGCCGAGGATTTGGAGAGCGTGCCCGGGATTGCCGGAGTCCGGGTATTGGCTTGCCGTGTGGTCGGCGTGGAGGACGTCCCCGGTGATGGGGTCGTACACCACGTTGCCGGGCTCGAAGTGCCAGTTCTCCCCGCCGGCGTCGGTGCCGGCGGAGTAGTAGGTGCAACCAGCCGCCTTCGCGGCGTGGTACATCAGGCGCTGCATGTTCCGCAGCTCGTACCAGTCGTCGAGGCTGAAGTCGTTCGGGTCGAACCCGATGGACGACATCCAGCCGCGGAGCGCCTGGTCACGGCCGAGGAGGGCCCGGAAGACGTCGTAGTTGGCGTCGTCCTCCATGTACCCCATGGCGCTTGGCGGACCCTGGTAGTCGAGCGGCACCAGGTTGAGTGGCTTGCCGCGGCGGACGATCATGATGTCCGCGGCACCGCCCCCGGCATGGGCGTTGCACTCGAAGTTCAGCGGCACGTCCGCCGCCGGTCCCATCCGCAGGTTCGCCGACACCGTGATGTAGGTGTACAGCGTGTCCTGGATGGCGTCCGGCGTGGCCGCGTCGCCTCCGGCGACCGCACGGATCTGCTCCATGGTGTGGCCGTCGGCTTCGAGTCGGGCGACGAGCGCGGTGTACGCGGGTGCGCGCCTGTCGGCGTTCACCCACGAGAACACCTCGTCGCCCTTGTTCCCGGCGTCGATGAACGCGGCGATCTTGTCGCCGACGTTCAGCGGGTTGATGCCCGCGGCGTCGAGGTGCGGCTTGGTCGAACGGGCGAAGCCCGCTGCCTGCCGCCGCCAGGAACGGAACGCGTCCAGGAGGACGATTCCGCACTCGCCACCCGTGACGGTCCGGATCGCGGCGTCGATGGCGTCGATCACGCGAGCAGCGGGCTCGCGCAACACCATCTTCGCCTTCTCCAGACCGCCCGGGAGGGAGAGCGAGGCATCGGAGTCTCCGAGCGCGCCCATGCCGTCGTAGGCGGGCCGGCACAGGACCGACGGGACGACCAGGTGCGTGCGCAGGTTGCCGGTGAGGGTCAACATGTCGCGGTACCCGCTGTCGTCGCCTTCGATCAGGCCGGTGTTGGGGTTGATGGACCTCTGGATCTGCGTTGCCGTCCAGAGTTCGGCAGAAACCGGATACTTCTTCTGCATGGACAACCGCTCCTTTCGAGTGCGGTTCGAGGTGCGTGACTTCGGTTCTCTTTTTTTCCAGCCAATGGTGAAAAGGAACCAATGTATATTATGAACTAGTATGTATATTTGGTCAATAGCACTTCGCCTCACTTTTTGGCTTTCTGCTGCGGAAAAATTTACCCCCTCTTCCCGAAATACTTTAGGAGCTTGCACCTCACGTAACGTGAGGTTTTAATATGGAACTGTCCCCTGTTCTCATGACCTCACAAACCTGGAAAGTCGGCGAGCTCGCCGAGAAGGCCGGCCTCTCCGTTCGCGCCCTTCATCACTACGACGAGCTCGGGCTTCTATCGCCTTCGCTGCGGACCCCGTCCGGGCACCGGCTCTACACGGACGCCGACCTCGCACGTCTCGCGCAAATCGTCTCATTGAAGAATCTTGGATTCTCGCTGGAGAAAATTAAAGAGGCGCTCCAGCATCCGGACTTCTCCCCCGTCCACGCCCTCCAGATGCATTTGCGGCAGATGCGGGAACAGCTCACGGCGATGAGCGACGCGTGCGAGAAGCTGGAAGGTATCACGCGACTGGCGGCGCACCGGAATGTGTCGGGCAAGGAATTCCTTGATCTGCTCGGTCTCCTTCACCGCGTGGCGCAGTCCTACTCGGGAGACGACATGGCGTACTTCGAGAAGCGCCGGAAGGAGGTGGGCATGGAGCGCATCCAGGAAGTGGAAAACGAATGGCCGAAACTGATGGCCGCGGTACAGGCGGAGATGGACAAGGGCACGCCCCCGGCGTCCCCGAAAGTGAAGAAGCTCGCAAAGAAATGGATGTCTCTCGTGAAGGAATTCACCGGCGGCAATCCGGAGATCGCCGCGAAAGTGAAGAAGATGTACGAGGACAACCCGGACGCCGCCGCGCAATTCGGCGGGCCTGGAAAAGAGATGCGCAATTACATCCAACAGGCACTCGGCGCAGGACGTTAAGATTCTCCGAACCCGTCATCGACGTTTCGATCGATCCATGCGTTCACTGCCGCCGATGCCCTGCCACGTGATCGCTCGAGGAGAGGCAGCTTGTCGCCGATCATCGGATTCAAAACTGGACCCCAGCGGACCCCATCGACCTGTCCGCCTCCCTCAGAGACTAGTGGCTGTGCTTCACTGAAGGCTTCCACCGGAGCGGCATGTGAGATACCCATAGCGAGACACGCTGGTCTCTTTTTTGGTAAACGTCAATGAATCGCCCCTCAGAGGCCGAATCTCTGCTGCATGCTGCGATAATTTCCGCTAGAGTCTCGCCTCATGGCGACGTATCCCGTTCTCACCATCCGGCCCGAGCGCGACTGGCCGCTCAAGAATCGCCATCATGCGATCTACAAGAACGCCGTGCAGTCGCTGGAAGGCGTCGAGACCGGCTCCATCGTGGAGGTGCGCAACAGCGACAACGACTTCCTCTGCTACGCCACCGTCAACCTGAAGGCGTACATCTGCGGGCGCGCCATCTCGTTCGAGAAGGGCGATCCGCTGGAGAGCTTGAAACGCAGCATCAAGCGCGCGGTGGATTTGCGCAGGCAGTTCTTCCAGGATTCCGAGACGACGGCATTCCGCCTCATCAACGCCGAAGGCGATGCCATCCCGGGTCTCATCGTGGATCAGTACAACGACATCCTCGTTCTCCAGCTGACGACGCTGGGGATGGAGCGTCTGCGTGAGTGGATCGTCGGCGTGCTCCAGGAACTGTGCTCGCCGACGGCCATCTACGAGAAGTCCACCGGACAGGCCCGCAAGAAGGAAGGATTGGAGCCGCGCGAAGGCTGGGTGAAGGGCAAAGGACCAGACACCGTGACCATCAAGGAGAACGGCCTCCAGTACTTGATCGACCTGGAGGGCGGGCAGAAGACCGGGCTCTTCCTGGACCAGCGCGAGATGCGCGCGCTCGTGAAGGAGCACGCCGCGGGCCGCACGGTCCTGGACTGCTGCAGCTACGTGGGAGGTTTCTCTCTCAACGCGCTCGCGGGCGGCGCCGTCGCGGCGGACGCGGTGGACTACGACGCCGGAGCGCTGGAGCGCGCGAAGCAGCACATGACGATGAACGGCATCGCGGACGGGCTGCTCACGACGTACGCCGAGGACGTGTTCGAGTTCCTCCGTCGAAAGCCGCTCCCCCACGCGTACGACTTCATCATCCTGGACCCGCCCGCCTTCGCGAAGCGCTCCACGGATTTGGACCAGGCGAAGCGCGCGTACACGGACCTCAACCGCATGGCGATGCAGGCGCTGCCGCCGGGAAGCCTGCTCCTCACCTGCTCATGCTCGTACCAGGTGGACGTCCCGCTGTTCCAGACCATCGTCTTCCATGCCGCGCGTCAGGCGAACCGGAATGTCCGGATCCTCCAGCGCCATCGCCAGGCGTACGACCATCCCGTGAATCTCTACCACCCGGAGGTGGATTACCTGAAGAGTCTCCTGCTGTGGATTGAATAAAACCCCATGGCGTCCTGTGCCGCCGCTCGCGAGCCTGATACGATAGAACGCTATGGCCCCGCGCGAACGCTCACCGGAGATCGAGAAGTTCATGAAAACCCGGGAGTCGGGGGATCCGTCGATTACGTTCAACCGGTCGAAATCCGTTCGCGAGCACCTCTCCCCCGCTCTGCGCACTTTGGCGGAAGAAGTGAACCGACTCGGAGGGCAATGGAACCCCATCGAGCTCGTCACCGCAGATGCAGGAGTTCTCGCGAGGGAGAAAGCGACATTCTTGGAGCGGTTTTCCCGCGGCGAGACCTACCAACCGGTCCTGTCGTATCCCGCGGCGGAAGGCCTCGATACCGGACCGGGACGGAAGGAACTCCTGGTTCTCATGAAAAGAATCCTCGCCTATCAACCCGCCGATGAGGGAGAACGCTTGGCGAAGATCGCGCTCCATGCGAACGTCAAAGACAGCTTGGCGACACTGGATTTGGTCGACGGCATCAAAGCGCGCGATGAAAAGTTGATCAAGCGGGCCGTCCATCAGAAGTACCCGAAGGTGGACGACGTCCTGTTGTCGATCGCCCAACGGGAATACGAAGGCATGACCGCCAAGGAAAAGCCCGTGGAAAACGCGGAGTTGAACGAGGAGGATCGACGCTACTTCCTCGACAGAAGGATGAAGGCCGAGGAAATCGCCGAAGCGTTTTCGTGGGCGCTGGACCAATACGGGCTTCTGAAGAAAGACGAAACCGGAAAGGGTTACACCGTGATCATCGACGAATCTGCGACGGCGATCGACGTCCGGGACAAGTCCGCGAAGGGTCCGATCGTGGTGATTCCCAAAGACCGCGAAGACACCGCCGCCCACATCCTGTCGCTCATCGCGCACGAAATCGACGGTCACGCGCGCCAGCACGCCAACGGGGACCGGCTCTTCGGCCTCGGACGTCCGGACGACGAATCGCTGTACGAGGGTTTGTCCCAGCGGCATGAAGAAGCGTTCATGAAACGCTACTTTGGCAAAGGCATCCCGCTGGCGCACGAGTACGTCATCGGCATCGACGTCGCCGAAAAGGGAGGGACATTTCACGACGTGTTCACCGAACTTCTGGAACGGGAACTCCACGTCAAACTGCACGTCCCACCCGACGAGCCGCTGCCCGACAGGCAGTCCATCAAGGCGGATGTTCTGGAGGAAGCGATGAACAAGGCGTGGCGCTCGACGTACCGCGTGATGCGGGGACACACGGACATGTCCAATCCCGAACGGTACGCCATGCGCAAAGACGCCGCCTATCTGCGCGGCTTCCACGAGGACCGGCAACTGCGGGAGCGCGGGTACGGATACGTGAATGAGGCCGCGATCATCGGATCAGGCGGGCTGCAGCTCCTGGCTCGCACCGATCTGCAGGAGTCCGACCTTCCTCTGCCTTTCCAGGACACGGCGTCGAAATACCTCGATTTGCTCCAAGCACAGAGGAAAGCGGCTGCGTAAAGAGAAATTGACCTTCCTTGAAAATCGGTCACACTGGTAGACCGTTTTTCCTCGGAAAGACGGATCGGATCTTTGGCATCACGGTGGATTTTTTCCTGTCTGACGTTGGCGCCGCGCGCATGCGCGCGTGCCCGCCGTGCCAATGTCAGATGGGGGGATGTTTCGTACCCTATCGGATAACGATCACTGGATGTGGACGCTCACTCGAGTGCGCCCACGTTCGCCCCCGCAACGGTTGCGGAGGCTATCCAGACATTGGGAAGGATGGGGCACGAAGCCCCAGTACGGAAAGGAGTGGCGGCATTCTATGCCTACCACCACAAACCCCGCGGGAAGGGTTTTCCCGCAGTTCCCTCTCCTCGACGCCATTGCCAATGGCGTTAGTCCGGATGGGTTCATCTTCAACGACGCCTGGCACCCTGGCGGACTGGCAAGCGGCATGTTTACCGTGCCGTACGGCGTCACCCGTCCGGGCAATGAGGAAGCCCGGCAGTGGTTCGCGGCGAAGCGCCGCGTGCCGGTCGACAACGTCGGGCCGGACTTCGCGGAGATCATCGGCCGTGCGCGGGCCAATGCTCGTCCGCACGGCAGTGCCGATCCCGTCGTCTGGGTCAGTACGCCTACCCATCTGCACGCCGGCAACATCACGGCGGCGTTGCAGTCCGGGCTGGACGTGCTGACGGATAAGCCGGTCGTGACGACCATGGAGGAGCTGAAGGCGGTACGAGCCGCCCGCGGCCCCGACAGAGAGGTGTACGTCTCGTTCCAGCACTTCCTCACGGCGGCGGCCTTCCAGATGCGCCAGATCGTCCGGGACAACCCCGGGAAGGTGGCTCGCATCGACGCGGGCTTCCTGCAGGACTGGATGCTCATGCCCAACGACAACTGGCGTGGGAATGCCTGGTCCTGCGGTCTGGCCGACATCTGGACCCACGCGGCTCATCTGCTGAGCTTCGTGGGCGACAGCTTCATCGCCTCGGTCGGCAGCGCGAAAATGCAATCGGTCGGCGAGTTCGCGCGGTCAAAGAAGTTCAGCGACGAAGGAAGCTCGCTCGTCACGCTGGAGAACGGTCTCTACGGCGACTGCCGGTACCATCAGTCGTTGGCGGGTCACGCTGACGACATCTACGTGATGGTCACCCTCACGGATGGAACGAAGTACCTGTGGAAGATGGCCTGGGGTCCGGACACGCTGTTCGTCACCTCCAGCCGTCACGCCACACTGGACTCGTCCATCGGGTGGGAGCCGCACCTGCGCGGCCACTCGAAGTTGTACGGCGACGAGGCCCTGCGGTATTTTCCGCGTCCGCCGGGCGGCCACGTACGCGGCTGGCTGGACATGTGGATCGCCTTCTTCCTCGGAACGGCGGGCGACATCTTCCGACGGCGAGGTCTCGTCTCGGAAGAAGAGCTGCCGTGGCCGATGCGCGTGCCCGTCCCGAAACTGGAACAGGATGGCGTGGACATCACGGCTGCCGTCGCAGCGCATGAGCTGAGCGCCAGCGACGGCGGGCGCACCGTCACCATCAAGGACGTCTTGAAACAGGCCGCCTGACCAGCGGCCGGAAAATCCATCCGTGAGCAGCCGAAGCTCTTGGCCCCAGCGTGCGCGCAACGCGCTGGGGCCTTTCAAAGAGAGGTACCGCAGAAAAATTGACATCAGTTGTTCATTATAGAATAGTAAACCCTATGTATTTCTCCGCTGCCCGGGGGGATTCTATTGAAAAAGTCGGCGCCGATGCCGACATCGTCACGATGGGTATTAATCCGTCTGCCGACGATCTGCATGCGGGGCATTACGTGACGCTCTTCAATTTGATGCGCGTTTTGCGCAAAAATGAATCGGCGCGGGGTCATGTATTCGTGGATGATCGTGAGGTGCACCTGAAGCAGGGCGCACGTCAGGAGGAAGATTTCTGGGTACCCGATGGGGATAGGATCGAGAAGATCAGAGGTAAAATCACCGCCTTCATCAGGCAAACCAGCCATGCCTTGGGCGAAGCGTCGCTCATCGGTCGCGTGGGCGTTCAGAGAATGTCCCACTATCTGCCCAATAGGGACAGCCCGTCCGAACCCACGCAGGGAGGGATGCTCTACCGTCTCCTCTATGAAAATCGAGACCTCATCCGACAGGCATTTGATTTCAGGCGTTTTGATGGAACGGAAGAATTTGTGCGTCCCTTCTGCAACGGATGCGGCATGGTACCGGCGGATCCCCGGCAAACGAACATGATCCCGCAGGGTCTGGGCGGAACCTGCAAGACTCCTAAATGCCATGAACGGATGTACATGGTTAATCCGCATGAGGGAGAGCGAAACTGGACGATGCATTACGGAGTCGATCCTCTCCGCGACATCCTTATTGCAGATCAAAATGATGCAAAGGTCTTGCACGTATTCGGCGGGGACTATGGAACATCTTGGGGATACGGAGGCATTCCGAAAGCGGAGCGACTGAGCGAACTGATCACGCAGATTGCTCCTAACGTGAAAGTAGATCACTACATCGGACCCCTCCTGCTACGAAATGGCATGAAACTCTCGAAACGCAGAGGCGACGCCAGCTATCCCCCGTTGTTAGATACACTGAAACGCATGACGTATCGGCCGCTCGGCACAATCGACGTAGACGCCATCGCGATATCCGGTAACAGGGCATCCCCGCAGCCGACAGCCGCTCGTACGGAATCCGTCGCGTAACTTCAGACCGCTCAGAGAATCATGCCTCAGACGAACTTCACCAAGCTCCATGTGCTCGCGAAGGCGGCGACGATGAGCGTGAAGTGAAAGGAAAAGATTGTCCCGCAGTCTACGCCTCGAAAAAAACCACCCCTCGGAAGAGAGGTGGTTTGAAGGAGAGATCGGGTTTAGTCCTCGACGATGATCGTCCCCTTCATGGAAGCGTTCAGATGGTTGTGATACCCAAAGGTGCCGACCTTCGTGAACGTGTGGACGTAAGTCTGACCCTGGAGGAGTCCTTTGGTGGCATCGAAGCCCGGAAGGTCCGTGTGGTTGGGGTGCGGATCCACTGCCACCCACATCTTCGTGACCAGGTCATTGCGGAAGGTCACCGTCTCGCCCTTCTTCACGCGCAGGACCGACGGAGAGAAGCCGTTCTGGCCGTACACCACGAGATTCTCCGTGGCCTGGGCGCTGGACTGCTCCTCGGGCTTGCGGTCCGTACCGGGCGTGCCGTAGGCGGCGCGCACGGCGATGATCATCTTCGCCACTTCGGCGCGGTTGATCTGGGCATTCGGACGGAAGGTGTGGAGAGCCTGGCCCTCGATATCCGTGTCCCCCGCCACGATCTTATCGCGGCTGAGGAGCTCGATGGACGTGGAGTACTCCGTACGGTCGTTCACGTCGGTGTAGCGGCTGTTGGAGGCCTGGACGTCCTTCAGGTCCTTGCGGAAGGCGGAGGTGATGAGCGCGGACACTTCGGCGCGGGTAGCCGGACGGTCGAGATTCGGCGTCGACGTGATGACGGCGAATCCTTCGGCCTTCGCGACGGACACGTACGGGGCGGACCAGTGCGAGACGCCGCTGGTCACCTTGGAGGCGTACTCCACTTCGTTGTAGCCCGCGGCTTCCGAGACGATCTTCAGGGATTCGGCGAGCGTAATGTTGTTGGACGGGCCGAATTTGCCGGACGGATTGCCGTACGCGTCGCGGTATCCGGAGACGATGCCAAGCTCCGCGGCTTCGCGGACGGACGCGGCGAACCACGCCGTTTGCTGCACGTCGGTGAAGACGACGGTCTTGCCGTCAATGATGGCCGACACGCCCACGGCGGACGCCGTGATCGGGACCAGAAGGGATAGAGCCGATGCTGAGAGAATCTTCTTCAACATGGGAAAAAGGGGGAAATGCTACGAATCGAGGGAGCCAGCAAGCTCGCCTCACAGCACTGTAGACCGTTTCGAAGGCACATTCTTACAAGATGGAAATTAACTGCATCGGATCAATCCTCAATTCTGGCAAGGGAAAGCCGCGGGAACGCGCTGCTACACTGCATCCATGCGTCGCCTCCTCCCTCTCCTTTGTACCGGACTCGTCCTCGTTGCCTGCAACAAGACGGGGCCTTCCGCCACGACCGGGGAGAAGCCCGCGGCCGCGCCGTCGAATCCGACCGTGACGGAGACCTATACCAATGAGACGGAGGGATACAGCATCCGATATCCGCAAGGCTGGATCGTTCAGGAGAACGTCACCCTGACGACGAATGACACGGATTACACCGGAACATCCATCGTGTATCCCGCGGACGAGCAGAAGAGCACGTTGCTCGACAGCCAGGTTCACATCGCGATGGGCGAAGGAGCATGCCCGAGCTCGGAAGGCTACGATGTCGTGACCATCGGCAATCGTCAGTGGACGCGCTTCATCTGGGGAGACGCCGCCGCAGGCAATAAGTACGACGGCATGACGTCCTTCACGGATCACGATGGCAACTGCTACACGGTGAATTTCTATCTGCACTCCTGCAACCTGGGCCCCGACTGCGGACCCGACCACAGCAAGCCGTTCGACAAGGCGAGCCTGATCCCCTCCTTCGAGGCCATCCTCGCGACGTTCGAATTCGCATCCTGAGAAGCACGCCGAACACGAACATCTGATTGCAGCGCAGATGCTTTACATTTCGAAATGCGATCCGTACGGTTGAAGAGAACCCCATTTTTTTCCCCCAACGGATATGGCAAGACTCAAACTCGGCATCATTCTGGGCAGCACGCGGCCCAATCGTTTCGGCGACAAACCCGCTGCGTGGATCGCGGAGCGCGCGAAGAAGCTTCCGGATTTCGACGTGGAACTCCTGGATCTCAAGGACTACCCCATGCCGTTCTTCGACGAGCCCGCGGGCCCCTCGCACCTCAACAAGCAATACACGAACGACGTCGTAAAGAAGTGGTCCGCGAAGATCGATCCCTGCGACGCTTTCATCTGGGTCTCGCCGGAGTACAACCACAGCACATCCGCGGTTCTGAAGAACGCGCTCGATCATCTCTTCCCCGAATGGAACAAGAAACCCGTCGCCTTCGTTAGCTACGGCAGCGTGGGAGGAGGTCGCGCCGTGGAACATCTGCGCGGCATCGCCGCGGAATTGGACATGGTCACCGTCCGTCCGGCGGTGCATATTCCCGGCAGCATGGTCTGGGGGCCGGACAAGTGGATGCCCGAGGGCACCGATCACCTGAATGGCGCCGCGGATAAGATGCTCGCGGAGCTCATCTGGTGGGCCGACGCCCTGAAGGCGGCACGAAAATAAGGCATTGGATCGCCCGGCGGAAGCCGGGCTTTTCTTGATGCTGCTGCGAAAAATCCGAGATGCAGGGCAAGCACGGCAGGAGTACAATGATTCGCTCGGTACTCGGGTGATTGTCGGGAGCGTCTCTCCCCACCCGCCGAGTTCTCTGCTCATTTCTTCCACTGGGAGGTGTCTCGTGCAACGCGTTTCCTCCGCCTTGCGTCCTCTGCTCTGGTTCGGCGGAATCCTCTGGATCGGGTTCCTCGCCCTGCTCTCGCTGCTCGAGACCGACAACGGCGACGAGTTCGTCCGGATCGACATCCCCCTCGGGTTGCCCGGCGTGACGCTCACGCAGGTCCGAAAGATTCCGGAGACGGAACAGTCCGGAACCGAAGCCTTCGAACTGTCGATCTGCAGCAGTCCTGCCTTGGTCGTCGAACTCGACGTGGGCGACTACATCCACGCCATTCGCGTCCAGCGAATCGGATACAACGACGAACTGCGGACCGTCCGCGACGACCAACTCGTCGAAGACATCCTCGCGGTGCTGCCCGACGGATCTGACATTCGGATCGCCACCCTGATCAAGGACACGATCCTGACCGGACGGCCCCCGGCCTCACTCAACGCGGCCTGAAAGGACCGCCCATGGATTCCGAGCAGAGAGGGCCCAGCGCACCACGCGCTGGGCCCTTTCGCCATGCACGCAAAATAACTGCCTGCGGGGAACACCCCCTCAGGCAGCATTGCTTGATCTCTCGTCCGTGAGAGAAAAGGACCGGAAGACGAATCAGGCGCGGCCCACAGACCGGTGCACGGGTACCGTGGAACGCAGGAAAAGCCGGTGATGGCCGCCGTACTCGGGGGCCACATACTGGACCGCGATGCTGCGCTGTCCGCCAATGCGGGGGTGCAAAATGAATGCCTCGCTCATGGTGCCGTCGGCCTTCATGTGGTTAAACACCCGCAACGACCCGAATGCCGGGAACTGCGCCAGTACGCAAGCCGCGTCGATGACCGTGCCGAGTTCGAACCCGTCCGGAGGATGGTCGTTGTCGCCGTGAGCGACGACGGCCTCCGCGAAGTGGGGCGCGAACGTTCGGGCATACGCCACCTGGCCGCCCCAGTAATGGTCGTGAACTTTGCACGGGCAGCGAAGCACGGGGCCCAGCCAGATGAGACCAGTCTCGGCTCCGCAGTCGTGGCGGTCATGACCGAAGTCCAGGCCCATCGCGGGCCACAGACCATCGGGGAACGCATCGGGAAGATCGTACTGGATCTGGGAAGGAACCGACCACCTTTCCATCTGGGACATCAAGGCGGTCGCCACCGCTTGTGGCGAGAGACACAGAATGCGTCGACTCATGGAAACGCTCAGCTTTCTGACAAGGATCAAGCATCGGAAAGTGTAGTCTTCTGTACATGGAGTGGAAGAGCTTCCTGGGTTGCCCGCAGAGTCCACTTCCTTCGGCCAATTTCTCAAGATTTGACGAATTGACCAAATTTATGGAAGAGAATAAAATTTCTTGCTGTTTTCACCTCTGAAAGCAGGATGTTCTTTGGGAACATCGGCTGAGTGTTTTTACATTGAACGCGTACAATGTGGAGCCGTCTGGCTCCGGTGCGCACGCAACAGACTTCGATGGATCGTGAGGCCTTGGCGGCCGCGCGACTATCACACAGGGTCACGGACCCAGATCGGACGGTGACGGATGCCACACGCAACGGGAGGTAGTACCCCTCAACTGGTACTCGGCGCGGACTTGAGCACGGACTCGCTCAAGTGGATCGTCGTGAACGTCGCCACGGGCGAGGTCGTCGCTCAGAACAGCTTCGCGTTTCTGAAGGCCTTCGGCGAATTCTTCGGCCTCCGGAAGGGCGGCTTCCTGGAGCTCGGCGATGGCGCGGTCCGTATCCCCTACGGGCTGTTCCCCGCCGCGATCCACACCATGCTGGGCCAGGTCACGGAGGCGCTCGGCGATGACCGGCAGTACCTGCGGCGCATCGTCGTCAGCGTCCAGCAGCATGGCAAGGTGGCCTGGCGGAAGGGGCGTCGACTGGACCAGCTCGCGGGCCTGAACCACATGGACCTGCTGGGACAGTTCGACGGCCTGTTCGCCAACGACTATGCGACGAGCTGGATGGATACCTCGTCGGCGCCGGACTGCACGAGGCTGGAAGAGCTGCAGCCGCCCGACTGGTGGGCACAACTCACGGGTTCCAGCCCGGGGCAGTCGCTCCGGTTCCTGGGCCCGCAGATCGCCCGCTCCGCGAGGCTGACGAACACGCACGACAACACCTCGATGTATACGGTGTTGGCATCGCTGGTCGGCAGCATCCTCACCGGGCGCAAGGCCGGCATCGGGATGGACGAGGCGTCGGCCACGTTGCTCATGGACTTGGCGTCTGGCACGTGGGCGGAGGCGCAGCTCCAGGGTTACTTCCCGAAGGGGACCTTTGACAAGCTGCCGACGATCCTCAGCCCCGGGGCCAACCTGGGGCGGCTGTGGTCGCATCACGTCCGTCTCCACGGGCTGCCGGAGACGTGCGAGGTGCTCCTCGGCTTGGGCGATAACATCGCGATCCAGCTCACGATGGCAGGCGAAGACGGCGCCTTCGGCGTCAGCCTGGGCAGTTCCGGCACGGGGTACGCGGAGCGTTCCACCCCGGGCTGGGATCCGCAACACCGCTGCCACGTCCTGCGGTCCGCGGCCGGGAAATTCCTGGTGCTCTCCTGCACGGCGTTCTGCGGCAAGGCCGCGAACGACGTGCGAGAGATGGCCGGGCTCGAATGGACCGACTTCGACCGGCTCGTGGCTCAGCCCCAGTGGGACGATTCGGAGGCCCTGGTGCTTCCGGGCAAGGGCGGCAACTTCACGTTCCGCAACGTGAGGCCCGCCAGCACGGATGTGGCGGCAGCGGTGACGCGAGGCATCGTCGGCGTCGTCCGGACGCAATCGATGTCGCTCGTCCCGAGTCCGCCCGCCGTCGTGCTCACGGGCGGCTTCGCGAGCAAGCCCGTCGCGCAGGTGGTCGCTGATGTGTTCCAGGCGCCCGTCCACCTGTCCGGGAAAGTGAACCGCGTAGCGCTGGGGAGCTGCATCCTCGGCGTCGCCTCCGTCACGGGTGAGCCGTTGCCAGCAGCAGCGGCCCGCTTGGCCCCCAAGGCCGAGCGGATCGAGCCCGATCTGTCGCGCGCGGAGTTCTACGCGTCGATGATTGACTCCATGTCCCAGCAGTGAATCGCTCAGCCGTGCTCGAAGGACCGGACCAGGCGCGCACCCGCGCGCCTGGTCTTTTCACAGTACATAGAGAAAATTCCGCGCTTGCCCCCATACGAACGAGCGACCATACTTGTCTTCAACCTATGCGCCGCTTCCTCGCGTCCGCCTGGTTCCCCTTCCTCGCCGCCGTCGTGCTGGCCGGGGTGTCTGTCGCGGCGTACGCGGTGCTCCAACCGACCGGGGAGGACATCGGAAACAGTGACATTCAGAAGTATGCCAAGATCGGCGGCTGGGCCGTCGGTCCGCTCTTCGGTCTGCTTTCGCTCCTCATTGCCTCCATCCTGAACCTCATTCGCCGCATCGTACGGATCCGGAAAGTCTCGCTGCTGCATCCGGTGGTGGTGCTCCTGAGCGTGGGCACGTGGCTGGTGTTCAGCTGGCAGCTCACGGACGAGCCGCGCTTCACGCCCATCGCCCGCGCCGTCATCGATTTCCTGGCGCGTCCCCTCCTCTGGGGATCGCTCGCGGCTGTCGTGCTCACCATTCTCCTCAGTATCCCGCTCCTCTTCCCCTCCAAAAAGTGAAGAAGAGCATCCTCCTTCTGCCGGCTACCGCCCTGCTCCTCTCCGGATGTCTGGGCGACGTCATGGAGATCTTCTGCGAAGCGGGTCCGGATTCGGACCACTGCTTCCAGGCCGCGGCGGTGCAGGAGAGCGAACCGGAGACCTGCGATAAGATCGCGGGAGAAGGCTTTAACGGGAGCAATCCTCCGCGGGACAAGTGTTTCCTGCAGATCGCGCAGAACACCGGCGATCCCTCCGCCTGCGACGGCGTGGAGGGCGGCTTCATGAGCTACTCCAAAGAGGAATGCCTGGAAGGCGCGTTTCGGAATCACTCGGTGGAAGACTGCAAAAACACCGAAGACGAGCAGAAATGCCGCGCCGCGTGGGGCAAGAACGGCAAGGGCTGCGGAGATGGATACGTCTGGAATGCCGCTGCGAATGCCTGCGAGGTGAAAAAAGACGAGCCGACCGAGACCGAGAACCCCTTCGAGAACGACAAGGTGAAGGAGGATCTCCAGACCATCGGCGATGCCGGGAAGAGCGGCTACATGCAGCTTCTCGATTGGGACATCGAGCATGAGACGGACCCCGACCGCCTGGCGGGCCTGCAGAAGTACAAGGAATTCCTGGAGAACGCCGGCGAGAAGATGGACAACGTGTCCACCACCTTCGACCAGCTCCAGGAACTGAAGAAAATCTTCATCGACAGCTACGACCCGAAGGACTCCATCGACAACATGTCCGCCAGTTCCATCTTGAGCAAAGGCTTCTTCGACCGCCTCCAGGAGAAGCTGGTGGGCGAAGATCCGCCCACCGAAGCCTCCAAAGCGGAGGACGCGCTCACGGTCTATGAGGAGATGCTGAAGCGCCAGGCGGACAACGACTTCCTTCAGCAGGGCCGCCTCACGCGCGTCTCTGACACGCTTATCGGCAAAGCCAAGGATGAAGCCACCAGCAAGTTGAAGGAGGGCGTGGAGGACATCGCCAAGACCGTCGCGGGCGACGCGTTCGCCGTCGTCGGCATCGTGGATCACGCGCTGTCCTCGTTCCAGGAAGAGGCGCAGAAGCAGATGTTCATCGGGCTCGCGGCCGCCTACAACCGCCAGCGCGACAGCATCACGCAAGCGCATCCGGACTGGTCCTCGGAGCAAATTCACAAGGCCACCGTCGATAACGTGAAGGCCAACCCGTACGAAGACGTACCCAACAGCGGCTTCGTGAAGTACGGCAACATCATCGAGAACGGCGACTGCAAAGACGCCGGCAATAATCCCCTCTGCATCGATAACCGCGTCTTCTGGACGGCGATGGACAAGACCTACGAGGTCACCCATAAGCCCGGGAAATGAAAAAAGCCCCGGAAGAACCGGGGCTCGGGTGACGTTGTCTTCGTATCAGCTCTCGATCTTGCAGAGGCTGGAGCAGCCATCCTTTTCGCGCGTGTTGCCGTCGTCGCACTGCTCTCCCGTCTGGATGGAGTAATCCCCGCAGATCGGAATGCGTTCACAGACGCTCATGTTCTTGGTGTTCGCCGGGCACTTGTAGCCCGGTTCGACTTTGCAGAACTGATTGCAGCCGTCGCCATTGTCCAAATTTCCGTCATCGCAGAGTTCCTTCGCAGAAACGCTGGCGTCGCCGCAGCGGGATTTGCAGATGCTTGGCTGCGTGTACGTGCAGTCGTATCCCAACTCGATCTTGCACTCGGTGCTGCAGCCATCACCGGACACTTTGTTACCGTCGTCGCACTGCTCCGGAATGAGGATCAGCTTGTCGCCGCAACCAGCCTTCTCGTAGACGGGCTTCACGAAGGTGTCTTCTCCCGTAGCGCTCGTGCGAGCGGTGGAGCCGCTGGCGCGAAGCGCCCGAGGACTCACCTTGGCACGGTTCTGGAGAGCCTTGGCGGCACGGCGCTTGGCGAGGGCCGCTTTCTGACGAGCCTCCACGATGGCGCGGCGCTTCTCCATGGATGCGGTGCGCGTCTGCATCTGCGCAGGCTCCTGCGGAACGATGGCAGCCTCCAGGGTGTACTGCGAACCAACGAGGACGGCCAACAGCGCGAACGAACTGGAAGCGAAGGCGACCGAAAGCGACTCGCGGGAGAACAGGTGTTTGAACTGTGACATACGACGGAGTGGAATGTGGATGTGTATGAATATTATACAATATTATGTAACTTTTAGCAATTACCGAGTTTAAGTATATTTTGATTCATTTTAGATATTTGTTAAAGAAGCATATTTTAACGATCAATAGCCTATTTGTTCACTTATTTACACAAGTTAATCATTATGCTATAATGTACTAAATTTCCCCTTTCACTTCATGGCTACAATCGACGAACAATTAGAAGCAGCCTTCAGAGAGCGCTATCCGAATATCCCTATCGACGTCGCCAGAGAAGGTGCTGCGGCTGCAGGGAAGATTTCCTCAGTTCAACAGATCGCCGGACTCGCTGTGAAGGAAGTTCTCGGCAGAGTGGGGCGTGCGGGAGAGAGCCAAGTCCTTCAAATGTTCGATGATAAAGCTGAGGCACGCCGACTCATCGAGGAACATTTTGACGAAGAGTCCGGGGCTATCTAAAAGATCTTTCAGCAAAACCATCCTTCACTTCTCACAGATGTGAAGGATTTTTTATTTCCTCCCCGCGATGTTAAACATCCAGTGGGTGCCGAACTTGTCTTTCAGCATGCCGAAAATGTCGCCCCAGAACTGCGGGGCCAGCTCCATGTTGACCTCTCCTCCTACGGCGAGTTTCTTGAACATCTCTCGCAGACGCGTCTCGTCCGTACCAGCCACAGACAGGTGAATGTTGTCGCCGACGACGGGCGCTCCCTTGCCCGGATGCGCGTCGCAACCCGTGAACGACAGCTGATCGTTCTCCAGCGTGGCATGCATGATCCGACTCTTCATCTCCGGCGTAAGGGACGGCATGTCCGGCTGCGGCGGCACGTCCCCATACGTCTGCATCGTCAGCTTCCCGCCCATGCAGGACTGGTAGAACTCCATCATCTCGCGGCAGTTGCCGTTGCAGACGAAGTACGGGGAGAGGTAGGCGGCGGGCATGGGCATTCGCGTCAGGGGAAAGGATAACAGCAGTTTACCGTCGATCGAGCTTCTCGTGGAAGAACGCCGCGGATTTCTTCATGAAGTCGCTCCACTGCGTGGCGAATTCATGGCCTTCGTTGGCGTATTCCACGTACTGGATGTCCTTCCCCTCTTCCTGCAGCCGCTTGTGCAGGTGATCCGACCATTCAGCGGGCACGTCCTTGTCTTTACGCCCCTGGAAAAGCATCAGCGGCGCTTGAACGTTGCTGAGGTACGTGTTGGGAGAGAGCGCGTCCCACGCGGCCGGATTCTCCTCGCGCGTGCCGTACGTCTCCAGCGTGCGGTCCCCTTCCGGCCGCTCGCGCCGCCAGCGCGAGAAGTTCTCCCACATGTCGGCGTGGACCGGGGCGTAGAGCACGGCCGCCGTCACCATCTCCGGATGCGCCGTGAGGATGGAGAGCGTCACGCCGCCTCCCATGGAATGGCCGAGCATCCCGACCCTGCTCGCGTCGATTTGCGGCAGCTTGGCCGCGCGCACCGCCTGAATGGCGTTGTAGCTGTCCATGGAATACTCCAGGCCGGCATCGTAAATCTTCGCCTTCGGATCCATCGGACTTTCGTCCGACGCGGCATGACCGCGGTAATCGGTGTGGAGCACGGCGAAGCCGTTGCGCGCCATGTAGTCCTGTTCGCGCTTGAGTCCGCGACCCTGGGTGTAGACGGCCGGATCGATGTAGCCGTGATTGAAGATGAGCAGCGGAAACGGCCCGTCGCCGTGCGGGATATTCAGGATGCCGGAAATTTTCAGGCCATTGCTGCGGTAGCTGATGCGGTGGCGCGTATAGGCGTCGGTTTTCGTCTCCACGGATTCGAGAACCAGATCCGTTCCCTCCAGGCGCATCTCGGAAAAGTGCTTGATGCTGAATTCCGAGGGCAATTGCTCCAGCGGCTGTGGGATCGGAGCCGCGCTGGACGCCGAGGACACCGCAGTCGCCTGGGCATCCGGAGAAGCGACTGGCTGCTGTGTGCAGGCCGGAAGCATTAGCATCGCGCAGACGGAGAGGACGAAGCGGATCATGGAGACACTCTACTGCACTGTGAGTTCGGGATGGAGCACAAGGCGCACTTTTGTCATCGCGCCGTTTCCTGCTCTCCCAGCCCTACCGCACGGACAATGATTCTGAAAAGATGATAGAAATGCTCTTGCTCCTCACGCTGCGTGAGGCTTTAGGCTCGCCGCATGACCACTCCCTCCCCCACCACCGGCGACGATTCCATCGTCAATCCCTACGAAGACGAGGCCCGCGAGCGCTGGGGCCACACCGATGCCTGGAAACAGTCCCAGCAACGCGTGAAGAAGATGTCCAAAGAGGACTTCGCGCGCATCGGGAAAGAAGGCGATGAGCTGATGAAGCAGATTGCCGCGCTCGTGGACCGCGATCCGAAAAACCCTGAGGTGCAGGCGCTCATCGCGCAGCACTATGCCGCACTGCGGCACTTCTACGAGCCGAACCCGGAGATGTACCGCGGACTCGGCTCGATGTACGTCGACGATGCCCGCTTCACCGCCACCTTCGAGAAGTACCGCCCGGGCTTCGCCGCCTTCATGCGCGACGCGATGCACGCATACAGCGATGCGCAGGCGGCGTGATTAACCCATCCACAGCGCGCCGTTCTCACGCACGTCTTTGGCGCGGTACTTCGCGATCTTCTTGATGAGCGCCTTCGGGAGGGGCTGGCCGTACGGGAACTGGATCGTGTCCTTCCCCGTCTTGTAGTCGGCCAGCTCCTTCCGGAACACGTCCAACGTCGTGCGCGTGGGCATGAAGTTGAGGTGCGATTTGTGCGCGGTGTACGCGAAGAGAATGCGTCCTTCCTCAAGGACAGGAGACCCCCACTTCAAGACCTCCGTGGCCTTCGGCGCCACAGACTTCAGGATGGCGCGGATCTCCTTCAGGGCCTTGCGTGCCTCCGGCGGCGCGGCGTCGATGTAGTCGGCAACGGTAGAGCGTTTTGGCTTGGGCATAGGCACCGCATTCTACCAAAATGTACGGAGAAAGATTCATCGCCACTCGTCCACCAACAGTGATGTACGCGCTTTTCGAAGGGGGTAGCATGACAAACCTTTATTCGTTTTCCGAGACCCCTCATGGCACATGGTCAGCGACACGCGCTCCCACATCACGACCAAGTCGCGATTTGATCTGTTCAACCAAGTGGCTGCCAAGTACATCGGTGAGCAGATCCTCCAAGGGCACATGAGCGTCGACCAGGGAATCCTCCAGATGCAGAACCTCTGCGGCGGCAACATGCGGAGGATTTTCAAAGTAGCGGCGTGAGCGAGAAGCGGGAAAGCAGCCAGCTGATACAATGACGCTGCAGATCCCTCTCCATCGATTCCCCACTCCCTATGATCATCACCACCACGCCCAGCGTCGACGGGAAGAAAATTGCCTCCTACCTCGGCGTCATCACGGGTGAGGCGATCGTCGGCGTGAACATCTTCCGCGATCTCTTCGCCAGCATCCGCGACATCGTCGGCGGCCGGACACAGTCGTATGAGCGCGTCCTCGACGAGGCACGCCAGCTCGCGCAGAAGGACCTCACGGACCGCGCCGCGGAATTGGGAGCGGACGCCGTCGTGGGCGTGGATATCGACTACGAAGTGCTGGGCCAGGGCAACGGCATGCTCATGGTTTCCATCTCCGGCACCGCGGTGACCTTCGGCTGAGACTAGCGAACCCTATCCGACGGTATCAGAGCCCGAGCGGCAGGGAGAGCGTGAATGTCGACCCTTTCCCTTCTTTTGAGACACAGGCGATCTTCCCTCGTAGAAGCGACGCAATGAGAGCTGACATATAGAGTCCGAGACCCGTTCCCTCGGTATCGCGGGAAACGACGTTGTCCCCGCGGAAGAACTTCCGGAAGAGATCCTGCTGCTGGCGTTTCGGGATTCCGTAACCGGTATCGTTGATGATGATCTCCACGAGATCGGCGTTGGTTCGAACTTCCACGTGGACGGTTCCCTCCTCCGGCGTGTACTTCACCGCATTGCTCATCAGGTTATCGAGCAGCTGCTCCAGGAGAGCCGGGTCGGTCTTGATGGTAACGCCGGTCGCACAATCGCATTCGAGAGACAGCCGTTTCGCCTGCGCTGCTTCTCGGAAGCTGTCTGTCATCTGCCGCACGAACGCGCTCACGTCGACCTCCACCTGCTGGACGTTCACCTGCCCAGCTTCGATCCGCGAGATCTGGAGCATGGTATCAATCGTGGCGGACATGCGGATCGCCGCGTCGTAGCTCTGACGGAAGAACGCGAGATCCTGGTCTGACACCTTGTCCTTCAGCTGCTTCTCCATCCTTTTCATCCCCCAGCGGATGGCCGTGATCGGCGTCCGCAGCTGATGGGACGCAAGCGACATGAATTCGGATTTGGTCCGATCGATCCGGCGCTCGCGGGTCACGTCCCGGAAGAGCAGCAGCTGCCCGCGGTAGACGCCATGATCGAAGATCGGGAAATAGTCCCGCAGGATGATGCGACCGTCCTTAAGAGGGATGTCGTAGCCCACAACCGGCTCTTTCTTCTCCAGCATGGCCGTGAGCTGGGCCATGTATGCGTCCAAATCGAGGACTTTGTCGCGGATATACTTCGAAAAATCATATCCGTTCCTCCCCACCATCTGTTTGGCAGAATAGGGAACGTCGAACATCGTGCAGAAATTGTCGTTGACCTGCAGGATGGTGAAATTTTCATCCATTGCGACCGCCGCGAACAGCAGGTTCTCGATCATCATTTGAAAGCGCACAAGGTTAGTGCGATCCAGTTGCCGAGCGAGCTCCAGCTCCTGCGTGCGCTCCTGCACCATTTCGTTGAGATGCTCGTTCATTGCGGCAAGCGCTCTTTCTGCTTTCTTGCGTTCTGTGATATCGCGTCCCACCTTCGATGCACCGATGATGGCGCCGGTACTATCTCTGACAAGAGAAGCTGTTAAAGAGATATCGATCAATCTCCCGTCTTTGGCCCGACGGACCGTTTCGAAACTGTCGATGCGCTGACCCTGCTTAAGCCTCCCCATAATCTCATGCTCCTCTGCCTGCCGTTCGGGAGGGATGATGACTGTAATAGACCGTCCAACGACTTCTTCAGCCGTGTAGCCTAAAATCCGCTCCGCACCACTGTTCCAGGATCGGATGACCCCCTCGAGTGTCTGACTGATAATGATGTCATCGGATGACTCGACAATGGCTGCAAGCAGGCCACGAGCCATGTCCGCCTGTTTCTGACTCGTCACATCACGAGTGAAACAGCGGGTATGGACGAAGCGGTCGCCGTCCCAAAGGACACTGGAGTCAATAACGACCTCTCGGATGGAACCGTCCTTGTGACGGAGTTTGGCCGAATAGTCCTTCAGCTTCTCCCCTTTCTGAAGTCTGCACAGAATATCCTCGATGACGGGGGCGTCCGCGTGGAAATCGGCGATGTTGCGGCCCACGTATTCCCCTTCGGTGTAGCCCAATAGTTCCAATTCCGCCTGATTCGCCCATAAGATCGTGCCGTCGGCACCGACCCAGTGCATACCGATTGTTGAACTTTCCACAAAATCCATCAATTCGGCCTCCTTGCGCCGCAAGCTTTCCTCGATCTTCTTCCGCTCCGTGACATCAATGAGGATGTTCACCGCGCCGATTAGCGTTCCGCTGTCGTCACGTATCGGACTCGCATGCGCGAGCGCGGTGATGCGGCTTCCGTCGGGGCGCTCGATCATGATCTCCTCGCCGATGTATTCCTCCCCCGTCTGCAATGCCAACGCCATCCAGCATTGATCGTGCGTGATCGGCGTACCGGTCGTCGTGAAGAGCTTGAACGAGCCGCAGAAGCGGTCCACGGGATCGTTCAAAGCGGGGGCTCTCCCCCAGACGTTTATCGCCTGTGCGTTGAAGTATGTGATCAATCCGTCCGGATTGCAGATATACGCGCCCGCCGGCAGTTTCTCCAAAATACGGCGAAAGTGCGCATCATGCACTTTACTGAGGGCGTCCTGGACGGCATTTTCCAAAATCTTCGATGCACTGCCTGTAGAGCTCTTCGTATGCGAACTCATGGATGCAGAGAAGGAAGACGGATAGAAAACAGGAGAAGACAAAGTATAGGTAATTTCTGTGTTCTAGCCACTTTTTGCTCTCTTTTCAAGGAAAGACCTCTCTCACCGAATTCAACCGCTCCTGTCTTGTCGTAGGGATTGCGATGCCTTCTGCCAATGGTTTCCCGAGCCGATCTAGTTTTTTTTATTGATGAATACCTCCTTTGCACTCAGTTTCCAGCATCGCTGTGACATTCGACTGCAGGGAGATCGCTACAGTGGCGCCACATACCGGAGCACAAGAAAAGCGGCGCCGAAACGCCGCTTTCCCTCTGGCTGCCGCATCGTTCAGAACTGCAGGATCACGGCGAGGAGCGCCGTGATCTGGTGGTCGTGGGGGACCTTGTCCGTCCCCGTGTAGTAGCTCCATCGGATCTCGGGCCGGACCGTAACCGGAGCCACGAACTGATGGCCTTCGTAGACCCACTCGGGCGTCCAGGCCACTCCCGCGATGACCTCCAAAAGGTCGCCGGGGACGGCCAAATGGATGCCGTGCGGATCCCGGAAGAACTCCACTTGTCCCACCAGTTGCCACTCACGTTCCCGGCCGGTCCGCCCGACGCCGTAGGCAGCGTGCGCGAGCACACTCCCTGCAAACGCGGTATGACCGTGCTCCTCCTCCATGACGAGGGAGAGCGCTCCGGCAAGCCGCAGACGCTCGCTGGCATCCCACGTCGCGGTGATGTCCAGGAGAGCCCGGAGATCCTCGGTGTCGCCTTCGTGCTCCGGGCCGACGAGGATGTTGGCCTCGATCTTGGAGCCGTGAGCCGGCTCCCAGTCGACGCCTCCGTACAGACTGAAAGCGCCGTTGTTGTCCTTGATGAGGTCGGTACCGAGCATCGGACCAGCCTTCAAGGTCAACACGCCGTGGCCATCCGAGTCCCGAAGGACCGGAACGGCAAGGTAGCCGCCCGTCATGGTTTGGGGCGACGTGGCGAAGGTCACCGACGGGAATGCCGTCTCCCGGAAGACGGGCCACAGAAAGCGGCCGGCGGAGATCGACGCGCCGTGCGTTCCCGGCAGACGAACCGTGAGGTACGCCTGCGGGATGTCGAACTGCGCGTCCCCTTCCTGGTCTGGAAGGAATCCGCGAGGCGGCATGGCTTCCGTGCCATACAACACCTCCAGCCTGCCGCCGAGGTCGAACCCCTCTCCCGAGCCGAACTCTCTCTCGAGCGAGAGCGAGATCCGATCCGGACGAAAGGTTCCCTCGTCGTACGGCTGAGGAGTCTGCGCCTTTCTGCCCGTGAGGGCTTGGGCGTAGCTCATCTGCGCGTAGCCGCGGAGCGCGATCGATCCGGGCAGCGTGAGGGGGCCACTCCCTCCTGTCGGGTGCCCCGCGAGGGGCGGTGACTGCAGGGCGGGTGCCGGCGGCGGCTCGGGAGCCGCACTGGGCGCACGCGCGTGAGCCGTGGTGTAAGGGGCCAAGGGTATCGACGGGAACTGGGGATCCGTCGCACATCCCGCGCTCAGACAGAGCGCAATGAGGAACAGCGGTCGCATAGCGGTCCTTTCCGCATGGGACTGACGATGCGGTGATGACAAAGGGCATCCTTCCAAGGCAAGCCTTGGAAGGTCGGCGATCATAAGGCATTACGCGCTTTCGGCAATTCCTGATCACCGCATCGCCAACGAGTGCACCCCTGGTCCGAACATCATCGGCAATCGAACGTACGGAGGAAAGGAACGCAGGATATTTGACATTTATCAAATTATATTTCATTATAACTATATGGCACCGCTGAACGCCGGATACCAACAACTCGTGGATGAAGCATTAGCCCGATATCCCGGCGCACCTCGGATGACGCTGGAAGTGACAGCGCTCCGTCTCCAGACCGCGTGCAATGATATTCAGGCACTCGTTCGCCAGAACATACTCGATATCGGATGCGGTTCCCCAAAGAGCTTGGATCACCCTTCGCTGATTCAACGGATAGCGACGCGGTTTCGTCCTATCCATCATTGTCTGCCCTGGTATTGCCGTCTTGCCGCACTCGCGAAAGACCTGCACGACGGAGACGGAGAAATCACCGGCATCGATCTGGGAGATAACAAGGATGAACCGTTCAACGGCATCAAGAGAGACCTGACGGATCCCCATACGCTCGGCTCCATCAGCGATGAAAGCTTCGATGTGGTGAACAACAATCTCTTCACGTTCCCTGAACAATCGCAGATAGGGATATTGGGTTTCTCCCCTGCTCTGCGCAGGCATCTGCTCTCACGGCGCGAAACGCTACTGGATCGCCTCCAGTTCGTGCTCCATGGAAGCAGCCACGCGATGCGAAACTCCGAAGGACATGACACCCTCCGTCAGTTCAGCCAGCAGATACACGCACAAGTCACCCGCCTGCTGCGTACCGGCGGAACGTATACTTTTGGCCCTCTCGTTTATCGGAAAAGTAATGCGGGACTGATTCCAGAAAATGCCGAATCGACTTCGGCGTAAGTGAATGGCAGCCCCACGGAGAGTCGAACTCCGGTTAACGGATTGAAAACCCGCTGTCCTAACCGTTAGACGATGGGGCCGCGTGCGCGAAGTATACAAAAACGGGAGCTGGAAACAATGAAAGAGAGCAGCAGAAAGAGGCCAGAATAGGCCATATTGCGGTTTTTCGCGTTTTCCGCTATAATAAAGACGAATTCTTCCACACAAACACATGTCCCACTCTTCACACTCCTTTCTGAGCAACCTGTCCGCGACCTTCTCGGTCCTGGGCCTCAGCAACTTGCTCGCCACCAACAGCCTCCTCTTGGGCGGCAGCACGGTGGGTTCCGGCGGCGGCTACGTCCTCACGGCTCCGGGCGTGCACCTTGCAGCGTCCGACGCCATGCCGGTCACGGAATCCGCTGAAAAGCAGATTCTCGTGGGCATGCTGTTCATCATCGCCGCTCTCTTCGCCTATACGGTCTCCGTCATCCGCAGCGAGGAGCACATGACCCGTTGGCAGAAGATCCTGCGCCGCCTCGGCATTCGCAAGCGCGCGGCTTGATTCCCCTTCTCTCGACTACAGAAAAAGCGGACCCTCCAATGAAGGGGGCCCGCTTTTTCGTGACTACAAGAGTCAGCTCAGCAACTGCATCCGTCGCCACCAAGGGCGAAGCCGCAGCCGCAGGAACCACCATCGTTCATGAAAGTGATGGGGAAAGAAGTAGATCGTGATCATGATAAAGGACGGAGAAACGGATGTCCAGCACTCTCATGAGAAGATTGCTAACGACTCCATTTTCTCAAGTAAATTCTTGACGCCCTAACCGATTCAAAATTCGTGCTTCTTTCCCAAATCGTCGCGGTGGTACTTCCCGAACTCTTCGATGACCAGGCATTGGTCGTTCTTCACCACGGGGCCGTCGATGCATAAACGGACGCCGAGCGGGTCCACCGCGCAGTTCCCGCAGAGTCCGAACCCGCACTTCATGTACCGCTCCAGGGACAGCTGGCTGGGCACTTGGTACTTTGCCGAAATTTCGGACACGCGCTTCAGCATCATCTCCGGACCGCAGGCGAAAATCTGATCCAGCGGGTGGCAGTCTTTCTTCTTCTTGCCGGTCTCCTTCTGCGGCGGACAGCTGGCGAGCATCTTCTCCAGGATGTCGACGTTGAACCCCTTGTAACCGTCGGATCCGTCATTGGTCGCCACGTGCAGTGACAGATTCGGAAGTTCCTCCAGTTCCTTGAGATAGAGCAAATGCTCCTTGCTGCGCGCTCCCACGATGGCTTCCAGCGTGCAGCCGTGCTTCACGGCCTCCTGAGCCACGAAGAACATCGGCGCTGCTCCGTAGCCTCCGGCCACGAGGGCGATGTGCTGGCCCGGTTCCCAGGTATAGAACGTGCCGAAGGGACCGCGCAGGCCCACCAAGTCCCCCACCTGGCACTTCGCCAGCTCCTCCGTCATGTCGCCGACAGCGAAGAACGTGATGCGCGTGTTCGCGCCGTCGTCGTAGGCCACGCTCATCGGCACCTCGTCCACGCCGGGCAGCCACACCATCACGAACTGGCCGGGCTTCGCGCCGAGCGAACCGTCGAAGGTGAAGGTCCGCACCATGTCCGTCTCCTGCTTGATCGCCTTGATGCGGTACGTGCGAGGCAGCCTGCTCTGGAGGGAGATGGAACTCATGCCTGGGAGAGAGAAGCGCGGCGGGCGAGTTCCTTGTGCATGCCGCCGACGAGATCCTGGATGTCCCACACGCCCTCGTTCGTGCACCACAGCTGCATCTCATCCACGATCTTCTTGAAGACATCGATGCCGCGATCCGCCACCGATGTGCCCACGCCCACGAGGCTCGCTCCAGCGAGGATCATCTCCAGCGCGTCTTCACCCGTATACACACCTCCTGTGCCGATGATGGGCACTTTCCCGCCGGTCGCCTCGTACACTTCCGCCACGCACCGCACGGCGATGGGTTTGAGGGCCGGACCCGAGAGGCCTCCCTTCTTCCACGCGAGGATGGGCATGCGGCTGCGCAGGTCGATGGCCATGCCCGGACCGACGGTGTTGATGGCAGTGAGACCGTCCGCACCGGCATCCACGCAGGCTTTGGCGATTTCGCCGATCTTGTCGACGTTCGGCGTCAGCTTGGCGAAGACCGGGATCGTCCCCGAGACCTTCTTCACGGCCTTGATGACGGCCGCCGATTCCTTGGCGTCCTGCGCGAACAGCTTGCCGCGGAGCTTCTCGAACGTCGGCGTGGAGAGGTTCACTTCGAAGTAATCCGGCTTCAGCGCGACGAGCTTCTCGGTGATCTCCGCGAAATCCTCCGCCGTGAGCCCGATGACGTTGGCGATGAGCGGCACAGGCTTGTCCGTATTGTACGAACCGATCTCCTCCACGGCCTTCTCCGGCCCCGCGTCGGGCACGCCCACCGCGTTCAGTGTCCAGTGCTCGGTGGCGATGATGGTGGGATTGCGGTTGCCCTGATGCGCCTTGGGCCACAGTGACTTCGTTGTGATGCCGCCTACGCCGTTCTCCGCGGCGTTTCGCCAGCTGGAGGCCGTGATCCCCAAAATGCCGGACGCGAGCACGGTCGGGTTCTCGAATTCCACTCCCAGGATGGTCTGTGACAGGTTCACGGACCCCAGTGTACACACTCACTCGGATTGAAGCATCCGTCGGGGGTCGAGGATTTCCTCCAGCTCCGCCTCAGGGAGGATTTTCTGCTCCCGGCAGAGCTCCCGGATGGTTTTGCCGCTGGCGAACGCTTCCTTGGTCAATTGCGCGGCACGGTCATAGCCGATGCGGGGCGCCAGGGACGTCACGAGCGACAGGCTCTGCTCCACCGAGGCCTCGCACCGGGCCTCATTGGCCTGCAGGTCGCGCAGACAGAGCTCCGTGAAGGACGTGAGGGCGGAGGCGAGCAACCGGATGCTCTCCAGGAGCTTCTCCCCCATCACGGGCATCATCACGTTCAGCTGGAAGTTGCCGCCACTGGCCCCAGAGAACGCGATGGTCTGGTCGTTCCCCAAGACCGTGGCGCACGCCTGCATGAGGCTTTCGCTCATCACCGGGTTCACCTTGCCCGGCATGATGGAGCTGCCCGGCTGGAGGTCCGGGATGATGACTTCGTAGAAGCCCGCCCGGGGTCCCGATCCCAGCCAGCGCACCGCATTGGCGATGGAGAAGAGCGACACGGCGATGGTCCGCAGCTCGGCGTGGCATTCCACGATGGCGTCGCGCTGGGCATTGGCTTCGAAGTGGTTAGCCGCTTCGCGGAACGCGAGATCCGTCTGCTTGTGGAGAATCTCGCAGACCATCTGCGCGAATTCCGGATGCGTGTTGAGTCCCGTCCCGACAGCGGTCCCACCGATGGGGAGTTCCAGGAGGGACGACACGGCGCGCGCGGAGCGTCCGAGCGACAGCTCGATCTGGTGGGCGAATCCCGAGAACTCCTGGCCCAGAGTGATGGGCGTGGCATCGGCCAGGTGCGTGCGTCCGATCTTCAGGACATCCGACCACGCCTTCGCCTTCTCATCCAGGACTTTCTTGCAGGTCCGCAGCGCGGGGAACAGCTTCTCGGCCAAGGCGCGTGCGGCAGCGACGTGGATGGCGCTGGGGAAGACGTCGTTCGTGCTCTGTCCGGCGTTCACGTGATCGTTGGGATGGATCTGCTTCTCGGGCGCGAAGCGGTCCCCTCCGAGCAGCTCGATGGCGAGATTCGCGATGACCTCGTTGGCGTTCATGTTGCTGGAGGTGCCCGACCCCGTCTGGTACACGTCCACGACGAACTGGTCGTCGTAGCGGTTCTCCGCCACTTCCTTGGCGGCGTGAATGAGCGCGTCCACCTGGGCGCTGGTGAGAGGCTTCTTGACCGCGGAGAAGACGTCCAGCTGGCTGTTGGCGTGTGCGGCGGCCCACTTCAGGAGCCCGAGTGCCGAAATCATCTCCTTGCACAGACGCTGACCGGACACGCGGAAGTTCTCCACGGCACGCTGCGTCTGCGCGCCATAGTAGGCCTGCTCCGGCACGAAGACGGCGCCCATGGAATCACGTTCTGTGCGGAATCCTCGCATAGCGGGACATCCTAGCACTCCAAACACGCCTGTCAGCCCCGTTTCACAGCCTCTTTCATAAACGCCGCGAAGAGCGGGTGCGGGCGGTGCGGGCGGCTCTTGAACTCCGGATGGAACTGGCTGCCCACCATGAACGGATGGTCCTTGATCTCCACGATCTCCATGAGGTCGCCGTTCGGGGAATCGCCGGAAATGACGAGGCCGTGCTTCTCCAGCTTGGACCGGTACTCATTGTTGAACTCGTAGCGGTGGCGGTGGCGCTCGGAGATCTGCGTCGCGCCATAGGCCTTGGCGGCCTTCGTCCCGGGCTTCAGCTTGCAGGGATACGCTCCCAGGCGCAGCGTGCCGCCCTTGTCGCGGTCCTTGTACTGTCCCGGCAGGAAGTGCACGACGTACTGGTGGCGCATGAGCTTCCCCTCCTCGTCGAATTCCTCGCTCGTGAGCTTGCGGTCGTTGAGCGTGGCGCGAGCGAACTCGATGGTCATGAGCTGGGCGCCGAGGCACAGGCCGAGGTACGGCACTTTCTCCGTGCGCGCGTAGTGCGCCGCGGCGATCTTTCCTTCGATGCCGCGCTTGCCGAAGCCGCCGGGCACCACCATGCCGGCGCAACCCCTGAGTTTCTCCCACGTGTCCTTGTCCTTCGTTTCCAGCTTCTCGCTGTCGATCCACACGATCTTCGCGCGGCGGCCGTTGAACACCGCGGCGGACTTCACCGACTCGATGACGCTCAGGTACGCATCATCCAGATCCGTGTACTTGCCGACGAGCGCGATGGGAATCTCCTTGTTGGCCTCGTTGTGGCGCTTCTCCCCTTCCTCCCACGGCTTCATGTTGGGCTTCACGGTTCCCAGGTTCATCTTCTCCGCAATGATCTCCGCCATGCCATGCTGCTGGAATCGCAGCGGCACGTCGTAGATGGAGTGCACCGTGATGGCGGGGATGACCGCTCGGCGCTCCACGCCGCAGAAGTGACTGATCTTATCCAGCAGGTCGTTGGGGATCTTCTGATCCGCACGAGCGAGGATCATGTCCGGCTGCAGGCCGATCCGACGGAGCTCCCGGACGGAGAGCTGCGTGGGCTTGGTCTTCAGTTCCTTGCTGGCCGCGAGGTAGGGCAGCAGCGTGAGGTGCACGTGGAACACTTTCTCGGCGCCCAGTTCCGCGCGCATCTGGCGGACGGCTTCCAGGAACGGCTCTCCTTCGATGTCGCCCACCGTGCCGCCAATTTCTATAAGCATAATGTCCGCGCCGCTCTTCGTAGCGGCCTCCTTCATGCGGTCTTTGATGGCGTTCGTGATGTGCGGCACGACCTGGATGGTCTTCCCCAGGTACTCGCCCTTGCGCTCGCGTCCCAGCACCGACTGGTAGATCTGTCCCGTCGTGACGGTGGAGAGCTTGCTCATCGGCTCGTCGATGAAGCGCTCGTAGTGGCCCAAGTCCAAATCCGTCTCCGCACCGTCGTCCGTGACGAACACCTCACCGTGCTGGAACGGACTCATGGTGCCCGGGTCCACGTTCAGGTACGGATCCAACTTCTGCACGAATACTTTGAAACCGCACGCTTTGAGAATCGCACCGATACTCGACACCGCGATGCCCTTCCCCAGCGAGCTGCACACGCCTCCCGTGACAATCACAAACCGGGTCTCCGCTCCGGTCTTCCCCTTCGGGATCTTGGACGGAGCGGCGGCCTTCTTTTTCTGTGCAACCATAGGCGAAATTCGGGCAGTCCTGTGGGGGAGGAGCCCGCCTCTATTCTACGCATTCGGGAAATCGGAGCAAGCAGATCCTCGAAAGTCGGCTATCCCTTGCTCAAACCCTTGACTGCCAAGGATACTGTACTTAGGGTCTTCGGCCGATGGAGCACCTCTCCCTCTTCCGCCGTTTCGAGCAGGCATTGGATGAGACTGTTCCTGCAGAAACTGACGGCATCCGTAGCGCAATCTGGCAGCAAGCCCGGGACATCTTCGAGCGAAGCAACGGTCAGGTGCTGGAACGCGGCTTCCTCCGCCGAGCATTGGAAACGGGTTTCGAGAACGAGCCGAACCCCGCCGTGCGCGACGCTCTGCGGAGACACGCACGTGAAACAGCCGTGACGCTCGCGGAGACCTTAGCGTTCGCAGCGCCATCGCAGGTGGAATTCTTCCAGAGTCGTGATTTCGGAAATGATGAGATCTGGGTGACGCCCGAAGATGAAAGACTCATCGACACCATCGAGGCGCGATTCGGCGTGAAGATCAAGGCGGAGGCTATCCGTCTCATGCACTTCATCCGCGCCAAAGAAATGGAGCATCCGCACGGGGATGCCGTGTACTTCGGATCTGCTCGAACGAATCCAGGCGAACCGGACTACGACCTCACGGAGGAGTTAGGCGCCGAGGTAGCTGAGACATTCAATGTCCGGACGTGGACAGGAGCGGGTCCGGGGAACATGCGTGCGCCCCTTTGCGGCGCTAGATCCGTCAACAAACCGGTAGGCGGCGTGAAGATCCATATCGAACAAGGCGCACTCGCCTTGGCCGAACAGAACATCTGTCCAGAGCTCGGCCCCGGTGACGTACTGGAAGTGCACAAGATGCTCACGCGAAAGTTCGGACTCATACGCGCGGGGACGAAAACGCATCCCGATCATCGTAAGGCGGTCATCATCACTCCGGGAGGCTACGGCACGGGTGACGAGATGTTTGAAACGATCGTGCTTCGACAGCTGGGAAAGATCGACGAACAGCACGCCCCGGAGATCCTCCTCATGAACTACGGACACCACTACACCGACCTGCTTCGCTGGATGAAGCATGTGTGCGATAAGGGGATGGCCAAGCAGCACGAACTGGACCTTGTGAAAGTGTTCGACAACAACCGCTCGGCATTGGAGTACCTCGCGGACCGATGGAAGGCCCCCGCGGAAACATGCAGTTTCCGCAATCGCGTCCAGGAAGGCGGATTGACCTACAACATTTAACGGCACGTGGACTAGACTCGGTACATGAGCATAATCCTTCAGACCGTCGGCTGGCTTGGTGCCGCTGCGATCCTCTCGGCTTTTGCACTCGTAAGTTTCTCGGTGCTGGAAGGCGACAGCCTGGCGTTTCACATCTTGAATGGTGCTGGTGCAATCGGCGTCGTTGCTGTCTCTCTCTGGAAGAAAGCATATCCGCCCGCAGTCCTGAATGGCTGCTGGACAGTGATCTCGCTCATCGCGATCGTCCGGATCTTCCTCTGAAAAGAGCGGCACCCGCCGCTCTTTCTTCATCAACGGAATTGCTCACATGTTCTTCGCGGCCTTGGAGGCCTTCTTCGCGCCTTTCTTCATCATCTTGCCGGCCTGCTTTTTCCCGGCCGACATCATCTCCTGGACCTTCTCTTTGCCTTCCTCGTACTTCATCCAGGCGTAGTCGCGGGCCTTGTCGAGGCTGTCTTGGACCTCCTTGCTCTTCGCGAGGTCTTTCACCTCCTTGCCGACCTTCTTGCCGTCGGCCGCAAGGTGCTTGCCGAGGAGCTTGGCCGCGTCTTCGGGCTTCTTCGCCTTCACGAGTTCATGGCGCAGTTTGTCGTTGCTCAAAATGTACCCGGCGAGCGCGCCGCCAATGGTGCCGAGGAGTAATCCAAATTTCTTCATGGGTGCGGTGGGAAAGGAATGAACGATTATACGCACGTTCGGCGTGTCGACGGAAGTCGACGATGATTGAGACGCATGAAAGACCTCATTCTTTCGGATGCGTTCTGACTGATGCCTTCCGTCTCCCCTTTCTTTGGCGGTGCCCAATCTCCGGTAGCCCATTTCTTTTGTCCCCCACACAAAAGAAATGGGCGAAAGAAAAAGTCGCCGCCGAATGAACCACCTCGGCCTTTGGCCTCGTGACCACTATCGCCTCCGTCATTCGGCGGAGGGTTTCCGGAGATAGGTGTTTCTTTTTTTGTCGTGGTTGGGAGGTCGTGCCGCCACGGGGGGTGAAGGGGAAGGCCCTGTTCGTTCGCTGACGAGGTCACGCCGAAACCTTGGAGGCGTGACTGAGGAAGCCCAGGGCCGGGTGGAGGGGCTTTGGCGGCACAAGTTCTTGCGCCCCTTCTTTCAAGAAGGGGCATTTGAAAAATGAGGCAGAGAAAAATCACATCAACTTCCTCCGCAACTCACTCAACTGCGCGTCATTTACCACCGCGCGCAGCGCCTCGTCCGAGGCGTCGCGGATGCCGGCAATGGAACCGAATTTCTTCAGGAGGTCCGACCGTTTCTTTGGTCCGATGCCGGGCACTTCGTCCAGCAGGGAGCCCTTCGCCACATGCTTCAGCCGGGTTTCGCGGTGACGGTTCGCGAAGCGGTGCGCCTCATCCCGCAACCGCATAAGCAGGAACTTCGCGGGCGCATCCGGCGGGAACGGGATGGGAACACTCTGTCCAGGCACGAAGATTTCCTCCTCCCTCTTGGCCAAGCCGATCACGGGGATGTCCAGCTCCATCTGCTTCAACACCGAGACGACCGCCGACAACTGCCCTTTGCCGCCATCAATGACGAGCAGATCCGGCCTCGCCGAGAGCGACGGGTCCACGCGGTGCTGCGAGACTTCGTACACCAGCACCACGCGCTCGGGAAGTTCCGGGTGCGCCTCTTTGAGGGCCTGAAGGCGTTCCTGAAACACCGGATGCGGCTTCACGACGTAGCGGAAGCCCAGTTCCCCGTGCGCCTCCTCCAGAGAGCCGTCGCAGACGACGTAGACTTTCCCCTTCTTCACGCTACGCAGCGCGTGCCGCATCAGCGCCGTCTCTACCTCGGTACCGCGGACGCTCTCCTCCGCCCACAGCGACTGCAGTTCCAACGGGCCTTTAGGATGCTGGAGCATGCGCACGTATGCGACGACGTCCTCGCCTTTGCGGGCGACGAAACATTCCTTGTACCCCGGCGTCGGTCCGTCTAGCGGGTCACACGGACGCGCCTCGAACACCGTCTGGTCGGCTTTGCGCGCTCTGCCGAAACTGATGCCTTTCGCTTTCCATCGCTCTTCTTCCAATTCCTTCTGCCCCTCCAGGTGCCGCAAACGCCGGCGCAGGACTTCCTGCAGCGCGGCATAGTCATCCACGTCTCCCGCCTTCAGCGTGCGAATCGTGAAGGAACGATAGTGATCGTTCGCCGAGCGGCCGCCGCGCATGACGACCATGCTCCCCACCGTCTCCGTGCCGCCGAGGTGCGAGATGTCGTATCCCTCGATGCGCTGCGGAGGCTCCTTCAGCTGCAACAGCTCCTGCAACTGCGCGAGTGACGACTCCGTATTGCGTTTGTCGGCCTCCCACTTCACCTCCCGCAGCCGCGCCTTCTCCTGCACGTTCTTCTCAGCGAGCTGGAGCAGGTGCGACTTGCGCCCGCGCTCCGGCAGCACCACCTTCACTTTGCGGCCGCGCAAATCCGAGAGCCACTGCTCGAGCACGTCGGTCTCCTGCAACTCCTCCGAGACGATGACCGTCTCCGGGATATCCAATCCATCGGCGTAGTACTGCGCGATGAAGGTGGAGAGCACTTCCTGAGGATCCTCCGCGTGGCCCGCCAAGGAGTAGATGCGGTCCCCGATGAGCTTGCCTCCTCGTCTCTGCATGACGATGACGTCCGCCCTGCCTGAGAGCACGGCCACGGCCAGGATGTCCGCGTCTTCTCCCGTGGTATCCGACACGATCTGCTGGTCCTTATTCTGGATACGGTCGATCTTCCCCAGGTGGTCCCGCATCTTCGCCGCGAGTTCGAACTTCCGGTCGGCCGCGGCCTTCGCCATGCGCTCTTTCAACACGAGCTTCACTCCGTCGTAGTCGCCCTTCAGGAACTGCATCACTCCGTCGATGCACTGCTCGCGGTACTGCTCCGGCGTGACGCTGCCGATGCACGGGGCGACGCACGTCCCGATGTGATGGTCCAGGCACGGCGTGGGCCGGTCCTTGTGCCGGCATTCCACTTCCAAAGGGATCGTCGTCGCATCGGGCTGCACGGGCTCGATCTCCATCTTGCACGTGCGGAACGGGAAGATAGCCCGAAGCATCGTGAGCGTCGTCCACAGTTCTCCGCCGCTGAGCATGGGCCCGAAGTACTTCGCACCGTCCTCCATGATCTTGCGCACGGATTCGATGCGCGGGTACGGGTCCTGCACCGTGATGCGCACGTAGACGTAATTCTTGTCATCCTTCATCAGCACGTTGTACTTCGGCCGCAGCTGCTTGATGAGGTTCGTCTCCAGCACCAGCGCCTCCAGTTCCGAGTTCGTCACCGTCACGTCGAAATCCGTCACCTGCTGCATGAAGCTCAGCTTCCAGGGGCCCAGGCTCGTGCCCTTTCCGGGATTCACGTATGACCGCAGGCGATTGCGGAGGTTCTTCGCCTTTCCGACGTAGAGGATCGTCCCCTCCTCGTTCATCCACCGGTAGATGCCCGGACTCTCCGGCGCCTTGGCCACGCGTTTGCGCAATTCCGGAAGCTTGGGATTCTTCACGGTCTCGATGGAGCCGACGACGGTCTTCCGGCGCATGGGCACCTCGGAATCATACAGCGGTTTCAGGGGTTCCTGCTCTCAACCCTGGCTTTCCTTCCGTTTGACTTCTCGGGAGAAAGTTTTACGTTTTCTGTAAGATGGGCACTCCTCTTGATCTCAGGCAACGGGATGTCGTGGACCGGGAATTCCTGGCCCAGGCAGCCGAGTGTCTGGGAGTGGATGTGCCGGATCTCCGACCTACGGCGCATCTCGCGAACGATCTCCATGCCGAGAGGATCGATTTTTTAGATATGAAATTTCGGATGGAGAGAATGTTGCGCGAGGCCGGTATTTCGTTCACGTTCGCTCCGAGAGAATTTGGGAAACACATGCGCGATCCAGATATCGATGCTTGGGAAGGCACGCTCCCCTCTACCTTCGGTAGATTGCAAACCTTCTTCCAGAAAACCATCGAACGACTGATTGCTAATAACAGCTGAGCGCTCATGTCCCCACCGTCGCTCAGGTGGCTTCCTCCTTCTCGAGACCGATTCGGTCGAGGAAGATGCGCTGCAACTTCTTGCGGGTCACGTGCGTCCTTCCATTGCGGGTGAAATCCCCTTCGATGGCCGCGAAGACGGACGGCGCGTTGTCGGAGAGGAAGACTGCTTCGGAAATCTGGTCGTCCGTCGCAAGACGACACACAAGATTCTGGTGCTGCCGCAGATGCTGCAAGATCTGCAACATCCGCTTCACCACGCTGTGGGTGACCCGTCGGATCGTCTCATCGTAAATTTCCCTCGCCTCCGGCTGGCCCGCCGACGCACGGCTCTCCCTCCACCAATGCACTACCTGTCGGTAGTTCGTCCCTGGCTCCGCCATTCCCCGACGCTGCAGGAGGAACATGCCTTCGCGTGCCGCCATTCCCGTCGTCGTTTCTTCGCCCAGGAAAATCCCCTGCTGGCTGGCCTGCCCCAGCAGGTGCTTCACTGGCACCGGTTCATCCAAGGCGCGCAAGAACAGGCGGTCCGGAAGTTGCATGTGGATATGAAAAAACTAATCCGAATTATTGTCAAATACATCGCTGCGTCCCGCACGTACGCACGAATTGACTTTTCCGCTTGCTTCTCTACTCTCTGAGGGCTGCATCGGCGCAAGGCTGATGCTCTTCAACTAGTTCTTCATCTCCCTCTTCCTCCCCAACTCCCATGGATTGGATTGTCTGGTTCGCACCGATCGTGGCCGTCGCCGGACTGGCGTACAGCCTCGTCTTCTGGAATTACGTGAAAGCCGCCGGTGACGGCACGCCCGCCATGCAGAAAGTGGCGCAGGCCATTTCCACCGGTGCACGCGCGTTCGTCCGCCGCCAGTACCGCACCATCACGGTGCTGTCCTTGATCGTCGCCGTCGCGATGCTCATCGTCTACGGCCTCACGGGCGACGGTTCCGCGGGTTGGACGCACGGCTTGGAAGTCTCCTCCTCGTTCCTCCTCGGCGCGCTCTTCTCCGGACTCTCCGGCATCGTCAGCATGATCGTGGCGACGAAGGCCAACCTGAAGACGGCCGACGCCGCCAAGGGTGGCCTCAACAGCGCCCTGCGCATGTCGCTCCGCGGAGGCACGGTGTCCGCCATCGTCATCACCGCCTTGTCGCTCATCGGCATCGGCGGGCTGTTCCTGTTCTACCAGTACATCCTGGGCAGGCCGGCGGAAGGCATTCCGGGCCTCATCATCGGCTACGGCTTCGGCGCGAGCTTCGTGGCGCTGTTCGCCCAGTTGGGCGGCGGTATCTACACGAAGGCGGCCGACGTGGGCGCGGACCTCGTGGGGAAAATTGAAGCCGGCATCCCGGAGGATGATCCCCGCAACCCGGCTGTCATCGCGGACCTCGTCGGCGACAACGTCGGCGACTGCGCGGGACGCGGCGCGGATCTCTTCGAATCCGTCTCGGCCGAGAACATCGGCGCGATGATCTTGGGTGTGGCTTTGTACCCGGTCTTCGGTATCTACGGCGTCCTCTTCCCGCTCGTGCTCCAGGCCATCGGCTTGGTGGCGGGCGTCATCGGCGTCTACTCGGTGAAGGCCAAGCAGGGCGAAGCGCCCATGAAGGCCATGACGCGCGGTTTCTGGGTGACGGCGATCCTCATGATCATCGCCCTCTTCGGTGTCTCGCACTGGCTCCTGGACGCCGCTCCGGTTCCGACCACGACGACCTTCGGCGTGCAACTCGGTATCGCGAACGCGTTCTTCCTCTGCGGACTGCTGGGTATCCTCACGGCTGTCGCGTTCCTCTACATCACGGATTTCTACACGGGGAAGCAGCACGGTCCGGTCCGCCGCATCGCGGACGCCTCCACGACGGGTCACGGCACCAACGTCATCGCCGGCACGGCGGTGGGCATGGAGTCCACGGGCCTCTCGGTGATCACGGTGTGTCTCGCCCTCTTCCTCTCGTACTGGTTCGGCACGCAGACGGGTCTGGAGAACGGCGGTATCTACGGCACGGCCGTCGCCACGATGGGCATGCTCTCCGTGGTCGGCTACATCCTCTCCATGGATATGTTCGGCCCCATTACGGACAACGCCGGCGGTATCGTCGAGATGTCCAAGGCTCCGGAGGAAATGCGTGTGGTGACCGATGAACTCGACGCCGCGGGCAACACGACGAAGGCCCTCACGAAGGGATACGCCGTCGGTTCCGCCGCACTCGCTGCCTTCCTCCTCTTCTCCGCGTACATGGAGGAAGTGGATCTGGAAGTGGTGAACCTGGCCGACGTGAAGGTGTTCGTCGGCGCGTTCCTCGGCGCCATGGTCGTCTTCTTCTTCACGTCCCTCACGATCCGTTCCGTCGGCCGCGCCGCGGGCGTCATCGTGGAAGAGGTGCGCAAGCAGTTCCGCGAGCGTAAGGGCATCATGGACGGTTCCCAGGAACCGGACTACGCCGCCGCGGTGGACATCTCCACCAAGGCAGCGCTGAAGGAAATGGTGCTTCCGGGCATCGTCGCGGTGATCTCCCCCATTGTCATCGGCTTGGCCTTCGGCAAGGAAGCCGTGGCCGGAATGCTGATGGTCGGCACCATCGCCGGCGTGCTCATGGCGTGCTACCTGAACAACGCGGGTGGCGCCTGGGACAACGCCAAGAAGTACATCGAGACGGGAGCCCACGGCGGCAAGCGCAGCCCGGCCCACCAGGCCGCGGTCACGGGCGACACGGTCGGCGATCCGTTCAAGGACACCGCCGGTCCGTCCCTCCACGTGCTCATCAAGCTGTTCGCCACGCTCACGCTGGCACTGGCGGCGCTGTTCATGTGAGAACGCTTCGCATCGCAGTCCAAAGAAGCCGGCTCCGCCGGCTTCTTTCGTACACGCAACAAACCCGCCCCGGTGAGGGGCGGGAGGCCTGATCCCCCGTGCTTGCGGTGAGAGGGGTTTAGGGACGTTCCTCGTAGAAGACGATGAGCCGCTCGGGGAGCAGCAGTTCTTCGAGGATGACGACGGTCGGGCGGCCTTTCAGCCACCGTTCCTTCGCCGCTTGGAGCGTGCCGGGATTGACCCGCCCGTCGATGGTCTCCTGCGAGAACATGACGGACCGGCGCTCCACAGTCGTGACTGCGCGAAGGTCGTGTTCCAGCGATGAAGCGGGAATGACTTTCGCGTAGGCGAGCGGGAGGGCCATGCACGCGACGAATGCAAACGCGAGTAAACCGAGGAGGCCGAATGCGCTTTTGGCGTATCGGAAGAATGTCCTCATGAGCGTTCTCCAGTCTGCAAGCGAAAGATCAGGTAATGTTTATTATACAATATTTTTTGTATTTAGTACATCTCACCAAAGGCGCTACAGTAGGCCCATGGAACGCCCCCTCGTCTCAGCCGTCGTGCTCAACTACCGAACCGCCAAGGCGGCCATCCCGGCGGTGCGGTCGCTCCTCCGTCAGAGCATCGGCGACCGCGTGGAGGTGCTTCTCGTGGATAACCATTCCGACGACGACTCGGTGGGATTGCTGCGCAACACGTTCCGTGCGGAACCGCGCGTCCGCATGGTGGAGACGAACGTCAACCGCGGCTACGGACAGGGCAACGAGACCGCCGTCCGTCTCGCCAACGGCGAATTCCTGCTCATCATCAATCCGGACAACGAACTGGAGCCGGAGGGACTGGAGAAGATGATCGCCGTCCTGGAAGCGGAGAAGGACATTGGAATCCTCGGACCCAAGCTGGTGTTCGAAGACGGTTCCGTTCGCGATTCGTACCGGACGTTCCCGCGCATGAGCGACGTCTTCATCAAGCGCACCTTCCTGCGCGCACTGTTCCCGCAACGCATGCGCCGGTACCTGCAGCATGACGCCAACCCGGACGAGACGCGCGACGTCGACTGGCTGGCGGGCGCCTGCCTCCTCATGCGCACGTCGTTCTACCGCGAACTGGGTGGATTCGATCCCCAGTTCTTCCTGTTCTTCGAGGACACCGACCTCTGCCGCCGCTGCTGGCGAGCGGGCAAGCGGGTGGTGTACTGCCCCTCCGTTCTGGCAACGGACCGCAAGCACCGCCTGAGTGAAGGGGGTTTCCTCACCCTGTTGACGAAATGGACAGTCCGGACCCATCTCAAAAGCGCGCTGAAGTACTTCTGGAAATGGCGTGGTCAGGGCGTCTGGTAGCCCCGGAAACGACGACAAGTCGTATTGACCGCCCAAGGGCCATCCCCTACCCTATGGCCTCGTTCCGCCATTTTTTCCATGGAGATGATTCCCCTGAAAGCATCGGCCCGCGAGAAGGCCAAGGCCAACGCGCTCCGCCGTCAGAAGAAGGTGCCGGCCGTCGTGTACGGTTCGGTGGAGTCCATGACGATCCAGTGCGAGGAGATGGCGCTGCACAAGGCTTTCCAGAAGGCCGGAGAGAGCACGCTCGTGGAGCTGGACCTGGACGGAAAGAAAATCCCCGTGCTCTTCAAAGACATCTCCTTTGATCCCATTTCCGGTCGGGAGATCCACGCGGATTTCTACGCCGTGGACATGAAGAAGGAGATCCAGACGCTCGTTCCGGTCCACTTCGACGGAGAAGCCCCCGCGGTGAAGGAGTTGGGAGGCGTGTTCGTCGCCGTGCACGCGGAAGTGACGGTGCGCTGTCTGCCCTCCGACCTGCCGCACGAATTGACGGTATCCGTCGCCAACCTCGCCGCCTTCCACGACACGGTGTCGGTGAAGGACCTGCAGGTGCCGAAGGGCGTCACCGTCATGGAGACCCCGGAAACGGTGCTTGCCACCATCCAGGAGCCGCGCAAGGAAGAGGAAATTGCTCCGGCCCCGTCCGCGACGCCTGCCGAAGGCGCTGCCCCAGCCGAGGGTGCCGCTCCCGCCGAAGGAGCTCCCGGCGCCGCTGCCCCGGCTGCCGACGCCAAGAAGGAGGAAAAGAAGAAGTAATTCTTCCCGTTCACTCCGATTTCTCTCCCTCACCTTTCGCCGTGCCGTTTTTCTCAGCGGCCGGTTGCCGCAGGAACGACGGGATGAGCATGGGTTTCTTCAGTCCTTCCACTTTTTCCGCGAGCTCCAGGTCCTCCAGGGCGATCTTCCCGACGTACAGGCGCTTCAAGTCCCCTCCGTTTGCAACGAACTGCTCTATGGCGCGCGACCCTCGGAAGTACACCAGCCCTTTCGTGAAGCAGCCGATCTCCGAAGCGTCATGAATGCCGCGCTTGAGCTCGATGGCCTTGGTCAGCGCTTTGGCCGGGCTGTAGCCGAGTTCATCAATGAGGTACTGGCGCGTCTGCACGAACGAATGCTCGAGGGCGTGGGCCACCGCCAGGACGCTCCTGGCCGGTCCGTTGCGCTTCTCGTGGTACGGCGAGAGCACCCGGTTCTGGTTGAACACCGCCAGGCCCTCCTGCGTGTCCAGATAATTGGCGAACCCGCGCCGGAAGAGGTCGAACGGCTGCTGATCGCCGTTCTCGGAGGTGAGAATGTGCGTCTCGATCTCGTGCGCGATGAGCGAACGGACGTGCTCCTCCGAGAAAAAGGCTCCGTCGCGCAGGTACAGGTTCTTCCATCCGACAGTGCAGTCGGCCACGAGGGCGCTGCGCACGTGGATCTGCCAGTCGTGAAGACCGTACTTCTTCATGCCTTCTTCGAACAATGGGACCGCGTCGCGAGCGGCCAGCATTTCCTTCTTGGGAGGCGGAAGATCGCAGGCGATGCGGGTCTGCAGGAAGAAGCGGGCGTCATTGAGGAGATCCGTATGCGGCGAGCCGAAGAGCGCCTGGGATGCAGCCGTGAATTTCGGAGCGTCCCCGCGGGCCCGCAGAATCACGATGCGTTGGAGGAGCTCCCGTTGCTTCTTCTGCAGTAGTTCGCCCATGGGAGACTCATCGAACGTGAGATCCATGAGACGTTCCTCCAAGGCATCCGGGTCGAACGGCAGGTCCGGATAGAGGAAGAGCGGACTGTAGAGATCGTCCTCTTCCAGGCGCTTGCGTTCCTCGGGAAGGTTGATGGGCTTCAGATACTTCAGCAGGAGCAGGTCGTAATCGGCCTGCGCCAGGACGCGGTCGACGCCGCGGAGATCCATCTTCACGCGCGGCCGCACGAGCGACGTCGACTCCGACGCGGTCTTGGCGGGATCGATGTAGTACCCGGTGAGGTCGCGCCGCCCGATGACGGCGCGGGCGGAGCTCTTCGGCACGCTGCCGGCATGCACGAGAGTCTGGATTTTGCGTCCCCCCAGCGTAAAACGCACGTGGTACGTGTCCTCTTCGTCGGCTTTCTCAAGCGTGCCGTTGGGCGCCATGTCATCCAGGAGATCCTGCGTGAAAATGGTGTACTCGGTGACCGACGGCGCGATGATCGCGGGCACATCGATGGTCACGCCGTCCCCGTGCACGGTGATGGTCTCACGCATGCCCAAGCGGGGGCGGTCCAGGCGTTCAATGGAGGAGGACCGCGTGATCTTCTCGCCGAAGAGGTCCTGGGCCATGCGCACGCCCTTCTCCGGCGAACTGATCTTGAGACCGCGCACGCGCTCCAGACGATCGCGCAGCGGCGCCAGGTTTGCCACCTGCACCATCAAACCCGCGCGCGCGTTCACTTCCAGGAGCACCACCCCCTGCTCCTCGTCCAAGGTGAGGTCCACCGCTAGGTAGCCGATGTTCGTGATCTGCTGAATGCGCGAGGCGATGAGCAGCATCTCGTCCCAGAACGGAATGGGAATGCCGGCCGGGGACCCGCCGTGGGGCAATTCGTCCACGATCCTGTCGTACTGGCAGGCGTGCGTCGTGACGCCCTTCGCGATGTCGATGCCGATGCCCATGCCGCCTTGGTGCACGTTCGCTTTGCCGTGGCTGGCGGCCGTGGGGACGCGGAGCATTGCCATGACCGGCACCAGGTTGAACACCACAAGACGCACGTCCGGAAGGCCGGCGGGACGGAAGGGGGCGAAGCCCTCGTGGGGCACGAGGATCTTCTCGAAGAACGCCGTGTCGTTCTTCCCGTTCACGGAAAACTGGCCCGCGAGGATGTCTTCCACGTGCTCGCGGAGATCCCGTTCCGTGATGGGACGCTTCCCTTCCTCCAGGAACTCCCCGCGCTTGTTGCGACCCTTCACGATGAGGATGCCCTCGCCGCCGAAGCCGAAGTTCGGCTTCAGGACGAAGTCGTCAGGCAGGGCTTTGAAGTCGAATTCGCGCAGCTGCTCGCGGTTTTCGATGCGTCCGTAAATCTTCGCTACGGGGATGCCGCGGGCGGAGAGGAACGCCTTCGTCTTCAGCTTATTGTCCGCGAACGCCACCGCCTTCTTGGGGTTGAAGGGGCGCAGATACAGGAGATTGCGCGCGTTCAGGCCGAGGATGCCGTGATTGAGAAGCGAAAACATAACGGAAAACCGGCGGATAAGAACCCCTTACTCCTGCGCCATGTGGCGGAACACCTCGCGGAAGCGGAAGTACTCCGACAGGCGCAAACCGGTGTACCGGCCAATGAGGATGTTCAGGAGAATGGTGATGAGCAGCAGCTCCGGATACGCCAGAACGAGAACCTGGAAGGACGGGATTTGGACGATGGATACGCAGAGGAGTGCGGCGAAGAGTGTCTGGGCGATGCCGGAAATGGCGGAGATGGTCCCCTGCTCGGATTTCGCGGTGAGGAAGCTTTCGGCCAGCGTCGACATGATGAGCAGCACGAAGACCGTGTCCCGGGAAATGACCATGCCGAACCACACGTTGATGCCCAAGAGGAGCAGCAGCGTGAGACTGACGATGGTGATGATGATGGCGACTTTCGGGATATAGAGGATGTGCAGCCTGCTCATGAACGCGCGGCTGAGATAGCCCGTGGTGACGATGAAGAGGAAGAACAGCGTTCCCAGCCACCATCCGAGTACGAGGAAGCTGAGCGCGATGATCGAGGGAGCGAAGAGGCCGAACGTCGTCACGCCGATGACCTGTTTCAGGAACGACAGGATGGTGGCGATGACGGGCAACATAAGCAGCAGCAGGATCGTCTGGCTGGAGAGCCCGTTGCTGAGCATGTAGCTCACGAGACGCGACAGCATGCGCCACGAGTACGACACCTGCGTGGACTCGTCGATGGTCACGGCCTGGATGCCGCGGATCTCCGCGTCCCGGAGGAAAGACGGAATGCTGCGCGCCTCCAAAAACGGCAGCAGGGCCGCGGGCTGGAGCAACACGATGCGCTGTGGTCGCAGGATGGGGAAGAACGCCTGCGTCGTTTGGGCCACGGTCCAGAGGCGTCTGTTGGTCACCAGCACCATGCTCTGGTTGCGGATGTCGCTGAGCACGGCAGAATCGCCGCGGAACGCCTGCGTGAGGAGCTGCGCTCCGTTGGCCGCGTCCGTCCAGAACATCACCGCTTCGGAACCCCGGAAATCCGTCTCCCGGTCCTGGAGCGTGGCGAGCCACGCGTCTTGGAGACGAGTCGTCAATTTCGGCTCCGGCAAGCGCAAAATCTTCAGATAGACCCCGTTCTGTTCGGCGGCATTCTGGTGCAGCGCGAGCTTCTCCTCCCCCACTTCCGGATCCGCGACGAGCACCATCTTCCGGCGGTACACCGTCAGTTCCTTCTCGCTCTCGGCACGCTGCTGCACGCCTTCCACGAGGGACCGGATCACCAGACGAAAGCGGACGTGTCCCGGTTGCTCCGGCGTGTAGATGGCGTCCACCGACGTGCTGATGGGCGTCTCGTTGTCGTTGACGTACCACGCGTAGCGAATGTCATCGCCGACGACGCGGCTCGCCGACCCGTCGAGTAGGATCGGACGTCCGACCGGCGAGTCGTCGGGAGCGCTGATGAGCACCGACAACGACGACGGATTGGTCGCGGCTGAGGATGACGAATCGCCGCTCCCCTGAGCCAAAATAGTGACTGGAGAACCAAGAACTCCGCACACGGCAAGGCCGGCGAGAAGGCGCGGGAAGAACGTCATCGGGAGACGCGTCGGGAAGAGAAGGAACGTGCCCGCCCTTTCCCCGTGTGCAGCTCCTTGTACTTCAAAATCTGTGGCTCCAATTTTTCGACGCAACGATCCGCAGCTTCCACCGGCGTGAGCTGACGGGATTCGGCGCGGAACGTTTTCTTCGGCAGCGTGACGGTGATCATCACCTTCACCTGATCCCGCTCCTTCTTCGTCTCCCGGCGCTCCGCTTCCACGCGAATCACCGACGCCTCGTCCTTCAGACGCTTGCAATAGGTGGCGAGCTTGCCGATTTTGCGGGCAATGAGTAACAGGTCCTGGTCGGAATACCGCAATCCTTTCTCGAAATGTTCGACGTGCATGGGATGAAGGGAAGGAGGAAAACTGCCTGTCAGCATAGCACCGCCCTCTGAGACTTACGACGTCTGGAAGCCGCAAACCTTACGATGGCCTCGGATTGCGGAAAGCGCTCTGTTTTGCTATAATAGTGAGATTTAATCGCTCAAAACCCACACCCATGTCCGGTCCAGAAAAACCCACAGGCGGGCCCGCTGAGAGTCTCGATGTGACGAAGAGCAAGCTGGCCAGACTCACGCTCCTGGTCGCCGACCCGGCACAGCCGGACCGCATGAAAGTGGTGGCGGAAGCCCGAACGGAACTAGAAGCCGCGAAGAAACGCAACGATCTCGATGCCACTGCTCAGCGTTTGATCGGGGATCTCGAGGTTCTGGTCCAGAAGTACGGCGGAGTGAGCTCGAAGGAATTCGGCCAGAAATTTACGGAGATGTCCCAGCAGATCAATGACTGGAGTAAGCAGTTCAAAGAAGCCTTCAGTCAGATCACGAAATTCGGCTCCGGGACGCTGAAATTCCTGGCGTCGTTCCTCGGCTTCAAGAAGGACGGCTGGCTCTACGGACAGCTCCGGGATGCCTGGAACAATCCGGAGGCCCAGAAGATCTTCGTGCAAAATTGGGTGACCGGCAAAGGCCTGACCATCAATCCCGAGACGCTCTGGCAGCAGTTGAACAGCTTGGTGACGGACGTCCGGAAGCTGCGCATGGAACGCCGCGACGCGGATGCCCAGAATTTCGACATGGTCGATCTGGTGAACAAGCAGATCGACCCGTTCACGACGAACGGCGAGGCCTGGACGGACAAGACGCTCGCAGAGAAGACGAAGACGTTCATGGATGACGAGAAAGCAAAAACCGAAACCTTCAAAGCCGAACAGGCCAAGAAGGCCGCAACCGTGGCTGGTGCAGGTGTAACGGGCGCTGGTGCGACCGGAGGCACAGGTGCCGCTGCGAATCCCAATCCCACCAAATAATCATGGCCGAACCTGAAAAGCTCAACCCGGCACCCGACGCTCCTCCCGTCGCCCCGCCCACCGCTCCGGTGGAGCCGGAGTTGAAGGTGGAGAAAGCTAAAGACGTGGACGCGCACATCCTTGAGATGGGCATGAAGATCGACACGAAGGAGGAGGCACTGAAGACGCGCACCAAGCTGACGGAGCTCAAACATACGCTCCTGGCGAAGATCGCGCTGATCGACCAGATGACGACTGCTAAAACACCGGAGGATGAAGACAAGAAGAAGGAATGGCAGGAAGCCCTCAAGCGTTTGAACGATTTCAATGACACCGCAGTCAATCGACGGATCAATTTGGCCGACAATCCCGTCGATCAAAAGCTCCGCGCGACGGGCATGGATCTAAAGCTCAATTCCACGATGGCTCGGATCTCCGGCGTGGTGGGCACCATCGGATCGGGGCTCGCCGTGGCGTACGAGTACGCCATCAAGCCGCTCATCAATGCGATCACCGGCGCCCTGAACAGGTTGGGCGGCGGAGCTCGGGCGAAGTTCGCCGGCCTTTTGCGTGCCATGGGCAAGACCAATGCTGCGGATAGCCTGGAAAATATGACGCCGGGCGCAAAGGCTCTGCGCGAACGCCTGCCACAACTGCAGACCCTCATGCCGTCCGGTTCCAAGTTGGAACTGAATGATCCCGCCGAAGACGCGAAGGCCCTCAAGGCCATCGAACTGGCGCAGCAGGAACTCTTCACGAAGTATCCCCTTCTCAGGCAGCGTTATGAGAACTTCGATCTGTTCGTGAGCACGGCGGTGAAGAATTTGCCTGCGGGACAGACTGAATACACGTTCTCCCAATTGGCGGACGCAGTGAAGAGAATGGTGAATGATACCCAAGCCCGCCAGGCCGAAGTGGCGGAAGCCACCCGTCTTGCCATGACGCCGGATGCCCGCATCCGCCAAGAACTCGCGGACAAAGTCCGCGGCACCTGGTTGGGAGGCAGCGGCACGGTCCGCGCCGACGGCGACCGCTTCACGGCCACGCGCAACGGCGCCACCGTGGATCTCATTCTCCCGGTGAGCATCGCCACGCACGTAGACCCCGCCAACGGCAATGCGACGAGTGCCGATGCGCGCCTCTTCCGCGAAGCTCTGACTCAGATGTTCAACGCGAAGAAGTTCTCCGTCGGGGGCACGACCTCCTGGGAGATCCGTCGACTGGATTCCACCTCCGCGGAAGCGATCCTCTCGCCGCAGCTCGCTGCGAGCACGCTCAAGCCGTTGGATAACATCGCACCGGCGTTCCTCAAGCAGAACCGCGCCAACGCATTGCGCATGGACAGCTCAATCCCGCAGGGCAAGCCGACGCTGAAACTGGTGACGGAAAACGGTCAGACATTCCTGGCCTGCAACGGAAGCACCGACCTCACGACGCTCCCCGCTTTCTTCAATAGCTCCGACCAGATGAACCAGCTGTCCTCCGCGAACGCGGGACAGAGCTGGACGTTCGAAGCCGGTTCCTGGAAGTCCGCCTAATCCCCTTTTCTCATGCCCGATACGATCGAAAAAGCACCGGCCGCCCTCCCCGAACTTCTCCAGAAGATCGAGAAGAACGAGGAGCTGACGGATGCCGACCTTACGGAGCAGAACATCCAAGCGACGGCTGAGGCGCTGAAAAAGCAAAACATGCCGCAGCGCGAGCGCTCCGTGCAGATGATCAACACCTGGCTGCAGAAGCACAGCCAGAAGCTCACCGAAGCCGAGAAAGAGAAACTCCGTTCCCTCGGGCACGAGCGTCTCACGATCCTCCGCGAACAGATCGAGCCGACACTGAAGGAACGCGCGAGGGAAACGGCAACGACCGTCGGCGACGCCGCGAAAGTCGAAGGCAAGGAATACCTGGGCGTCATGAAGGAGCAGTTCGGCAATCCGAAGGACCCGACCCGTTCTACAACCGAACGCATGATGGGCGGCGCCACGGGCGTCGTCATGGCCGGCGCTGCCGGCTATGGCCTGTACAAGACCCTGGGCGCCTGGAAAAACGTGTTCATCACGAAGGAAGGTGAATCCCGAGGACGCGGCAAGCGTTTCGTGGATGCACTGAAGACCACGGGATTCACGGTCCTGAGCCTCATCGGCCTGCGGGCTCTTGCGCAGAAATACAATCCTGGAGGAGCTGACACACCGGCCGCTGCCAAAGAGGACCCCGAACTCCTCCGGACTCGCGAAGAAGAGGCGCGCAATGCCGCGGAAGTGAAAACCAGGACCGACGACGTGAACGGCAAGATCGCGAAGGGCGAAGCCATTCCCCCGCTCTCCTTCACCGATCCTTTCTGGGAGAAAGTGGACGTCACGCGCTTGAATGGCCCGGTCATCGTCGTGGTGAATGGCAAGAACGTCCCGATGCAATTCGTCGACGGCAAGGTCAAGACCATGGGAATCCTGGAGAAAAACGCGAAGCTACTGAAGGTAGGTGACAAAACATTCAAGGTTATGAGTTCCGGCATCTTGAGCTTCAATCTCTCGGATGAAATCCCGACTCGCGTCGCCGTACGCAAGGGCTCGGCTCTTGTCATTTCTCCCCTCACGCAGACGGATCCTCGGAAGCCCGCATTCATGACCATCGAGGGAGCCGAGTTCGAGCGCGTGGTCGCCGCCCTCGCCACCTCTCCTGAACCGAAGATCACTCTCGCCCTCACCTCCAAAGACGAGAAAGGCGAGGTGAAAACCACCAATCTCATTTTCGAAAAAGTCTCCTAATTTCCCCATCCTCGTATGAACGAGATTATCGACGCCATCGATCGAGACGACCCCACTCACCTGGGAGATCACCTCAACAAAGCTGACAAGAAAGAGGAGGCGGGAAAATTGATCGATACGGCTGATGAAACCCGCGTGCAAGAGCTACGCATGAAGCTGACGACGCTCCGCGCCCGTGCGGACATCACGAGCGACGCCGCCATCAGCCAGCACTTGCTGGATCTCTCGGTTCGCGCCGATCGTCGCCGGGAGGCTCTGGAGAAGAAGGCGGAAACCGATAAAGTGAACGCGGTACTCGAGAAAGTGAAAACGTCCTCCGTGGCCGTCACGGACATCGACCTGGTTCCGAGCGACAAAATGGGGAAGACGCTCCAGGACATCGTTGCCATTCCGGACGCCAATTTGGACGCGATTCTCAAAGGTATCAATAAGCAGCTCCAGGCGATCGGCCCCGCAGCCGATCCCGATTCATTGAAACTCAAACTCTGGCTCACGGAAGTGAGGGGCGAAGTACAGCACCGCATCGACGACGCCAAGACCCGCGAGGAGAGCGTCCGCGCAAACGTGGTGACGACGCCGGCAAGCGGCGCTACTGCCCCCACACCGAGTGCTTTGAAGGAAACGGGAAACGCGTTTGCAGAGACAGGGAAAAGTCTTGGGAAGGCCGGTTCGGGCATCTTGGATTTGTTATCCAAGGGCGCCACGATCACGACGACGAAACTGAACGACGCGTACCAATTTGCAAATAGCGAGCCTGATCCGGTAAAGCGCGCAATCTATCAGGCTGGATTCCTCGCGTTGCCGGCCATTCCCATTATCCTTCTCTGGAAGTGGGCAAAGAGCCGCGGCCGCAAAGAAGGACAAGCCTTGGCTGCACCGGGCGCAACGCCGCCTGCTCCACCGTCCAAACTGAAGACCGTATCAAAATGGGTACTTTGGCTCACGGGGCTCGGCGTCGCTGCAACTGCCATTGGAATGTCGATGAAGAATGGACCACACACGACACATCGAAACCCATAAGCGCTCTCCTCTGCTATGCTGAACGCCGTGGATCTCCTTCGCGCCTACCCCTTCCTGATCCCTCTCGTCGTGCTCGTGCTGGCGGAGTTCGCGAAGGTAACGGTGGAGGGACTTCGCACCGGCGTGTGGCACTCCGGCTTGTTCCGCTCGGGCGGCATGCCCAGCTCGCACAGCGCGTTCGTGACGTCGCTCCTCATGGTGGTGTACCGCAAGATGGGCCCCGAGTCCGTCGAATTCGCCATCGTCTTCGTGTTCGCCTGCATCACCTGGTACGACGCGATGAGCTCCCGCCGCGCCATCGGCGAACAGGCCAAAGTCCTGAACCGCCTCCAGCACTGGGAGAAATTCTCCGAGCGACTGGGTCACACGGCCCTGCAGGTGATCTGCGGCATTCTCTTCGGCGCCGTGATCACGTTCATCGGAATCGAAATCAGTACCTGAAGGCGTGGGTGGAAAACCTACGGTTTTCCCTCCACGAACCAACCCTTTCCCTCAGAAGAATCGCTCCAGGTTGGCAGAGCCAACCTTCGCGATGGTTTTCAATATCCCTACTAAAGGGCGACGTTGACTACGCCGCGCAGGAGCACGCCGGTGACGAACGCGATGACGGCCGTCGCCAAACCGATGCCGAGGATTTCGAGTGAGCCGCGCACGATCCTTTCGCGCGTGACCAGGCTGCGGGTGGCCCCCACGGCGAGCAGGGCCCCGATGGTGGAGAAGATGGCCACCGCGAACTGCTGCGAGGACGAGGCTCCCAGGAGATACGGCAGGAGCGGGATGCTGCCGAAGAGCACGAAGCCGAGGAACGTCGCGATGGCATGGACCAACGGCGGCTTCCCCGACGCGTCGGTGAGCCCGTGTTCCTCGCGCATCATCGTCTGTGCCCAGACGTCTGGCGTGCGGGTGAGCACGGCCACGGCCCGTTCCAAGTCTTCGCCCTGGAACCCCTTCGCCGCAAACGCCTCCTTCACCTCCTCGCGTTCCAGTTCCGGGTGGATTTCTATTTCCTTCAATTCTTCTTTGTAGAGACGCTGGTACTGGTCCCGCTCCGACTTGATGGAGAGGAACGACCCTGCCCCCATGGACACGCCGTCCGCCAGGAGATTGGCCATACCCAGGATGACGATGATCCCCACCGGCAGGTCCGCGCCGACGGTCCCGGCCACCACCGCGAACGTGGTGATGATGCCGTCGTGGGCGCCGTAGACGATGTCGTGGATGACGGGCCCGAGCGTGCTGCCGTGCGGTTCGGACGCGCGGTGCGCGCGCAGCCGATCCTGCATGTTCTCGGGTGAATTTTTCGTCGTTTGGGGCGAATCGGTCATGGAAGGGATGCTAGCAGAACGGCCGGAATTGGCCTACAGTTGGGGTATGAGCCGACTTGCCGATCAACAGAAGGATTTTCCGCAGTGGTACTTGGACGTCATCGCCCAAGCCGACTTGGCCGAACACGCCGACGTGAAGGGCTGCATCATCTTCAAACCCTACGGTTACGCATTGTGGGAGACGATCCAGGAGAATCTGAACAAGAGGATCAAAGCGCTGGGCGCCCAGAACTGCTACTTCCCGCTCTTCATTCCGGAATCCGCCATCGCGAAAGAGAAAGAGCACATCGAAGGATTCGCCCCCGAGTGCGCGGTGGTGACGCACGGCGGCGGCAAGGAGCTGACGGAAAAGCTGTACGTCCGTCCCACGAGCGAGACGATCATCTACATGACCTTCGCCAAGTGGATTCAGAGCTACCGGGATCTGCCGCTGAAAGTGAACCAGTGGGCCAACGTCGTCCGTTGGGAGATGCGCACGCGCCCGTTCCTCCGCACGTTGGAATTCCTGTGGCAGGAAGGTCACACGGCGCACGCGACGAAAGAGGATGCTGATAAGACGGTGCACGAGGCGTTGCAGATGTACGTGGATTTCGACCGCGACATTCTCGCGCTCCCGGTGATGCAGGGGAAAAAGCCCGAGCATGAGAAATTCGCCGGGGCGTACTACACGCTCACCACCGAAGCCCTGGCCAAGGACGGCAAAGCCATCCAGGCCGGCACCAGCCACAACCTGGGGAACGAATTCTCCGCGAACTACGGCATCAGTTTCCTGGATGCTGAAGGCAAGAAGCAGAGCCCGTGGACGACGAGCTGGGGCCTCTCCACGCGCATCATTGGCACGGTCATCGTGGTGCACGGCGATGAGAAAGGACTGCGCCTCCCGCCCAAGCTCGCCCCGATACAGGCGGTCATCGTGCCCATCTACAAGTCCGACGAGGAGCAGAAGAAGGTCCTGGATGCCTGCCGCTCCCTGCAGAAAGCGCTCGGCGGCGTGCGCGTCCACGTGGACGACCGCGACGGCAAATCGCCCGGCTTCAAGTTCAACGAATGGGAAGTGAAGGGCGTGCCCGTGCGTATTGAGATCGGCCCGAAGGACCTGGAAAAGCAGCAGTGCATGCTGGCGCGCCGCGATACGTCGGAGAAATCCGCCATGCCGCTGGCCGATTGCACGGAAGCATCCCTGGGTACGCTCCTGGATGATATCCAGGCGACGCTCTATGCCCAGGCGAAGAAGCACTTGGAATCGCGCACTGTCCACGCCGAAACCATGGAGGAGCTCTCCGCGAAAATCGAGGAAGGCTGCATGGTGTGGGCGCCCTGGGACGGCGAGGAACTGACGGCCGCGAAGATCAAGGACAAGACGAAAGCGACCATCCGCCTCTTGCCGGAGGATGACGCCGACGTGTCCGGAAAGAAGGACGTGCTCACGGGAAATCCCGCCAAGTACCTGGCGCTCTACGCCAAAGCGTACTGATCAGCGCGGCGGAGGTGACGGAGGCATCTGTCCGTGATGCGACAGCTGGTACGCACGACGACGCTGGAAATCCGTGACGGCGTCGCTGATGGCGGCCGAGACGAGGTCGGCATTCGGAACGTACTTGAAGCAGACCTTCGCGCCGGTCCCCTCCTTCAAGTCGAAGCAGAGCTGGCCGAATTTGAAGAGGTTCAGCCACTGCGTCTCGGTGCCGACGCTGGCGATATTTTCCAAATTCATCTGCTGCATGATCTGCCGGAAGATGGATTTCTGGTCGATAATCACCACCTTCTCGGTCGTGAGAACGATGCCGTCGAAGCGCCAGTCGATGTACGCGCGGATGATGGGGATGAATACGAACACCAGCCACGCGATCACCACAGCGATGGATAGCAGCAACAACGGCGCACCCAGCGTCCACGCCCAGACGGCCACGCCGAGGATGACCATCGTGAGGACGAACTCCCACAGCACCTTCCCGATGAACAGGAACGGATGGAACCGTACGGTAACGATCTCGCGTTCCTGCGCGGAGATCACGCGCCGCTTCAGCCGATCCATGTCCGTGTCCAGGGCGAAGATCTTCATGGGGTCATTGTAACCCTATTTGTCACTTCGTGCCGCGGTGGCCGCGTCGTCCTTCAATCCCTCCTTCCCCGCCCAGCCAGCGGAGTTTGTTGCCAATGACCAGAATCTGTTCGATGACGCTGACAACGAGGTCTTTGGTCATGCCCGTAATGGGAGCTTTGGAATCCGACGTGAGGTCTTCGAGATATCCGGGGAATCCCGATGCCGTAATGATGTCGTTGCGGACTTTGAATCCGGGTCCGGACGCCGCACGCAGGCACTGCGCGATGAGGTACCGGCTCGCGATCTGATAGCAGACGGCTGGGGGTTGTCCGACGATGCCGAGTTTGCCCTGTTTTTCCGCCCACATGCTGTCCGATACTTCCGCATCCTTCTTCGCCGCATCTTTATCCAGATTCCTCGAGAGCCTGTCGAAGCTCTCTTTTTTATCATCGCCCGTGGCGCTCCGCGCGACGTCTTTATCCCGCTGGGTTTCCTTCTTCGTCGGATCCGCCGCGGACAAATCCGACTTCCATTGATCCTGCAACCGCTTCAACTCCTCGTCCATCATCTTGTCCTGTCCCGCGACTTTCACGAGGCGTTCGCGCATGTGCATGAAGAATCCCATCGCGAAGAATCCTCGCGTATCCGGACTCATCGCCGCATCCATCTTCTGTCGGATGGCATCGGCAATATGGTCGATGGCCGCCTCGACCAATTCGCTGCCGCAGGAATTGAGCACGTGTTCGAACGTTCCCCCGAAGGACACCGCGTCTTTCTCATCCGGCTTGTCGAACTGGGCCGGATCGTCGTCGAACGTCGCGAGCATGCGCTCGGTCTCGGGCTTGAAGTACCCCTCAACGGCCCCCGGTGTGATGCCTTTGACCTTATCCGCCATAGCGGAAAATCCTATGCCCAATTCGCCTCCTGTCAACGCCGTAAGAACCCCGTAGGCGGTTCGTCTCATAGATATGCAAGCTTTCTCGCTCCTCCGTCAGACCTACCGGTCCTGGAGCGAAGACCGCGCACCACAGTTGGCGGCTTCAACGGCGTACTACACGCTGTTTTCCATGGCTCCCATCCTCATCCTGACCATCGCGTTTGCGGGGATGTTCTTGGACCCGAACGCCGTACGCCAGCAAGTCTTCGGCCAGCTGCGCGGGCTTTTGGGCGACGATGGGGCAAGAGCCATCCAAGGCATCGTGGAAGCGGCGAACGCCTCCCCCAACACCGGCTGGGCGGCGCTCGTGGGCATCGTGACGTTGCTCCTGGGAGCGTCGGGATTGCTGGCGGCGCTGCAAGACGCCTTCAACGGCATGTGGAAGGTGCGGGCGCGAAAGACGACGAAGGGATGGAAGGTACTCGCGCTCCGCCGACTAACGTCGATCGCGATGATCATGACCATCGGATTCCTGCTGCTCGTCTCGCTCGTCGTTTCTGCGGTCATCACATTCTTTCTCGACTGGATCGCGGCGAGCGCTCCGTCGCTGACGGTGATCCTCCCCGGCGTGAATTTCGTCTTCTCGCTCCTCGTGACGTCCGCGCTCTTCGGTCTGCTCTTCACGGTCCTGCCGGACGTGCGCATCCCCTGGAAAGCGATCTGGCCCGGCGCGTTCTTCACCGGATTGCTCTTCACCCTCGGCAAGACCCTCCTCGGTTGGTACCTCGGTTCGAAGGACTTCACGACGGCGTACGGCGCGGCGGGATCGCTCATCCTCATCCTGCTCTGGGTGTACTACTCCGCGCAGATCCTCTTCTTCGGCATGGAAATGACGAAGACCATCGCCGAGAAACGGCACGTGGAAGTGCGCGCGAAGAAGTACGCGGAGTTCATCGAGCCGCCCGTCATCGTGAAGAGGACTTCGCCCGTCGCCGCGGTCGCGGCGACCGTCTTGGGCGTCGCGGCCGTGGAGTGGAAAACGGTGCGCGGCCTCTGGGGAGTGTGGCGTTTGTGGAAGCGACTGCGCCGAAAGCTCTCCTGAGAGCCCTGGCTTCGCGAAGCCAATCTCTGTACCGTACAGGGCCATGGAACGCTGGCCGGTCCAACTTGGCGTCGGCACCCTCGAGATCACGGATCGCGAACGCGGTTACGTGGATGAAGTGCTTCGCAGCAACCGGCTGTCGTACGGTCCGTTCAGCCGCCGCTTCGAGCGCGAATTCGCCGAACTCCACGACCGGAAATACGCCGTGTTCGTGAACAGCGGCACGAGTGCCCTGTCCATCGCCGTGGCGTGCCTGAAGGAAACAGGCGGATGGAGCGACGGGGACGAGGTCCTGGTGCCCGCGCTCACGTTCGTTGCGACGGCCAACGTCGTGCTGGAACACAACCTGAAGCCGGTATTCGTGGATTGCGACCCGCGCACGTACAACATCGATCCGACGAAGATCGAGGAGAAAATCACGAAGAAGACGAAGGCCATCATGGTGGTGCACCTCTTCGGCCTCGTCGCGGACATGGATCCCATCCTGGCCCTGTGCAAGAAGCACGGATTGAAGATCATCGAGGACAGCTGCGAGACCATCGGCGTGAGTTACAAGGGCCGCAAAGCGGGCTCGTTCTCGGACATCAGCTGCTTCTCCACGTACGTGGCACACCTCGTGGTGACGGGCGTGGGCGGACTGGCCGTGACGAGTGACGAGACCTACGCCGAGATTCTCCGCAGCCTCGCCAACCACGGGCGCGACAGCATCTACACGAGCATCGACGACGATAAAGACATCGACGGAGCGACGTTTGCCCAAGTCATCCACCGCCGCTTCCGCTTCATCCGCCGCGGCTACAGCTTCCGCGCGACGGAACTGGAGGCCGCCCTCGGATGCGGGCAGCTGGAGCGCATCCAGGACATCCTCGGCAAGCGCCGCGCGAACGCCGCCAAGCTCCGCGCGCTCTTCGCCCCGTTCGAACCGTGGCTGCAATTGCCGTGGTTCGACGAGAACATCCAGGAGCACGCGTTCATGATGTTCCCGCTGGTCATCCGAAAGGACGCACCGTTCACGAAAGTGGACCTGGTGCAGCACCTGGAGACGTGGAACGTGGAGACGCGGGACATGCTGCCGCTCATCAACCAGCCCGTGTACAAGCACATGAGCCTGAAGGATGCCGATTACCCGGTAGCCACATGGGTGAACCAGAACGGATTCTACGTGGGATGCCACCAGGGTTTCGGCGACCGGGAACTGGAGTACATCACGCAGGTCTTCCGTGACTTCTTCACCGGGCGTACGCTTCTCCCTTCCGCATGAAACGCGCGCTCATCACGGGCATCACGGGCCAGGACGGGTCATACCTGGCGGAATTGCTGCTGGAGAAAGGCTACGAAGTGCACGGCCTCGTGCGCCGCGCCTCCAGTTTCAACCGCGGACGGATCGAGCACCTGTTCACCACGGACCCGCACATGACGGCCCATCCCCTGTTCCTCCACTACGGGGACCTGGGGGATTCCAGTTCGCTGTTGCGCATCCTCCTGCAGGTCAAACCGGACGAAATCTACAACCTCGCCGCACAAAGCCACGTGGGCGTGAGCTTCGAGACGCCGGAATACACGGGCGATGTGACGGGGCTCGGCACCGTTCGCCTCCTGGAGGCGCTACGCATCAGCGGACTTCCAGCGAAGTTCTATCAGGCCAGCTCCAGCGAACTCTACGGCAAAGCGCAGGAACCGCGTCAGAACGAGAAGACGCCCTTCTATCCCCGCAGCCCGTACGCGTGCGCGAAGGCCTTCGCGTTCTACCTCACGCGCAACTACCGCGAGAGTTACGGGATGTTCGCCGTGAACGGCATCCTGTTCAATCACGAATCGCCGAGGCGCGGCGAGAACTTCGTGACGCGGAAGATCACGCTGAGTTTGGCGAAGATCCTCGCCGGCACTCAGGACTGCCTCTACTTGGGCAACTTCGACGCCAAGCGCGACTGGGGATACGCCAAGGAATACGTGGAAGGCATGTGGAAGATGCTTCAGTGCGACAAGCCCGACGATTACGTGCTGGCCACGGGCAAGACCGCCTCCGTCCGCGAATTCCTGGAACTCTGCCTGCAGCATGCGGGCATTCCGTTCGAGCGGAAGGGATCGGGAAAGACCGAAACGTACGTCGATACGCGCTCCGGCAAGACCATCGTCGCCGTGGACGAGGCGTACTTCCGCCCTGCGGAGGTGGACCTGCTGCTGGGCGACGCCTCCAGGGCCAAGAACGAGCTGGGATGGGAAGCGAAGACGACGCTCTCCGAACTGGCCGAACTGATGGTGAAGGCTGACTGCGAGCGACAGGGCGTTCAACTCCCCGCATGACGCGCGTCCTCGTCACGGGAGGCTCCGGATTCATCGGGAGTTTCATCGTGGAGGCCCTTCAGAAGCACGGCACTACCGTCCGCGTCCCCAAGCATGCAGGCGAAGGATTCCTCGCGGGGAACAAGAAAGTGGAATGGATGGAAGGAGACCTCTCGAACGTCGCGTCCTGCATGGCGTTGGTCCGTGACGTCGATGAGGTGATGCACTTGGCGTCGTTCCGGCGCAACGTCGCCTATCACCGCGAGCATGCCGACGAGGTGGTGACGAAGAACATCGCCATGACGGACGCGCTTGTGGCGGCCGTCTCCATGCATCCCGTGCCCGTGACGGCTGTGAGCACGGCCAAGCTCTTCGGCATCCCCGATCCCGCCTCCGCCCCGGACGGGTACATCCGCAGCAAGTTCCTCTCCGAGGAGCGCTGGAAGGCGGCATCCGCATCCCGGGGATTCCCCCTGATGCTCGCCAGGCCCGTGTCCGTCTACGGTCCGCGCGACCGGTTCGGCGACGACGCGAACGTCATTCCCTCGTTGCTGCAGCGCGCGCTCGCGGCGAAAGACGAACTGGTCGTCTGGGGAAGCGGATTGCAACGCCTGTCCTTCGTATACGTCGAAAATCTCGCGTACGCGCTCCTGGAACTGCGGCGCGTCGGGGCAACGGGCGTGCAGCCCGTTGATCCCGGGGACGCCGTCACCGTCGCTGCCCTGGCGGAGCACATCACGACGCTGGTCAACCCGGCATTGCGATTGCGCTTCGACGCTTCCAAGCCGACGAGCGATCTCCATGAATCGCCCGCCGGACACCCCTGTTTGCGAGGGTTGGCCTGGACGTCGCTGGAGGAAGGATTACGACTGACCCTGGATTGGTACCGGACCCAGAAGCCGCTAGGCTAGACAGGTGACGCACGCCAAGACCCTCGTCATCATCCCCACGTTCAACGAGCGCGAGAACATCGCGGCTCTCGTCGAGCGTATCCTCAGCTTGCATCCGGATTTCGACGTCCTGGTGGTGGACGACGCGTCGCCGGACGGCACGTCCGCCGTCGTCTCGGAGTTGCAGCAGAAGCATCCCGAGCATCTCCATCTCATCACCCGTACGAAGAAAGACGGCCGCGGAGGCGCGGTGCTGGAAGGATTCCGTTTCGGGTTGGCGCGAGACTACGCCCTGTTTTTCGAGATGGACGCGGATTTCTCCCATCGTCCGGAGGACATCACCCTGTTCTTGGAATCCATCCGCTCCTTCGACGTCGTCGTGGGCTCGCGCTACCTACCGGGCAGCCGCATCGAGAACTGGAGCTGGAGGCGTACGCACTTCAGCCGGTGGGCGAACACGTTCGCCAAGACCATCCTGCGCATCCCCCTCAGCGACTACACCAACGGCTTCCGGTGCTACCGCCGCAACGCCGTGGAGGCCCTGGATTTCCAGGCCATCGACGCCAAAGGCTACGTTGTGCTGTCGGAAGTGGCCTTCCAGATGCACCGCAAGGGGCTCCGGCTGGGCGAAGTGCCCGTGATCTTCGTGAATCGCGAGCGCGGCATCTCCAACCTCACCGCCGGGGAAATCACCGAGGCGTTTCTGTCGGTCCTCCGCATCCGCTGGCCGGGCGTGTTCCGTCACAAGACGAAGCGCACGCCCCAGGCGCATCACTGACGCGGCTGATAGATGCCGAGCACCTCAATGCCGCCGACCGTGATGGCGTGCACTTTGGGATAGGGCACGGGCTGTCCGTACTGCGTGCGGTAATTGTTCAGGAAGTACTTCGCCTCGGCGGGGCTGCCGACGTACTGGATCCTCGCCTGCTGCTGCGGCGTCAGGATGTTGTACGTATAGAGTCCGGGGCTGTTCAGCACGTGGATGGGAATGATGGGCGCGGGGTCGTTCTCCAGTACCCATTCCAACGCCGGACGGTACGACAGTCCCCAGTAATCCAGTTCGAAGCGGTTCTGGATCATGGAGGACGGCAGCGAGAAATACACGTTCTGTAGCGGATGATTCACGACCATCCAGACGGCGAGCCAGGCCATCCACACGCCGAGGATCCACGCGCAGGTCTTCCAGACGAGCATGCGGCCGCGCGCGTGGTAGAACGTCGTGATCCCCTGCCAGCCGAGGATCGCCAGGAGCAAGAACGCCGGGTAGATGAAGTAGAGATGGCGCCATCCGTCGAAGATTCCCCCGCCCGCTAGGATCACGGCAGCGATGGGACCGAAGAACCAGAGCAGGACCGCGGCGTCATGCGGAGACTCTTCCAGCCATCGGATGGGATGGCGGATCGCGCGCTTCACCGTGAGGCCGAGACCCGTGAGGAAGAGCGCCGTGTAGACGAGCGGCGTCGTGATGAAGATCCACACGAATGGGTAGTGCCAGGGAAAGGCCTCCTCCAACTGCGTGCCGAAGTAGAATCCTCCGAATCCCAGCGTCGTGCCGAAACGGTAGGCCTCGAGGAAGCGGCTCACCGGGTCCTGCCAAAGGAACGGCCAGAGCACGATGGTGAGGATCACCGTGAGGAGCAAGTACGCGCCGATGCGCAGCGTGGCTTCTTTGGCGATCGCTCCGACGGACGAACGATCCCGCGCAATGGCGATGGCGGCATGGACGGCGAGGAGGAACGACGTCGCCACGGGCACCAGCACGCCCGGAATGCGGATGCTCAGGAGCAATGCGGACGCGGCGGCGTGGAGGATGAGGCGTTTCCACGTCGGTTCCTTGAAGAAGCGCAGGAGCGTCCACATGCTCAAGATGAACGCGGACATCGCGGGGATGTCCTTCGAGTTATAGAACGCGTCGGCGAAGATGCGCGGGCTCAGGGCCAGCATGGCGGCACCGAGCAGAGCGTACCCCCAGCGCCCCGTCCGCTCCAGGACGAGCCGGTAGAAGGCGTACACGCCCGCCACGAACGCCAGGAAGCTCAGGAGATGACGCAGGAGGAGGATGGACCGCCCGTCGTCCGCGCCCGTGATCCGCTGCGCGGAGGTGAGGACCAGTTCGAAGACGGGTCCGTAGTACCGCTTGGACTTCTCTTCGGGCCATGGCAGGCCTTTCGTGAGCGAGTCGTAGACCTGGTTGCCCATCTCCACCATGTTGATTTCGTCCCAGGACACGCCGTAGTGGCGGTACCCCAGGACTCCCCCCAGCGTGAGCAGCACGAAGAACCCCGCCACCAGCCAGCGCCGGGGCAGCCGCCTTCCGAACAACGAAGCCGACTCGGGGTCGTGTGACGTCACTCGACTCATCGTAGCGTCCAACGCAAAAAGGGGGTAGGTCTCCCTACCCCCATGTTTCTCCGGTGTCTTAGCTGTTCAACATGGCGTCGATCGCCGACTTGAAGGACTCGAACGGCACGGCTCCCGAGATGAGCTGCGTATCGCCCGTGTCGTTGTTCACGAGGATGTTGCCCGGGGTTCCGCTCACGCCGCCTGCGTCGCCGCCGGCCTGCTGATCGCTGATCTTCGTGTCGTACTTGCCGCTGGACGTGCAAGCCGTGAACTTCGCCTCATCGAGACCGATGCTCTTGGCGATGGCCGTGAAGTCGAAGCTGGTGCCCTCGAAGATGGCGTCGTGGAATTTCCAGAAGGCATCCTGTCCGCCCAACTCAGCCGCGCACTCGGAGGCGACTGCCGCCGGCATGGCGTTCGGGTGGAAGCTCAACGGATAGTGGCGGTACACGACGTTCACGTCATTCGGATACGTCTCGAGGATTTTCTTGATGGTCGGGTGGTGGCGCTTGCAGAAGGGGCACTCGAAGTCCGAGTACTCGACGAGCGTGACCTTGGCGTTCTTGGGGCCGCGGACGTGATCGTTGTCGACGTCGACTTCCGGGATATCCCCCGTCGTGGGCTCCGGCGCCGGCGGCGTCGGATCATTGTTCGTGGGAGCCACGGCCACCTGTCCGCCGTTGTTATCGACTGCAGCCGGGCCGGAAATCATGGCGGAGGCGCCATAGCCGACGATGAGGCCCATCAGGCCGATCGCGACGGCAAACCAAGGATTAGTACGAGAATCGTGCGTCATGGGAAAAAGAGGAAAAAGGAACATTCATCGCAGACCGTACGGCCAAAGCGGCCGAGGAGTGGGTCGGCGAAACGTGGGAACGAACACGCGTTCATTCCCGCAGCACCACGGTTTCGGTCGATGAAGGGGCTGGGCAAGGACGCTGCCGGTACGAAGAGATCGACCGTTCATGAGCGGAACTGCCCGTCATCATCTCCAGCGGCAGCGCCGTCCGGTCGGGCACGGCTCGACCGGCAGGCAACAGGGCGTCGATGGCATTGCTGCCCTGCAGAAGGGCGGGACCCGTGCAGTTGGCGTTCAACGGGATGGGCCGCGGCTTGGGGATTTCCGCGCAGTACTGGCAGCGAATGGCGGAGAGCGGCTCCAACGGGGACATGACCATCTCCAGCGCCGTGTCGTCGGACGGCAGGGTGTGCGACGCGGCCTCCGCGAAAGGCGTCACCCACAAATTCCCCCCAATGACGTGGGCGAGAACGGCGGCAAAGACAACACCGCGGAGAGACATCGGCGTGGAGTATAGCTACCCCCGAAAGATCCTGTCACGACAAAGAAAATTTGGATGTTTTTTTCAGGCCACGAGCACGACGTGATAGGATCGGAAGATCATTTCCCCACAGTCTATGAGCAATCCCGTGATCCACTTTGAAGTGCAGGCCGATGACATCGGACGCGCCAAGAAGTTCTACGAGACCGTATTTGGCTGGAAAGTCGACCAGATGATGACGAAGGAACAGGGAGGCATGGACTACTGGGGACTCGAAACGAGGAAGGAGGGCGAAGTGGGCATCAACGGCGGCCTCTACCAGCGTCCCGCAGACGACAAGATGACGACGTTCGATTGCACCATCCAGGTGGAGGACATCGACAAGGCCATCGAAGCCGTGAAGAAGAACGGCGGGAAGATCCTCCGCGAGAAGGATCAGATCCCCGGTGTCGGCTGGTTCACGCGCGGCCAGGACACGGAAGGCAACATCTTCGGCATCATGCAGCCGACGGAATGGCAGGCGAAGTGACATTTTCCTCTTTTCTCCCATGACGGACACCATTCGCTTCACCATCAAGCCCTGCTCACTCGGCTCCATCCTCGTCGCACGATCCGAGAAAGGCGTGTGCGCCGTGACGTTGGGCGACGATGCGAACACTCTCGTCCGCGATTTGCACCGCCGTTTCCCCGATGCGGAATTGACGGAGTCGACGGAGAACGCGAGTGACGTGGTCGACTACGTGGACCGTCCGACTGCGTGGAAGAAACCGCTCGACGTACGCGGGACGCCCTTCCAGAAGAGCGTGTGGCAAGCCTTGCGGGAAATCCCGTGCGGTACGACGGCCAGCTACGCCGAGATCGCCAAGAAGATCGGCAAGCCGGCGGCGGTCCGGGCCGTGGCACAGGCATGCGGCGCCAACCACATCAGTGTCCTCATCCCCTGCCACCGCGTGGTACGCAGCAACGGCGCTCTCTCGGGGTATCACTGGGGCATCGAACGCAAGAAGGCGCTGTTGGAGCGGGAAAAGACGCGGTAGGATCTCCTCCATGCCCGATCCCGTATCGCCGGACATGGCTGCGTCGCCGCAGAGCGCGCTGTTCGTGTCCAAATCCATCGCCACGCGCACCGTCATTCCGGAGAATGCGCCCTTTTCGCAGATCATCGAGCTGCAGAACATCGGCAAAGAGGAGTGGAAGGGCTACACGCTGGTCCGCATGAAAACCTACGGAACCGCAAATGCCGCCACCGACGTCTTGGGAGCCGCGACGGACAGTGTGCCGGTCCCGACTACGAAACCGGGCAAGACGGCAGTCGTCACGCTCACGCTGAAGGGCGTGAAGAGCAATCCGAAGTCCGGAGCCGCGCAGGCGAGCCCCTGGGAACTGCGGAAATCCGACGGTACGAAGGTGACGATCGTCACGAGCCCCGGCAACCCGGCGAAGGGCGGCGCCGTGTGGACGGTGGTCACGCTCAATCCTCTCCCCGGACCGAATCTCCCGAACCTTCGCCACCCGGCCTACGTGAATCCGGCGGAGAACAAATACGTGTCCATCGGCTACGGCGGACAGTGCACGGCCTTCGTGTACGCACGCATCAAGGAGAAGTTGAACGTCGACCTCACGAAAGTGTCGGGTGCGACGTTCGGCAGCAACGCGGCGGGGCAGAAGTGGATCGACCAGCTCACGGGTCCCGGCAAACCGTACTCGCTCAGTCCGACGCCGAAGCCCCACAGCGTCGCCGTCTGGTGCTTGAACGCCGACCCGAACCAGGGGCACATCGCGTTCGTGGAAAGCGTCGATCCGAACGGGAAGGTGTCCTACAACGAAGCGAACGCCATCAGCATCGGGAGCTTCGCGGCTTCCAACGGTCCGGACTCGGACTCCTGGGGCGGCGGCTACGACGGCAAACTCCGCACGAACACGGCAGCCGAAATGCAGGCGCACCTGGGACCGAAGTACGCGCTGCGGGGGTATATCGTGATCGGTTGAATGTTGGCAGCCCCACGGGGAATTGAACCCCGGTTTCCTGGATGAGAACCAAGTGTCCTAGCCACTAGACGATGGGGCCGCATGAACGAAGGAGCGTGCCTGGGAAATGCGCCTTCCAGGCCGAAGGTAAGCGGAAGTATACGAAATTTCCTAGGTCCTACAACCAAAAAACCCATCGTGAAGGCGGGCTCTGCCCGCCTGGAACGATACTTCTTAGGGAAGGGTGGGTTCGTGGGAGGGACACCGTAGGTGGCCCTTCCACGCATCATTCGTGATGGTATCCGCTGCCTTTTTGAATTTCGAGCGCTCGGTAAAACTGCTCCAAAAACAGCACCCTGCACAGTTCATGAGGCAGCGTCATGTCCGAGAGGCGGAGAAGCTTTCCCTTCTTCCGCACCTCTTCGGTGAGGCCGTACGCCCCGCCGAGAACGAAGACGAGCGGGCGACCGATGTCAAAGGACGACCGCACGACGGCGGACAGCTGCTCCGATGTCATCCCCTTCCCGCGCTCATCCAACACCCACACGTCACCGTCCAGTTTCCCCAGTCGGTCGAGGATGCGTGCGCACTCCTCTTCCCGTTGCTTGTCCGGATCCTTCTCCTTGCTCGCGGGCAGCTCTTCCACGGTCAGCTGCACTTGCTTGCGGATGCGCTCGATATACTCCGACGAGCCGTCGAACGCCCAACGCGCTTTCAGTCGGCCGACGGCGAGGAGCGTCACGCGATGCACCCACACAGTGTGCCACACTTCGAAGAAGGGCCAGGCACGCGCCTGGCCCCTCCCGATGACCGTCGTCTTTCGGTCATCTGCTCCAGTTCGTCAGGCAGCCGGGACACGTTCGCGGTCGTTCCCCAGAATCACGCGGTCGGCGATGTCGTCGTACGTCAGGTTAGGCGGCCAACCGCGCTGCGCGAGGAACATCTCGCGACCGCGCAGGTCGGGCCAGTCGGGGGTCTCGACGGTGTGATCGACGAGACCGACCAGACGAAGCGCGTGGAAGCGCGCGGCGCCGATCGTGGCCCAGGAGGCCCAGGCCGGCAGGCCGAGCAGCGTGGCCTTCGCGCGGCGGGCAGCGCAGTGGTGGCGGGCACCCAGGTCGATCTCGGGCTCGGGCCCGAGGAGTGCGATGACGGCGGGCGGGAACATGCCGAGGGGCGGGGTTTGGAAGACGGTCTCGGCTGGCGTCATGGAAGCGGGAACGGACGTCATGGAACACTGCTCCTAACCTCCCTGTGCGGGAGACAGATGAAAGAGGAAACGGTCGTCGGGTCGCTGCAACGAACCGAACTGATTCGCTGCAGAACCCGCGACGGAAAGATGATGTGAAAGAACGGCGAAACACCCTCGCGGGAGCGAAGGCGGCAGTCAAGAGTCCGTTACAGGTGTTTCAGGACACGACCGGCCTTCGCAGACGGCTGCAGCAACAGACGGCGAAGGATGCGAGTCGGATCACGGACGCAGCATAGCGCTCCGCTTGCGATTCACAACTCATCCCCCTCTTCCGCTTCCGAACGGCGGATCGCCAAGATGGCCTCGGCCGCCTCCGCGATTCGCTCATAGTCTTCCGACGGCAGCCAGCCGTTCATGTTGAGTTGTCCGGAACTGAGCACGGTACTCGCCCTGTTGCGCTCGTACGCCGCGAGCTTCGCGCACTCGGATGCCGCCGCCCTCCGACGCATTTCGTCACGCAGTCGCACCAGATCCTCCCGCGACAGGTGCGCGAGTTCCTGGCGGAGATCGGTGCCGCTCCGGCTGAACGCGATGGGCACCGCCAAGACGTGTTCGACGTGCGGCCAACCGGGCTGCCCATGATGCGGCAGTGCGGCGAAGTCGACGTGGGAATGCTCGGCGGACATGGGCGCAGACTGTGCTGCCGCGGTTCCCGGGAGTCAAGAAATTGGCAGAGGGATGCACATTGTCGTTCATCCAGTCGATGACGGATGGACACCCGTTGGCCCTGGTCTACACTGCACCGCTATGCCCGAATCCCTCGACGCGTATCACGAACTGATGCTTCAGCCGGACGTGCCGAATGGAGACTTCTACGACGTTCTCAATACGCTGCGCTTCGGCGATAACGAGGACGATCGACAGTATAGAACGACGAAGAACACGCCGAGGAATCACGACGGCAATCCGGCCGCTCGTCTCGCCATCCGAAAACTCGAGGCGTTAATCGAACTATGGACCGGCTCCGGAGAGATTGCGGCGCGCGATGCGGATTTGATGCGCCGCAGCAGGATCTCAACCGTGACGAGCGGTGAACTTCTCCTTCTTGATGCCTCTCTGAGGCAGGCTCCTCTCGCGGAGAAAATAGACGCCATTATCGAGAGGCGCCGTGCGAAATTCAAAAAGACGGTCGGCTGATCATTTCTTGTGCAACAGCGCGACGGTCTCGATATGCGCCGTGTGCGGGAAGAGGTCGACAGGCTGCACGTGACGGAGTTCGTATCCCTTCTTCAGGAACTCGCCGAGGTCGCGGGCGAACGTGGCCGTGTTGCAGGAGACGTACACCACGCGGTCCGCGTTGTGGTGGATGAGCGCATCGCGAGCCTTCGGATGCAATCCGGCGCGCGGCGGGTCCACGACGATGACGTCGAACTTGTACTTCCCGCCCGGCTTGAGCTGCTGGTACAGGATCTGCTCGGCCTTCCCCTTGTAGAAGCTGATGTTGCCGACGCGGTTGCGTCCCGCGCTCTTCAACGCGTCATCGATGGCGGACGGATGACTCTCCACGCCCACGACCCTGTTGCAGAAACGCGCGAGGTACTGGCCGATGGTGCCCATGCCGCAGTACGCGTCCAGCACCGTGTCCTTCTGCGTGAGGTCCGCGGCGTCGGCGATGGCTTTGTAGAGCTTCTCGGCGCCCAGCGTATTGGTCTGGAAGAAGGAGAACGGCGAAATTTCGAACGTGAGGTCGAAGAGGCGCTCCGTGATGCTCGGCTTTCCATAGAGCGTGTGGATCTTCGGGAACTCCGGACGATCGTTCATGCCCATGTGCTCCACCACGAGGAGCGACGCCAGGTGCGGACGTCCGCCGAAGGAGCGGAGGAACGTCTGAAACAGCGGCTCCAGTTCCTTCTTCCTCGCCTGGAGGAGGAAGCAGATCATGTGCTCGCCCGTGTGGACGCCGCGGCGCAGCAGGAGCGTGCGCAGCATCCCCTTCTGCGTCTTCGGGTTGTACACCGGCAGGCGCGTCTGCTCCATGAAGCGGCGCACGTCCGCGAGGAGCGTGCCGACCTGCTCGTCGTACAAATGACACTCGGAGATGGGCAGCACCGTGGACCACTGGCCCGGCTGGTGGAACCCCACCGTCGGATTCTCGTCGAAGTAGAGGCGACGGCCTCCCTTGTCTTCCGTGCGCATGGATTCGTAGCCGAAGCTGAACTCCATCTTGTTCCGGTAGTGGAACACCTGCGGGCTTGGAGTGATCTTCAACACACGGCCCGGCAGGGTCTTGCGGATCTCCTCGTCCACCGGCGTGAGGTGCCCGAGGGTCTCGCGCACGATGTCCTCCTTGTATTCGATCTGCTTGTTGTAGGGCAGGTTCTGCCAGACGCACCCCCCGCAGTCGTGGAAGTGAGAACAGCGCGGCATGACTTCGTCCTTGGCCCGGCGGACCACTTTATGGACCTTGGCCTCGGCGTAGTTGTCCCGCTTCTTGGTGATGACGATCTCCGCGTGCTGGCCGGGAATGGCATTGGCGACGAATACCGGCAGACCATCGATATGGGTCAAGCCAGAGCCGCCGAACGTCAATTTCTCGACCGTAACGAGGTGTTGCTGCCCGGGTTGGACGGGCGAAGGAGATGTTGACATCAAACGATAAATATAGTATAAATTGCTACTTTTGCGACCGTATGCAAGCGAAAGCTCTCCTCCCATGTACCGGCTCGTTGCTCATCGCCTTGGTGCTTCCACTGACCTTAAGCCTAGCACAGGGGCAAAACGGCGCAAGCTTCTCTACAGAATTTCACCCCGCACCGGGAGCCAAAACGGTCTCCATCGTCACCCAGGGAACCAACGGAACTGACTTCCTCACGCAGCTCGCCCAACAGAAGAGTCTCCGGGCGGAGCATCGGCGCATCATCACCGAAATCGTCGGATTTCTGCCGAAAGGCTGCGAGTCGACGCTCCAGAATTTCACGGTCCGCTACGACCATCCGGAGCACCGTGGCCTGGCCGGCAAGAACACGGTCATCATCAGCGGCAACCTCCCCTTGAACGAATTCCGCGGCGTCCTCGTTCATGAACTCCTGGGACACATGGTCGAACTTGGCTGCCTGGAAGGACATCAAGAGAGCGGACAAAGCGTCTTCCGCGACGGCGACGAGGTCTTCTACAACGATGATCCGAGCGTCGCCTTCTATCGCCTTTCCTGGGCGACGGAAACGCAGCGCCGCACGGACGCGAAAGCCGAGGACTTCGTGACGGGGTACGCGTTCCGCGGCGACGCCTTCGAGGACCTTGCCGAGACCGTCGCATTCTACTTCTTCCAGAATGACGCTTTCGTCATTCGCGCCCGGAAGAACCCGGTCCTTGCGCAGAAGTACGCGTGGGTGAAGACGCATGTCTTCCCCCAGAAGACCATTCCCGCGAAAGGCACTTTCGCCTGGAACGGTAAAACCATCCCGTGGGACGCCACGAAGCTGCCGTACCTCTGGTCCGGCGTCCTGGCGGCAGCCCGGTGACCGTCGAATTTCGTATAGCGAATACCGTATTTCGGCCGAAATACGAACTTCGAAATACGGTATTCGTAGTTCAGTTCCTCTCTAGTACCGTCTTCCGCTTGTGACTACACTTCTTCCAATGCGCTATCGGCTGCTGATCACCTTCTGGCTCGTCACGGACCTCCTCCTCTTCATTGGGAGCTACGCCGTGGCGTATTTCCTGCGCGTAGGGTGGATTTTCTCCACGGATTTCCCCTTCCTGCCGTTCCTCGCCATCACGGCGGCTGTGTCCCCCTTGTGGCTCGCCGTCCTGGCCAGCACCGGCACGTTCCGGCTGCTGCGCTCGCAGGCCACGTTCGCGAATGCCGCGCAAATTCTCTACGCGGCGCTCGTCGGCAGCGCCCTCTTCGCCTTGGCGTACTACTTCGCGTACGGCCTCTTCTTCAGCCGGGCGCTGCTGCTCATCGCCCTCGTCCTCAACGCAGCCACCACGACACTGTGGCACTGGCTCTTCGACCTGCTGAAACGGCGTATCCTGCGCAAGAATCCGCCGGCCTTCCCCACGCTCATCATCGGCGTGACGCGCGAATCCCGCCGCTTGCTCCGTTTGCTCGACGAGAGCAGGAGTCCCCTGAAACCGGTGGCCGTGCTCGACGCGATGGGCGTGAAGGACAAGGAGATCGAAGGAGTGCCCGTACGCGGGAAGCTGAACGTCCTGGAAGACGTCATCAAGGAGCATGGCATCACGCATCTCATCCAATGCAGCGACCTGGAGCACACGTTGAACATGCTCAGCGTCTGCAAGCAGCACCGCATGACGTACATCCTCCTCCCGTCCGTGCTCGGGATCGTGGAAGGGAACGAACGCGTGGAAACGCTGGAAGGCTGCGCCGTGACGATGGTGGAACCTTCTCGGTCTCGTCGCTTCTGATTTCGCACGTTTTGTCGTAGTCTCGTCCCATGCGAGCCTTCATTCTCGCCGGCGGATATGCCACACGGCTCTGGCCGTTGACGGAGAAGCGCGCCAAGCCGCTGCTGCCCATCGGGGGGCAGCCGCTGATCACGCACCTCGTGCACAACATCCCCGACGATCTGCCGGTGGTGGTGAGCACCAACGCGGCATTCTTGGAGGGGTTTCAGGATTGGGAAACCACGGTCAATCGCCCGAACCTGGTCTTGATGGTGGAAGGCAGCCGGAGCGATTCGCAGAAACTCGGCGCTCTGGGCGCCTTGTCCGAATGGATCACGCAGGAAGCCATCGACGACGATATCCTCCTGCTCACGGGAGACAACTATCTGGGCTTTTCGCTGAAGTACTTCCTCACCCAGTACCACAAAGGCATTCCGCTGGTGGCCGCCTATGACATCGGCGACACCAGGAAAGCGTCGTCCTTCGGCACGATCATCACGGATCCCGCCGACCCCATCAAAGTGACGGCGTTCGAGGAGAAGCCCGCCGAACCGAAAACCACGCTCATCAGCACGGGATGTTCGCTGCTGCCCCGCGAGGTGCTGCCGGTCCTCGTCGAATACGCGGCGTCGCATTCGGACAACGTGGGCGGCATCTTCGAAGAACTCCTCCGCCAGGGCATGCGCGTCGAATGCTTCCGGTTCACGGAACCGTGGCTGGATATCGGATCGTTCAGCTCATACCTGGATGCGCACCGGCTGGTCGTCGGCACCCATACGCTCCTGGATCCGAGCGCCACGCTCACCGACACCATCGCCGAAGGGAGCATTTCGGTCGGCAAGGGCTCCAAGGTGACCGGCAGCCACCTGACGGACTGCGTCATCTTCGAAAACTGCGTCATTGAGGACTGCGTCCTGCGCAATTGCATCATCGATCAACACTGCAGTCTGAAAGGGGTGGACCTGACCGAGAAGATGATTCGCACGGGCACCGTATTGACACGATCGTAAGGGGGTGGGAGGGTTTGCATCCCCCTACTTTCTTCCCGTACACTTGCCCCATGCGTAGATTTCTCGTCGGATCTTGTGTCGCCCTCGTCCTCGCCGGTTGCGGCGGAGGGTCTACTGTCGCCCGTCTGCAGCTGCAGCTCTCCGCGGAGGGCGCAAAGCGGTCAACTGAAATAACGGAGGCCGTGCAGCGCATGGTGGAGAGTCGCCTCGCGGCTTTGGATGAGAAAGGCTCGATCACCGTGGAAACCCAGGACGGCAAGCCCGTGCTGGTCATGACCGTGGACAACGATGTCGTGGCCGAGAAGCTCACGTCGGACCTGCAGGTTCCCCTGGATTTCCGCCTCATGAAGGCCGTCCCGAACGGGCAGGAAGCGGAGGTGGTGGTGGACAAGTTCGGCGGCTTCGTCTCGACGGGCGTGAACACGACCTCCATCCTCTGGGCCACCCCTTCCGAGACGAAGGACGGCAAAGGATTCATCAGCATCATGCTCACCCCGGCCGGCCAAGCGGAGCTGAAGAAGGTGTTCGCCGAGAACCGCGGGAATCAGATCGCGGTCTTCGTCCGCGAGCGTTTGATGTCCGTGAAGACGGTGACGGTGAATGACAACAAGGACACCATCGACATCGACAGCATCCCGTCCGCCGCCATCGCCAAGATCTTCGCCGATGACGTGAATGTCGGCGCGCACGTCACATTCCAGTCCGTCGCGGCATCCGGCACGTCCTCCTCGAAGTAAGCCGCCGGTCCCCCGACGGTCTCCCCCCACTCCGTTCTTCCCATGCCTTCATCGAATCGCCGCACCTTCTGGGTCGTCGCCTCCGCCGCCATCGGTCTCTACCTGTTGCTGGTCGCTCTTCCGCAGAGCTGGAAGCAGTGGGCCCCGGCGTTCATCCGCAATACGGAACTGCACCTGGGGTTGGATTTGGCGGGCGGCACGCAGCTCGACTTCCGCATTTCGGAGGAAGAAATCCGAAACCAGCGCGCGCAGATCGCCGAGCAGATCGCCGAGATGGAGCGCCAGGGGCGCCCGGCGACGGAAATTGAACCGCTCCGCGCGCAGCAGCTGAGCATCGACGAACAGGAGAAGAACCTCGTGGAGGCCATCCGCACCGTGCTTGAGCGCCGCATCAATGCGCTCGGCGTCAGCGAAGCCACCATCACGCCTTCTTACTTCGGCAACGAGAAGCACCTTCTCGTGGAATGCCCGGGCGTCGTGGACGTCCAGCAGTGCATCGAGGTCGTGGGAAAGACGATCCAGCTGGAATTCAAGGAGGAGTTCACGGAAGCCTCCGACGAGTACGTGAGAGGCGTGCGTGCGAAGGCCAACGAGGTCTACAACAGAATCACCGTGAGCGGTTCCACGTTGCAGAAAGAGGGCCAGCTCGTCGGTTCCCAGCTGGGCGTGGCGTACCAGGACACGGTCATGCTCTTCCGCGACCAGCTCCCCAAGGGCCTGGAGGATCTCTGGAATGCCCAGCCGAACAGGGGCGTCCAGCGCCGTGAAGGATCGGTCTCCGTGCCCCGTCAGGACGGATCCGGCGAGACGGACACGGTGCCCGGCATCTTCCTCGTGGAAGTCGTGGGCGCACGCACCCAGACGGGCCGCGTCATCAACGAAGCGCCGAAGGCCTTCGAAGCTCTGACCAAGACCGAAACCGGCGCGACCTACACCTACCAGGCGGATCGCGCACTGGACAACACGGTGAACGGCACCTTGGCCGCGACTCTTCGCGCCATGACGCCGGGACAACTGAACACCGTCACATTGGATGATTCGTCCCGCGTGCTCTTCCTCCGCGGCTCTGAGAAGGGCGGCGAGAAAGTGAATGTGAGCCACATCCTGGTGGCCTATCAGGGCGCCACGGGCGCTCCCGCCGGCGTGACGCGCACGAAGGAGCAGGCCTTGGCCAAGGCGAAAGACCTCCAGAACCGCCTGAAGGGAGGCGCCGCCTTCGCGGACGTCGCCCGGGCGGAGACGGACGCCACGACCTCCAAGAACGCCGGGGGCAGCCTCGGGGAGATCGGACGCGGCGAACTGCCGAAGTCCTTCGAAGACGTCGCCTTCACCCAGCAGCCGGGTATCGTGAGCGAGCCGGTGGAGACGCCGTACGGGTACCACCTCATCCGCGTGAACAGCGCTCCGAAGACGAGTCCCGACAAGGTCAGCTACGACGAACTGAAGGTGACGGGAGTGGGCGCCGCCGCGCGGGCCGCCGATATCCTCCAGCGCCTGCAAACGGGCAAAGTGACGTCCACGGAGGAGGTCATCGGCCTGCGCTACCTGTTCTTCTCTCTCGCTCCGACGGGCTGGAAGGACACCACGCTGGACGGTAAGCATTTCCGCGCCGCCACCGTGGCGCTGGATCCGGTAACGAACATCCCGGTGGTTCAAATCGCCTTCGATACCGAAGGCGGTCGCCTCTTCCAGGAACTGACGAAGAAGAACGTAGGCAAGCGCATCGCCATCTTCGTGGGCGGCGAACTGGTGTCCGCGCCGGTCGTGCAGCAGGAGATCAGCGGCGGCATCGCCGTCATCACGGGCAGCTCCAACGTCACGGAAGCCCGCCTCCTTGCCCAGGATCTCAATACGGGAGCCATCCCCGCCCCCATCTACCTGGTCGGCCAATACACGCTGGAGGCCACGCTGGGTGACGTGGCGCTGCAGACGTCGCTGAACGCGGCGCTCGTGGGAACGATCATCCTCATGCTCTACATGCTCGCGGTCTACGGCGTCCTCGGACTTGTGGCCGACCTCGCGCTGTTGCTCTACGGCATCATGCTCTTCGCCATCATGAAGTTGCCCGTGCTCCTCATCACGGACAGCTACATCGTGCTCACCGTGGCGGGCATGGCCGGTATCATCTTGAGCATCGGCTTGGCTGTGGACGCGAACGTGCTGGTGTTCGAGCGCATGAAAGAAGAACTGCGGAAGGGTAAGACGCTGAAGAACGCCGTGGAAGGGAGCTTCAAGCACGCCTGGCCCGCCATCCGGGACAGCAACGTGGCCACGCTCATCACCGCCAGCATCCTCTTCATCATCGGCACCTCCATCGTGCGCGGCTTCGCCGTGACGCTGGGCATGGGCGCCATCCTCTCGCTCTTCACCGCCGTGACGGTCACGCGCTGGCTCCTGCGCAAGCTGGTGGCCTCGGGCCTCGTCACGAATCCGCGCCTCTACGGTCTCCGCAAAGGCGAGCGCGGTCCCCTGTCGTGATGGATTCCCTCAGCATCGATGATCTGGAGCTCCGCGCGCGCATCGGCGTGACGGAAGCAGAACGACGGACCACGCAGCGATTGCTCGTGTCCGTACGCATGGAGGTGGATCTGCAGCCGGCGGGCGAAACCGATGATCTCGCCAAGTGCATCGATTACGACCGCGTCATCCGCGCCATTCGGGATGAGTTCCTGGGCGAACGGCAGACACTGGAAGCCGCCGCCGAAGCGATCGCGCAGGCCGTGTTGCGGTTCCCCTGCCAAAGCGTCAGCGTCACCGTCCGGAAATTCCCCTACGGCGACTCTCCATCCGTCTCGGCGAGCGTGACGCGCGTGCAGCGAGTACCATGAGGACGTGGCAACCGTCTTCCTCGGTCTCGGCTCCAATATCGACCCCGAACAGAACCTGCAGAAGGCGGCTGCATTGCTGCGCGAGCGCTGGCCGGATGCGGAATTCTCGTCGGTATACCGCTCCGCGCCCGTAGGTTTCGAACGTCAGGACGATTTCTTGAACGCGGCCGCGCGCATCGAGACCGACGAGGACCCCGCCGCCGTCCGAGCGGCGCTGACGGAGATGGAGAACCAACTGGGCAAGGCGACGCCGTTCGCCAACGGACCGCGGACCATCGATCTCGACATCCTGCTCGTTGACGATCGCGTCATCAAACTGCCGGGCCTGGAGGTGCCGCACCCCCGCCTACACGAGCGCCGATTCGTGCTGGAACCCCTCTGCGAACTACTGGACCCCCACACGCGCCATCCCACACTCGGGAAGTCCTTGGAAGCGTTTCTGGAGGCATCGCTGGACCAATCGTGCGACTTGATCGAGACTACGCTTTAGCCATGCGACGTTTCCTATTCAGCCTGTTCCTCGCGGCCGTCCTCTGCCTTCCTGCCGCGGCGGAAGCAGCCGGTTCCAGTTCATCCGCCCGGACGGTGCCTGCGGTGGAACGGAACATCCTGAAAGTCCGTCCGTCCATGGAACACGTGCGAGGGAGCCACACTGCCCCCATCGCGCTCATCGAGTACGGGGACTTCGAGTGCCCGTACTGCAAGAAATTCCACGCCGTCCTGCAGCAGACGCTCCAGGACTACCGCGGCACGGTGAATTGGACCTACCGCCATTTCCCCCTGACGGCCATCCATCCCCACGCTTTGGGCGCTGCGAAGACGTCGGAGTGCGTGACCAGCCTCTTCGGCCAGAACGCCTTCTGGGCCTTCACGGACGCGGTGTTCCGCGACAACGCGAAGAATCACCTCGCCATCGCCCAACGCATCGCCGGGCGGAAGTGGAACAAGGACCGTTTTGACGCCTGCCTGAAAACCGCCGCCGTGACCGAACGCATCAACGGCCAGGTGTTGGGCGCGCGGACCATGACCGTGAATGCCACGCCGACGACGTTCATCGTGAAACAGGCCACCGGAGAGTGGCTCGTCATCCGGGGCGCCGCGACGGCCACCCAGGTGAAGGACGCCGTCCAAGCCTTGCTCCGGAAGTGAGTGTTCCGTATCGTCGTCCTTCCATGGAAGAGCTCTTTCGTGACCTCCTCAACGGCCTCGGCGAAGATCCAAACCGGCCGGGATTGAAGGACACACCGAAGCGCTGCGCCGAGGCGTACCGCTTCCTCACGTCCGGCTACGAGCAGACGCTGGAGGACGTCGTGGGCACGGCCCTCTTCCCCGCCGACACCGACGGGATGGTCATTGTGAAGGACATCGAGGTGTATTCGCTCTGCGAGCACCACCTGCTGCCGTTCTACGGCAAGGTGCACGTGGGATACATCCCCGGAGAGCACGTCATCGGGTTGAGCAAGATCCCCCGCATCGTGGACATGTTCGCGCGCCGCCTCCAGGTGCAGGAACGCCTAGGCGAGCAGATCTGCGACGCATTGGAGAAGGCGCTGAAACCCAAAGGACTCGGGGTGGTGATGGAGGCCAATCACCTCTGCATGATGATGCGCGGCGTGGAGAAGCAGCACAGCCAGGCCGTCACCAGCCACGTGCGGGGCTTGATCAAAACCGATCCGAAGACCCGCGAGGAATTCCTCGCCCTCATCCGCCGTTAAGCGGCCAGCAGTTCGCGAATATCGTGCCCGGTTTCCTGGGCTTCTCTCGTGATGCGGCCAAGGGTATCTCCCGTCGAATCGCGCTCCAATTGGGCTTTCCAAAGCTTCCCCTGAAGAGCCTCGATTTGCCCTGCCCGGTCACCGTCCTTGCGGAGAACGGATTCCACCTCGTCTTCCCCAAGAGCGTCGATGATCTTCCCCAATTTCTTCTGCCCGCTGCCGTAGACCTCCGCTGGCTGGCCCTCGCGGTGTGCAGCCGCATCGCCATCCACGGCCTTGGCCGCCGCGCGCTCCGCGTCGCCCTCCAGGAGTTCCAGACTGCTCACTTCTTCCCCGTCGATGATCACAGCCACGTCCTCATCCGTCGTAGCAATGTCCGCTTGCTCGCCATGAGCCGATTCATGCGCGAGCGTGCGCTCCAACTCCTCTGTCTTCCCCACAATGTCCCTGCTGATATTCATCGGCGAGTCGCCCTTTCCGATGTGATTGTTCCCCATGACGCCGTCTTCCAGATCATCGACCGTCACGCCTTCGTATCCGCGAATGACCTGCTCCATCTCCGCGCCCTGGCGTTCCAGCGCATCGCCGAGACCGCTCTGCCCCCGCTCGATGACCTTGCGCGCGCGGCTGCGGACTTCTTCGCGAACGTCGCCCAATGTCTCCGCCGCTTCGGCCGCTTCGCGGACGTGGCGTTGAACTTCTTGGTCGATGGAAATTTCCGGCTGTTCCAGGGTGGGAGAGAGGGTGTCGGGTGCCATATGGCCCCAGGATAGGGAGACCCATTCCAAACCCAATCAACTTCCCGGTCAATCCCCTGGGAGGTAATTTTTACGGCTTTCTTCAGCCGAAAACACGGTCAGTGCGAAGTGCCCTTTCGCTCGTAGATTTCGAACGTAAACGGGTAGGCATGACGGTCATCCGTCTCATGTCGTACCGGAGTCCCTACCAGCTGCCACTGACTCCAATCGATCTCGGGCAGCACCACGTCGCCTTCGACGTTTGCGTGTACGCGAGTCAGCAGGATGCGCGACGCCAGCGGCAAGGCGGCTTGGAACACCTCTTTGCCGCCGATAACGAACGCTTCATCGGTCTCCATCTTCGCCAGCTGCAAGGCCGCGTCGAGGGATGGGACGACGTCGCATCCACTAATTTGCAAGCCGTGCTGTCGCGATACGACGATGTTCCGACGGCCGGGCAGCGGCTTTCCGATGGATTCGTGCGTCTTCCGTCCCATGATGATGGGCAACCCCTTCGTCTTCTCGCGGAAGTATTTCAAGTCGTCCGGCAAACTCCACGGCAGTTGGCCCTTGTTTCCGATGACGCCGTTTTCCGCCGCCGCGACGATGAGAGAGAGAATCATACGGCGATGGGGGCTTTGATACTCGGATGCGGGTCGTATCCGATGACTTCGATATCTTCCATTGTGAACGCGAAAAGGTCCTTCACCGCCGGATTCAGCTTCAAGGTGGGCAACGGCCGCGTGTCGCGCGAGAGCTGCTCCCTGGCTTGGTCCAAGTGATTCGAGTAGAGATGCGCGTCGCCCATCGTGTGAACGAACTCACCCACCTCCAAGCCTGTCACCTGCGCGATCATGTGGGTGAGGAGCGCGTAGGACGCGATGTTGAATGGCACACCCAGGAAGATGTCGGCGGAGCGCTGATAGAGCTGGCACGAGAGCTTGCCGTCGGCCACGTAGAACTGGAAGAGCGTGTGGCAGGGCGGCAGCGCCACCTCGTCGGCCTCTTTGGGGTTCCAGCCGCTCACGATGAGACGACGGCTGTCGGGCTTCGTCTTGATGAGCTCGATCAACCGCTTGATCTGGTCCACGCCGTCCTTGGCATAGGTGCCGTCCGGCAGCTTCGTGGCGCCGAAATTCCTCCACTGATGACCGTAAATGGGGCCTAGATCCCCTTCTTTCCTGCCGAATTTCGCTGTCTGCTCCGCCGTGGCCCATTCGTCCCAGATGGTGACATTGTTGTCGTGCAAATACTTGAGCGTCGTGTCGCCGTTCAGGAACCAGAGGAGCTCATGGAAGATGGACCGCGTGCTGAGCTTCTTCGTCGTGAGCAGCGGGTAGCCTTTCTGCAAATCGAAGCGCATCTGGTACCCGAACACGCTCAACGTGCCCGTGCCCGTACGGTCGGATTTCTTCGTGCCATTCTCCAGGACATGCCGGAGGAGGTCCAAATACTGCTTCATGGGGGACTCAGTATAGCGGAGTTCTGCCGATGGGACTCACTTACACCTCTCCGGCCTGTTCGGAAGGGCCTGCTTCATGCCCAGGTAACTCTGCTCGTAGTTATTATTGGCGTTCCACATGGTGAAACCGCAGAATCCGGCGTCGTACACTGCTTCGATTTGGTCCTTCACGTCCTTCGCGCCCACGTAGTAGCCCTGGATCCACGGACGCAGCTTCTTGGCGTGCTCGGGACCGAGAAGGTCGCGGTACCCGGTCATGGTGCGGTACACGAGCCAGTAGTTGCGGCTGCGGGGGTGCTTGGCGGGGTTGTAGTACTCCGGCGACGTGAACGTAGCCGGGTACGCCATGGGCGAGATGATGTCGAGATACGGCGCGAAGCGGACGACGTCCTGTCCCAGGGCTTCCAGGTTGATCGGGAAATTCCAGCCGAGAATGGCGTAGGAGCTGATGCCGAACTGGACCTTGGGGTTCACGCGGTCGATCACCTCGCGGACCATCTTGATGAACGGCTCGATCTTGTCGGCTTTCTGCTGTCCCGAATAGCCGCGCAGCGCGTCCGGCGTTTCGGTCGTGAAGCGGATGTAGTCCAGGTTTACCTCGTCGACGCCCGAGGCGACCAAATCCTCGATGATCTCCTTGTTGTACTGCAGCGTGTCGGGGTGGGAGCCGTCCGTCCACGTGGTATTCATGATTTGGCCGCTCTTGGGGTAGCGGACCTGAGCCTGCGGATTCTTCTCGGCGAAGACGCCGTCCTTCAGGGCGATCACGCGGGCGATGACATAGAGATCCCGCTCATGCGCCTGGTCCACCACGGCCTTGATGTCGTACGCGGGGCGGATCTGATCCAGTTTCACCGCCATCGGCGCGTCGCTTTGGAAGTACACGAACGATCCCTTCACATCCATGACGAAGGCGTTACCGCCCGCGGCGACGATGGAGTCCATCGTCTGTTTGAGGAAATCCGCGCGCTTCACGCTGGTAGGCGTGAGGTACACGCCGTACCGATTATCCGGACGCATCGTGGGTTCGGCCAACACCGGAGTCGCGCCGCTGCCGCGCTTCGTGCGGGCGAGCATCCCCTTCCCCGCGTTCTTTCCGCTATTGGCAGTCGTTTTTGCCTTCACCGTCGCGGAACCGGATGCCGTCGGAGCGGCGAGATGCCGTGTGGACGGACGTGAGAAGGCGACGCCATCCTTCAGAAAGAAGGCGGCTGCCACCACGACCACTCCGCCAACCGACAAGAGAGCCAGACGAAGCAGACGAGATCCGGCTGGTCGTACGGTCGAGGGGAGTGTGAGAACGCGCAATGCCATGACGCGACCCGCCGACCGGCGAGTCATGGTCCGCAGTATGCACCGCGTCTCGTCACGCAATCAAGCGTCGCTTTGTTCCGCTTGCCGGCTTGGTCGCGGTGCCCGCGT